>Ga0209777_10000943_pt1 | contig 44631 bp, 45 predicted proteins | sample FrelakmetHBP12HB_FD_187147 | JGI IMG/M metagenome (GOLD analysis project Ga0209777, IMG submission 187147) | Freshwater lake sediment microbial communities from the University of Notre Dame, USA, for methane emissions studies -HBP12 HB (SPAdes)... | ecosystem: Environmental > Aquatic >...
TAATGATAAGGGGTTACTGAGTTTTCCACAATCTGGAGAAGTTATGAGTCTCCCCCCAGACCCCCCTCATTACTACTACGGCGGTGAATATTTTACTTGACAAAAATAAACCAGACGCCGAGGGCGAAGCGGATGTGTTTTTTTTATTTGGCGGTGGGAGGCCGCCAAATAAAAAGCCCTCCTGGTGGGGTATGGAACGCATATATGCGTTCCATACTTAATCGATTGCTCGCCGCGCAGACGCTGGCGCAGCAGGCCGAAGGCATGAGGCTTGTGATCCAATCGCCTCCTGCGATTGGATCACAAGAGAAAACATCCCTCTGCGATCCCTGCGTCTCTGCGGTGAAAACCTTGCCGTATTCATGAAATAATGTACTCGGGTTCACACGGTGCAACGGAGGATATGGAGACCATGATTCTTGTCCGTCACGTAGCAGTAGCCCCTCCGGTCAACGAGGACATCTTCTGACTGAACCACCGGCGTCCTCGGGAGAAGGCCTCGGCGCTCCTTGGGATTCGGCGGTACGTAGTAAGCGATCTCCCTCGGTAAGCGAGGGTCGCTGATGTCATAAACCCTGAGGCCCGCATTGAAGTAGGTCAGGTAGACCCTGTCGTCCCTGTCCTCAAGACAGTCCTGCCTCTGGGGGTGATGGAAGTTGTGAGGACCAAACCGGCCTCCCTTCTCGTAGAAGTTCTTATAGGGAGAACCCGGAGGCGGCTCTGGGAGAGGAAAGAGAGAGATAAGCCTCGGATTTCTCTCATCCGAAATATCGACCAGCCCGGCATAGTTCAGCGGCTCATCACCATCCTCCCGGATCGCTTCGCTGCTCACCAAGGCCAGTTTCCTCCTGGAGAGGGGAAGAACCGTATGGCAGGCCAGCCAGCTCCCCAGCGGCGGATGCAGGTCGAGTCGGCTCACCAGTTTCGGCAGGGTGACGTCCGAGATGTCGAGGATCACCATTCCGGCTCCGCCGTAGCCGAGATAGGCACGATCTCCCTCCGGATATGCGGGCCCATGAAGACCCACCCACGCCTTCGTCCATTTGGCGCCTCCGGCAGCCCATTGCTCGGGCAACCACCACCTTCCTACTTCCACAGGATTTGAAGGATCGGCGATATCCACAACGACATAAATATGGTCTGCAAATCCACGAATTCTTGCGGCGAGGTGAACGTACCGCCCCCCTTCCCAGTGATTCCGGTGTGTTCCGGTCGACCCGGTCCTAAAGTGCCCCAGCCGTTTGGGATTGACTGGATCTTTCACATCCCAGATATAGATGCCCTCCTCGTACGGGAAATCGAGAGGTAGATTCTGTCGTCCCATCATTTCCGGCAATACGATCTGTTTCTCCAGGGCTGTCACCATGATCCCATCCGCGACCTGCACCTGGTTCGTCTCCGTGTTCTGGGGTCCCGGTATGAACTTGACGAACTGAGGTTTCGAAGGCTCGGTGACATCGAGTATCGTCCAGCCCGAGGTCCAGAAGTGACCGAGATAGAGATACCACCGGTCATGGACCACCTGCATGGCCATCTTGAAGGCCGGCCTGCACTCCAGATCATGATATCCGACCAATTCGATATTTCTCGCCGCGCCTTCTTCCATTCTTGATCTTGTTCCTCCTCCGGGTCGAAATGACCGATGTTGAGTCAGCTGTCCCAGTTCAAAGAATCAATTGAAAGGAATCAGAAATTGAAAAAATCATCGATCTCTTCCTGGGGGACATCAAACACCGCATGGGTGGGGGGTAAATGCTCCGTCCTCATCCACTCCGGGAGCCTGTCTTGAGCGGGCCCGATGCCCGCCTTGATATTGAATGCCCTTTCCTGACGTAACATCTCCTTACCCATTTCCATAAAATCTGCCAGGCTCAAATCCACCCCATAAAAGGCATTGACCATAGGCATTACCGTTTCAGGATTCTTAAATAGAAAGGTCAAATGACAGAGCCCTGTGGCATCAAAGGCTGTATTGATGATCTGAGAGGTCCTCGATCTCTCCACCTGCCCCGAAGGGGAAAGAGGATCCACGACAACAGACCCCGTCGTGTGATCGGCTCCTTGAGGACTGGTCGCATAGGTGACTCCCCATCCCTTCATGGAACGTGCCGAATGAGCCGGGATGCCCTGGCCCTTTACGGCAGGGATCCGGCTGATGCCGAGGGTCTTTGCAGTAATTTCCACGCCACTTCCGAGAATTCGCCCCATGGGACTTCCCTTGCCGATCTCGTCAATAAGGGCTTCAGCCCTTGCCCCATCACCGAAGTTGAAAAGACCGATATCGTTCAGGACTCCAAGGGTACATCCGGTCTCAATCGTATCAATTCCAAGGCCGTCACATTTTCTGTCCATTCGGGCGATGGCATCCATGTCATCAATCCCCAGGTTCGCGCCGAGCATGACAAGGGTCTCGTACTCAAGGGATGCCGTGAGATATCTGCCGTCAGCACCATGAAAGATATTGGAACACTGGACAGCGCAGCCCGGCATGCAGCCGTGCCCCATCGATCCGCCTCGAGCTTTGTTCAATTCAATGAGTCGATTCGCATTGATATTTTGAAATTTCTCAAAAGCACCCTGATGGTGGTTATGGGTGGGAAGGCTACCTCGGCCATTGTCGATATCGATCATTCCGGCAGTGCCGGAATGATGAAGGAGTGTACCATAGGGTCCCGACTGGATTGCCTCCACCGCCGACTTCACGGCGGCGGTGAATGCTCCGCTATCAACGGCTTTGCGAGAAGGGGTGCCCGTATCATCGATGACAATCGCCTTAAGCGATTTTGCCCCCATAATGGCTCCGACACCTCCCCGGGCCGCATGGCGGCAAGGCCTGCCTTCCACATCGGTCACCGCTACAGTCGAATTTGCCAATCTCCTCTCTCCTGCAGGACCAATGATCATGATGCTGATTTTGTCCCCGTATCGCTCGCGAAGTCTTTCACAGGCAACGTAGTTGTCAAGGCCGATAATGTCACCTGCGGTCTCAAGGGCAACGCTTCCGGCATTGAGCTTGAGAATCTGCCATTCCTCAGCCTTTCCTTCCACGATAAGGGCCTGGATTCCCAACCGCGCAAGTTTATGCCCGGCGGTCCCTCCAACGTTGGCTTCTTTGATCCCCCCTGTCAACGGACTCTTTCCCCCCACGGACAGCCTGCCGGAGCTGGGGGCACTCGTTCCAGCCAAGAGACCGGGTGCAATGATCAATACATTTCCTTCGGATAGAGGATGAACCGTTGGTGAACCGTGCTCGGTCATCCAATAATCAATCAGGGCTCTCCCGCCGATAGGCTTACTCTCGGGAAAGGGCTCTGTCGTGATCCGACCCTGGGTCAACTGGGCTCTGATAAGGTTCATGACTCCGCCTCCTGTTCTGATGGCGATTTACTCGACGGGTTTGAACATCCGGGTCAAAGGAAATTTCAGCTTATAGATCCGTATTGCATTGCCTGCCAGGATTAAATTGAGATCATCCTGGCTGATATCCAGTCGACTGACTTGGCGCAGGCTCCAGCCCATCATGTCGACCTGGTGGTTGACGACTCCTTCCTTAATCAACTGCATCGCATAGGTAGCCGGTTGACGTCCGGGTTGGGAATAGATCGGAATGCTTGCACCCCAATCCGTGGCCCAGATCAGCTTTTCAGGACCGATGTTCGGGTCAAGCAGGGCCTTGTAATAGAGCTCCGTCCAGTAGAGGCCCGTCTCCAGATAGACATTATCGTGACTTGCGGCAACATGGAGGCATTGATCCACCAGATGTTCCCACCACCAGCAGGCCATGCCGCCGTGATCGAAGATAATCGGTACATCCGGGTATTCCGAGGCGATCTGATGAGCCCACAGGGGGTAAAGGGCCTCGGTTATCCCCAGGTGGTATCCCATGGCAAACCCGGTATGATAATGAACCGGAACCTGATGCTTTCGCGCCACCTCCATTACCTGGATGAGTTCATCGATCCGGTCAGTCTGGGTGATCTGTTTCTTGCGGTAGAGTACCTTGGGGTCCGCAGGCATCCCCTCTCCGAGCCCGACATACTTCCCTGTCGAAAGGTGCCTGTCCAATTCCTTGCACGCCTCCTCCATGGTCCATTCGATCTCGCCACGCTGGGCCCGATCATAGGTCTCCTTGGCCGCGCATAGAGCAACAAATCTTCCTGGATACTTTTCAACGAGAGCCAGATTCTGCTCGTTCGTCATCCCGTACCAGGCCATCAGAATACAGATGTCCACCCCGTAGCAGTTCATGTCATAGAGGAGCCTCTCGGAGTTGTCGTAGGCCTGCATGTGGGGCATGACCTCACAAAGATCCCTGTATCTTAATTTGTTCCCTCTCGGGTTTTCCGCAAGCTTCTGTTTCAAGTGCGGCCCAGCCGCGTGCCTTTGGGAGTGAACATGACCATCTATGATGAATCTTCCCAGTTTCATCCTTGACCTCCCCCACTAAGATTAATCGAATTGCCCATGCCTTGAAGGCACCCTCAAACCATGAAAATGGATCCCGGTTAGGGTAAGGGTTAGGAAGCCGGTTTAGGTTAGGTCTTGGGGTAAGGGCCAATTTCCTTAGGACCAGCAACCTAACCCATTGACCAAACGGGCATCCTTACCCTAACCTTTCCCCAGGGGTTGCTATTTTCTAAGTAATCGAAATCTCTCAGTCAACCTGCCTGAACATCCTTGTTAAGGGGAACTTCAACTTGAAGAGCCGCACTGCGTTCCCGCCGAGGATCAGATTCAGGTCATCCTGGCCGATGTCCAGACCCGCGAGTTGCCGCAAACTCCATCCCCACACGTCGACCTGGTAGGTGACAACGCCCTGTTTCCTCAGTTGAACCGCATAGGAGGGAGGTTTTCTGCCGTGCTGGGAGTAGATGGGTATGCTCGCCCCCCAATCCGTTCCCCACAACAATTTCTCCGGCCCCACATTCGGATCGAGGAGGGCCTTATAGTAGAGTTCCGTCCACCAGTAGCCGGTCTCCAGGTAGACATTATCGTGGGAGGCTGCCACGTGGAGGCATTCGTCCGTAAAGTGCTCCCACCACCAGCCCTGGATTCCACCGTGATCGAATATGAACGGGACATCCGGAAATTCGGCGGCGAGATCGTGGGCCCACAGGGGATGGAGGGTCTCCTGCATCCTCAGGATGTAGCCCATCGTATGGCCGGTATGGTAATAAATGGGAACCTTATGTTTTCTGGCAATCTCCATGGCCTTGCGCATCTGGTCCATCCTCGCCGTCTGGGAAATCTGCCTCCTGGCCCCGGTCAGGATCAGGGGATCGATCGGCATGCCCTCCCCGATCCCCACATACTTCCCGGTCGCAAGCAGCCTGTCCAGTTCTTCGCAGGCCGCCTCCATGGTCCACTCGATTTCCCCTCTCATCGCTTTTTCGAATGTTTCTCTGGGGGTGCAGAGGGCGGCGAACTTGTCAGGATATTTTTCAACCAGTTGAACGTTGAGCTCATTGTTCATCCCAAAGGTCATGGCAGGCCGGATGATGCACATGTCAACAGAATAAGTCTCCATGTCGTAAAGGAGGCGGGAAGAGTTATCATAGGTCGTCGATTGGCGAAGGATCTTCCCCAGATCGCTGTACTTCAGCCGTTTCGAAGCCTCCCCGGTTGCCTTTCGCAATTCAGGGCCGGCCGCAGTCCGTTGGGAATGGACGTGAGTATCAACCACAAATCGCCCCAGTTTCATACAGACACCTCCATGATCATGTAGAAAATAAAAGCCTTGGTTAGGGTCAGGGTCAGGATGCCAGTTTGGTGAATGGGTTAAGGTAATGGCCTAAGGAAGTGTACCTAACCATAGCACCTTACCTAAACCGGCTTCCTAACCCTGACCGTAACCTCCAGACCCGGCTATCATCTTGTCATATCCCCAGGTGCCTGGCCTTTACCTCTTCATTCCGCCACAGATCCTCAGGGGTGCAATGATAAACGATTTTCCCTTTGCTCATGACGTAGACATCGTCGGCCACTTCAAGAGCAAAGGAAAGCTTTTGCTCAACGAGAAGAATGGTCAACCCCTGCTCCTTGAACCTTCTGATGTTCTCTCCGAGCTCTCGGACCAACAGGGGGGCAAGACCTTCAGAGGGTTCATCCATCAGCAACAATTTGGGCCTGGAGATAAGACCCCGGCCTGTGGCGAGCATCTGCTGCTCCCCACCCGAGAGCTTGCCACCCCGATGATCCTTTCTCTCCTTCAAAACAGGAAAGATCTGAAAAACCCTTTCTGTGTTAAAGTCGCTTTCACTTCGGGCAGGGCATTTGTAGGGAACTTCTAAATTCTCATTGACCGTCAGGGAAGAGAAGATCCTTCTACCCTGAGGGACAAGGCCGATTCCCAATCGAACGATCCGGTGGGCAGGAAGGGTGCTCATCTCCCTGCCTTCGAAGAGGATGCTCCCGCTCCGTATGGGCCGAAACCCGATAATGGAATAGATCAGGGTTGTCTTTCCCACTCCATTGCGACCCAAGAGTGCCACCACTTTCCCCCTGGGTATTTCCATGGATACCCCCTGAAGGATATAGCTCTCGCCAATATGGGTGTGAATGTCCCTGATCTCCAACATGTTCGCTTAGCCTAAGTAGACCTCCGAAACCTTTCGATTTCCCTTGATCTGTTCGAGAGAGCCATCTGCCAGGATGCTGCCGAAATGAAGGACCGTAATCCTCTCCGCAATGTCAAAAGCGACGTCCATATCGTGCTCGATCAAGAGGGTCGTGATCTCACGGGGTAGCCCTTTAATGATGGAGGTCACTAAAGCCGTTTCAGCCGGGGACAAACCTGCAGTGGGTTCATCGAGAAGGAGCAGCCGTGGCTTCGTGGCCAGAGCCAGGATCACTTCAATCTTCCTCTGTTCCCCATAGGAGAGGTTTTTGAGCTGGACATTCCTTTTCTCCCATAGGTTCCATTCCTTTAAGAGACGGTCGGTTTCCCGTAGCATTTCCCGAAAGCTCTTGACTGGCCTGTAAAAACAGAACCGGGCCGTCTGAATGGCCTGGACTCCCAGTAAGATATTCTCAAAGAGCGTCAGTTTCTGAAAGAGGTTGGTCACCTGAAACGTACGGGCCATCCCCGAGGCGGCTCTCTGGTGGGCCTGCAGTTTTGTCACATCACGGCCGAAAAGGGAAATATGGCCTGAGGAAGGAAAGAGGAAACCGCTGATGAGATGAAAGAGGGTCGTCTTTCCAGCGCCATTGGGACCAATGATGGCTCGTCGCTCACCCGCTTCAATTTCAAGAGAAACGCCGTGAATGGCCCTTAATCCACCGAAGTTCTTAGAAAGGTCCCGCAACTCTAAGGCGTTCAATCCCGACCTCTTTTTACGATGGAGAATATTCCCTCTGAGAAGACCATGATGGCAACCACGTAGACGATCCCAAGAACCAAGGACCACCTCTCTGTCAGACCGCTCACAATGTTCTCCAATAAAACGATGATCGCGGCACCCATCGCCGGCCCGAACAGGCTTCCCGACCCCCCCAAGATCAACATCAACAAAGCCTTCACGGAGAGGTCCACCCCGAGATTGGAAGGGTTGACAAACCCGCTGTAATAAACCCAGAGAACCCCACTGGCTCCCGCAAAGATGCCTGCAAAAATAAAACTGAGGTACTTGTAAAGCCAGACATGATATCCCAGAGCCTTCATCCTCGACTCGCTTTCCCGGATCCCTCTGAGGGCATATCCAAAAGGGGAGTTGACGAGGATGAAGATGGCAATGAAGACAATGAGAAGGATGGCAAATGCGAAATAGTAGAAGGAGAGGTCCGGCTTCACGTTCAACCCCATTCCGATTTCCGGCCGTCCGATCCCCGGCAATCCATCATCCCCTTTTGTGATGCTTCTCCATTTAAATGCCACTCCCCAGAGCACCTGGGATAAGGCCAGGGTGATGAGCATGAAATAAGGGCCCCGGGCCCGGATGGCCAGAAGACCGAAGAAAGCTGCTGCCAGGCCACCCAAACCCATTCCCAAAAAGATGACACACCAAAAATTCTTGACCCCGGCCAAATAAAGAAATCCAGTGGCATAGGCAGCCACTCCAAAATAGGCAGCGTGTCCCATGGAGGGAAGTCCGGTGTGACCCACCAAGATATCCAGGCTCGTTGCAAAGATCGCCATGATGAATATTTGTGTCGCAAGGCCTACATAGTAGTTGGAGAAGAGAAACGGGAGAAGAAGGATCAGAACAGCAAAAAGAGAGGGCAAAAGGACGGGTCCCCTTAATACTTCAGCAGCTTTCACTCTTCCATCCTTCCAAAGATTCCTGTAGGTCGAACCGCTAAGATGATGGCCATCGGTGCAAAAAGGGTGAAGAGGGAGAGTTCGGGAAAGAGGGCTTTACCGAAATTATCGATCAGACCCACGAAGAGGCTGCCGACGAAGGCTCCCTTGAGGCTCCCTACCCCGCCGATGATCACGACCACCAGGGCCAAGAGCAGCATTGAGATGTCCACTCCCGGAAATACCCCTACAAAGGGGCCGCCGATCATCCCCCCGATTCCTGCCAATAAGGCTCCCAGACCAAATACCCCTATGAAGACCATCTGGATATTGATCCCCGATCCCCGCAGCATCTCCTCGTCGTCTACCCCTGCCCGGACAATGGCGCCGAACTTTGTCTTCTCCTGAAAGATCCAAAGTCCGAGAGCGATGACGACCCCGATCAGAATCACAAAAAGCCGATAGGAGGGGAAAACCACACTTCCAATCCAGATGGAGCCCTTCAGCAGAGAGGGTTTGGGGAGGGCTTGAGGGGTCCCTCCCCAAATCCAAAGACAGAGATCTGCAACGATCAAGACAAAGCCAAAGGTCAGGAGCACCTGCTGAAGTTCCTTCATATAAAACCGGCGAAGGAAAAGGCTCTGCATGGCGATCCCGACCGCCACAACGGCAATCGAAGAGGCGAGGATCGCAAGGAGGAAGCTTCCCGTTGCCCGAAGGACAGTCAACCCGATATAAGCACTCAGGAGATAAAATGACCCATGGGCAATATTGATGATCTTCATCAATCCAAAAATCAGGGTGAACCCCGCTGCGACGAGAAAAAGAAGCATGCTGTAGGACAGACCATTGAGAGTCTGGATGATCCAGAAGGCCATCACACTTCCCTTAAGTGTAGAGGCTTCAGTGTTTCAATCTGAAAATTCTCTCTTACCATTTTGGGAGCTAACGAAGCACGTGTTCACAAATCCGAAATTCGAAGCACGAAATCCGAAACAAGCACGAATTTCAAAGTCCGAATGACCTAAACAAAAACGTTTTGAATTTCGACATTTGAATTTTCGATTTGTTTCGGATTTCGATATTCGTTATTCGGATTTAAATACCGACCGAGAAAATTCAAATATCTTTGGCTATTTCTTGGGCATCCAGTATTGATCCACATCCGGTATGATGTCAACGACGTAGTTATTATATTTCCCTTCCCTTTTTTCCACGCGCTCAATAAAGGTATTAAAAATCACGTTCTGATGGTCATCAAATCGAATGGGGCCTCTCGGGGCTTCAAATTTCACACTCTTAAGGGCCTTTAAGAAACCCTCTTGATTCTCAATTTTTCCTCCCACGGCCTCAAGGGCTTTCGCAATAAACTTGGCCCCCACATATCCTCCCTCGGACAGTGATCCCGGGTCGTAGTTATATTTCTTCCGATATTCCCTGATAAATCTTTTGTTTTCCGGGGAATCATACCCTAAACAATAGCGCGCGTAACTCTCTATCCCCAAGGCTGCCTCTTTCTGCGAAGGGATATTCGCTTCATCGGTCACACCTTCCTCGCAAAAGAGCTTGATCTTATTCTTCAACCCATATTCGTCGTATTGATTCACGAACCGTATCGCATCACTCCCGGCGAAGAAGGCCCACACCCTATCGACCTTTCCCACATAGTTGGCTATTTTGGCCAGATAGGGTGCAAAATCGTTTGTCTCGAGGGGAGGGTAAATCTCCTCAACGACCTCGCCTCCCATATATTTAAATGACTTCATAAAACCACCCGCTTTTTCTCGACCTGCAGCATAATCCGATCCGATCATAATGACTTTCCTGACCCCCATTTTGGCATACGCATACCAGCCCCCGGCCAGATCCTGCTGGCCGTTGGCGAAGGAGGCTCTAAAAATGTAAGGGCTGCGCTGATCCTGGGTGAGCTTGTTGGCTCCTGCGTTGCAAATGACAAGAGGAACCTTCTTGGAGATGACGTAATCCCTGACCGCATAAGCGACCCCACTGCTGATGATCCCTGCCAGGATGTGGACCTGATCTTTTTCCACCAATTTCCTCGTCTTCACAAGTCCAACCTCCGGCTTACCTTCTGTGTCCTCGTTCAAAAAGAGAATCTCCCTGCCTGCCACCTTATTCTGGACTTCGTCCAGATAGAGTTTAAACCCGTCTCTCAAATCACTCCCGAATTTGGTAAAGACCCCAACGTAAGGAGCCATAAACCCGATCTTGATGGGTTCAGGAGCTGCGGCAACCCCTCGATCTGGAACCATCAGAGAAAAGAGAAAGAAAAATGCTATCATCACGAACGATACTTTTTTCATCATTTTTGCCCCTCCTTCGAAGAATGACCATTTTTTCATCTTCTTTCCTGTCCCTTTGCCTTCTCCTTTTTCACGATTCCCATGAGGACCCAAACCGTTTCTCTCCCATCACCTCCTTCCCAAGCCACGTCCCCTTTCCCGTAACATTTCTCTCACGTATCATCCTGCTTCCAGCCTGGATTCGAAAAACACCCTTACCAATAAAAAAGCCTATTCCTGTTGAGAATAGGCTTCGAATTGATCCAGCCGTTTATAGATCCATCCGCTTATGGATCGGGCCGAGAGGTGCTTTTCGCTGACGTTCGAAAATGTGGGAATCAACTTCTCCCTCTCTTGAAATTCGATTTGTTATGAGACCTCTTCCCCTTCCCCCCGAAGATCGCAAAAGGCCCGATCCCTGACCTAATGGTAGTTAGCACATTTTGTTCCACGAGGCAAGAAGTCACACGTCTCTGTCAGCCACGAGATTTTGTCATCACCCCATCCTAAGCAAGAACCCGGATCATCCGAGGGATTAAGGAACGGGCAAGATCCCTTCGACTCCCCCCGCATAACACAACGATCAATCTGCCCTGACAGAGCCTGTCTGCTAACCTCCTGAGCTCCCCGGCAATGACCACATGAAGGTCAGGAGACAATCCGAGGTCACCATAGTCTCCCCGGGTCCCATCATATCCCCAATTCCAAAAGAGGACTTCAGGCCGAAAAAGGCCCATTCGCCGCGGGAATTCTTCGCGGATGAGCCGCAGATAGGCTTCATCCGTAACTCTCTTAGGAACCTGGATATTCACTTTATTCTCTTTCTCCGAAAAGGGAGACGTGCAAAAACAGACATAAAGGACATTCGGATCCCTTTCAAAGATCTCCCAGGTCCCATCGCCATGGTGGGCATCTGTGTCGATCATCGCAAATCGCTTGGCGCCAAACCTCCTTCTTAGCTCCTGGATCGCAAGGGCGGCACCGTTAAAGTAGCAGCCTCCGCCAAAAAAATTCGTGCCTGCATGGTGGTCGCCGTAACCGGTGAAAACGAAGGCATTATCAATTTCGCCCGTCCAGATCTTTTCCGAGGCTCGTACAGTACCGCTCGCCGACAAGAGGGCCCCTTCAAAATGGCCCGTCCTTCTCACCTCTTCAACCAACTGGGGAGAATGAACTCCGTGAAGGATTCCGTCAGAAATGGGCTCCAGATCAAAAGAGGAGGGAGGCTTCAACGGATAGAAGGCATCATAGAAGAAGACATTCTCTCTTTCGAGGATTCCCTCAAGGGCCTGGGGAAAATCTCGAAGCCGCTCACCTTCCTGGTAGTGAAAGAAAATTCCAGTTCTCATGGAGAAGTGCGAGAGGATAGAATGAATTATGCGATGATTCCCTTCTCGACATAAGAGGCGAACTCATCTTCTGTGAACCCGAGCAGTTCCCTGTAAACGTAGCGATTGTCTTCACCCAGCAGCGGAGCTGCTTTCCATCGCCCCTTTAGCTCCTGTTTGAATTGCATAGGTGGAGCGGTTGAAACCGTTTTGCCAAGAATGGGATGTTCCAATTGGACAAAAAAATCTCTCGCCGCAAGATGGGGATCACCCGCAAGGTCTTCTGCGTTCTGAACAACTCCCGCAGGAACACCTGCCTCCTGGAGAAGAGCCACGATCTCCTCTGGGCTTTGCTGTAGGGTCCATAGCTCAAGGAGTTGATCCAATGCTTCGGCATTCTCTTTCCTTTTTGATTGAGTTGAAAATCTTTCTTCCTGAGCCCATTTAGGATATCCCATAATACGACAGAGCCCTTGCCACTCCTCATCATTGAAGACTGCAAGAACACACCACCTGTCCTCCCCTGAGCATCGATAACAACCGTACGGCGCCGCTGGGAGATCCTCAGATCGATTGCCTTGAGGAATCATTTCACTTTGATTTGCCGAAACATCCAGAAGAGTCGGTCCCATCAGTGTGCATATTGCCTCGTATCCCGATAAATCAATAAACTGACCTCTGCCCGTTTGATCTCGATATTCCAAAGCAGCTAAAACGGCAAGCGCGCCATAAAGGCCAACAATTGGGTCTGCGTAAGCATAGCCTATGCCAATGGGAGATTCCTGAGTCGAAGAAGTAAGGTAGGTCAGTCCTGAAAGGGCTTGAAGCGTGGGTCCAAAAGCAACGAAATCTTTCCACGGGCCTGTTTGCCCCATCCCCGAGATACCGAGCAGAATGAGGTCGGGTTTCACTTCTTTCAATCTCTCGTAACTCAATCCCCAATTCGACAGAACCCTGGGGGAAAAATTGTTAATGACCACATCGCATAATTTTGCCAGTTTTAAGACGATCTCTCTCGCTTCGGGATAACTCATATCCAGGGTCACACTTCGTTTATTCCGGTTCCAATGATTAAAGTAGCCGGTGAGATTAGACTCGACACCCCTGGCTGTTTTTCCGGACTGGACCTTGATGACTTCGGCTCCGAAGTCAGCCAGGATCCTGGTAGCATAGGGACCTGCCAGGACCCAGGTAAAATCGAGCACTCTTATTCCACCGAGAATTCCGCTATTCATCAAAACTCTTCCTAAATGGCGCCCCTGGCGGAAAGCTCCTGCAATTCCTCCTCAGAAAGGCCTAATTCCTCTTGATAAACACGCCGGTTGTCTTCCCCCTTGAGAGGTGCCCGTTTCCAGGGATTTGGCCGGGGAAGGCTGAATTGATAGGGAACCCCGGCATAGGGAAGAGAGGTACCCATTTCAGGATGGTCCACATTCACGAAAAAGCCACGTGCTTTTAGCTGGGGGTTGTCTAAAACCTCTTTTGGAGAATAAACGGGGGCCCATGGAAATCGCATCAACTGTCCTAACTCGAAAAGCTCATGAGTGGTATGAGTGAGGGTCCATCTCCGCAGCACTTCAATGACATGATCAAGGTGTTTTAACCGATATTCCTCTTCCCTGTACCTCTCATCCTTCAAATCCTCAGCCATTGCCTCGCTATCCATCCACTCCACCAAGGTCTCCCACTTCTGAAGAAGGCTGATGAGAAGATGCCCATCTTTACAAGGCAAAATGATAGAGGCGCTGTTCCAATGAAGGGAGCCCTGCCTTTTCGGTACAATCTTCTCATAAAAATATTGAATCATGACATGTTCCAGGGTTGAAGCGACAGCTTCCTGCAAGGAAACGTCAATATGCTCTCCCCTTCCACTCTGTTGTCGCCTCTTCAGAGCCAAGAGGATCCCGATAGCGGCAAAGAGTGAAGCAGCGTAATAGGATTGCTCTCCAAAAGGTTTAAGAGGAGGAGTTGACGGAAAACCGGACACATACATTTGACCTCCGAATGCCGAGGCCACGATGTCGCAGGACTTGTAGTTGCTTCGAGGGCCCTGCTGCCCGAATCCCGTTATGGAAACCAGAATAAGCCTTTCGTTTGCTTCCCTTACGATTTCAAAATCTAACTTGAGCTTCTTCAGGGTTCCCGGGGGGAATGTCTCGATCACGACATCGGTTCTTTTCGCTAACCTCAAAAAGATTTCTCGGCCAGCTTCTTTTTCCAAATTGAGAGTAATCCCTCGCTTGTTACTATTATTGTAACAAAAAGACAGGCTCTCTTCCGGCTGGGGGGATTTTTTAAAGAAAGGACCGATCCCTCTTGATGGGTCTCCTTGAGGTCTTTCCACTTTTATCACAGAGGCCCCTAAATCCGCTAAAAGCTTGGAGCAAAAGCTGCCCTTCTCATCTGCCAGATCCAATATCCGGATGCCCGGCAGCAGGCCTCCACTTTCCTCTTTCATTTCCAATTCCCGACCTCGGCATGACAAATTGCACTACTCGATCCGGCGAATTCTCGGACTCTCTCGGACGGGCATGGGGTCTGATTCGTTGAATGAACAAGAATGACGTTGAGGTTCCTTACTCACGGGGTGAATAGACGATTTTCTGTCCCTCCATTCCCTTTTGGGCCCTGCCCATATCCTCAAGGTATCTGAGGTGAGCCATCGCCTCCCCGACGGCAAACCATTTCTGCAGGGTTGGAAAGAGATCCCATCTGTCACAAGAGATCTCCCAGCTCATCTCTGATGCCACTTCATAGGCATTCTTATTCCCTTTTCTCAGAATCGAAGTCACCTCATCCGCCCTCTCCTGGTGATGCTGTTTCAGTTCTCCAATTCTCGTCTTGAAGTTCTTGAAAAGACTTCCATGACCTGGCAAGACAAGCTCAATCTCCAATGGATAGACCTTATCGAGGCTTGCCAGATAATCTCTCAGGGGATTTTCCTCGGCCGACCGCAATGAGATATTTGGAGTCAATCCGTTCAGGATGTGGTCTCCGGCGAAGAAAATCCTCTTCCGGGGGTCGTAAAGGCATCGATGCCCCTTACTATGACCGGGCGTCTCCACACAGTTGAATCGATAGTCTCCGACGTGAAGGGTATCTCCATCCCCCAAAAAATGAAATGGCATGGGATCCCTCAATTGTAAATATTTATAGCCGGGATGATGGTGAAGAATCTCTTCGAGCTCATTGTCGGGAAAGCCATTGGAACGGGTGAAGTCAATCATCTCCGGCCAAACGGATCCCGATCGAATTCGTTCGAGCCTGTCCGCCTCGGGTTGATTGAAGTAGATCATCGAATCCTGAGTCAATAGGCTTGAAACGAGTCCAAGATGATCGACATGGAAATGGGTAATAAAGAAGTCGGTCTCCGTCAGATCCACTTCAAGCTCCCTCAAACCCGCCACCATTTCATCGAGACATTCTTTTCGATTCATCCCCGTATCGATGATCAAATTCCTCTCCGGAGCCTTGATCAGGTAGGAATTGATGAATTTGAGCGGGCTATTGGGAAGGGGAATTTCGATTTTATATATATTTTCGACAACTTCTTCAATCATGATCTATTTCTAATGTGGATGTGGTTTGTAAGGGCTTTGCCCCTTCTCAGCCCGGAAGGTCAAAGATCTCCTGAAATGGTCTGTCCGGTGCCGATGCCGATGCCAGGCTGAAAAGATCTATTTCTTCAGCTCCATCGCTTGACCACAGCAGTGAAGGGTTCCATTGCCTCCACGGGTCACGATGAACTCTGCGCCGCATTTCTTACAGACATATCTCTTTCCGACTTGGTTTGCCATGTTGGGTACACCTCCTCCCGAAAAATCAGTGGTCAATGATCCATTTCCAATGATCCGTAGTCAATGGGCATTGAGGCGATTTGGGGCCTTACTGACCATTGACCATCGACGATTGCCTATTGAACATTGACGATCTTCAAGGTTGCCCGTACTCCTCACGGAGACTTTTCCTCAGGATCTTGCCCATCGGGTTTCGGGGCAACGAACCAATAAACAGGACGGATCGAGGTCGTTTAAATCCGGCCAGCCTCGACCGGCAGTATTCGATGATCTCCTCGCTGGTCGCGACCGCTCCCTTTTTCAGCACGACGATCGCACGAGGTTGTTGCCCCCATTCTGGATCGGGAACGCCAATGACGGCTGCCTCTTCAACCTTTGAATGAGAGCGAAGAACATCCTCCACCTCTTCGGGTGAGATATTCTCCCCTCCCCGGATGATCATGTCATCGGACCTGCCGGACAGGTAGATATAACCATCTTCATCCCTCCATCCCATGTCGCTCGTCCGCAGCCAACCATCCTTCGTCAAGACCTGGGCGGTCTTCTGTTCATCACGCCAATAACCGGCCATGATGCGGGGGCCCCTCGCTAAGATCTCCCCCACCTTAAACGCCGCTAACGACGTCCCTTCTTCGTCGACGATCTTCACCTCCACATCCGGCAGGGGCTTGCCAATCGAGGAGGTCAGCCGCTTCAGTTTCTTCTCTCGCTCCTCTTCCGTTCCTTCAATCCTGTGGTCTTCCGGTCCCAACGTCGTGATGGTCGAGGCAGTCTCCGTCTGGCCGAAGGCATTGATGAACTGCACCCAGGGCATCATCTGGATCGCCTTGTGGATCACTTCGAAGGGCATCGGAGCAGCCCCATAGGTGATGACCTTGAGGCTCGACAGGTTATGCTTGCTGAAATCAGGGTCGTCAATGACCCTCTTGAGCATGGTTGGAACCAGCATCGCCCGTGTGACCCGCTCTCGCTCGATCATCTCAAGCCATTCCTTCACCTCAAACTGCCTCATCATCACCAGGGTTCGACCCCCGTAGATGGCGGCAAGCATCGCCTGGATCCCAGCCACGTGATAGAGAGGCACCGTCAGCAGATTGGTCTCCTCGACCTCCGGATTCGCGGGTTCCACATTCTCCAGGACATAGCTAACAAAGGCATTGTGCCTCAAGGGCACCCCTTTGGGCCGGCCCGTCGTCCCGGAGGTGTACATCAGAATCGTGATGTCCTCATCTCCGATTTCAGAAATGGGCTCTTCAGGAGACGATGAATCGATGAGATCCTCGTAAGAGAGCCCCTTTCCGGGATCGATTGAAATGACCTCCTTGACGCTGGGCAACTGAGGCAGCATTCCGTTGACCATATCCAGATAGCGGCCTCCAACAAAAAGGCCCTTGATCTCCGCGTTTCCGATCATGAAGGCCAGCTCTTCGGCCTTTGCCCTGAAATTGAGCGGTACAAAGATCGAACCCAGTTTCGCGGTGGCAAAGTAGGATTCGATATACTGGTGACAGTTGACCTGAAGGATCCCGATCCGATCCCCCTTCGAGATCCCCAATTTAGCCAGGGCATTGCCTAATCGATTGCTCCTCTCATTGGCTTGTCCATAGGTCCATCTTTTGCCCTCATAGACCATACCGGCCCTTTCAGGGCAGATCGCATTGGCAATGCTCAAAAAATCGGTGGTGTTCACGCGAGTTTTTCTCCTTTGGAAGGGTCTCGACGGCTCGAGCCCTATTTAATATCAACTTTCCTTCCGGCCCTCTCGTCTCACTCGGGACGCGAGCCTTCTCTCGAGATCCAGACCCTCTGAAAGGGCCAGGTCCAATCCCCTGACCACAGCCTGCTTTGCACTTCTTACCGCCGTCGGATCATAGGACGCAATCCTTTCAGCCATTTCTTCTGCGGTTTGAAGGAGTTTTCCCCTCGGAACCACACGATTGACCAATCCCATGGTGTAGGCCTCCTCGCTTCCCACCCACCGGTTTGTAAGAAGCATCTCCAATGCCTTCCCGCGACCGATTGCTCTCGGAAGCGTCTGAGTGCCGCCTGCAGCAGGGATGATCCCTAACCCAACCTCCGGCAAACCAAACCGGGCATCCTCTGCTGCGATTCGAAGATCGCAGCAGAGAGCAATCTCAATCCCTGAACCCAGGACATATCCGTGAAGAGCGGCAATCAGAGGCTGTGGAAGACTCAAAAAGAGACCCCACACATCTCGTCCGAAACGGGCCTGCCTGGCTACGACCGGACTGGGAGCCGTGAGGAATTCACTCAGGTCTGCGCCTGCGCAGAATGCCTTCTCGCCAGCTCCCTTGAAGATGGCAACCCTCACGTCCGGATCATCTTTGATCGCATTCAAGACTTCATAAAGATCATCCCTCATCTGGATATTATAGACATTGAGGGCCTGAGGACGATTCAGGGTCACATAGCCGACATATCCTTTCTTCTCGTAAAGAATGGTCTTGAAGCCCTCCACCTCTCCCTCGCAAGCCTCACCTTCCCCTCCTCCCCCTCGGGAGGAAGGTGAGAGATTATTTTCCCTCGAACTTCGGAATTTTCTTTTCTCGAAAGGCCTTGATCCCCTCTGTGCGATCCCGGGTCGTATGGAGCAGGAGATACAGATCGGCCTCCAGCCGGAGTCCCTGTTCCAGGGTCATATCCAGTCCTTTTTGAATGGCTTCCTTTGCATATCTCAAGGCAGTCGGTCCCTTGGAGGCCATGTCCCCGGCCATATCCATTGCCACTTTCATCAGTTCTTCCTTTGGAACCATTTTGTGAATCAATCCAATTCTCAGAGCTTCCTGAGCATGGATGGTTTCTCCGGTAAGGATCATTTCCAGGGCCTTCCCCGTTCCTACCAGGCGTGACAATCGCTGAGTTCCTCCATCCCCTGGAATATGGCCGATCTTGATTTGAGGCAATCCAAAATGAGACGTCTCGGATGCAATTCTTATGTCACAGGCCAAGGCCCACTCCAATCCCTGCCCGATGGCATCGCCGGAGAGAGCGGCGATCACAGGACGATCGAGTCTTGAGATCGGCTCAGCGAAAGAGCGAAATTCCATCTCCCCTTCTATCCGGCCCGTCGAGGCAGCTTCCATCGAGTCGGTCTCTCCGGGAAGGCCGCCTTCTCCCGTATCGCCGATCAGAACGACCCGTATCTCTTCGTCCCAGGCGATGTCATTACAAAGCTCCTCAAGTTCTTCCGACATTCCTTCTTTCCACATCGGATGACTCATGAGAGAGCTGCCCATGTAAATCACCAACACATGGTCTGTCTTTTCATATCTCAGGTTTCTCTCACGCATCCGAAAAAGTCCTTTGGATGAGATGCCGATAGGATCGGAGGATACTACGGAAGGTCCTTCAACGCGGTCCCGCATTACATTAGGGATTATAAGATAACCCTTATCGGGCTGCAATTTCATCCCTTATTCATCTGCGATGTGCCCTGCCTTGGAAGAAACGCTACCTTCCTTTGAACTCAGGCTTTCTCTTGTTCAGGAAGGCACTGATCCCTTCGTTATGGTCTTCCGTGGCGAAGCAGAGCGCCCACTGCGTCTTTTCAAATGCCAAGCCAGCCGCAAGGTCCGTGTACAGGCCCCGGGTGATCGCTTTCTTCAGATATTTCATGATGATCGGGCTCTTGCTGACGATTGCTTCAGCGATCTCATTGACCGTCTCTTCCAGTTTGTCGTGGGGGACAACTCGATTCACAAACCCGATCCTTTCTGCCTCGACCGCATCAATCATCTTTCCGGTATACATCAACTCCTTCGCTCTGCCCGCACCAATCAGCCTCGGCAGTCTCAGCGTCGCACCCCCTCCCGGGAAGATGCCGACATTAATCTCCGGAAAACCGAATTTGGCTCTCTCGGAGGCAATCCGGATATCACAGGCCATGGCGAGCTCTCCGCCGCCGGCGAGGCAATATCCGTTGATCATGGCAATGAGGGGGATATCCATATTCTCCAGGTCTTGATAGAGCTGCTGCCCGAGGGTGGAGACAAACTCTTCGATTTCAACCGGGCTTGCCGTGGCAAGCTCCGTAATGTCCATACCGCTCATGAAAGCCTTGTCTCCGGCGCCGGTGAAGATGAGCACCCGGACGTCTTGATCCTTCTTCACATCTTCCATGGCGATGCGGATCTCCCGCCTGGCAGCCTTGTTCAAGGCATTCCGCACTTCGGGGCGGTTGATGGCGATCTTGGCTGTCTTTCTCTCCTTGTCCTTCGTATAGATAATGTTTTGGAATTCCATGTTACCTCCTTAAGTCTCAACTTGGGTCGCAAGAGTGGCTATGCCGGCTTCGCTGGAGCGGGTGGGTCAGGAGGAGCCGGATTCACGAGACCCGATGCCAGGCTTCCCGGCATCACCGAAGTCAACTCTTCAAAAGTCCATCTGCCCTTCTTATAGATGGTCTTTATTTGTGTGGGAGAGCCGTAAAGACTGATGCGGCCACCAGTGGCAAAGAAAACCTGACCGTTGATATTTGCGGCCTGGTCGCTTGCGAGATAGACGACGATAGGGGCGACATCTTCAGAGGCCCCAAAGATTCTGGTGTAGACTTCTTCGTCTGAAATGATCGCCGCCTCTTCCTTCGTGACTAGACCGCGTACCACCCCCATCTCCCGGGCGCGCTCGGGGGTGACGCTCCGCCAAATTCGAGTGTCCGCCTGGGGAGAAAGGGCGTTGACCGTAATCCCATACCTCCCGAGGGCCAGGGCACAGGACTTGGTGAATCCCACAACACCCGCTTTGGCAGCGCAATAATTGGGTTGCCCCCCATTGCCGTCAATGCCAGCCTGAGAGGTGATATTGATAATCCGGCCTTTCCGTCGCTCCCGCATATGGGCTCCAGCAAACCGGGTACAGCCGAAGGTGCCCTTCAGGACCACATCGACAACGGCGTCCCACTCCTCCTCGCTCATATTCCAGACCATGCGATCGCGGTTGAGCCCGGCGTTATTGACCAGGATATCAAGGGTTCCCCAGTTCTCGATCGCCGTTTTGACCAGTTTCTCACAGACTTCCATCTGGGCAACATTGCCATAAACAGGGATGGCTTCACCGCCAGCCTCCTTAATGATCCTGGCCGTCTCTTCAGCGATGCCTCCCTTCGATTCGGGACTGCGGTTATTGACGACAACCCTGGCGCCTGCCCCAGCGAGTGCAATGGCAATGGCTTTCCCCAGGCCCTGCCCCGACCCCGTAACAACAGCTACCTTGTCTTCCAGAACCACGGCAACACCTCCTTAACTGATGATTGGTTCCACTTCTCATTTGCTCAGCTTAAGAAGCCCGGCTGCATTCCCACCCAGAATCGCATCGATCACTTCCTTGGGAAATTCGATGCCAGCCGCCTTGACCGACTCTGGAATCTCGGTAAAGGCTTTTACCCATTTTTCCTGGCTCACGAGCCCCTTGATTGCCGGGAAATCACTGCCAAAGAGCACCCTCCGCCAGGGCACGCGGTTCAGGAGGCTTCTCAACTCCCTGTAGAATTCCAGGGGACGAAGAAGCTTGGGCTGCCACAAAGAAACATCGAGGTAAACGTTCGTCGTGTTGTAGCAGATGGCAGCCGCCTCGTTTTGCCAGGAGAGGCCTGCATGGGCAAAAACCATCGGTACATCGGGAAAGTCCATGGCGACCTCCTGCAGGTGGATCGGTTGCGTGTACTTGAAATAGAACGGCTTCAGGATCTCTCCTGTGTGAAAGATGATGGGGAGCCCCAGGTCCGCAGCCAGCTCATAGATAGGATAACAGATCCTATCATTGGGATAGAACCCCGTAGCGGCATGCACCTTGATTCCTTTCATGCCAAATTCCTTGATGAACCTCTCGATCTTTCTCACCGCTCCAGGCCGCCTGGGGTCGATGCCAGCGAAAGGAACCAGCCGGTTCGGATGTTTCCTGGCTGCCTCGCCGTAGAGCCTGTTGATCTCTTCGATGTCCAATTTCGGCTCCCCCATGTAGCGGGCCGTTCCCCAATCATTCACAATGATGGCGCTGACATCGATGCCAACCCGGTCCATCTCCTGAATGATCAGGTCACCCGACAGATCATAGTATTCGGGCAGCCGCTGCCGGACTCGCTCGGGGGGGCGGTTGGCCATGAGCGCCGCGGTTTCCACCCAGCTGTCCCAGAAAGGCTGGGAATGGCTATCGGGGTGGATGAGATGAGCATGCATATCAACAATCATTTTCGAATCCTCCTGAAGGATGAATGGTTCCCGTTTTAATTGCGGATTTCGAATTTCGGATTGCGGATTTTAGAGATCTTTCAATTCGCAATCAGCAATTCGCAATTCCCTTGTCAACCCTTCTTTTCCCATTGGGCGCCATGGCACATACTATGGGCAATGATGGAGTAGTCCATGGCTGTTTCCAGATCGGTGGTCAACCATTTATTGATCACGTCTTTCTGCACGGCGAGGGCAGTGGCATCCTTGCTCGCCAGCTTCGCTGCCATCTCGTTGGCCCTCGCTCCAAGCCTGGCGAGGGGCATGACTTCGTTCACGAGACCGCACCTCTCTGCCTTCTGGGCGTCAAAATAATCGCCTGTCAAACAGATCTCTTTCGCCCGAAAGATGCTCATGGCGCGGCTCAGGATGACGGCCTCGACATTCGAGACGACCCCGACGTTGATCTCCGGCATCGAGAACTGAGCCGTCTCCGCCGCGATGACCAGGTCGCACGAAAGCATCAGGTCCAGACCCGCTCCGAGGCAGTAGCCATTCACGGCACAGACCACGGGCTTGGGCAGCTTCCTGATGGAGGTCAGCGTCTCGTGGAGCAAGATGCCGTTATCACCGGGGACCTTGGCCATCTCCTTGATGTCGGTGCCGGCACTGAAGGCCCGATCCCCGACGGCCGTGACGATGACGACCTTCACGTTCGGGTCGTCCTTGATGTCGCTCACAGCCTGCTGTATTTCTTTCAGCATTTTCCTGCTGATTGAATTCATCGCCCGGGGTCGATTCAGAGTGATCGTCGCGATGTTGTCCGCCTTCTCCAGAATGATCGTTTCGTAGATCACGTTCTCTCCTTTCCGTTCGTGCCATGGTTAGAATGTGGCGCCATCAACGTGGGAGCCCCGTGGACGTGACGGGCCATGACCCAAGTTACGCCACGAACTGGTTACACGCCTAAGTACCGTTTCTTCGCTTCGTCATCCTTTGTCAATTCTTCCGGCAGGCAACGGTGGCAGATCCGGCCCTTCTCCAGCACGTGGCAGCGGTTCGCGAGGCTGAGGGCGAAATCCAGTTTCTGCTCTGCCAAAAGTATGGAGATTCCCGTTTCCTTCAGCTTGCCGATTTGCCTGCAGAGTTCCGCCAAAAGCAGGGGGGCCAGGCCTCCGGAGGGCTCGTCGAGCAGGAGGAGCTTGGGGTTGCCCATGAGGGTTCTGGCAATGGTCAACATCTGCTGCTCTCCACCGCTGAGCGTCACGGCCTCTTGCTTTTCCCGCTTGCTCAAGACGGGGAATAATTCATAGAGCCGTTCCAAGGTCCACTGGCCGCTCCCGTTTCCCCCCCTTTTCTTCCTGCCCAATTCAAGCGTCTCCCGTACGGTCAATCCGCGCATGATCCCCCTGTCCTGAGGGACATAACCAATACCCATCCGGTTGATCTCATAAGGCTGCCTTCCTGAAATCTCTTCGTTCAGAAACCGGATGCTCCCTGAACGGGGCGGGGTCAACCCCATGATGCTCCTCATCGTGGTCGTTTTGCCGGTGCCATTTCTGCCCATGAGGCAGACGGATTCCCCCTGCTCAATGTTCAAAGAAAGACCAAAGATGATGTGGCTGTCCCCATAAAATACATCGATGTCGTTAATGTCGAGCATACCGAGCTCCTACCGACAGGATTCTCCCAGATACAACCTCTGAACCTGCTCGTTCTTCCGTATCTCCTCAGGTTTTCCATCCGCGATGATCGCGCCAAAGTTCAGGACAATGATTCTCTGGGCAAAGCCGAAGACCGTGGTCATATCGTGCTCGATAAAGACGGTGGTCATATTGCGCTCCTGGCTCAGGCGCTGCACGAGCTCCATGATCTGTGCACACTCGTCGGGCGCCAACCCTCCTGTGGGCTCATCCAGAAAGAGGAGTTGCGGTTTATTGCTGAGGGCAATGGCCACCTCCAGCCGTTTCTGGTCGCCATAGGATAACGAGCCCGCTTCCTTCTCAACCTGCCCGGAGAGTCCGACCTCACCGGCAAGCTCGAGCACCTTGTCACGCAGAAGCCTGCTCGCCGGAGTGTAGAGGTTGAAGACTTTCCCATAGGCAGCAAAGACACTGGCGCTCAGGTTTTGATAGACCGTCAGCGTCCGGAAGATCTGCGTCAATTGGAAGGTTCTGCCGATCCCCAGGCGATACATCTCTTCTGCTGCCTTGCCAACAAGATCCTCGCCATTGAAGATCACCGCACCGTGATCGGGTTTGATGAATTGCGTGATCAGATTGAAGAGGGTCGTCTTGCCAGCGCCATTGGGGCCGATGACCGCCACAAACTCACCCCGATCAATGCTCATGCTGACATTATTCGTGGCCATCAAACCGGCAAATGATTTTTTCAGTTCTCGCACGTCGAGATAAACGGTCGTTGCCAATTGACGTCACTCCATTCCTTCTTGCTTTTTGAGACTCTGCCACACAGAGCCGACGATCCCCCTGGGAAGAAACATCACAATCAAGACAAAAATAAGGCCGAACCAGAATGCCCAGTATTCGGTGAAGGTGCCGATCACGTGGTTCACCACGACCACCACGATGGCTCCCACCGCCGGCCCCGGAAAAACGTACATCCCTCCAATGAGGATGGAGATGAGCATCTCGGCGCTCTTCCAGATGTAGAGGGAATCGGGGAAGACACTTCCCGCGATCAGGGTTCCGAGGGTGCCGGCAACTCCGGTGAAGAATCCCGAGATCATAAAACAAACCAGCCTGTGCCTGTGCAGGTAGACACCTAAAAATCGCACCCTCTCCGGACTATCCCTGAGGCTTCTGAGCAGCAGGCCAAAGGGAGATCTCACGATCACGACCAGAAGAAGAAGGCAAACCGCCACCACGATGAGGCAGAACCAGTACAGATGGTCCGTGCTCCGTATCATCCCCGGTCGGACGATTCCCACAATGCCGTTGTAGCCACCCGTGAAATGACCCCACTTCTGCGCAATCACCCAGAACATCTGGGCGAACGCCATGGTCAGGAAAGCGAAGTAGATCTCCGTGAGTCGCACAGAAAAAAACCCGATGACTGCGGCTGCCAGGAGGGCCACAAACGGCGAAATCAGGATGCCCAGCCAGGCCGGGACACCCGAATGGGTCAGAAAGATGGCACAGGCATAAGCCCCTATCCCGTAGTAGGCGGCGTGGCCAAAGGAGACGAGCCCCGTATAGCCTGCAAGCAAGCTAAGGCCAGTGGCCGCGAGGGCCAGGACGAAAACCTCACACAGCAAGAACAGCCAGAATTCAGGCACGATGAAAGGAAGGATAAACAGCAGCAGCAGCAACAGGATCGCAGCAATCTGTGCCGCCCATTTCGCACGCAGCAAGACTCCCAGTTCCTTTCGCAGATCGATAACCTTCTCTCCCATAGGATCACTCCGCTCGTCCGAACAGTCCCCATGGCCTCACAAGCAGGATCAGGGCCATCAATGCATACGGGATGACCAGGGCCTGCTGCGGAATGATGCTGATCCCGAAGGAGGTTACCACTCCGATGAGAAGTGATGCGACCAGGGTTCCGGCGATGCTTCCCATGCCTCCGATTACGACGACGATGAAGCAGTCGACGATGATCAGTTCAATCCCTGGAGAAACAGCGATGATGGGCGCGCCCAGGGCCCCTCCCAGCCCGGCGAGACCGACCCCCAGGGCAAAGACCATCGTGGAGATGAACCGGACATTGATGCCGAGGGCTGACGTTATCTCCCGGTTCACCGTGAGTGCCCTCACATAAAGCCCGAATCGGGTTCTGTTCAGCACCAGCCAGAGGACCAGTGCGACTGCCAACCCCATAAAGATGATAAAAATGGAGTAAACGGGCATCGACCTTCCGGCCAGCGTGATGCTACCCGATAGCGGAGCCGGCACCGCCACCGAATGGTACTCCAGCCCCCAAATGAACTTGACGGCATCCGATAGGATGTACACGAGACCAAACGTGAGCAGGAGCTGCATCATCAGCTCGGCGCGGTAGATTCGGCGCAGCAGGACGAGCTCAATCAGCACTCCCAGTGCAGCAAGACAGAGCACACTCAGGATGGCCGCGGCCCAGAAAGGAATACCAAACCGGGCTATGGTGCTCCAGGTAACGTAGGCTCCGACCATGTAGAGCGCACCGTGAGCAAAATTGACAATTCGAAGAACCCCGAAGGTGAACGATAATCCCAGCGCGATGATCAGTAAAATCATCCCGCTCACCATACCGGCGACAAGCTGGTCCAATACGAATCCTGGGGTCATAGGATATCCTGAGCAACCCGTTCTATTCAGGGCAAGGACGGGGAGGGCAGATCACTTGCCGGCGGCTAAGTGACGCCGTCTCCGTCCCCCAGACAAATAGCCTTCCCTGCGTGCTTGCAGGGACGCGCGCCTCCTCAGCGGCGCTTCCTTTTTGAAATGTGACTCTTTACTTCTTCGCGGCTGCCCGCAGTTTCTCCAATTCATCGCAGGTCAGGTTTACCGCTTCCCCCGGGTACGCTTTCACGTTCGCCGTGGCCTCGAAGGGGTACTGGGGTATACGCTTGCTCACACCAACGTACTGAGGCAACTGCATGATGTGGGTACACTTGTCGATAAGAACCGTACCAGCGGGAGTCGCCATTTTCATCCCTTCGAGGAGATTGACAATGGCCTCGGTGTCCACCTTGCCCGCTTTCTCGATGGCGGTCTTCAGCAGGTAAGCGTGCATGTAGGCGTTGTTGCTGGAAGTGCTGGGGTAGGGGTCTCCAGTGGCATCGTGATACTTCTTCAAAAAGGCTTTGCATTCAGGCGTATCGATTGCCCAGAACGGGAAGGGGCCGTTGATGATGAGACCATCCGGGAAGAGTTCCCCGGGGGGCATCAGATTTTCCAGCTGGGCCCGCTCCGCAGCCACCTCCACCAGGTCTTTGTAGTAGCCCCGGGGAACTGCCGCCTTGAGCCAGTTCACCCAGTCACCACCCCACAGGCTGCTAAAGACCGCCTGGGGTTTGGCCGCCATGATGGTGGTCACATAGGGCCCGAAGTCAGCAGTCCCGAACTTGGGCCAGGCCTCTCCAACGACTTCTACCTTGGGGTTCAACTTCTTGAGCTCACCCCAGAACCAGGAATAGATGTCATGCCCGTATTCGTAGTCAGGGCCGATGATGTACCATTTGGTCAGATCCGGTCTGGTCTCGGCAACGTACCGGGCCGTGGCGCGGCCCTGCGCGGGGCTCCCGAGTTCGCTCGCGAAGGAGTAGCGGTGCCCCCGGACCACGTTGGCGGTTGCTCCCGCGATGTCGATCATGAAGATTTTCTTCTGCTCGAGGGAGAGGGGCATCATGGCTAACGTACAGGAGCTCACCACGCCACCGATGAGAAAATCGACCTTCTCCTGGAGGTACAGGCTGCGAGCCTCCCGAAGCGCCACCTCCGGGTTACTGCGATCATCACGAAAGATATACTGGATCGGATGGCCCAGGATCCCGCCGGCGTTATTAATTTCCGCCGCGGTCATGTTGGCTCCACCCTGGTAGTACCGGCCGAAGACTCCAGCGGTACCGCTCAGGCTGTGGACCACGCCAATCTTAATGGGTGTCTTGGCCGCGGGTTGGGCTGCGGAAGGCGTAGAGCTGCCCAAAATCAACAGGAGTGTCACCAGAATACTGCACGACGCAAACAGACCCTTCGGATATTTCTCCCTCATTTTCCCTCCTCCTTTCCCTGCTTGACTATCTTAGGCTTGATGTTTTGGGTTTCAGATACCTAAATAGGCCTCGACAATCTTTCCATCACTCAAGATTCTCTCCGTTGTTCCCTCGGCAACAATCCGCCCTACCTCCATGACATATGCCCGGTCCGCAATATCCAGAGCCTGTTTCGCATTCTGTTCCACCAGCAATTGAGTGATTCCCGTCTCTTTGAGACTCTTCAGGATTCCAAAGACCTGGCTGATCATAATGGGAGCCAATCCCAGGGACGGCTCGTCGAGCATAAAACAACGGGGGTTTCCCATCAATCCACGGGCAATCGCTAAGACCTGCTGCTGCCCACCCGAAAGGGACCCCCCGGACTGGTTCTTTCTCTCCTTCAGGATTTCGAATCGATCATAAATGGATTCGATCCTCTTCATTTTTTCTTTCTTCCCCTCGCCGAAAGCTCCCATGAGCAAGTTCTCATGGACGGAAAGATTACGCAGAATGCCCCTGCCCTCCGGTACATGGATTAAGCCCATCTGCCGAATCTTGTAGGCTGGCTTACCATGGATGAGCTCCCTGCCAAACATGACCGTTCCACGGACCGGCCGGAGGAGCCCCGAAATCGTCTTCAAAAGGGTCGTTTTCCCGGCACCGTTTGCACCGATCACCGTAATCGTTTCCCTGAAGTTCACCTGAACCTTCACACCTCTCAGAACCTCAGCGTCTCCATATCGGACATGGACATCATCGACTGATAGCGCAGCGTCGCTAACCATTTTTTGTCCCTATGTAGGCTTCTATGACCGCCGCATTACTGGTGACTTCTTTAGGCGTACCCTCATGAATGAGCTTGCCAAAGTTCAACACGGAAATGGAATCGCAGATTCCCATGATGAGTCTCAGGTTGTGCTCGACGATGAAAATGGTATGACCTTGCCTTCGCATCTCCAGGATATCTTTGGACAGCTCCTCTCGTTCAATGGCATTCATTCCGGCGGAGGGCTCATCCAGCAAGAACAACGAAGCTCCATTGATTACTGTCCGGGCGATCAATGCCCTTCGCTGGTCGCCATAGGAGAGCTGCCTGGGGTAAAACTCGGCCTTCGTCCCAAGATTGAATTGCTCGAGAACATCTCTCACCCTCTCTTTGAGCCGTTTCTCCTCCTTTCCCTGATAAAGGGGAATCAGCGACAGCAAACCGGAATTGACCGCTGTGTTAGCACACACCAGCATGTTTTCAAACAGGGTCATGCCACCAAACAGGAGACTATCCTGAAAAACATATCCAATTCCCAGGCGGGCGACCCGGTAACTCGGGAACCCCGTGATCACCGCGCCATCAAAGGAGATTGCGCCTCCATCCGGTTTCAATACTTTGCTCACCAATTTAAAGAGGGTGCTCTTTCCGGCTCCATTCGGCCCGATAAGACCACGAATCTCCCCTTTTTCAACCTTAATCGATACATGACTGACGGCGCTCACGCCACCAAAATTCTTGGTCACATCCTTGATCTCAAGCATAGCTCCAACCTGACGGTTGATCTCCTATTTACCTGTTTCTCAGCATGAACCGGTTGATCCTTGAAAAAAAACGACCTGCGCTGCGCACATTACCCCTCGTCACGAGTCCAGTGGGGCGAAAGGCGAGGACAGCAATGATCAGAACCCCGTAGATCATCGGACGCCACGCACTGGCAAATCTCATGACTTCGAGCAAGAAGGTCAGCAGAATGGCACCCGCGACGCCCCCCCACATGGTCTCCCATCCCCCCAATAAAACGAAGGTAAAGGACGTCACCGTAAGCCATACGGCAAAAGTGTGGGGTTCAATCCAAGAGATGCAATGGGCGTAAAGAACACCCGCCAACCCGGCCATCGCACCGCCGATGCCAAAGGCGATGATTTTAAAGTAAGTTGCGTTGATACCCAACGTGGCGGATACTTTGTTGCTCGTCTTAATGGCCTCAAACGTTCGTCCCAAACGCGAGGATTCAAGACGATAGGTAAATAGAAGGGAGATCAAGACCCCGGCCCACACAATGCCTGGGGTTACTTTGGGTGTTACCAAAAACCCCATGACACCTCCCGTTGCAGGTATGGCCTTGAAGGCCACCACGGCAATCTGGGCTAAGGCCAATGTCATGATCGCCGCATAGGCGTCTTTGCTCTTTAAGCCGATGGCACTAAATAACATGCCCGCAAGAGAAGAGATTCCCATGCCGGCAAGGATCGCCAGGGGAAAAGGCACGCCCAAAAGGGTCGTCATTGCTCCCGATAAATAGGCCGCTACACCGATGAGACCACAATGACCGAAAGAGAACTGCCCACAAGAGGCGGGGATGTACCAGCTTACTCCCAGGAGGATATTGATCCCCAGGAGGTCCAGAAACAAAGGAGTTAAAAAACTATCAATCATTGCAACCTCTGCAACTCCTCAGCCTTGCCCAACAATCCCAGGGGCCGAAATAACAGGATGAGGAACATGATGAACCACAATACCCCGTCGGCATATTTCACTTCCCAGTATACACTGGTCATCACTTCTGCGACCCCCCCGATAAATGCCGCAATGACCGCCCCGGTCATGCTCCCCATCCCTCCAATGACAACCAGGCAGAGACCTTTTAGGCCCGCGACTTCGCCCATGTAGGGATGGGCTGCTCCTGCCATGATTCCGAACAGGAAGCCGGAAAGGGTCCCGATCATACTGCTGATCGCGAAGGTGAGCTGGACGATCCGGGTCGTATTGAGACCCAGGAGCTGACTCACCTCCGGATTCTCTCCTACGGCCCGGGTCGCAAGTCCGAATGGCGTGCCTCTCAAATAATAGGCCAGGGCACCCAGTACGATGAAGGAGGTAAGGAGAACAATGATGTTGGCGAGGGGGAAACTGGCATCACCGAACCGAACCTGAGTATACTGGAAAGACACGGAGATCGGTAACGGATTGGTCCCAGCCCAGTTCGCTACCACCGTTGTAAGAATGAGACCAAACCCGATCGTGGTGGCGACTGGAACAAAATAACTACCTGCCCTCACGGAACGTCGAACACAAAAGAACTCGGTCATCAATCCTAATGCGGCTCCTGACATCAATACAATCGGTATGGCAAAAGGCAAAGACAAGTGCCACTTGCTGATGATGAGCCAGCCGATCACGGCACCACTCATGAAAATTTCCGCATGAGCCATGTTGAAGATTCCCAGGATCCCCAAAACCAGGGCATAACCGAGGGCAATCAGAGCATAGAGACTGCCCAGCATCAACCCGTTCGCAATTTGTTGAATGATCATGGTCCAAAATCCCCGAGTGTTCCGATGATGAGGGCATCCGCCCTGCACGAAGGATGCCCCGTTCCTTCGACGGAAGGGACATGGCTCAGGATCAATCCTTCTCTCAACGATTCACCCTAAGCCATACTCACCTCATCTGCCTCTCTACTTCGTTACCTGTCCGACAGCAACGAGCTTCCCGCCCTTAACTTGAATCAACGTAATCGGCCTTGCCAGCCGGTTCTTTTCATACCGACCCCCCGTACCAAAATAGAGCTCCGTTGAGCTACAGGTCTTCATCCTTATCTTCGCCAGCTCATCACGAATTTTCGTTCTTGCCTCCTGGAGAGTTGACTGGGGCGTTATCTTCGCCCGTTTGATCGCCTCACAGAGGAAGGCCGCTGCGTCGTAGCCGCAGGCGGTGTTGGTCGTCACTGTATAAATGCCCGGATCGTTTGTTATGGACTTTCCGTAATCGGTAAACTTTTTCTGGAAAGCCTGCTGGACCGCATCGGGACTCTCGATGTCAAAGTCAGTGCTTCCATACCAACCTTCGGCAGCTTCTCCACTGCCGACGATCATATCCGGGGTTATATTGACACTCCCAAAACAAGGGACTTTCTTCGCATCGATACCCCCCCCCTTCAGTGCAATTGCAAAATGCGCTATATCCGGAGGGAACAGGGGCGGAAAAATAATGTCGGGAGCCAATGCTTTGATTTGGGTGACCTGGGCAGTAAAGTCCGCCCACCCTGTCTCCACATCGATCCTCCCCTTTTCATGGACGATTTTTAAACCTTCCCTTTCCGCTAATTTGTACGCCCAGTCCGCTTGAGAAAGGCTCCAGTTATACTTGGCATCCCGGATGATCGCCATCGTTTTCGCCTTATACATCTCTTTTAGCAGTGCCAGTGGCTCCACCGCAAAATCGTCGGATCCCATGACCGAAAAACACCACGGAGCATTTTTCTCGCAGAGCCCCCGGAGCGTGCCACCCAGCGCAATGTCCGGAACAAGCAGACGGTTTGCTGTAGGAAAAGCTACGTTCACATCACTGCTCGCATTCGCACCCAGAATGGCGAAAACCTTATCTACCGTAGCCGCCCTCTCCACCAGCATCGCAGCCTGATCCGCCTTCGTCGCCGTATCGTGGATAATGAGCTGGACAGGATGGCCGTTGATCCCCCCCGCTTTATTGATCTCTTCTTCTATCTTGTACCTGACACCGATGATCGCCCTCTGGGCCCACGCATACCCGGGACCGGTCATCGAGGTAACAATGCCAATCTTAAAGGGAGCCGCCTCCTTGGCCGGAGCACCCAGAAGGTTTGCCGCGAAAAGGAGTGACAGCATCAAAACACCCAGCGTCACAACACAGAACCCCGTCATCTTCTTCTTTCCCATTTTCATTTCCTCCTTTCCTTGATCAATGGATTATATTCGCACCCCCGTGAATCGACAAGGCTAAATGACCGATGCCCTTTTCATCTCAAAGGTGTCTCCGATCCGGCAGTAGAGTTCTTCCCCGAGCCGGCCAATGGGTTTATACTTCGGAATCTCGATGTGATCACCCGTCCAGAGTTCGTCCCTGACATGGACAAGAATGACTTCCCCCAGGACCAGATGGCCTCCGGTCGGAGGTTCCCCGAATTCTAATAGTTGAACGAGCTTGCACTCCATATTCACGGGTGACTCAGCGACCATGGGCGCCTTGACGATCTGCGCCTTCACCGGTGTCAGTCCCACCTCCTTGAATTCATCTACATCACTCGGATATTCGGCGCCCGTCTGGTTCATCGCCTCGGCGAAATCTTCGGTGACCGCATTGACAACGAATTCCTTGGAGAATTGAATGTTTCTCAGGGTATCTTTCTTCTGTCCATCCCTCTTCCAATGAATCCCTATGCCAACGATAGCGGGTTTCAAGAATAATGGGGCAAAACAGCTGAAAGCGGCAAGATTAAAGACTCCGTCCTGACCGATGGTGGAAACAAAGGCGATGGGGCGTGGCATGATCGCACTCATGAACAGTTCGTGCAACCCCTTCTTACTCAGGTCCGCAGGGTCAATCTTCATGGAACAACGTCTCCTTTCTATGAAGCGGGTGCCGTGCCGCCCGGATGCCGGGCAAGAGCTGCTTTCTTTCTCCCACATGGAGCAAAAGGCGAAGTCCGGTTTCTTGGGGCCTCCTCCATTCCCGTTTTCCCGGGAATGAAACCCTCCTTTGGCGTCGGCACTATCCAAACAACTCCTTTGCCTGCTGCCTCAGTTCGTCGCGGAACTTAGGATGGGCGATCGCGATCAGTTCGCTCGCTCGTTCACGCTGCGTCTTTCCAAGCAGTTTGGCTACCCCGAATTCGCTGACCACATAGTCGGTGAAGTAGCGGGGAACACTCACGACGGTGCCGATCTCATGCTGGGCGACAATTCTTGAGATCGCCCCTCCCAGTCCTGTGGCTCGCACACAGGTGACGGCTTTGCCGCCTTTGGAAAGCGTTGCACCGATATGCTGGTCTACCTGCCCCAGCGCGCCATTCCACATACGGCCGTTAAAGACGGTCTCGGCGTTGATTTGACCGGTCAGATCGATTGAGATGGCGCTGTTGATAGCCACGTAGTTGTTCACCGAGGAAACGGTCTTGATGTTGGTCACGTAGTTCACACCGTAGACTTCGACCAGCGGGTTATTGCTGCACCAGGCGATCTCCTCCTGAGAAAGGCCCATGAGAGTGGAAAAAATGGATTTGCCCTGGTGCAGGTTCTTCCGTTCGTTGGTCACCATCCCATCCCAAAGGGCCTTGATCAGCCCGCGGCAGGCCATTTCCGTGTGGATCCCCAGGTCATGTTTTCCTTCAAGGACACCACACTTCACCAACTGCGAGCTCGGCGCACCTCCCCCGAATTGCAGGACATCCCCATCCTTGATGATGGTCGAAACATAACCCGCAATGGCCTTGACGTCTGGCTCGGGTTCAGCGATTCCGATCATCTTCGGTGCAAAACCGAGGTTTTCCGTCTTGACGCCCATCAGGATGGGCAGCCATTCGTTCCTTCGTTCCACTTCGATATCCTTCAGGATGTCCCAGAGCTTCTTTCGCCTCTCCTCCGGCTCGGAGGAGAGCGCCTTTTTCACTTCAGCGTCCGTCAAGACCGGCGGCGTGAATTCCACAAAGTAGTCGATATCGGAAACATGAATATAATTATCTCCGTAGGTCCGGATCTGGTTTTCGTCCATCTCGGCAATGACGATCTTCGCCCTCTTCGCGTACTCTTTCTTGTGCCATAGGTCGAATCCGAAGCTGCAGAAGCCGTTACTGTCCGGAGGTGACGTCACGACGATGAGCACATCAATGTCTTTTCGGTCCGCCGCATCCCTCTCATCGAGCGCTTTAAATTCGAGACTGAAAATCCCTGGCTGGAAGTCCGCTTTCCTCGCGTCGAGCAGGGGCCGCGCGGTATCCCCGACGAACAAAGCCAGTGTAAGAGGAAACACGTCTTCATAACCCGGGGTGAGCCAGCCCGGGTTGGGTCCGTGGCCCATCCGCTGGATCTTGACGTTTTTGAGTTCGTTCCTGCGCTCAAAGAGTGCGTTGCTCACAGTCCAATCCTTAATAATGAGCGGGGTGACGACACGGTCGCCTGACTTGACGACCTTGACCGCTTCTTGTGCAGTGACCAGCTTCGCCTTATATTCGTCTTTCCATCGCATCGTTTTCTTCCTCCTCAGGGATATTTCTTATAGCTCGTGTTATCGTTCATTCGAGCGGAGACTCCCTCCGGGGCTCTTATGGCCCATCTCGAACCACGCCCCGAATCCGAAATCCTCTCGAACCTCAGGGGGGCGTGGTGAACTCAGGCCGTCCCGTCCACGGATCCCGGGACCCTCATTGCCTGGACCTCCCTCAGCACTTCTTCAGCTTGCGCCACGATTCGGTCAATGAGTTCCTGGCAGGTGGGCACATCGTTGATGCTGCCGCTCGATTGTCCGGCCAAGAGTATCCCATTCGCCACGTCCCCTTCGATCGCCTTTGCCTGCCTCATCACGTGATCTGCCAGCAAGGCCTGTTGGAAAAGACCGAGCCTCTCTTCGCCCTTTCTCATCTTCCAGCTCGCCTGAAGAAACTCCCACCACGAAAGGCTCATCATCCGTTTGACCACCAATGCACTGGAAATCCAACTTGACAGATGGGATCCTTTCCTCATCATCTCCTCAGAGGCCGGGCTCTTGAGCGCCCTGGTGGGCAGTCCGTCGAAGGCGTCGCTGTAATACGTATCCTCCTCCGTGGCTCTTAAAATAAGTTGTTTAAAGGGGTCCTTCACCCGGCATTCCTGGGTGACCATGAATCGGGTCCCCATCCCCACGGCGTCAGCCCCCAGCACTAAAGCGGCGGCCAGTCCCCTGCCATCCGAAAAACCGCCGGCGGCAATCAGAGGGATCTTCACCATGCTGGAGACGATAGGGATCAGGACTAACGAGGTGACATTGCCTCCATGCGCCGCAGCCTCGTGACCGATCACAATGATCGCGTCCACGCCTAATTCTGCTGCCTTTGCGGCGTGCTTCGACAAGGCAACGGTTCCAACAACCTTTCCGCCGTACTCATGAACCCGGTCGATAAACCACGGCTTGCCCAGGGAATAGCAGATGACGGGCACCTTCTCTTCTATGGCAATGCTGATCTTCTCTTTAGCCAACGGACGGATCAATGCCTGATTGATCCCGAAGGGCTTATCCGTTAACTCCCTAATTTCTTTTATATACCTTCTCGTCTCATCGAGGGTAAATCCGGAAACAGCAAGAACGCCCAGCCCTCCTGCATTGCTCACCGCAGCGACGATCTCAGGATTGGTAACCTGGTTCATCCCGGCCAATAGGATCGGATGCTTGATTCCAAAGAGTTCGGTAATTCTTGTGTGCAACATTTCTTACTCCATTACAGAATCGACTCGTAAATGATTCGCTTTTTCAATGGAACGGATTTGAACATTTGGAAGACTCCATTCTGCGTTTTAGAACCGACCGGTTGGTCTTTTTTTCGAAGCCACTCTAAAGGAATCGAAACAAAATGTCAAGCATTTTTTGCCGGTGTAACCCCTGGCAATAGACTCACAGTACATTTTGAAGTACCAAGGCCTTTTTGATTTTCACAAACCCAGACATCGGGCGATCTGTTCTCGATGCAGGTCCCCATCCCCAAAGGCCACCTCGGCCGCTTTCGCCCGTCGGAAATAGAACTGTAAGTCATATTCCTGCGTGATGCCGATGCCGCCATGAATTTTGATGCCCAGCAGGGTCACCCGACGGGATGCATCACTCGCCCTTGCCTTTGCCATAGAGATTTCTTTTTCCGCCGGAATGCCCTCACTCAACTTCCATGCCGCCTGGTAGGTCAAAAACCTGAGCTTGTCGATTTCCGTAACCATATCAGCGGACTGATGCTGGATGGCCTGAAAACTCCCAATGGGTCTTCCAAACTGCTCCCGGCTTTTTGCATGTTTCACAGCCATTTCCAAAACCTTTTCCAGCAGGCCCAGGATATAGGCACTCTCGCACAAAGCGCCCCATTGCTCGATTCTATTCTTAACCTCAGCGCTTTTCCCTCTTTCTCCCACAACATCGGATGGCGCGACCCTCACCGTTTCAAAGACCACCTCACACTCTTTATCTGAGGCAAGTGTTTCGAGGGGGCTGCAGAGGATGCCCGGGGCCTTCGCATCGATTAAGAAAAGGGTTTTGCCCTCACGGGTACCCGACTCATAAAGAAACCCATCCGCCGAACGGGCATAGGGAACGAACAATCGGGTTCCGTTTAAAAGGGTATGACCGTCTTTCACGTCTACGTGTTCTTTTATTCTTATGTCTCCCCTGGCCGGATCGGGCTCTATAAAACAGGGAATGATAATCCGTTCACCGTTTGCGAGCTTGGGGAGAATCTCTTTCTTTTGTATTTCTGTCCCATACTGGAGGAGGGAATACCCAGCGATCATGGTGGATACAAATGGCCCGGGAACCAACATTTTTCCCATCTCTTCCAGGAGGAAGATCAATTCTAAAAACGTCCCATTCATCCCCCCATATTCTTCAGGAAGTAGGATCCCCATCCATCCCAGGTCCGCCATCTTTCGCCACAGATCTTTGGAGTATCCTTCTTCAGAGGTCTCCACTTCTCTGAAGATCCCTGCGGCCTCTTTTTCCAAGAACTCCCTGGCGCTCTCAACAAGCAGTTTCTCTGTTTCTGAAAACCCTAAGTCCATTTTCCCTTCTCTGCTTCTCCCTTTTTTGTCACACTTTAGTTCTTTGAAAAAAGGACAAATATGACTTGCAGTGTGGGGCTTTATGCCCGTAGACAAAACAAGAACAGGCCTCTTTTCAGGTCGAAGATACGGCCACAAGGGCCTACACTACAATTATTTCTCAAAATGCCAAAGCAATACACTCTTTTTACTCCCTGGGAAGCCTCAGGCCCCTCTGTGCGATGATGTTTCTCATGATTTCGGAAGTCCCTCTCGTGACCAGCTCTTCAAGTGAATCGCGGTATCGCCACTCAAACTCCCCATTCAACGGAGCCCATTTCGAACCCTTCTTCACCTGGGCATAGGGTCCCAGGATCTGCATCGCCGTGTTGACGAGGGTCTGCTCGATCTCTGAAACCACCATCTTCAACATGGCCGCCTCGTAGTTCGGGACCTGACGTCGGTCGAGCATCCAGGCCGCCCTCAATGCGAGAAGCCTCGCCGACTCAATCTCCACGGCCAGTTCTGCGAGTTTCTGTCGAATGAGAGCGGTTTCGCCGAGACGGTGCGCCTTGACATAGCTTAAGAGTTCACCAAAGATCCGCTCAAGGCCCCCGACTGTGGAAATTCGCTCATAATCCACGGCTTCCATGATATAATAAAAACCACGGTTTCTTTCCCCTACCATGGCCTCTCGCGGCACCTTCACCTGATCAAAATGGACCTCATTGGTCCGTCTCCCCCCCATCGTCCATAGGGGGCTAACGGTAATCCCCGGCGACTTTAAATCCACGATGAAAAGTGAGATCCCCTTGTGGCGGGGGGTCGTATCCGCTGTTCTTGCGCCTAACCAGTAGTACTGGGCAAAATGGGCCCGGGTGTTGAAAAGCTTTGATCCCGAGACGATGAAGTATCTCCCCTGATCCTCTGCATCGATCGCGAGAGAGGCCATATCCGATCCTGCGTCGGGTTCGGTATACCCCAAAACAAACTCAATCTCCCCTCCGGCTATCCTCGGAAGATAATCCTTCTTCTGCGCCTCGCTTCCCCACTTCAATATCACAGGACCCGCCATGCCAGCGCCGACCGTGGAAAACCAACTGAGGAAACGGTGCATCTGTTCCATGATGATGTACCGGTACATAAACGATAAGCCGAGGCCCCCGTATTCCTTGGGCCAGGTGGGGCAGAACCATCCCCGGGCCCCGATCTTCCTCATGATGGCCCAGGAGTGGGAACCGAAGCCTTGCCCCCCATCCCATTCCTCTCTCGCACCACGAGCATCTTCTTCTTCCTGAAGAAAAAAATCGAGGACCTCTTTTCGAAACCTTTCTTGCTCCGGTGTAAATCTGAAATCCATTCCCAATTCCCTCTTTTTCCCGAGGTTAGATCAGCGAACGAGCGACACACGAATTCACGCTTTGATCACTTTCTCTTCGCAGACTAAGACGACCAGCTTGCTCCTGTCCACGAAATTCTTGGCATCCTCAAGGAGTTCCTTCCCTCCCTCCCCTCGCAGCCAATCGGCGCTCATACGCCAGTCTTTCAAGGTATCGTACGAGAGTTCGGCGATGCCATCAATCGGTGGCTCTCCGCCTACGGAGAGTTTTACCGGGTGGTGCTGTACGTATCTCTTCAATCCGGGCACGATCCTGGCTACTAACGGACCGTGTTTCTCCTCCCAGTAGCGCGCGAACTCTTCATGCGTGATTCCATCCTTTCTCTTGATCAACTCGAACAGTTTGACCATATCCTCCTCCGTCTCCGTTGATGCATCGAAGCAAAAATGATTCGTCATTTTTTCAAAATGGTCACGGCGCAGTTGCCTCTCGCTCCCAGCACATGGGCCAGGCCGACCTTTGCATCGGGAATCTGCCTTTTCCCTGCCTGTCCCCGTAACTGCCACACAATCTCTGCGATCTGTCCCAGGTGCGACGCACCCACCGGCTCTCCCTTGCTGATCAGGCCGCCGCTGACATTGACCGGCAGCTTGCCGTTTTTCTCTGTCACCCCGTCATCGATGAGCTTACCCGACTCTCCAACCTTACAAAACCCGAGTTCCTCGTACAACATGAGTTCGCAGAAAGAGTCTGTATCCTGAAGTTCAACCAGATCCAAATCCTCGGGGCCTATCCCGGCCGCCTTATAGGCCTTCTCACTGGCGGCCTCGGTCGGTCCGGGATTTGTAATTCTCGCGCTCATGCTTTCGATAGGCACCCTGAAATCGGATGAATACATTGCAACGGTATGAACGCATGCCTCTACGGCAATGGGCTTACTGTTATACTTGTGGGCCTTTTCCCACGGGCAAAGCACAATGGCTCCTGCTCCCTCGTTCGGCGCACAGATCTCAAAGAGGTGGATCGGGTCGCAAACGATCGGAGAAGCCATGATCTCCTCAATACGAAACTCCTTCTGGTACATGGAGTACGGGTTATCCACACTGTTCTTATGATTCTTGTAAGCGACCTTCGCCAACTGCAGTTCCGTCGTGCCGTAGTCATGCATATGCCGGCGGGCTGTCATCGCCCAGTAACTCGGATTCGTGCTGAGCCCCATGTACACCTGCCATTGCTCGAAGTTTGCCATGGGATCCATGAAGCCCCGGGGCATCTTCTCTACCCCTACGGCCAGCGCCAGATCGCAGTATTCCGACTGTATCGCCTGGATGGCCTGCCTTACGGCGACCCCGCCGCTGGCACAGGCTGCTTCAACGTCAACCAGCGATATTCCCGTTTCTCCGAGAGGTTTCAGGACCCTGCCTGCCGCTGTTGAAGGTAGATATTGAGACGACAGGTAAGCTATCTGAATATCGGGCCAGGTTATGTTGGCATCTTTGAGCGCCATCCTGACAGCCTCCTGGCCTATCTGCTGAAACGTCTTATCACCAAACCGACCAAATGGATGCAACCCAACGCCGACGATCGCCACTTTTTTCACAACGCTTCCTCCCTTCGATCTTTAACTACCTTAAGCCGATGCCGGTCTAAAGTAGAAGGCCACCACCTGATTTCCATCACCATCTTGAAACAGCTCATGGACCACCAGCACCAGTGGCATGCCTATCCTGACCTTGTCAAAATCACACTCTTTTACGGGAGCCAGAATTCGAATCCCCTCGGGTAGCTCCACAAGACCCTCGGCAAAAGGAACGAAGGGATCCGTCGGGCCCCTGTAATCGCCGGGGGGCTGATAATGGATGAAAGTATAAGTCCATAGCGTACCCCTGTTGCTGAGCGTCAAATCCTCCATGTCCGCACCGGAGCAACTGGCACAGGTAGCAGCCTTGCCCATGAATACCTCGCCACAGTTCTTACACCGGCTGCCCTTCATCCTGGCCTGGCCCAGATCATCGAGCGGCGTGGTGAAAAGGTCCTCCCGGATCGGGATCCTCTTGGGCTGTTTTTGAGTCGTCTCGTTTGGTTTCATCAATTCCCCTCCTGTTGCATCCTGCTGCAAATCCCAAATGGCGTTAGACAAGATGAGACTGGTGAATCTCTCTAAAGCAAGAAGTCATTCAGGGCGGATCGGCTCAATCAGAAGAGGGGATCGGCCTCGGCTCCTGGACCTCCATCTCCTTATCGCAACAGATCACCGTGCCCTCTCCGGCCTTAGTACAGAGTATCTCCGTGCCGCAGACCAAACAGCGATACCTCTTCCCGAGCTGGCTCATCTTTTTTGACCTCCCAATTTCAATAGAAGAATCTTCCTTCCTCGATTTGATCAAGCCTTATAATCTTGAATAGCCCTGATCAAAAGGGGAAGAATCTCTTTAAAATCTCCGACCAATCCCAAATCGCACAGCTCAAAAATGGGAGCCTGAGGATCCTGGTTAATGGCCACGATCAAGTCCGCCCCTTTAATTCCAACCATATGGTGCATTTGTCCGGAGATTCCTACTCCGATGTACAGCTTGGGATGGATGGTTCGACCGCTCTGACCAATCATCTGATCCTCTTTCGCCCAATTCTCATCCACCGGAGGTCGCGTGCCTCCAACAGCTCCCTTTAATGCTGAGGAGAGGCCTTCCACCAATTGCCAATCCACTTTGCTCCCAATTCCCGCCCCGCCGGCAATGACAACCTCGGCTTTCTCCAGACCATTTTCCTTGACTGCTCTCCTATTGATCTCCAAAACTTGGTACGTCACATCCGCCGGCGTGAGGTGCACGTCAAGCGGAATGACCCGACCCCTTCCGTTTCCCTCTCTCGGCATGTCAAAGACCCCGGGCATCACTGTCGCCATCTGAGGTTTGGTGAAGGGAGAATAGATCCTTGCCAGGACGTTTCCACCCCAACCTGGCACAACAGATAAGAGCTTCTTTTCTGCAGAAAGCTCAAGGTCAATGCAATGCGCGGAAAGCCCGGTCCTTAATCGAGCGGCCAATCGGGCCCCCAGGTCCGAACCCATGGCCGTCGCACCCAGGAGAAATACTTCAGGGTGATGTTCCCGAATCAAGTTGTCTAAGACTTTAGCATAGGATTGACTGCAGTAGGAACACAAAAGAGGGTGATCCGCCACGAAGACTTCATCCGCACCGAAGGACAAGAGTCGCTCACATGGCCCGCTCAAAGACTGTCCTGCAAGAACCGATGCGACCTTCCAACCTGCGGGCCGGGCTAATTCAAGGGCCTTCCCTAAAAGCTCTATTCCAACTTCAGCCAATTGCCCGTTTCTCTGCTCAGCGAAAACCCATATCTTGCTTTGCACCATCTCGTTCACTGTCCTTACCCTAACAATATCCCAATCGGTGAAGGCGATCGGCCAGGGTCCCTGCCATTTCAGGGGGATCGCCCTTCAGAATCTCCATTTTCCTCTTCCCCTCTGGTATGAGCAGATCGACCATCTGGCTGGGAGAACCCTTTAACCCTACCCACGGTTCGTCCAGGGAGAGGTCTCTGGATGACCAGATTTCGATCTCCTTTTTCTCAGCCTTGAGGATGTCCATTAAAGTGATATATCTGGGTTCATTAATCTCTTTGACAACGGAAAGAACCACCGGAGGCATCACCTCTACGACCATGGAACCATGCTCAATTTGTGACCGGATATGGAATGCTCCACTGCCCTGGGTTTCAATAGCACTGACATGCATCAGGTTAGGAATGCCCAGAAATTCCGCAATCTGGGCGCTGACCAGGCTCGTACCACCGTCTAACGTCTGATCCCCGCAGAGGATCAGATCATAATGGGCCATTTTTTTTATTGCCGTAGCCATGATGTAAGAAGTCGCCAGGGCATCAGACCCGGCGAAGGCCGCGTCTGACAATAAGATGGACCGATCCGCCCCCATCGCTAACCCCTCGCGCAATACGGATAGAGCCGAAGGGGGAGCCATGCTAAGGGTAATGACCTCTCCACCCTCCTTTTCTCTCAACTGTAATGCGGCCTCAAGGGCTTTTTTGTCCAGGGGATTGATGATGTTTGGAATTCCGTCTCGTATGAGGGTTTTGGTCTTAGGGTCTAAACCTAAACGACTCCAATGCTTTGGGTCGGGAACAGGTTTTAAACAGACCAGGATCTGCATCATCTCAGTGAGTCCCCAGGGTTTGAATGCTCTACTTAAACATATTTAACGCATGCCGGGCCATCACAAGCTTCGCAATCTCCCCGGTCCCTCCGGCCGGGATGGTAACCAATGCATCTCGTAGTAACCTCTGCACCGGGTACTCTTTCATGATGCCGTAAGAGCCGTGAACTTCTATTGCCTTTCGGGCGGATCGCGCCGCTGCTTCACACGCATATTGTTTAGCCAGGGCCGACTCAATATCACACCGTATATTGTTGTCGCGCATCCAGCCGACACGGTAGACTAAAAGACGAGCGATCTCAAGATCAGAAAAGATCTCGGCGATGTGCCATTGAATCGCCTGCAACGTATTGATCGGTTTTCCATAGAGAGCCCTTTCATTAGCAAACTTCACGGCCTGCTCCAGGACAGCATTGAGGATCCCTAAGGCGACACTCGCCATTCCTGGCCGTCCGGTCTCTGCGATATTCGTAATGGCAATATTCATCCCCTCCCCTTCATGACCCAGGAGATTTGCTTTCGGAACCGGGCAGTTCTGAAAGACAAGCTCACCGGTATTGGCCCCCCGGAGCCCAACCTTATTCTCTTTTCGCCCTGGTTTTGCCCCGGGGAAATTCTTTTCCACAATAAAGGCCGACAGGCCTCTGCCGCCTTCTCCCGTGCGGGCAATCACCACCCAAAAGTCTGAGAAATGGGAGTTCGTAATGAAGCATTTTCTACCGTTCAGGATATAATGGTCTCCCTCCAGTTTGGCTGAAGTTTTTATCCCCGCCACGTCGGAGCCTCCGGAGGGATCGGTCACTGCCACCACTCCCATCGTTTCCCCTTTCGCCAGAGGGGGCAGGTATTTTTTCTTCTGTTCTTCATTGCCGAATTTACTTAAGGCATGGGTAGCCATATGATGGACCTGTATCGCCATCGGGATAGCAGGGCAGACGCGCCCCATCTCTTCTAAGACAATAATGCGAGCGAGGTTCCCCATCCCCGTCCCACCATATTCCGGCGGGGTAATGACCCCCAGAATTCCCATGTCCCCCATCTTTCTTAAAAGATCGACAGGAAATTCTCCGGTCTCTTCCATGACATCCATGCGAGGAGTAATCTCTTTTTCTGCAAATTCGCGAACCGTCTTCCGAAGCAACTCTTCCCGCTCTGTTAGCTTGAAATCCATAACCTTCCTCCTCTGCTGATTTTGTGGTTTAGAAAGAAGCCTCCCGACTCCGCAAGCAGAAGGACCCGCCTTCTTCTTTCCGCCTGTGGCTTCAGGGTATTAAACTCTCCAAATATTCAATCAGGGCATTCATGCTTCGGTCCAGACCTTCAGAGGATTTGTCCGTGCCATAGATCACAGACACCCCCAACATCCCTGAAAAGATCATCTCCGTAACGGCCTTCGTATCGACCTCCGGCCTCAATTCACCCGACTTTTTCCCCTGATCGAGAAGCCTCTTGATCATTGCCTTAAGCCGAACAAACCCTTTGTTCAACTCACGGGAAAACCGGGGGCGCTGGTCATCCAGTTCTACGGACAGGCCGACAAAAAAGCAACCCCCCGGAAAGGTTTTTTTATCTTTCAAGTATCGGTCTCTGTAATTTTCCAGGAGCTTCTTGATCTTTGCAACAGGTTTTTTAATGTCGTCTAATCCCGCAAGATTCTTTTCGCGCCAGATCTTTCTTGCCTCACTCAAGACCTCAAAAAAGAGATCATCCTTGCTCTTAAAGTGGTTGTAAAGACCCCCTTTCGATATCTTTGCATTTCCCATGATGTCATGAATGGAGGTGCTCAGAAACCCTTTTGATGAGAACAATTTCATCGCCTCGTAAACGATTCGCTGCTTCATTTGAACTGAGTTTCCCATGTGGAAGCTTCCGCTCTGGTCTTAGAACCGACCGGTTGGTCTTTTTTTTCGGAAGGAGTTTAAAAGAATCAGATTCAAATGTCAAGTAAATTTTTGTACTTTTTGCAATTCAGACACTATGGGAGTCTGCGGTGGGGGTGGAGAGGGGGTTGGGGGGGACCGAGAGCCTTTGTTGCGGTAGG
>Ga0209777_10000944_pt1 | contig 44611 bp, 44 predicted proteins | sample FrelakmetHBP12HB_FD_187147 | JGI IMG/M metagenome (GOLD analysis project Ga0209777, IMG submission 187147) | Freshwater lake sediment microbial communities from the University of Notre Dame, USA, for methane emissions studies -HBP12 HB (SPAdes)... | ecosystem: Environmental > Aquatic >...
CCCCCGCCGGTCGAACGTTGCGCTGCACACGACCCGGGTATTGCCCGCGGTAACCAGACACGAGCCCTCGGCGTACTTCAGGTGCCCGAGCTGAATTGAGATTTCCCGGGCCTGGTCGTTCGCCCGGCCGTCAAGCCTCGGCATGGTCACACCGCCAATTGCTATTCGCTATTCGTACTTCGTAGTTCGTCATGATCTAATCCGGTATGGTCGCCCGGATCACATCGTTCACCGGCTCGCCCAGAAATCGACTGCAGATTTCCCGGAAGCTGGGCGACAGGTCGGAGAGGTAGAACCGGTAACGCGGCCTCGCCTTCCGGCGAAGCAGCGACTTGTCTGCCAGCAACGCTCGTGCGCTGAGCGCAGTTTCCTCGGCCGAGTCCACGAGCCTGATTCGGTGCCCCAGAGCTCGTGCAATCACCCGTTTCAGCAGTGGATAATGGGTGCAGCCCAACAGCAGTGTGTCAATGCGCTCGGCCCTGAGCGGCTTCAGGTAAGCCAGTGCGGCGCGATATGCGACGTCGTTATTCAGCCACCCCTCTTCCGCGAGCGGCACAAAGAGCGGCGTACTCCGGGCGACAATCTCGACGTCCCGCCGGTACCGGCGAATCGCCCGTTCGTAGGAACCGGACCCGATGGTCAGGCCGGTCCCGATAACGCCGATGCGGTTGTTGCGCGTCGTTTCGACCGCGGCCCGGGCGCCCGGGTCAATCACACCCAGGATCGGCAGCTTGTGGCGCTTCTGCAGTTCGTCCAGCGCGACCGATGACGCCGAGTGGCATGCGACAATCACCAGCTTTACGTTCCGGCCGAGCAGGAACTCAGTGTCCTGAAGCGCGAACCGCTGAATCGCTTCGGCCGACTTGGTGCCGTAGGGCAGTCGGGCCGTGTCGCCGAGATAGACGATATCCTCATACGGCAGGACCCTCTTCAGGGCTTTGACCACGGTCAACCCACCCAGCCCGGAGTCAAACACGCCAATCGGGCGATTCCGCGGAAGGGTGCGCTGCATCCCGGCCATTATACTATCTTCCGGTTTTGCTTTCCACCTGCTTGACAAACTGCCCGATTCCGATTGCCAGGGCGCTCGCAATCCGCTCCCGGTAATCCCCGGCCGCCAGCAGCTTTTCCTCGCCCGGGTTGGTCAGAAAGCCGCACTCGACCAGCGCGGCCGGCATGTACGCGTTTCGCAGCACGGCAAAGTCGGCCTGTTTCACGCCCCGGTCCTTACCGTGCAGGTTGTCGGCCAGCGACGATTGCAGATCGCTCGCCAGCTGCTCGGACTCGCGCAGGAACTCGTTCTGGGCCAGGTCCCGCAGAATGCCGCCCACGATGTCGGCGCTCGCCTTGTCGGTATCCGCCACCGGGAACTCGAGCGCGCCGTTTTCCCGGGATGCCACCGCCCGTTCCCAGTCGGTGCGCGCCACGGACAGGAAGAACGTTTCGATACCCTGGGCGCTGCGGGCATCCGGACTGGAATTGCAGTGCACGCTGACGTACAGGTCCCCTTTGTCGGCATTAGCCAGGCGCGGGCGCTCGTAGAGTTCCACGTATTCGTCTCGGTCCCGGGTCAGGATGACGTCGGCCGTGGTCAACTGCTTCAGGCGACGGCTCAGGCGCTGGGCGACGTCGAGATTAACGTCCTTTTCCTTCAGGCGCCGGCCCAGCGCGCCCTGGTCCTTGCCGCCATGTCCCGGATCAATGATAATCGTGTTGATGCGGCGCCGGGCACGGGCCGTGAACTTGATTTCCAGCGCTTTGCCGGAGCGAACCACGCGCGAAAAGCAGGGCTGCGTAGTCGTGACGTTCAGCACCGTACCGTTCTGCTGTCCGAACTGGATTCCCCGCACCAGCCCGGTTCCGTCCAGCCGGCGAATCCGGCAGTCGGCCTGCAGGTAGACCCGGAACGAACTCGAGGTCACGGCAATCGACGAGAAATAGGCAATCGTGTCCAGCTCGACCCGCAGTACGGTCGTGTCGCGGGCATGGGACAGCGAGAACGAGAGCACCTGGGGCATGCGCGACAGTTTTACCGGGAAGATCTCGTTGATGAAGACGGTCGGGACATAGACCTCGTTGTCCAGAAACCGGAACGGCACGGGCATATTCAACGGCTTGCGGTTCACCAGTACCCGTTGGCTCCCGGTTGTGAACTCAATCTGGTAGCCTGCATCCTGATTAGACGGCAGCACCGCGATGAAACGGTTGTCGGCCTGCCAGACGCTGCCGCCCAGCGCGCCGACCAGTTCCACCAGCGGCACGTACTCCACCTCGTTCATCACCCGGGTGGGAACCTTCAGGTCATTCAGGCTGATTTCCCTTGCCCGGACCCGGGACGGAATCAGGACCATGACGCAAAGCGCAAATGCCGAAATCACCAAGTTCGATTTGCATTTTGCACCTTGCATTCTGAGCTTCGAAATCCCCATCTTCTTTACCTTCGGCGAAACTCCGCCCGGTCTTCCCGTTCCATCGCCCGTTTCTTCAATTCCTCGCGCCGGTCGATGTCCTTCTTGCCCCGGCAGAGTCCGAGTTCGACTTTGGCCAGACCGCGGTTGTTGAAGTAGATCTTCAACGGTATCAAGGTCAACCCGCGCAGTTGCGTCTTGCCGAACAGGCGTTTGATTTCCTCCTTCTTCAGCAGGAGTTTACGCCTGCGCTTCGGGTCCCGGTTATGGACGTTGCCGTGGCTGTACGGCGCGACGTGCACGTCGTACATGAAAACCTCATTGTTCTCGACCCGGGCATAGCCATCGGACAGGTCAACGCCGTGACTGCGGAGGGATTTCACCTCGGTGCCGAACAACTGGATGCCGGCCTCGTAAGTCTCCTCCACGAAGTACTCATGATAGGCCTTGCGATTGATGGCAACCGGCTTCATGTTCCAGCCGCAATCCGCACTTCGCAGTTCACCCTTGGTCTCACCCCGCCCCTGAACTGCCGCCCCCGCCCCCGCCGCCCCCACCGCCCGAGAATCCGCCGCCGGTCGCGGCGCTGGCCGAGAACGAATTCATCATCCCGGTGAAGTTGCTGGCAAAGCTCTCGAATCCGGCCATGCCGCTGGTCAGCGAATTCATCCCGGCCAGCCCGACCTGGCCCGGGCCGCCGTGGAACCATACCGGCATCACCAGTGGAACGCCCTGTTCGGTGGCCAGCCGCCCGACATGACTCAGAAACTCCTTTGCCACGCCGAGGACCGTGGCGTAAACGTAATACTGCTCCCATATCGCGAGCAGTGAGATCGGCGCCTGCCGGATGGCCGAGAAGTCCTGCAGGAACCTCCGGAAGCTCAGCCAGCGTTTGTGCTCAAGGTACGCGACCGGGTCCCAGCGGTTGATTGCCCGGCCCGCGAACGTGAACGCCACACCCGGAACACACCCGAACGCCAGCGCCATCGGCAGCGGGCCGAAGCGTCCGCCGCCGATGAACAGGGTCAAGCCCGCGGCGAGACAAAGCATGCCAGCCGCGATGGCCAGCCACATGAATACCAGGAAACGGGTATAGGCCCGGCTGCTCGCCGGGTCGAGCAGGCTCGTGCGCAGCTCTCTCTGCCACCAGTCCAGCGAATCGTCCAAGAAGCTGCCCAGCATGACTTGGGCCTCGCTCACGTGATTCTGCGACCAGTTCTTCATGGACTCCTGAGTCAGGAAACCTCCACCGGCCACTTCCTGGAACATGAACTCGCCCACGCGACGACTGTACTCGTCCTGCCCGGCCAGCTTCTCCGGATGGTCAAGGTGAAACGAGTACCGGTGCCGCCGTCCTTCAACCACGTCATGCGCCGAGACGATCCCCTTGCGGCACAGGTCGAGCAGCGTCGCGAACATCCCTTTGAGCAGCATCGGGTTCATCTCCTGCTTGCCGTGGCTCTGGCGCAGGATGGCCGGCACCGTCATCGGCGGCGCGTTGCGCGGCGGCTCATGCTCGTAGGTCGCGTCGTAGTCAATATGCGGCTCGCGCCCGTGGCCGAAATAGAACACCAGCAGCAGAATCAGCGGCACGACTATCAGCAGAATCAGGCCGAGCGGGAGCATGACGAATCGGCGCAGCGAGGAAACCAGGAAATTCCCTTTCTCCTGGTTCAGGATGCTCTGGTACCGGTTCTCCGGCTGGGTCGCAACCCGGCTGAAGATCCCCGGACTGGACAACACCCGGACCTCGACAAAGGCGTCCTTCGGAATCAAGCCCTGCTCGACGGTTGCCGCGGTCAGGGCCGGATTGAACTCCAGTCGGCCGGGCAGCGCCGCAGCATGGACATAGACCTTGAACAGATTTGGCGAGGCCACGGGCAGGTAGATGTCGGTGCGGGTCCGGTTCACGCGTTCGTGGTTGTTCTCGATTACCTTCCAATAGAACTCCGCAACGTCCTGATACCGCTTCACCGCGCCCTTGACCGTGTATTCCAGTTGAAACGTCTTGCTTTCGTCTTCCGCCGAGTAGCCCCAGCGGATGTACAGCGATTTGTCGGAACTGGTCACCTCCAGCGGCTTGATTTCCTGCCAGCCGGTCCCGGTCTGTTCGACCAGCCCGTCGAATACGATATCGTCCGCGCCCTGCTTCTTCAGGTCAATATCGGCCCAGGAGAAGTCGCCGGTGAAATCATAGGTACGCTGCTGGATGACCCGGGCGTCGCCGTTCTGGTCCAGATAGACCTGGGTCTGGATCTCCGGGTAGTAGTAGGACTTGGCCGCAAGCGGCGCACCAAGCGCCAGGAGCAGGACAAAGGGGATTGTAGATTGCAGATTACAGATTGCAGAATGCGAAAAGCGGAGTCTTTCCGGGCATTTTGAACTTTGCACTTTGAATTCTCTCCTTAACATATTCTCGGCAACTGTTGTCCTTCCAGCATCAGCAATGGTCTCAGCGACCCGAACCGGGTCTTGAGCCAGACGCCTTTGCGCTCAGCCACGACTTCGCCGATTGCGGTACCGGATTTGCCCAGCTCATTCCGGCGCATCGCCCGGACCAGTTCGGTCTCGTTCTGCGCAGCGGCGATGACCAGGACTTTGCCTTCGTTCGCCATATAGACCGGCTCCATGCCCAGCAGTTCGCAGATGCCGTGCACTTCCGGTCGAACCGGCAGCTTCGATTCTTCGATGACGATTCCCAGTCCGGCCGCGTCTGCAATTTCATTCAACGTGGTGGCCACGCCGCCCCGGGTCGGGTCGCGCATCATCCGGATATGCGCCTTGGTTCGAATCAAATCGCGTATCAGTCCGTTCAGCGGCGCGCAGTCGCTCGCCAGCTTTGCCCGGAAATCGAACTGCCCGCGCGCAAGCGCAATCGCGGCCTCGTGGTCGCCAATGAAGCCGTTGATAAGGACCTTGTCTCCGGCGCGGACGTGCTCGGCGTCGTATTCGTGGTTGTGCTCGAACACACCAATTCCCGACGTATTGATGTACAGCTCAGGATTCGAGGATTCAAGGACTCGAGGACTCGAGGCGAAGTCATCCTGACCGCTGACCGCTGACCCCTGACCCCTGACCCCTGTCTGCACGACTTTCGTGTCGCCGGTGACTATCTCAACCCCGGCTTTGCGCGCGGTCCGGGCCATTGACCGGCAGATTCCATCAAGCTGTTCAATCGGAAAACCGCTGCCGATGATGAACCCGGCCGAAAGGTACTTCGGTGTCGCGCCTTTGACCGCCAGGTCATTCACCGTGCCGCAGACCGCCAGCTTGCCGATGTCGCCACCCGGGAAGAACAATGGCTGCACGACATAGGAATCGGTCGTCAAGGCCAACCGCGACCCCTGGCCCCTGACCCCCGGCCTCTGACCCCGAACGACAAATTCCGCCGCATCCTCCAGCCGACGTAGCATGGGGTTGCCGAAATGCCGGACAAAGACCCGGCTGATGAGCCGGTGCATCTTCCGGCCGCCGGAACCGTGGGCCAGAGTTATGACCTCCGGCAGAACCGCTGACCGCCCGACACTTCTGACTTCTGACCTTTGACTTTCGACCTTCGACCTCACCCCTGCTCCCCTATCTCTCATACTTGTAGTACGCCGCACACGCGCCCTCGGACGACACCATGCACGGCCCGAGCGGTTGTTCAGGCGTGCAGACCCGGGCGAACATCCGGCAATCCGGCGGCGTTATCGCGCCCAGCAGCACGTCGCCGCACCGGCAGCCTTTGATTTTCCGCGCCGGTCTGGCCTTGACCTTGAATCTGGTTCGGGCATCGAATCGGGCATAGCCCGGACTGAATTCGAGTCCTGAATCCGGTATCAAGCCCAGCCCGCGCCAGACCGCATTGCAGGGCCGGAAGACCTCGCGGATGAGCGCCTGTGCGGTGCGATTGCCTGATGCGGTCACGCTCCGCCGGTACTGAATCGAGACGTCGGCAGCCGGCACGCTCTTGCTTGTAGCTTGTGGCTTGCGGCTTGTAGCTTGCCCGAGCTGTTCCAGCAGCATGCCGATGCCCTGCAACAGGTCCAGGAGCTCGAACCCGACGATACAGCACGGCTTGTGAAACTCCCGGGCCAGGAACTCGTACGGCCTGGACCCGATTATCGTCGAAACGTGCCCGGGCAGGATGAACGCATCCACTTTGACCTGCGGCGCTGCGGCAATCATCCGCAGCGCCTGCGGCATTGTCTTGAACAGCGGCAGGACCGAGAAGCTGTCAACCTTCGCGGCCCGAGCGATTTTCACCGCGGCCGCCACCGTGGGGATTGTCGTCTCGAACCCGACCCCGAGGAATACCACTGAGCGCAGGGGACTGCTCTGCGCGAGCTTCGCGGCGTCGAGCGGCGAATAGACAATCCGGACGTCGGCGCCTTTGGCGGCTTCCTGCTCGAGCGATGAATCCGAACCCGGCATCCGGACCATGTCGCCGAACGTGGTAATCGTTACGCCCGGGACGCGCGCGAGCTCAATCGCGAGGTCAATGTCCTCCTGCGCCGTGACGCAGACCGGGCAGCCCGGCCCGGAAATCAGCCGCAGGCGCGGGTCAATCGCCCGGCGCACGCCGGAAGACGAAATCGCCATCGTGTGCGTTCCGCAGACTTCCATGAAACTCAGGCTTGGGCTTGAGGCTTGGGCTTGAGTTGCTTCCACCAGCCGGTTGATGCGCGCGAGCAGCGCTGCTGCCAGGCGCGTATCGCCTGAAAACCGCGCGAGTTCCGCGCGCGGTGAGCTTTCAGCGCGTCGTCTTGACGGCTCCCGGGTCTTTTCTGCGGCTTCGGCCCTTGTGCGCATATCAATTTATAGCCCAACCGGCCGCGAAGTCAACAGCTATGCAAAAAGAGCGGCCCGGTGGCCGAGTGACATTAGTGTCGTCGTGTTGCATCCACGTCTTCATTCTGCACTCTGCGTTTTGATACCTGCATCTTGAAATTCCCTCTTTGACTGGTGTCTTGGTGTTGAACCTCGGGATTTGACATCCCGCGCCTCCCCGCTATACTTGCCCTGATGCGAACGGCGGGTGTACTCTTGCTGGCGCTGGCCCTACTCCCAGCCGCGCCGGTAATGACCAATATCAGCAACACCGCGCCGGCCCCGGGTGGCATGGTGATGGTCAATGCCGACATTTTCGACACCCTGCGCGGTCCCGGGCCGGTGACCGCCGAGCTGATGTACTCGACCGACGGCGAAACGAACTGGACGACCATCGGCATGACCCGCATCGGCGGGCCGGGTTATGACAGTACGTTCTGCGCGTCGTTCCCGATTCCCGGGTCCGGCACGGTTTACTACTACCTGCGCGCAAACGACGGCGTCAGCTATGCCACCCAGGCGCCGGTCAACCTGAACGACGCGTGGCCGCCGCCGGACAACCTGCTGACCAAAGTCACCGACGAGCCGGCCGGTGATACCGTGAACGCGGAAGGGCCGTTTCTCGACCTCACCGGGGTCTACGTGGGCTATTCCGGCAACTACGTCTACGCCATGCTCACCAACAATTCCACCGGCTGGCCGCTCTATCGCTTTCCCACCCCGTGGTACATCTACAGCGTCGGTCTTGCTAGCCGCCAGATGCCCTCCGACAGTTTTGCTCTGGCTTTGGCCCACGCCAATGTCATCGGCATCTTCACGACCGGCCTAGCCCTGCTTAATCGCTACACCCAAGGCTACCAGCGAATCGCCGACATTGACGTGCGGGCCTCGGGCAACCGGCTTTACCTACGGTGCCTCTGGAACAGCATTACCAGCCGTCCCGAATTCGGTCCATGGCCCAACAGTGACAAGTTTCTGGCCGTGGCTGCCGCGAACCTCTCGTACTTCGGGCCCGGCAACTGGTACCGGCGCGATGGCACCGACACCGCCGCGTTCTACTGCCTGGGCACGCCATCGTTCAATGTCGGCCAGAACCACGCGCCGGCCCTGAGCAATGCCGGCGTCCAGCCCCGCTCGGGGTACCCGGGCACCGCGTTCGGGTTCCAGGTGCGCTACACCGACCTGGACAACAACCCGCCGGTGTTGCACGCGGTGGTGGTGGACGCGGAAACGCTTAGCCTTGTACCCCTTGGCCGCCGGTACATCTCCGGCGCCGATTTCACAATACAGGAACAGGTCTTCCCGCCCGGCACGCACTCATTTCATTTCGTGTTTGATGACGGGATGACCCGGGTCGCGACTCCGGTTGACAGCTTCACGGTCCTCGGCGCGGCCCTTGCCGATGCCGGAAGCAACGCACAGGAATCGTTCCACGCCCAACCGAATCCGTTTCGGAACCGGGTGCGTTTTCGCGGCGTCGCGCGGGAAACCTGGCTCGAAATCCGTTCCAGTGCCGGCCGCCTGGTGCGTCGGATAAGAGCCTCCTCGCCCGATGTCCTCTGGGATGGACTGGACGAAAACGGGCATCGCCTCCCGCCCGGCGTCTATCTCGCCCGCTTAGTCGAGAACAATCGCTCGCACCGGCTCCGCCTGCTTCGCCTCTGAACCGCGGTCAACACGCCACCGCGTCTGGCGGGCAACCTTCTGACCTTGAGCTTGGAACTCGGCTTGAACTCTGGCTTCTGTACCCGCTACGGGTTCCTACCCGCCATATCCCATTACTTCGCGAATTGACTCGGGTTTGACGTTCGCTTTGGCGAACAACGCCTCGACGCCCGGGCGATTCGGAGCATTCCAGCAGCAGATTGCCTGGCTGGCCGACGTGTCAACGAACGCCCGCTCCATCTTCGGTTCGCTTCCCACGGGAGCTTTGATTACCGTGCTTCAGGCCGACTTGATATCAGCCGGCGGCATCGGAGGCAGGGTGACGAGGTACTTCGGCATAGGTCCTCCTGTCTGGTTGACTGATTCTAAGTCCCTGGCCGGTCAAGCGCGGCTTCCGGATACTCCGTAGTCTTCGGTCGGTTCGACTTTGTTTTGGATTCAAGCGTTCGGATTTCGAATTTGCGCTTTCGCCAGCCCGACCAGTTTCGCGCTGATTTCCCACAGCCTGCGGCACGCATCCTCGTTATGGGTTGTCGCGGACGAGACAACCGCTTTCCGGTTCTCAAAGCACTTTCCGCTGACTCCGACGACCTCGGGCGCTGTGGCCAGAAACACGACCGTATCTGCGCCCTGCTCCGCGCTATGGCCTATGATGCGGTCCATCAGTTTCTTGCTGGCGCTGAAGATCCCGCCTTCCTCGGTTCCGATATTGGTCGCGGTCATTCCTGGGTTCATGGCATTCACGGTCACGTCCCGGCCGGCCAGCCGCCGGGCCAGTTCGTAGGTGAACATGATATTCGCGAGCTTGGATACGCCATAGCCCCGCATCGCGGAGAACTTGCGTGTCATCTGCAGGTCGGCCGAGTCCAGCCTGGCGTATTTGTGCAGCCCGGACGATACGCTGATGATTCGCGCCGGCGCCGAGGCGACGATCGTGTCGAGCAGGAGATTCGTCAGCAGGAAGTGAGCCAAGTGATTCACCGCGAACATCAGTTCATAGCCGTCCCGGCTTTCCATCCGGCGCCGCAGCGACAGTCCGGCATTATTGACCAGCACGTGCAGTTGCGTATGGCGCGCCGTGAATTCCTCCGCGAGTCGCCGGGTATCCTGCAACGAGGCCAGGTCCGCGACCAGCCATTCGATATGCGGATTGCCGGTTTCCTGCCGGATGGCGTCGGCGGTTGCCTCGCACTTCTGCGGATTGCGGCCGTGGACAACAACGGTTGCTCCAAGGCGCGCAAGCGCGAAAGCCGTCGCCTTGCCGATACCCGACGTCGCACCGGTAATCAGGCAGATTTTGTCTTTCATTGACTCCTGGTCTGATTGCATGGTTCCTTAGACTCCAAATCCAGGATTCTGTCCACCAATTTCACAAACCACAGGTGCGCAAGTCACTCGCCATCTCGATTCCCGGGCCTCGCGAACCCGTGGGAAACACGGGGTGGTCTAACGAACAAAAGGACGAAACACAGGTTGTCACTGACGTCTTGCAGCGTGTGACTCAGTCCATGGCCTTAGAACTGCGCGGGACCGATATACACAAAAGGAGGGTTGATGAAAAGAGCATTACTCGCCGCGTCACTCGTGGTGACTTTCGGCCTGAGTTTCGCGGCAGCCGAGCCCAAAGGCATCGGGCTGGGCTTTATTGCGGGCGAGCCGTCCGGGCTCAGCGCCAAGATCTGGATGAGCAACCGGACGGCAGTTGATGCCGCGCTGGCTTACTCAGTCTGGGACTACGCGGCGCTGCACGTTCACGCCGACTTCCTGTGGCACACGCAGAATATGATTCAAGACGCCAACGGTTTCCTGCCACTCTACATCGGCGTTGGCGGCCGCGTGAAACTGGCGAATGACGTGGGTGAAACACATTACCCGCTGAGAGTGGGAGTCAGAATTCCGCTCGGGGCAGAGTATGTGTTTACGGCTCTTCCGGTGGGTGTGTTCCTTGAGGTGGTTCCGATATTCAACGTAGTTCCGAGCACCGCTTTCAACTGGAACAGCGCAATCGGGATTCGCTACTACTTCGGATCGAAGAGCTGACAGCGGGGACGAGCGAGAACACGAGTAACTACCGGCTTTGGGTAGGACAAGGATAGGCGAGTGTCCCGGACTACGCCCAGCCCTTGGCCGTTAGCTGTCGGCCTTCCTGACGCTTTGCCGGTCTGGTCGGGCATCGTGCGGGACCGGAAGACGGGAGGCATCCGCCCCGTTCCCGGACTTCTGGGGCCGGGCCCCGACTTTCGACTAGCTCCCGTCTTTCTCTACAGCAGCCGGTAGGTCAAGCCCAGTGCCAGCGTCTCCTTGAGCCGCGCACCCGCGTCAATCTCGCGGTCGTACAGAAGTTGGGTGTACAGGTTTACCATCAGCAGCTTCGTTATGCCGGCCGTGAAGGTATTCTCCCAGCCGGAGTCCGGGTACCGCCAGTAGTTGGCATTGAGTTTGCCCGCCAGCTTGCTGGTGAGGCCGATCTTGCCGCCGACGAGCGGCGTATTTGAATCGGTATCGAAGGTGAGCCCGCCGTAGCTGCCGGCCTAGTTGGTACGCAAATTGAGTTCCGAGGTGCAGTTCGGGCAGCGCGTGGCCTTGATCGGAATTTTGGAGAGGCAGAATGGGCAGTCCTTGGTCGTCGGGGCCGGCGCCGCCTCCTTGCGCTTCAACTGGTTCATCGCGCGCACCACGATGAATATGGCAAAGGCCACAATCAGGAAGTTGATGACCGTATTGACGAACAGCCCGAAGTTCAGGGTTACCGCACCCGCATCCTGGGCCGCTTTCAAAGAGGCATAGGGCGCCGGTACGTTGCCGGCCTTCATGACCAGGAACAGGTTGGAGAAATCAACCTTGCCGAGCAACAGCCCGATTGGGGGCATGATTACGTCTTTTACAAAGGAACTGATGATGGTGCCGAACGCCGCGCCGATGATGATTCCGACGGCCATGTCCAGCACATTGCCGCGCAGCGCGAACTCTTTGAACTCTTTAAACATCGTTACTCCTTGGTTTGAGCTAACCGGCTAACTCGCCGGGGTCGGTCGAGCCACGTCGCGACCGAGCGCCCGATAGACTACCGCGCCGAGCAGTCCGCCCGCGATCGGCGCAACCCAGAAGAGCCAGAGTTGACTGAGCGCCCAGCCGCCGGCGAAAATCGCGACGCCGGTGCTGCGCGCCGGGTTGACCGAGGTGTTGGTGACCGGGATACTGATGAGATGAATCAGGGTAAGCCCCAGGCCGATTGCAATCGGCGCGAAGCCCTGCGGCGCGCGCTTGTCGGTGGCGCCCAGGATAATCAGCAGGAACATCATGGTCATCACAACTTCACAGATCAGAGCCGCCAGCAGGGAATAACCGCCCGGCGAGTGTTCGCCGTAGCCGTTGGCCGCGAAGCCGGCATGGACGTCGAAACCCGCCTGGCCGCGGGCGATGAGGAAGAGAACCCCGCCCGCGACTATCCCGCCCACGACCTGGGCAACGATGTACGGCAACAACTGCTTCCCTGGGAACCGGCCGCCGGCCCACAAACCGATGGAGACCGCCGGGTTCAGATGGCAACCGGAAATATGCCCGATTGCGAAGGCCATCGTCATTACCGTCAGACCGAAGGCCAGCGCGACCCCGAGCAGGCCGATGCCCACGCCCGGGAATTTGGCGGCCAGCACGGCACTGCCGCAGCCGCCGAGTACGAGCCAGAACGTTCCGAAAAACTCCGCCGCGTACTGCTTCATCTGCTCCTCCTCTGTTCAGGTACCCTTGAGCGAGAGATGCGGGTTCGAGGCCTCACAACCGCAGCGGGGCACGGCGCCGCCGCTACCTGGGCCATCACTTGCGCATGAACCTCTGCTCGTGCCATGACTATACAGCCTGCCCGGCAAACGTCAAGCGCAAACGAAGTGCTGGACTATATGGTCGAGTCCCTGCCCGCCTTTGGAGCAGGCTCTCCGCGAACCGGACGCGAGTCCCGGCTATCTGGCGCAGACTACCTTGCGGCTGGCCCGTGAACCGGGGGAGCGGCCCGAATCAGCCCCGGGAAATGGTGCTTGTTCCTATTTGCCCGCACAACGACCACACTCTCTCCGATACCATGAGAACCGGGCGCCGCAGGCGCAGGTCCAGCACTGTTCCTGTTCCCGTAGCCATGCCGCCTCGCCGGTCTCGGACAGGCGGGCCAGGTTACTGATCGACGCGGCGTGATGCGGCACGCCATCGTCGTTGAACCTGCGAAGCCGCGGGCAGGGGAAATCGCGGCACAGGCCGCAGTGTGTCAGGCCGCGCTCCCGCGCGCAGTCGCGGATTGCGCACTGGCTGCGCCGACTTTCCTGGCGGCAGCCCGGACAGACATCCATGGGCGCGTTCTTGTATGCATCATACTTGGCCGGCATGTCACGCAGATGTTTCCGGTCGTCATCCTGGGCCGCAACCCTGAAGCTGCACGCGCCGCAGTACAGACCACAGAAAGCGATCAGGTTCTGCTTCCCGCTCGCTGGCCGCGATTCATCACCCGTCATTCCGCGTTCATCGTTCGCTGTTCATCGTTTGGGTTGTCTCTCCGTCTTCAGCCAATACCGCTTCCCGCGCAGGAACCCGCTCGGTCCTTTCCGCTTCAGCGCCCGCAGGTTATGCCCCATGCCTTGGCCGTGTACCGCACGCAGCCAGCGAAACTCCGGACAGGAGACGGATTCCGCGCATTCCCAGCAACCCGCCAGCCCGCGCTTGATGCAGCACGGTCTTATCCGGCAGGTCACCGAACAGCCCGCCTTGCGGCAGCCCGGACATTCGAAACCGGCAATCATGCCCAGCATCTCCCAGAACGCCGCGAATGCCTTGTAGCTGCCGACCCGCGCGGTTCGGGTGCGGGCCGCCCGGGCCATGCCCGAGGATTCCAGTTCCCGGCGCAGCGCCTGAGCCAGGCGTGACATCTTCCCGCCAAAGCGCGGGCAGTCTTCGCAATACAGCCCGCAATAGGCGATGAGTCGCTCCGGATTGCTCTTTGACCGGTCCTGTTTTGTTGGTCTCATCCGCTACCCCTCACGTTCGTCGTTCCGCGTTCCGAATCGCCCACCATTCTCCTTTACCGGATGGGTACCATGAAGTCCACTTCCGAATCCGGGTTGTCCACGCCCTTGAACCGCCCGCAGTCATAGTACTCAATCATGAAATCATGCGCGGTCTTCAGGCCGGTTTCGGGCAGCCACGTGTTCCAGAGCTTCCCGATTCCGCCGGACCTGATGTCGGACATCTTCAGCGTGAAAATCGCGTAGCGGGTCTCGGGCAAAGGCTTGGCGACCAGTTCGAGCGGCAGGTCTTCAATCGTCTCGACTGCTCGGCCGACGAAGATGTACTTGTTCTTGTCGTCGGTCTCGCCTTCGAAATCAACCCACAGCTCGTAACCGGCTTCCGACACGAGATGCCGGATGGAGTCCTTCTTGCGCTTCAGGAACCGGTCGAACCTCTGCCACAACTGCCCGACCACGCTCTGTGCCGACCATCCGGCGCCCTTCTCGGCCGGATTGCCAAAGAAATCCATCCCGACCAGGGTTATTCTCTTCTTCTCCGTAGTTTTTGGCGTCATCTCCATATCTCCTTCTGTCCTCAAGCCGTCAGCCGTCGGCCGTTTCTGTCCTTCTGCATTCACTATTCGAAATTCACTATTCTCTTGCTGTCGGTCTTGTCGGGCGCGGTCTTTGGGCATATCCATCGTGTCGAAAAGAGTCGCTGTCCCTCATTCTCCAGCATCAGCTCGACGGACTCGACCCCTGAAAATCATCTACTGTGTCCCCGGGATTCTCCCGCGTTCGTCGTTCATCATCTATCGTTCATCGTTTCGGAGTGCCCTCAGAGAATGCCGGGGATGAGTCGCTTGACGCGAGCGCAGTAGTCGGCGTAGGGCGCGCCGAGTGCGGCAAGCAAAGCCCGCTCCTCAATCCGGACGCGGTTGAATACCGCCAGCGTGATAGGCAGAAGCAGGACGACTATGCTCAGCCAGTCGCTCATGAACAGCCCGACTCCGAGAAAGGCAATCAGCGCACCCGAGTAGGATGGATGCCGCACGAACCGATATGGACCGGCCTGGACCACGGGTTGCTGACGTTGAGTCGCGACGTCGGTCGTGAAGTACCGGCCAAGCGTGATAATCGCCCACCAGCGGATGGCCAGGCCGACAAGCAGGAACGCGAGCGCCACTGGCCGGACAATCCGGTCCGGCCAGTTCAGTTGTGTGAACGGGACCCTTTGCACGGCTATCGCCGCGACCACGCCCAGCGTCACGGCAATCCATATCCAGCCCCCGGACCCTCGGTCCTGGCTCCTCCCGACAGCCGTTTTCGACCGCTTGAAAATGCTCAAGGCGATTTCCGAAGCCGGATAAAGCGCAATCGCTACCCAGATAACGGTCTTGAGAATCATCGGGCCCTCGCGGTCTGCCGCCTATGCTTCTCGGTCATCGTTCCGCGTTCATCGTTCATTGTTCTGTCCATGTCCTTCCGCCCTCATCCTTCTGCGTTCTTCCTTCCGCCATTCATCCTTCATCCCTTAGCCTTCATCCTTGATCTGCGCTGTCTTGTCGGGCGCGGTGCGGGCCTTGGGCAGGCCCTGGTGCAGCTTCAACCTCCGCTCGACTGACTCGACTCCTGAGAATCATTTGCTATGTCCCCTGGGATTCGCAATCAGGCCGAACCGACGGGCGCTAGCGAATCAGCTCGAATGTGCTCGGCGCAGTTCGGCGAAAGTCCTCCGGGTTGTTGCGCAACGCGGCGTCAACCGTCTTGGAGGGGTCCTTGCGTTCCGTCTTCCAGCCCTTGCGGAGAATCACCTTCGTTAGCTCCTTGATTGTCATCGGATGCTTCGCGCGCTTCAGCGTCTGGATGATGAGGCTGTGCGCGCTGTTGCCCGGCAACCGGCGGCCGCTCGGGCCGGGCCTTCGTGTCGCGCGCGCGACCGGTGACGGCTTCCGTGTTCGGTGAATCGGACGTCGCGTCGCAACCTGACGCGGCTGGCCGAGTTGCCCCAGTTCGGCTCGCACCTTGGCCAATTCGGTTTCGAGCATGGCCTTGCGTTCATGCAGAATCTCGGCGCGCAGATTCCGTTCGATTACCGCGCCGATTTCTTTGGTCAGCTTCCTCATGCCTTCCTTGTCTTGAGTCATCTCTCCTCCATTTCTTTCGCCAGCATAGTGCTCACGATGTAATAAACGTAGCAGGTTCTTCCGATATGTCAAGCGCCGATCATGTGCCGTCAGCCATTGGCCGTTCTTGTCGTTCCGCGTTCATCGTTCATCGTTCCGCGTTGATTGCTCATCGTTTCGCTCACGTTCTTCTTGGCCGTAAGCTGTAAGCTGTCGGCTGTAAGCTGTTGTGGTCTTCGGGTCTCCTCTCTGTGCCGAAAAGAGTCGCTGTCCCCTTTTCTCCCCACAGGTTGTTTGAGTTCCCGTCTACTCCCTGCTCACTACTCCCTACTCACTGCTGCGTACGGCCCCCAGGTTCTCAGGGCAATCGCACGCTGCCTGAGCACCGCCTGGACTGCATTGAGTGTTCGGGGCTGAACCGGTCCGAGCAGCGGGTTCCGTTTCATTTCCCGGCGATAACGCCGCTCAAGTTCACGAACACACTCCCTGGTGGCGTCAGCCAGCGTGCGATAACCCGGCGTGCCGCAGCGCCGGGCAAATCGGTCGACTATCTCAAGCTCGCCCGGCGTCCAGCGACCGTTGTTCCTCGGTATCCCGAAGCCCCTGACGAGAATCTGCAACTGGCCCTCAACCGCCGGCAGGGTCCGCGGCAGGCGACTCCAGCGGGTCTCCGGATGCAGACGGTGCAGACGCGCCAGCACCCGCTTACAGGCCGGGGCGGCGCCAAGAATGCTCCGAAAGCGCCCCCGGGCTACCGCCCGCGCGTACCGGTCCAGAATTCGCCGTTCCGGCGCGCCCCACGGGATGGTCTGCACCGACCGGCCCATTTCATGTGCCTGCTTGTTGATGACGCGCTGAGCGTTCCTCAAAGCGCGCCGCCGGCGGAGCCAGACAATCTCCGGCAAACGGGCGCGCAGGTCATCCCGCGCGCTCAGGAAATCCCGGGCCGCCGCGCGCGCTGAGGCATACCGGCCATCAATCAGGCCTTGCGCAAACCGCTCGGCAAGCTGCAGCTCCGGCTCGGGCCACACGGGTCCGGACCAAGCCTTCAGTCGCTTCAGCCGCTTGACCAGCGCGGTGAACACGCTGTCCAGCGTGCGGTCCGTCCTCAGCCAACGGGTGCCCCGATGCCTGCGCGCCAGACGGTCAAGGCCCTGCAGATATGCCCGGGCCGCCGCGCGCGCCGTACGATAGCGCCCGCGCCTCACGGCTCGGGCGTAGTCGTCAAGAAGCCGCAGTTCCCGCTCGGACCATTCCCGCGTATCCGGCCGCCAACCCCGGGCCTCGGCCTGGTCCAGAATCCTCTGCTGGACAGTACGTTGATTGAACGGCACCGACCGGCGCGGGCCGGACAGCGCCAGAACGGCGGTGGCGTAACGCGCGGCCTCGTTGGCCGACCGGTACCGACCTTGAATAAGCCCGGTCACAAAGGGCCGAATCAGGGAATCCTGCCTTGCCGACCATCGCGCGCCCCGCCAGCGGCCGCCGGTCGCGTGGGCAACGTCCAGAAGCCGGGTGTGAACCGCCTCCCAGGTCCGCGTTACTGCGGCCCAGGCCGCGTTCGGATGGGCCTCGTGCAGGCGGCGCAGCGCGTCCACGCACGCCCGGGCCGCGATGGCGGCGTTCGGGGACCGGCCGGACACGAGGTCGCGCGCGAACCGGTCAATCAGCCGGCTCTCGGCCGTCCCCCAGCGAATCCACTCTTTCATGCTCTATTCACGCACCAGAATATCGTTCGCTCGGCGAATTCGTTCTTCGTTCATCGTTCCGCTCCACGTCTTTGCATTCTACGCGAGCGAAGCGATACTGCAAGCGCCAGCGATGCTGCGAGCCGCAGGCGATACTGCACTTCTTTCGTTCATCGTTCCGCGTTCAGTCTTCTCGCTGTCAGCCGTTAGCTGTTAGCTGTCGGCCCTTCGTCCGGTGCGAGTCCGTGATACGGGAAATGTCCCCGCAATCCCGCAATCCCAAGAACCAGCCCGTCCGGCCTTCTTTCACTTGAGATTCAACGCTGCGGCCGCACGAATGAGATTCTTCAGGGCGACTTCGTTAATGCTTTCCCTTTCATGAATGTCGACGGCGCGCCTTACCTTTCCATCCAGGCTGGAGTTGAACAGACCATCAGGGTCCTTCAAAGAAGCTCCCTTGGCGAACGTCATCTTCACGACGTTCTTGTAAACTTCGCCAGTGCATATCACGCCGTTGCGTGACCAGGCGGGAGTTCCCCATTTCCACTCTTCGACGATTTCCGGGTCGGCCTCCCTGATGAGCTCGCGTATCCGGGCGAGCGTTCTCCCGCGCCAATCGCCCAGTTCCTTAATCTTCCTGCTGATCAGCTCGGACGGCGGTGTGTTGTCCGTCCGGCTCTTCCTGGTGTTGGCCATTCAAAACCTCCTCGCAGTCGCCGCGATTTGGCGCCTCTTCTTTCGCATCATCGTTCCTCGTTCATCGTTCTCTTCGGCGGTGAGCCGTAAGCTGTCAGCCGTGGGCCGTCTTGCCCGCAATACGGGAGGTGTCCCCTGATCCCCCATCTTCTTGCGGGTTTCGCTGGACCATTGGTTTCTTGCCTATGCCGCAAATCCGACCCCGGTCATACTCCTCAAACATCCGAACATCCGCATAGCCAGCTCTCAAGAAGAGCTCGCGAAGTTCTTTGACACCGGGAAACGCTATTTCTATCAATTCTGCGTACTTCCGGTTCCGTTTGTCATGTTTCCCGCCCTCGTACATGCTCCCGACAACCATCAATTTTCCGTCGGGTTTCAAGACGCGGGAGATTTCCTGCAGATCAGTGACCAAATCCGGCCAGTAGTTATGTGTATTCACCGCAGTGACAAGGTCGAACATGCGGTCGGGGAACGGCAAACGAGACACGGAACCTTGCTGGATCTCGACGCGGCCCATCTGAACAAATCGCCTGTTTGTCGTGCGAGATACCATAACGCTCTCATTGGAGAAATCGATGCCGTAGACCTTCCCGTTTGTCGCGATCCTGGCTAACCTGTGGACAGTGCCACCCCCGCCACAACCGACATCCAGGATTGTGTCCCGCTTCCCGACCGAGAGATGGCTCAGTCCCCAGTTGGTTAACTGGTAATGACTGATGTTCATTGCCCTCATAAGCAGCCTGCCGACCCGGCCGGCAGGTTTCCGCGCATCTGTCAACCGTCGCTGCGTCAGTCTACTCATGATGTCCATGGATTTCTCTTTTAGCGAGTACTGATCACCCGCCACATTTCACGCTTGCGGCTTCCTGAACGACCGGCAGTACAAGTCGCCGCCCGAAATAGGAGAGCGTCCCTAATATCCCCCAACTCATACACCAACTGGTCAATCTGCTTGTCCGTCGCCGCGATTCGGCGCATCTTCTCTGTTGCGTTTCACCTTCGGGAGTGCTTCGCCCCTACCGTCTCTTGCCTAATCTCTCGGGCAACCGTCGCGACGAATCTCCTCCAGTGCCCCGGCCTGTCCAAGAAGAAGACGTTCTCCGCGCCAAGAGCATGCTGTATTGCACGGCGGTAAGGCAAGTAGTTCTCCCCTGCCGTGAGAAAGAGATATCGATAACCCAGAGACTCTGCATTTCTTTGATATGATCGGTACTTCCGGACGCTGTCCAGTCCAAACAGGCCGGCCCTCTTGATTTCTATCAGGACTTTGTTGACGCGCAGGTCCACGCGGGCACGCGACATCAGCCGAACCTGCTGCTCAGCAGCAGTTCTCAATTTGAGAGCCCTGAGTTCTCGCAGCAAACATGTCTTGATCACCTGCTCAAATACCCACCCGCTGAGGCCCGTGATTTGTGGTTTCTCGCCGCGGCAGAATGAAAGCTCCGAGAGCTTGCTTTCTGCCAAAATCAGGTTCTTCTCTGTCAACTCGAGTATCCTGTCGGTATCGAACAGAGTTGCGGGGGTACTCTTGCTGTTACTCACGACAACTCCCTCGTTTCCTTTCCTCCCGCGCCAGTTCTCCAGAATAGGGCGTACCTAATTCCCCTCTTGGACGAACTCGTAGATAGATCGCAGTCCCACCGCCGCCCGAGTCGCCAGTAGGGCGTAGAGCGGAAGGTCGTTAACAACGCTGATACGGCGATACTCAACACCTTTTGCCTCGAGCTCGGCAATCAAGAACCCGTAGGAATAGGTGCCGAGCTCGGCTGTGGCTTCCCGAGCCGCCCAGGGAATCAGCAGGTCCTGCGGATGTGTGACCGGAGATGGCACACCCGCCAGAAAGAAGTAGCCTAAGCCCCGATCGTCCCATCCCTCGTCGATCCGGACAGAGGTGATTTGCCGTTCCGCCTCGCCGGCCACCGCCCCCCGAGCCGCCTCCGCAGCCTGCGCTCGGCCCTCAGGTGGCCCTTGCGATGCAAGGCAGAGCAAGAAACTCCTTACTGCCCGGTTCATTGTGTCTGACATCCGTGCCGAGGGGACCAGCTCTACATCACGACCCGGAGTAGTCCTCGACATCCCGCGCTGGAAAACTCGCTTCCACAATGTTCGTCGCTCTGACCGCGTACTCTCGTCGCCGCAGATCATCTCGTACGCAGCCCAAGTTGCCCCCCAACCTTCGTTTCCTCGCTCGGGGCCGAGTCTTTGCTCGAGAACGGTCTGCGAGTGGACGACGAAGAGAGGTGACAGCCCTGAGAAACTATCCAGCTTCATTGCAGCCCTAAGGTCACTGGATTGACGTGCCAGTCCGTCGACAGACCTCTTTGTGTCGTCAACCAGGCGGACGATGCACCGAGCCAAGCCGATGGGGTTAGCCATGGAAGCAACCTGCATGATCAATCATCACATCCGGGAAGCTCCGAGAATCCAAGGGACGCTACCCATACCTCCGCTCGCCCTCTACAATCCTGACTTCCTCTTCCGTCAATCCGTACGACTCATACATCAACTGTTCATCTGCTTGTCCGTCGCCGCGACTTGGCGCTCGACCGCGGCGCTGCGGGTGCAGCGCGGACCGCGGGCAGGTTCACGAATGCGAGATGCGGTCATATCGCTCCAGGTTCATCTTCCATGTCGGGCGGCAAGATCCGGGTAAACACCAGCGGGTAGTCAGCGAAGTAGCCCGTGAATCTGGCCTCGAGCGCCTGCAGCGTGTGACCGAGCATCGTGGCGCAACACTTGTATATCTCCAGCGTCCCCATCCAGTGCTCAGATGCTGGCTGGTTCCTGAGGACACCCCAATCGAGAGATGCTGAACCAGCATGCGCGTGCTCATAAGTGTACTTCACGATGACATCATAGAAGAGACCGCGAGCAAGTCCCACTTCGTTCATTCTCTCGTTCAGTTTGACATTGGTCCACGACCTTGGGAACCGCATTTGCTTGACCACGCCATTCATAGTTCGGAAGTACAGCTCCGCCCGCTCGCCAGATTCCTTGTTCATAACCCAGCGCATGTTGATAGCGTTCTCGATGAGTGTTCTCACCAGTGGAATGGCCTCCGACGACATCTGTTTCTCGCACAGGAGTTCAATCGCGTTCACGAGACGCAGCGACTTGTCGGCAGTTAGCTTCAGGAAGGCCTCAATGCCTAGACTATGGACTTGCAGGGGGCCGAGTCGCTTGAAGCCTTTGTCAACCATCCACTTCGCCTCTCGCACGAGCTCGACGTACTTCGAAAGAACTGGATCTGCCACTCGTCGACTCCTAGTCGACTCCCGCCTTCCGTGAGATCGGGCAAATTGGGGACGCTCCCCTTTTTAGCGCCATCGTTTTGATTCCACTCATTTCACTATCTTCGCGGTTGCCGAGTCGAGCGCGAGTTTGGCGGCGGCGAGGAGTGACGCCGGGTCTTTGGCTTGGCCCGAACCGGTGTACGACGGAGAAGTGCCTGACACCGGGAAGATATCAACCTTGGCCTGCACGATGGGCGGCGCGGCCTGCTTGACCGTGACCTCGGTGAGGCAGACTACATCGGCGCCGAGGTCTTTGCCGAGCTGACGCGCCTTTTCCGGGCTGAGCGCCTCCCCGGGTCCGGCCCCCTGCGGGTGCACCGCATGTCCCGCCGAGTCTTGGTCCAGCAGGTCGAACCGGCCGGTGGTTATCAGACAACTGCTCAGATACGAATACGCCGAGTCGCGCTGAACCTCGTCCAGGGCAATCGAACCGCTGATATACAACGGGAAAACGGCAACGGTGTAAATCCGTTTGGTTTCAAATCCGTATCCGGTTCCGCCGGTATTGATTTGCTTCTTGGGACAACCGAGCATCAAAGCCAGCGCAGTTGACGTAAGAAACAGTCTTTGCATCATTCCTCCTCTCGTCACTGATAGTCTTGCCATCGAGGACGGTTATAGCAGAAAAATGCGGAGTGTCAAGGGGAAACGAAACGCAGTATCGCCAGCGAGCAGTGAGCAGTAAGCAGCAAGTAGTGAGTAGCGAGTAGGACCGCCGGGAAGAAATACCCAAATCCAAAACTCGAAATACCGAGCAAGATCCTAAGCTCCAGGTGCGAAACCCTGACGAACAGTTGAGAACACGCCCGAGAGCTGGGTGAAGAGCTGGGTGAAGCACTGGGGGATGACCTCACCCATGAACTCACCCATGAACTGGGTGATGAACTCACCCAGTAGCTCACCCATGAGCTGGGTGAAGCACTGGGGGATGCACTGGGAGTAGGGTTCCCCCAGGCACTCAGGGAAGCACTGGGGGATGGGCTCCCTGAAGCACTGGGTGAAGCACTCAGGGATGCACTCACCCATGCACTGGGGGATGCACTGGGGGATGCACTCACCCAGGGACTGCCCTTGGAAATGGCTCGATTCGTAAGATGCTGATAATGCGTTTGTTAGGCTGGAAAGCCGCGTTTTTGGCCTTGCCGCGCATATCGGCCGAAACATAGCTCCTGAGCTATATTCTCGACGGCCGATTCCGGCTCAGTTTGCGCGGATTCTGGACCTGACGAACGAGGGGTCCAGGGTCAGGCCGGAACCAGTTGTTCGGCGTGGCTGTGGCAGACCGGACAGGTCCAGCCTGGCCCGGGCGGTGCCGCCGGATGGACTGCGCCGGAAGCTTTCTTCGGGCTCGGACTGTGGTAGAAATCACACGCCAGCCGATAGGCCTCATGCGCGGTCAGGGCGACTTCGAACCAGAAGTAGCGGGCTTCCTCCGCGTGGAATCGCAGCTCTTCTCTCAGGCTGCTCGCCGAGAAGTCTACTACCTCAACTTCTTCCGCGCTCGTACGGGATAAGCCGTACGCCCCGGGCCGATGCAAAGGCACCACTTGGTCCACGCACACGGTGCTGAAAACGAATGGTCCGTGCATCCATCACCTCCCAATCGAGTTAGACATCTTGCTCATACCCGCACTGCTGTGGCGGCGCCTCCGCCGCGTCAGTGTGCTTGCCGATACCCGCTTTGCATCCTGGCTTGAGCTCCGGGTCAGGCCTGCAGGTCCCTGTACTATGCGTCATGTTACCTCCGGCCCGGCTCTTGTCAAGGGCCAGTATCGGCCCGGCCGGGAGTCTGATATTTGCATTTTGAATTCCCGCTTTTCTCCTGCGCTCTCCGCGTCCTCTGCGGTTGGATTCCGGCTTGCCGTGAGCCGGCCGATACGGATTCTCGTGCGGCTTGGTCCGCATCCGGCCCATTGGGGGAGGTTGCGTGCCGGGGTCGGTTCGGCTATACTCTGACCGTGCTTTGCATGCCTTGTGAACGACGTCCGAACCCGGGAACCCGACCATGAACTGGCTGCTGGTTCTGTCGCTGGTTCAGGCGAACGTCTACTTCTCGTCCGACACCCTGATTAACAAGCTGAAGGCGCGGATTGATGCTGCTGTCTCTTCGATTGACTTGTGCATTTACAACTGCGATTCCTTCGACATTACCTACGCCCTGATTCAGGCAAAGACCGCGCGCAACGTCCGAGTCAGGGTAATCACCGATAACGCTCGACTAGGCAGATTCTGGGTCTTCTCTCTGAGGAGTCAGGGCATCCCGGTCTGGACCGACAGCATCGGCCCGAGCCCGGACAACCTGATGCACAACAAGTTCGCGGTATTCGACCAGCGCGACGCGGACCCGGCAAACGACTGGGTCTGGACCGGCAGCTTCAACGTCGCGGCCGGCAGCTACAATGCCGACAACGCCATCGAGATTCAGGACTCAGGGCTGGCCCACGCCTACACCCAGGAATTCGAGCAGATGTGGGGCGGTTCGGACTCTCTGCCGAACGCGTCGCAGGCCAGATTCCACAGCGCCAAGACCGACCGGTTGAGCCGCCACCGGTTTATAGTCGGCTCCGACACATTCCGCGTCTTTTTCTCGCCCCAGGACCACCCGGTTGACACCCTGGCGCAACTGGTTTCCTCGGCGCAGAGCGAAGTCGGATTCGCAATTTATTCGTTCACCTATCGCGACCTTGCCCTGAGCATGAAGGACCGGCACCAGCACTCGGTCTGGGTTGGCGGGACGTTCGACCTGTCGGAATCCACGAATACGTCCAGCTACTTCGACTCGCTGCGCCGGTGGGGCATTCCGGTTTACACCGACAAGTTCATGAGCGCGAGCAACCTGCTCCACGAGAAGATAATGGTCATTGACCAGAGCATCGCGGCGACCGGCTCGGTGAACTGGTCCAATGCCGGCAACAACAGCAACGACGAGAACTCACTGCTTTGTTACTCGCCGGCGATTGCGGCACGTTACCGCTCGGAGATTGCCCAACGCTACGTCGAAGCCGGCGGCCAGTATCCGGCGGGCGCGGTCGCGGAATCGCCGGCCCCGGGCCGGCCCGAACTCGCACTCGGCATCGCGCCCAACCCGTCGGCGGGTGCATCCGCAATCAGGTACTCGCTGCCCGGCCCGGGAAAGGTCGAGCTCAAGCTGTTCGATGCGACCGGCAAACTGGTCAGCAAACTGGCGGGCGGCTATCATCCGGCCGGTTCGTATTCCTGCTCACTACCCGCTGGCGACCACTCGCTCGCGGATGGTGTCTACCTGCTGGCGCTGGTCACTGGCTGCGGTGCGTCAACGCTGAAGCTGGTAGTCAAGTAGCCGGCCGAGCGCGGCCGGTCAGCCGATTGGCAAGCTCGCTGGTGAGCAGCGCGCTTGCGCTCTTTCCATCCGCGCTTTCTTGACTTTGGGTCAACCGCGACTATAGTTAATCCGCATGGAAAATGAGATACTGCGCGAGCACGAAGTTCGCGTCCAGAAGGTTCAGAAGCTGAGGGAATCCGGGGTTCTCCCCTATGCCTACCGGTTCGACCGGACGCATGAAATCGGCGAAGCGCTGGAGCAGTTCGATAAGCTCGTCGCGGATAAGACCGTTGTGCGCGTGGCCGGCCGCCTGCTCTCCCGGCGCGAACACGGCAAGACCTGTTTCGGTAATATCGCGGACGGCTCCGGGAAGATCCAGCTCTATGTGCGCAAGGACATGCTGAACGGCTCACCGCCTACCGCCTACCGCCTACCGCTTACCGGCGACCAGCCACCAACCACCGCGGACGGCGGAGTGCGGATAGCGGATAGCGGAGAGCGGACTGCGGAAATGACTTCGTTCGACGTGTTCCTGCTGGCGGATATCGGTGATTTCATCGGCGTGGCGGGCGAGCTGATGACGACCAAGACCGGCGAGAAGACGGTGCTGGTCAAGGAGCTGGAGTTCCTGTCCAAGTCCTTCCATCCACTCCCTGAGAAGTTCCACGGGCTCACCGACGTCGAGGCGCGCTATCGCCAGCGCTACGTGGACCTGATTGCCAACCCGGAAGTGAAAAGTATCTTTGTCCGGCGCGCGAAGATTATCAGCCTGATTCGCCGGTATCTGGACTCAAAGGGATTTACCGAGGTCGAGACCCCGGTGCTGCAACCGGTGTATGGCGGGGCTGCGGCCCATCCGTTCACGACGCATTACGAGGCGCTGGACCAGAACATGTTCCTGCGCATTTCGGACGAGCTGTATCTCAAGCGCCTGATTGTCGGGGGCATGGACAAGGTCTATGAGTTCGGCCGGGACTTCCGCAACGAAGGCCTGGACCGAACCCATAACCCGGAGTTCACCCAGCTTGAGCTTTACGAGGCCTACCGGGACTATAACGACATGATGACCCTGGTCGAGGAACTGTTCCGGCTGATTGCGCTGGAGCTGTACGGCAAGACCGAGATCATATACGAGGGCAAGACCCTGGATTTCGGTAAGCCCTGGCGCAGGCTGGAATTCGTCCCGGCCCTGGCTGAGAAGCTGGGCGCCGACCCGCTGGCGCTCGGCCAGGAGTCCCTGCGCAAGCTCTGCGCGCGGTTCGGCATCGAGGCCGCTCTGGATACGCCGAAAGGCAAGCTGCTGGACAAGCTCTTCTCTGAGCTGATTCAGGACCATCTCGAGGAGCCGACGTTCGTGATGAACCATCCCAAGATTACCACGCCGCTGGCCAAGCAGCATCGGAGCAACCCGGAACTGGTCGAGCGGTTCGAGCCGGTCGTGTGCGGGATGGAGTTGGGCAACGCCTTTTCCGAGCTGAACGACCCGGCCGAGCAGTCGGCCCGGTTCAAGGAGCTGATGGCCGCAAACGAAGAATTCGCGACCTTTGACGCGGACTATGTTCTGGCGCTGGAATACGGTATGCCCCCGTGCGGCGGGCTGGGCATCGGGATTGACCGCCTGACCATGCTCTTCACCGGGCACAACACGATTCGCGAGGTGATTCTGTTCCCGCAGCTCCGCGCAGTGAGCAGTGAGTAGAGAGTAGTGAGTAGTCGGACTTCCTCCCTTAATCTCTTAATCCCTTCATCCCTCTCCCATGTTTGAGCTCTTCATCGCCCGGCGCTACCTGCGCCGACGCCAGGGCAAAGGGCTTTCCGGTATCGCCTGGATTGGCATCGGCGGGGTTTTTGTCGGGGTCTCGGCCACGCTGATTGTCCTGTCGGTGATGAACGGGTTTCACCAGGAACTGCGCACCCGGATTCTCGGGGTCACGCCGCATATCATCGTGTCCCGGGTCTTCAACGACCCGATTGAGAACTACGACTCGCTGGCCGATATCGTCCGCCGCACGCCGGGCGTGACCGACGTCGCGCCGTTCATCCTGACCAAGACCATGGTCCGCTCGCGCTCGGCCTCGGACGGCGTGATTATCCGCGGCATCATCGCCGAGGAGGAAGAGAAGATTGTCGAGCTGTCCCGGCACATGACGCAGGGGAAGTTCGAGTTTACGAATAACGGTTTGGTGCTGGGCAATGAACTGGCCCAGAACCTGGGCGTCGTGGTCGGGGATACGCTCAGCCTGGTCTCGCCGCTCGAAGGCACCAGTACGCCGATGGGCATGCTGCCCCGGTCTAAGAAGTTCCGGGTCGCGGGTATCTTCGATGCCGGGATGTACGAGTACAATACGACCCTGATTTACCTCTCGCTCCAGGAGCTCCAGCAGTTTCTGAACATGGGCACGACCGTAAGCGGGCTCGAGGTGCGGGTGAACGACGTGGACCAGTCCGAGCGGCTGGCCCGGGAAATCACCGGGCGGCTGGGTTATACCTATCGCGCGACCGACTGGGTCACCCGGAACCACAACCTGTTCACGGCCCTGCGCCTGGAGAAGGTCGTAACGTTCATCGTGCTCGTGCTGATCGTCCTGGTCGCGGCATTCAACATCGCGGGCATGCTGATTATGATGGTCTTGCGCAAGACCCGGGAGATTGGTATCCTCCGGGCAATGGGCGCCCGCCAGCGGAATATCATGCGCGTGTTCAGCGCGGTCGGGCTGTTAATCGGCGTCATCGGCACCGCGAGCGGCGTGCTCGTGGGCGCCGGGGTCTCCCTGCTCCTGAACCGGTACCAGTTCGTGCACCTGCCGGGCGACGTGTATTTCATCAAGAACCTGCCGGTCCGGATGATGCCCAATGATTTCCTGCTGGTCAGCGCAATCGCGATTCTGATTTCCTTTGTCGCGACCCTGTACCCGGCGGTCAAGGCCGCGAACATGCAGCCGGTGGATGCGATACGGTATGAATAGCGGAAACGCAAGTCCCAAATCCGAAATCCGAAATCCGAATCCGGGTTTAGAGCTTAGTGCTTCGAGTTCAGGGCTTCCCGCGCAGACTCCCGTACTGCGCGGGGCGGCCATCGAGAAGGAATTCCGGCTCGGGCCGGAGCAGCTCCAGGTCCTGCGCGGCATCGACATCGCGGTTCAGCCGGGCGAGATGGTCGTCATCCTCGGGCCGTCCGGCTCGGGCAAGAGCACGCTGCTGCACATCCTGGCCGGGCTGGACCGGCCGACCCGGGGCGAGGTGACGCTCGCCGGCGCCCAGTTGTCGAAGATGGACAGCGAGGAACTGGCGGTGTATCGCAACCAGTGCGTGGGCCTGATATTCCAGTTCCATCACCTGCTCCCCGAGTTCACGGTGCTCGAGAACGTGATGATGCCCTGCCTGATTGCGGGCGATACTCAGGCGCAGGCCCGGCAGAAGGCCGAGCAGGCGCTCAGCGAAATCAACTTCACCCAGCGCATGCGCCATCGCCCGGCCGAGTTGTCCGGCGGCGAGAAGCAGAAAGCGGCCACCGCCCGGGCGCTCGTGACCAGCCCCAAGGTCGTGCTGGCCGATGAGCCGACCGGCAATCTCGACCCGCACTCGGCCCAGGCCCTGATGGAGTTGTTCAAGGACCTGAATTCCCGGCGCCAGGCCACGATGGTCATCGTCAGCCATAACGAGCGCTTTGCCCAGATGGCGCATCGCCGGTTCTACCTGGATGATGGTCTATTGAAGGAGACAGCATGAGGCGCGAAACGGCGAATGCGAATGGCGCTCTACGCGTTACGCACTACGCTTTACGCCGGTTTGACCATCGTCCGTACGCTTGGGACTCTGCTTGCCGCTCGCTACTTACTACTTACTACTCACTACTCACTGCCCAATGAAGAACCCGAACCCGGAAACCCCAGAACCCAAAACCACTCCTCAACCCTGCGACAAGTGCCGCAAGCGGCCGGCTGAGGTCAAGGTAACCGAGGTGGACAAGCACGGCAAGTCGGTTGAACACCGGCTCTGCGTCGAGTGCGCGCGCGAGCGCGGGGTTGTGGCCCAGAATAACGCCCAACCCGCGGCCGACCAACCCGGCCCGCAGCCGGTTGCGGAAATCCTGCGCGATCTGAAGGCCAAAATCCCGGCCGCGGACCGGAAGCTCATCTGCCCGAACTGCAAGCTGACCTTCGCCGAATTCAAGGCCTCCGGCCGGATGGGTTGCGCCCGGTGCTACGAGGCCTTTGCCGAACAACTGCTGCCGCTGATTAAGCGGATTCACGGCGCCGCGAAACACACCGGTCGCAGACCCAATCCGAATGGCTCGGCCGCGGCCCAGGGTTTTGAGATTCAGCGCCTGCGCCGGGAACTGAGCGCCGCCATCGAGGCCGAGGACTACGAGCAGGCCGCCGCGGTAAGGGACCGGATTCGCCGGCAGGGCGGCGAGGGCGAAACGCAATGACGCAGGACGCTCTACGCTTGACGCTGTACGCATTACGCCAGTCCGAACGTTGCTCACGCACTTGGGACTCTGGTCACTACTCACTACTCACTACTCACTGCTTACTACTCCATGTTTGACAAGACCCTCGGTAAGTGGCTCGACGCGAGCGGACCGGAGGCCGACGTCGTGCTCTCGACCCGGATTCGGCTGGCGCGCAATATCGCCGGCATCAACTTCCCGGGTCGGACTCTACCGGAAGACCAGGAACGGGTTGTTGACCGCGTCGAGGCCATCCTTCAGCGACTCTCGATCTTCGCCCCGGAACGATTTCTGCGCAGCCGGCGACTGACCCCGCTACAGACCGCCTACCTGGTCGAGCGCCACCTGGCCTCGCTTGAATTCGCCAGCGCCGGGACGAGCCGCGCGCTGTTCGTGGGCCCGGATGAAATCCTGAGCCTGATGGTCAACGAAGAAGACCATCTCAGGCTCCAGACTCTGACTTCAGGCCTGGACTTCAATGCGCCGCTCCGGGAATTGCAGGGCCTGGACGAAGTCCTCGGCGCCGGGCTGGGCTACGCCTGGTCCGACCAGTTCGGCTTTCTCACCGCCTGTCCGACCAACCTGGGCACCGGCCTTCGGGCATCGGTGTTGATTCACCTGCCCGGCCTGGTCCTGACCCGGGAGATCGAGAAAATCCTGCGCGGGGCTTTGCAGGTCGGCCTGGCCGTGCGCGGCCTGTACGGCGAAGGCTCGCAGACCAAGGGCAATCTGTTCCAGGTTTCCAACCAGGTCACGCTCGGCAAATCCGAAGAGGAGATCATTGAAGTTCTCACCAAGATTACCGCCGAGGTGGTCGGGTTCGAGCGCAAGGCGCGGGAATATCTGGTCGAGAAGCTGCACACGGAAATTGAAGACAAGGTCATGCGCGCCGATGCGGTGCTGCGCGCCGCGCGCCTGTTGAACGGCGACGAGGCAATCAATCTGCTGGGCGTGCTCCGGCTGGGCGTGACGACCGGGCTGATTTCCCGGCCGAGCCTGAAGCTGATTAATGAGCTGATGATTCTGTGCCGGCCCGCGACTCTGCAGGTCTATTACGACCGCGAGATGCCGGCCCCGGAACGTGACGCGGTCCGGTCGGAACTGGTCCGGGCCCGGCTGGCCATCACTTAAGACATGCGAATTGAACCACAGAGAGCACAGAGAACACGGAGAACCAGGAATCTCGGATTCCTCGGTGACCTCTGTGTCCTCTGTGGTTGGTTTCAGGAGAGACAAAATGAAGAACGCTGATGCCCTGAGAACATTACCAAGTGTCGAAGCAATCCTCGGCGACGAACGAGTTGCGCCGCTGCTGAGCCGAATCCCCAGGCGTCTGGCGCTGATGGTTATCCGCAGTTACGTGGCCGGGGTTCGAGAAAGCCTGCTTGGGGACAACCACCCAGTTTCCCACAAGGAAATCAGGGGGTTGTCCCTGGGTTTCGACTGGTCCGTCATGCTCGAACGCTTGGAGCGCCAGACCCGGCCGAGTCTGCGCCGGGCAATCAACGCCCTGGGCGTGGTCCTTCACACCGGTCTGGGCCGGGCGGCCCTGAGCAAACCGGCTCAGGCAGCGCTGGCCGAGGTGAGTGAGAACTTCTGCACCCTGGCGATTGAACTTGAGACCGGCCGGCGCGGCGAGCGCTATGCCCACGTCGCGGACCTGCTCTGCGAGCTTACCGGCGCGGAAGCCGCGATGGTCGTCAACAACAATGCCGCGGCGACCATGCTGGTGCTCAATACCCTGGCCGAGGGCAAAGAGGTGATTATCTCGCGGGGCCAGCTCGTGGAGATCGGCGGCGCGTTCCGGATGCCGGACATCATTAAACGCAGCAACGTCGTGATGAAGGAAGTCGGTACGACCAACCGCACGCATCTCAAGGACTATCGCTCGGCCATCACGCCCGAAACCGGCATGCTCATCCGCGTGCACATGAGCAACTACAAGATTGTCGGGTTCACCAAAGAAGTCGGCATCGCGGACCTAGTGGCGCTGGGCCGGGAATCCAACCTGGCGGTGGTGGATGACCTGGGCAGCGGCGCGCTGATTGACCTGTCGAAATACGGCCTGCCCAAAGAGCCGATGGTGCAGGAAAGCCTGGCCGCTGGCGCGGACGTCGTCTGTTTCAGCGGCGACAAGCTCATCGGCGGACCCCAGTCCGGGATAATCGTGGGCCGCAAGGCGATGATTGACCGGATGAAGCAGAACCCGCTCACCCGGACCCTGCGCTGCGGCAAGCTCACCTACGCCGCGCTGGAAGCGACGCTGCGGATGTTCTTCGACGAGGAGCGCCTGGTCAAAGAACACGCGGTACTCGGCGCACTGGCCAAGTCCATATCCGTCATTGAACGCCAGTCGAATGAACTGCTGGCGTCTCTGGGCACGGTGGGCGGCAAGCTGAAGGCGGTGATTGAGGACGGCATCTCGGAAATCGGTGGTGGCTCTTTGCCCGGTGAGTCTTTGCCCACGAAACTGGTGGTCCTGAAACCCAAGGGCATGTCGGCTGAGGAACTTGGCCGGCGCCTGCGTCTATCCCACCCCGCTGTTTTCGGCCGGATTGAGAGCGACCGGCTGCTGCTTGACCTGCGCACGGTCCGGGACGACGAGACCGCACTCATCGTTCGGGCTTTGCTCGCTGCGCTCGGTTCCTGATCCAATCGCTTGGAACGTGAGTCGGCAGGGCAAATGCCCTGCCGACGTTACTTCTGCAGTTGGTTCTTAGACTTTGGGCGGAGTTGGGGGTGGGGGTACGGCTGCGGTGTCTTCTGAACCGTTGAACGGCGGATAGACATCGGTCATGAAGCCCATGTAGGCGCCGACCCGCGACGCCCATCGGAAGTACTTGACCACAAAGTCAAACATGCCCCTGGGAAACTTGCCGGTGAACAGAATCGCCCACCAGGCGACGAACATCACAATCGAGGCGGCCACAGCGTAGAGCCCGAGCACGATCCCGTGCGGGATACCGACATAAATGACGCCGAACAGGGTCTTGAGAATGAGCTTGCCGCGGGAGAGTTTTTCCGGATACTCGACATTGAACTTAACCGGTGAGTATGCCATATGCACTCCTTTCGCACCCGTGCGGGTGCAGGTAACTGAACTTCTGCACGATTGTAGCGACTAAACCCGGTCAGTCAAGCTAAACCTCGAACTTCTTCATCCCTTTATCTCTCAATCTCTTAAGCCCTTCTTCCTTTGAGCTTCTCCACCCGGCCCAGGAGTTTCGTCTGTCCGGTCTCCTTCAGCACCCGTAGTGCATATGTGTAGTTCGCGGGCTCGGCCAGTTGCAGCAGGGCGCGCTGGAGCTTCTTTTCCCGAACGTCGCGGGCGACATGGAGTTTCCGACCCGAGAACGGGTCGGTCTCAGTGTAGTACATCGCCCCGGCCAGGGTCATCGGCAGCGGGGTGAAGTCCTGAACCTGCCGGATGAGCTCCGGAACGTCATGAACCCGCCGGGCCGAAGCCAGGAACTCGGCCAGCTCAACCATGTCCTTCGCGGTGCATCCCGGAAAGCTGCTGATGAAATACGGAATCAGGTACTGCTTCCGGCCCAGGCGTCGGTTCACGGCCTCGAACTGCGCCATGAACCGCTCATACTGTTCCCGGTTCGACTTGCGCATCAGGCCCAGCACTAGGCTTGACACGTGCTCGGGCGCAATCCTGAGTTGCCCGCTGATGTAGTTGCGCGCCAGTTCCTCCAGACCTCCTTGTTTCGGGTTTCGGATTTTGGATTTCGGATTTGCGTCTCCGCCCAGCAGGTCATAGCGCAGGCCGGTGCCGATTGAGACCTTCTTGACACCCGGCAATCGGCGGACTGCATCGAGGACCTTCAGTTGCTCGCGAAGATCGTTTTCGAGCGTCGGGCACCGCTCAGGAAACAGGCACTCTCTTTTGCGACACGGCTTCGCGGCCTGAAGTTGCGGACAGGTCGCAGCATACATGTTCGCGGTCGGGCCGCCGATGTCGGTAATGTGGCCTTTGAAACCCGGCATCCGGGTTATCTGTCCGGCCTCAGCGAGAATCGAACGCTCGCTGCGCCGCTGGATGACCCGGCCCTGGTGCGCCCGCAGGCTGCAGAAGGTACAACTCCCCAGGCATCCGCGGTGCGACGTAATTGAGAACTTGACCGTCGCCAGCGCTGGAATCCCGGCTGCGCCGTACTTCGGGTGCGGCTTTCGCTGGTACGGCAGGCCATAGACCCGGTCCAGCTCTTCCTGACTCAGGAGCAGGGGCGGCGGATACTGGACGACCAGGCGTTCGCCACTGCGCTGGACGATTGCCTTGCCCAGCGGCTGGTCGCTCTCCCGGTACCAGGCCATGAATGCTTCAAGGAATTTCGCCTTATCCGTCTTCACTTCCTCATAGCTCGGAATCTCGAGCGCATCCTCCGGACCGGACGCCGGGCTTGTGATGACCGTACCCGGGATATCGGCCAGGGTGTCGAGACACCCCGCGCCGCCCGAATCGGGCCGATTCGGGGGGTCCAGCCGGCGCGCGATCTCGACCACTGTCCGCTCGGCCATGCCGTAGGCGATGATGTCCGCCTTGGCGTCCAGCAGAATTGATCGGCGGACCGTGTCGTCCCAGAAATCATAATGGGGCAGGCGGCGCAGGCTCGCCTCAATCCCGCCCAGAACCAGCTTGACCCCGGGATAGGACTCGCGCAGGCGGCCGCAATAGACAATCGTCGCCCGGTTCGGGCGCAGGCCCGGCGTGCCGGCCGGGCTGTAGGCGTCCGTCCGGCGCTTCTGCAGCAGCGGGCTGTAGTGATTGACCAGCGAGTCCACGTTGCCGGCCGTGACGCCGAAGAAGAGCCTGGGCCGGCCGAGTTGCCGGAAGTCGTCCGGGCGGTCCCAGCGTGGCTGGGCAATGACCCCGGTCCGGAACCCGGCGTCAATCAGCACGCGCGCGATAACCGCGCTGCCGAACGCAGGATGGTCGACATACGCGTCGCCCGTGACGACGATGACGTCGCACTCGTCCCAGCCGAGCCGCGCCATCTCGGCTCGGCTCATCGGCGGAAATGCGGGCTGGCGCAACATGCGCCATTATACCAGCTCAAGCGCAAGCCGCAAGCACAAACCGGTTTGAGCCGGAAGCTTGAGCTTGTGTTCTTCTTGCCACTTGACCACTCGGCCACTCTCCCCTATAGTTTCGACATGGCCGAGATTCGCCGCGACATTGTAACCGATGCCTGGGTCATCGTTCAGACCGAGCCGGCCCCGGCCCAGCCCGAATTGGCGCCAGAGTCCGAGCGGTGTCCGTTTTGTTCCGGGCACGAAGCCATGACCCCGCCCGAAGTCTTCTCAATCCGCGATGCCTCGAGCCAACCCAACGAACCGGGCTGGCTGGTCCGGGTCGTACCCAGCCACGCGCCGGTCCTCCGCGTCGAGGGCGAGTTGAAACACCACGGCGTCGGCATCCACGACATGGTCACCGGAATCGGGGCCAACGAGGTCGTCATCGAGACCCCGGAGCACGTCCCGGCCCTGCCCGACCTTGCCGCCGGGCAGATCACGCTCGTGCTTCAGGCCTATCGCCAGCGAATTAACGACCTTTACCAGGACCAGCGACTGCGCTATGTCCTGGTCTTCAAGAACTACCGCCAAGGCGCGGGCGCATCCAATTTCACGCATTCTCATTCCGAGCTTATTGCCCTGCCCGCGACACCGCGTTTGATGAAGGATGAACTGACCGGCGCCCGCAATTACTTTGAATACAAGGAGCGCTGCCTGTTCTGCGACATCCTGGAGAATGAACTCAATGCCGGGTCCCGGGTCCTGCTCGAAACCCCGCATTTCGTGGTCTGCGCGCCTTATGCCTCGCGGTTTCCCTATGAACTGACCGTCATGCCCCGCCGGCACAATTACGCCTACGAGCAGGCTTCGGACATTGAACTGGATGATCTGGGCCGGGTCATGAAGCGGACGCTCGGTGCCTTGCGCGCCGCGCGGGACGACCCGCCTTACAACTACGTGTTGCATACCTCGCCCAATCTGTTGCCGGTGCAGGGCTACTGGCAGACCATCAAAGACGATTATCACTGGCACCTGGAGATTATTCCCCGGACCAAACGGGTGGCCGGGTTCGAATGGGGCTCCGGGTTTCACATCAACCCGATTGCCCCGGAACTGGCGGTCAAAACCCTGAAAGGCAAACTATGATTAAGGCGGTTGTATTTGACCTGGACAATACCCTGGTTGACTTCATGAAGATGAAAGAGGCGTCGATTGACGCGGCGATTGACGCCATGATCGACGCCGGACTGAACCTGAAGAAAGAGAAGGCCCGCGAAGAGATTTTCAAGGTCTACGACGCGCAGGGGATTGAATACCAGCAGGTTTTCGACAAATTCCTGGAGCAGGTGCTGGGCCGGATTGACTACAAAATCCACGCGGCCGGCATCGTCGGCTATCGCCGGGTCCGGGAATACGCCATGGTCACCTATCCCCATGTCATGGTCACGCTGGTCGAACTGATGAAGCGCGGCCTGAAGCTGGCGGTTGTTTCCGACGCGCCGCGCCTGCAGGCGTGGACCCGGCTCTGTTCGCTCGGGATTCACAACTACTTCGATGCGGTGGTGACCTACGAGGACACCGAGAAGCGTAAGCCGGACCCGGAGCCGTTTGAGAAGGCCCTGCAGATCCTGAATGTGCCGGCCGATGGCGCAATCATGATTGGCGACTGGGCCGAGCGGGACATTGTCGGTGCGAAAGTGCTGGGGATGAAGACCGTGTTCGCCCGGTACGGCGACTCGTTCGGCACCGGCCGGTCCGGCGCCGACTTCGACATCTGGGACATCCGGGAGCTGGTCGACATCGTCGACCAGCTCAATAACCCCCAGTCCGGCAACCTGTTCGCGGTAACGGAGTGAAGCACGACGCCTGACGCTTCACGCATCACGCCCGGCGCCCGCGACACGGCGCGTAAGGCGCGAAGCATGATTTTCGGCGTCGGCATCGATCTGGTTGAGGTTCACCGTATCCGGGAGTCGTTCGAGCGGTTCGGAACCCGGTTTCAGCACCGGGTCTTCACCCCGGACGAAGTTGCCTTCTGCGAGACCCTGCCCGATAGATACCTGTCCTATGCCGCCCGGTTCGCGGCCAAGGAGGCGTTCTCCAAGGCGCTCGGCACCGGCCTGCGGGGCGCCATCAGCTGGACCGAAATCCAGGTTAATGACAACGAGCGGATGCGCCCGACCTTGACGGTTTCCGGACGCGCCCGGCGGATTCTGCGCAATCGGCGCGTGCACATCAGTCTGTCCCACACCGAAACCTATGCCGCCGCGATTGCCATAATCGAAGAATTGCGTGACGGAGTCCCGGCCCCGGCCCAAAGCACAAGCCGTTAACTCGCAGGGCGCCCGAAGGCGCCCCTCCAAAATCCCTGTCTACTGCACGCTGCCGGTTACTGCTCGAAACCCTTGATTTCCTTGTGGATTTCGCTGCGGATGCTCCGCGGGTCTTTGAAATTCAGCAGGTTCACGCCCAGTTCAAGGGTTGGCGTCCGCCAGCGGGCCGCGGACACAGTGGACATCACCTCGACCTTGTCCACTTCCGCGAAGTCGGCTTTGAAGTTGATGTCGCCGATGACGTCGTGCAGGTTCTGCCAGCCCATTGAGGTCAGCCGGCTGGTCGAACCGCCGACCGAAATGTGCAGCAGCTCGGCCAGTTTCGGCATCACGTCCCGGTAGTAGTTCGTCAGCATCAACCGGTGGTCGGGCGAACCCAGAAAATAGGCGGTCTTCTTCGCCACATCGATGGCCAACAGGATGTCTTTGCCGGTATAGACGGTCTTAAAGTTCAGCTTCAAGGTCATCTTGTTAACCTCGGCATTGGTGCAGAAGGTGCGCAGTAGATCTTCCTTCTCGTCTAGCAGTTTTGCGGCGTCTTTGTCCGCGCACAGGTTGTGACAACCGTAACTGCTCATCACCTCGCGGAACACGTCGTTCCCCTGGTACGGCGGAATCTTGGGCAACATCAGCCCGCAGGCAATGCGCGGGTTCAGCAGATTGCTCTGAATATGCAAGGAGCGGTCGTGGTTCACGCGGAGGACAGCGGCCATCAGGTTCTCTCCTTCAGAGAAAGTGAGAGTGAGAATTAGGAATTAAGAAATCCGGACATCCGCTTTCATAATTCATAATTCTGACTTCTGACTTCTTTTGTTGTTTCATCGCAGAAGATTCGGGTTAAGCTTAACCGCCTGTTCGATGATTTCAACCGCTTTTTCTTTCATTCCCTTGTCCCGGTAGACGAGCCCCAGGTTGTATAGGGCCCCAGCGTGCTTGGGGTTAATCTGCAATACCTTCTTGTACGCCTCAATCGAATCGTTGAGCAGGTTCTCCTGGTAATAGGCCTGACCCAGGTTGTAATAGGCGCGCACGAAACTCGGATTCACCTTGATCGTCCTCTGGTAGGCGGCAATCGCCGACTTCACCTTGCTCGCTGCGAGGTAGGCGTTGCCCAAGTTGTAGTGCGCCTGGGCATATTCCGGGCGAATCCGCGTCGCGGACTGGAACGCCATGATTGACTTCTCCAGTTCGTTCTTCTGCTGGTAGGCGAACCCCAGATTATTGAACGCCTCGGCCAGGTTCGGCTTCAGGCGAATCGCGGTCTTCAACACCTCTACCGCCTTGTCCGACAGGTCGCGCACGAGATAGGCGCTGCCCAGCGTGACATACGCCTCGGCAAACTCCTGGTTCAGGGTCACCGCCTGCCGGGCGGCCTCAATCGCCTCGTTCGGTTGGTTGCCGCGGAGGTAGACCTGCGCCAGCTCGTGGAGCGTCTCGGGCATGTCCGACTTCAGGGCCAGCGTGTCCCGGAAAGCGTGGATCGCCCGCGTGAGCTGCCCCTGCCGGCTGAACCAGATGCCGATTTCGTGGTGCGTGCGCGGGAACAGGTCCAGGACGCTGGTCTTCACCCCGGGCTGGACCGCGACGTGCGAGAGCGGCGTATTGCTCGCCGATTCCCAGTAAACCCGCATGTGCCCGAGCACAACTTCCAGCGACAGCAGGTTGTCGACCGCCACCAGCTTCACCGGGAAGTTCAGTTTGGCGGTCATCACCGCGTCTAGAGCAACCCGGCCCAGCAGATTCGGCGGCTCGCTGTTCGAGTGGTCGAGCGCCGCTTCCAGCACGCGGTTCAGGCGGAACTCAATGCCCGGCCGGTCGTTTCGACTGCTCAGCAGGTGCTCGTGCAGGTGGGTCAGCACCGTGAACTGGGTGTCGAACGGCGCTCGGCTCAAGTCTTTGCCGCCCAGCCGGGTCAGCAACTGGATGACTGACGGCACGAGCGTTATCCGGTCAAAGAGAATCTGAATCATCGCGCCGTACTTTATCATCTCGGATTTGCTGCGCACCCCGACAATCAGCAGCAGGCCGTAGGCCAGCGCGCTCGCGGTTCCGTAGTTGCTCTCAATCGCTCGGATCCCGGCTAGGAAATGCTCGGCGTTGACCAGGATGTGCTTCGGGCTCACGTCGTGCAGGCTCGCGATCTCCGCGAACCGGCTCGCCTCGTCCGACGGCAGAATCCCCAGCGCGCGGAGCGTCAGATCCTCCCGCTCGGTGTCGTTCAGCGGCGCGCAGCCGAGCTGCTCGTGGACCAGCAGCGCCTCGGCTTCGGCGCGCACCTGCTCGATGTACTGCCCCATCGGCGAGAGCTGCGCGAATTCCTCCGAGCTGTAACGCACCAACACGCCGTCCTCGTCGCGCAGCATCAAACGCCAGGCTGCGAGCCGGGCCGCGTGATTCGGTCTCAGCGCTGCCAGCGCGTTCCGGGCCTTGCGCAGCAGCAAAGCGTCGACCGTCCGAACCGCCCGGTCTTGGCTCTCGGCCGGTGTTTCGAGTGCTCCCTCTTCAGGTTTCATCTTCTCAGGCGACCGGCTCCGTCCGGTCGCGGGTTAGACTCTAGGCCAAAAGTGCCGGTCAGTCAAGCGCCACGCACCCGGACCGGGGTCGGGGTTTCACTGAACCGCCTTGAGCCGGAAACTCCCGGCGTGCGCCTCGGGGTCGTGCCGAAGGCCTCGCGATGATCGTCCCTACGCTTCCTTCAGCGGGATGTCCACGAGCCGGACACTGGCTGCGGACTTGTCTACCGCGTCGTGGAACCGGCGCACGGCCTCAAGCAGCGCGTCATCCGGTGTTTCGGATTTAGGGTTTAGGATTTCGGATTTGACGGACGACTTCATGTCGCCGTCTATGGCATCAATGACCTTGCCCAGCGTGAGCAGGTCCGAACCCCGGGCCGGCTGATAGGCCACCAGCCGCTCGTCCCGGGCCTGCGTGCGCGACACGAGACCGGCCTCGGCCAGCTCGCGCAGCAGCCGGCGCAGCAGCCTCACCGGTATCTCGACCCGCTCGGAAATCTCGGTCGAATTGAGCGCCGTCTTCCCCTGTTCGAAGGTTTTGACCACCTGGTGCATGACGCGCAGTTTGAGCAGCCGGGTTGTGTGCGCGGAGAGCTTCGCGTAGTTCGGCGCGAAGCCGTAGGTTTCGGAATGCTCGTCCGAGAACGCGAGCTCGGCCCCGAACAGCACGATCATCCAGGTTATCTGCACCCAGGCCAGAAACAGCGGCACCGCGGCAAACCCGCCGTAGACTGCGCCGAAGTTCGAGACCCGGACCTGCAGCCGGACGTAAACCCACTCCACCAGCAGGTAGATCAGCGCGCCGAGCAGCCCGCCGAGCACGCCCGAACCGAACCGAACCCGGGTATTGGTCATAATCAGGTACCCGGTCGTGAAGAGCATCCAGATAAGCAGGAACCGGACAACCGACAGCAGGACCACGATTACCTGTTTCAGGTCCGGAATTCCCAAGCGCGCGCCCAGGGTCATGACCTGTCCCTGCAGGGCAATCGCCAGTCCGAGCGAAATCAGCCAGCCCACGGTCCCGACGAGAATCATCGCGACATAATCGGTGAGCCGGCGCACCGGGCTGCGCGGCCGGGTGACTTCCCAGATTCGGTCGAACGCGAACTCGATATTGCTCAAGGCCCGGGTCACGGTCCAGAGCAGGATGACGATGCCGACCCCGGCCACTACGCCGTTGGTTGTGCTCTTGAGCAAGGAATTGGCGAATGCGAAGATGCGCTCAACCAGCGCGGTCTGGTTGCTCAGGCTGGCCCAGACGTGCCGCTGCACGACCGCGTCCAGCCCGAACGCACGGGTAATCGCCAGTACCATCGTTATCACTGGCACCGTCGCCACCATGGTGTAGAACGTCAGCGCCGACGCACGCAGGGTGCACTGGTCAGTGACATATTCCCGGACCGCGAGCGCCGCGATGCGCAGGGACTGGAACAGGAAACGCCGCACGCCGGAATAGTCGCTCAGCCGGCGCTCCCAGATGCCCTGCCGAAAGTAATCGACGAGTCGCATGGCAAGAGTATGCCCGCAACTCGGGGTTTGTCAACCGGCAAGCGGCAACGCTGAGCGATGGCTGATGAACGGTTCGGGGACGCGCCCTTGACGCGCGCCGGGCTCAGGGTACAATTCTCTATGGCGGCCCGGCCGCCTGAAGAATCGACCGGAAAGGAAGAATCATGAACCGAAAGCTGCTCTTATGTCTGCTCGGACTCCTGGCGTTCCTGCCTTCGCTGGCGCTGGGCGTCCTGAATGTCGGAGACCAGGCGCCGAATTTCAGTATCCCGGATACCGCCTGGGTGAACCACCAGCTTAGCGATTTCCGCGGCAAGGTGGTTCAGTTGATGTTCTGGCAGGCATTCTGACCAACCTGTAACGCGGAGTTGCCGCGTATGCAGGTCCTGAACGATGATTACAGTTCCCACGGATTCGTTACCATCGCCATCAATCTCAGCGAAGACATGGATTCCACGGTCAAGCGCTACGCCCGGCGCTTCACTTATCTGTTTCTGCGCGACCCGGGCACGGTCTGGCCGGTCTATACGCACAACAGCACGATTCCGCTGAACTACATCATCGACACCGCCGGGACAATCCGCTACTGGAACGAAGGCTTCGACGAGACGACACTGAGGCGGATGATCCAGCAGTGGCTACCTGACCCGATAACCCATGACGTCGGCGTGTCGCGCATCATGGCGCCGACCGGCGCACTGGATTCGGGTACCGTGGTAACGCCGGCCTGTTCGGTCTTCAACGCCGGGGCCAGCGCCGAAACCTACCCGGTGCGGATCAGAATCGGCACCGACTATGACACGACCGCGATGGTCTTGAACCACCTGCCGAACACCACCCGCTATGTAACCCTGCCCGACTGGATCGCGCGCGCCCGGGGCCTGGCCGCGGTTACCTGCACGACCGAACTTGCCGCGGACGGCATCCCGAGCAACAACGTTGCGACATCAACCGTCACGGTCCTGGTTTACGACCTCAGCGTAACGCAGATTCTCGCGCCCGGGGACAGCGTGGATTCGGCTACGGTCCTGGCGCCGAGCGCCGAGGTCCGGAACCCGGGCAGCGTGGCCCAGATGGCCAAGGTGAAATTCTATATCGGCGACACCTATCTCGACAGCGTCAATCTGCCGCTTCAGCCGGGCAAGGTTGATACCGCGAATCTGCATTCCTGGACTGCGCTGCTGCTGGGAACGTTCCCGGTGCGCTGCACCGTGAGTTGCACCAAGGACCTGAATCCGGACAATAACCTGCTCACCGGCAGTGTCCGGGTAGTGCACCGGCTGGGCGTCGAGGACCTCCCGGCCCCGGCACCCGCCTTCGCGCTGTTCGAGCCCGTACCCAATCCGACCCGGGAGCAGGTCAGAATCAGTTACTCGCTGGTTCGGCCCACTGCCGTAGACTTGGCGCTCTACTCTGCGGAAGGCCGGCTGGTGCGCACGCTCCGCGCCGGGATTGAGCCCGCGGGTCGGCACTCGATTGCCTGGGACGGCCGGGATGAACTCGGAACCCGGGTCGGGCGCGGCGTCTACTACTGCCGACTGGTTGCCGGTTCATTCCGTCAGATACGAAAGCTGACCATCATCGACTGACGACTCGGCGACAACGCCCGGACCAGAGAAACGGGCGGAAAGGAGACAAGATGAAGAAGCTCCTTATCGTGCTTGTGGTCGTAGCCGCGTTCGCAGCAGCCTACATGCTCTCGATGGCGGTTCTTGACCGGCGCGTGCGTTCGGCGCTCGCCGATTACCGGGCCGCGGGTCATCCGACCCGGCTCGCGGAAATCACCGTCCCGGCCACGGACCCGGGCCGCGAGGCCGCGCGTCTGCTGGCCCTGGCCGATTCCGCGCTCAATCACCGGAAAGAAGGGCCGGTCCTGGCCCGGGTTGATTCCGGGGCCGCATTCACGCCTGACGAGCTCCGGCAGATTGACGCGCGCAACGCCCGTGCCCTTGGCCTGCTGAACGCGGTGGCCCGGCTCCCGGCCGGTTGCATGGAGGCCGATTACACCAAAGGTCTGGCCACGCCGCTGCCAACTGCCGGAAACCGGATGACCGACTTCGGCAACCTGTTGCGACTGCATGCCCGGGTGCTCGCCAGCGACGGGAAGTACGAACCGGCCATGGAACAACTCATGGCCGTGCTGCGTCTGGTGAATGTCATGCCGGACCGTTTCCTGGTCGCGAGCCTTATCCATGCTGCGCAGTACAGCCGCACCCTGCCCCGCATCCGTGAACTGGCGCCGCGCTGCTCGGACCAGACCCTGCTTGCGACCGGGCAGTACCTCGGCGAGTTCAACCCGCGCGCCCGGTTCCAGACTTCGATTGAGGCCGAGGCGACCGTGTCCCGAGACTGGCTGGTCAACTTCCGCCCGCGCTACGCCGCGATGTACCTGCCGGATGAGTCGGCCCTGAACCGGTTCGCGACCCTGGCCCTGCTCCTGCCGCCCGTGAACCGCTATGCCCAGGTTCGCCAACTGCGCCTGATGCAGCAGGAGCTTGACCTGTTCCGGAAGCCCTGGTTCGAAACCCGCGCGGCCTGGGCCCGGATTGACTCAGGTCTAGACCGCAAGGGCAGTATCACCTTCGCAGGCCTGACCCCGCGCGTCCGGCTCTTTTCCGAGCGCTGCGCCCAGGTTGAAAGCGAGCTGGACGTCACGATGCTCGGGCTCCGGGCACTGCTCTTCCAGCGCCTTCACGGCCGGGTCCCCGAGAGTCTGGCCTTGCTCGACACCCGCGCAATCGACCCGTTCACCGGTCGGGATTATACCTATCGCCCGGACCCGAGAGGCTTCCTGCTCTACGGCGTCGGACGGAATCTGAAAGACGACGCCGGCGACTCGAGAAGCGATATCGTCTGGTAGCTAGGGAAAGGCAGGGACGAAGTCAGAGGGTAGAAATCTGAACGGCGAATTCAGAATTCAGTATTCTGCCTTCAGTATTCTACCTTCGGTATTCCAACCTCGGTCAGCCTACCGGCTCTCCTTGGTTCCGCGCCGGGAAATCATGACCACGATAACCAGCACGACGATGCCGGCCGCGATGATACCGATTTTGACCGGGGTTACCGCTTTCTGGGCGACCATAATCGGCGCGGCAATCAGCGAAACCAGGTTCACGACCTTGAGCATCGGGTTCAGGGCCGGGCCCGCGGTGTCCTTCAGCGGGTCGCCGACCGTGTCGCCGACCACCGATGCCTTGTGCCGCTCGGACCCTTTGCCCGTGTTCTTCGCCGGGTCCGAAGGCTCATCTTCAATCGTCTTCTTGGCGTTGTCCCAGGCCCCGCCCGTGTTCGACATGAACACCGCGAGCAACTGCCCGGAGAGAATCGCGCCGGCCAGGAACCCGCCCAGCGCCTCAACCTGCAACGCCAATCCGACGATTATCGGGGTCAGCACGGCCAGCACTGCCAGCGGCAGCAGCTCGCGCTGGGCTGCGGTCGTGCAGATGCCCACTGCCTGGCGATAATCGGGCGGCACCTTGCCTTCCATCAGACCCGGAATCCGGAACTGGCGCCGGACCTCTTCGACAATCAGGCTCGCGGCCCGCGAAACTGCGGAAATCGCCAGCGAGGAGAACAACCAGGGCAGCGCGCCGCCAATCAGGAATCCGATAAAGACAATCGGCAGGTTAATCCGGATGCCGGACATCAGCGCCATCGGGTCAATCTTGGTGACGTCGGTGATGTACGACCCGAACAGCGAGACCGCGGCAATCACCGCCGAGCCGATGGCCACGCCCTTGGTAATCGCCTTGGTCGTGTTGCCCACCGCGTCCAGGTCGGCCATAATCTGGCGCGAAC
>Ga0209777_10000945_pt1 | contig 44593 bp, 24 predicted proteins | sample FrelakmetHBP12HB_FD_187147 | JGI IMG/M metagenome (GOLD analysis project Ga0209777, IMG submission 187147) | Freshwater lake sediment microbial communities from the University of Notre Dame, USA, for methane emissions studies -HBP12 HB (SPAdes)... | ecosystem: Environmental > Aquatic >...
CCCCGCCGTAGCGGCGGGCACCTACCAGGTACTCGCTGATTGCCCCAGCGGTTCGCCCATAGAGGCCTCCAGAAACTTCGGAGTGACGGTCCCCAGCATAAGCCTCGGCCCTGCGTGTGGACCTGCGGGTACCATCACACAAGTAATGGGCAGCGGTTTTGCGGGCAACGCCAGCGGTCGGGTGTTCTTCGATAGCAACAAGAACGGCCAGTACGACTCGGGCGAGCCCAGCCAGTCCGTGGCCATCAGTTCGACAGGATCGCTCGAACCAACGAGGCTGACCATACCCTCCGTAGCGCCGGGCACCTACCAGGTACTCGCTGATTGCCCCGGCGGTTCGCCCATAGAGGCCTCCGCACCCTTCGCAGTGACGGTCCCCAGCATAAGCCTGAGCCCTGCGTGTGGACCTGGGGGTACCACCACAACTGTAACGGGCAGCGGCTTTGCGGGCAACGCCTCCGGTCGGGTGTTCTTCGACACCAACCACAATGGCACCTACGATTCTGGTGAGCCCAGCCAGTCCGTGACCGCCAATGCGACAGGGGCGCTCTCAACAACGACCCTGACCATACCCGCCGTAGCGGCGGGCACCTACCAGGTACTCGCTGACTGCCCCAGCGGTTCGCCCATAGAGGCCGTCGCAAACTTCGCCGTGACGGTCCCCAGCATAAGCCTCAGCCCTACGTGTGGACCTGTCGGTACCACCACAACTGTAACAGGCAACGGTTTTGCGGGCAACGCCACCGGTCGGGTGTTCTTCGACAGCAACAAGAACGGCCTGTACGACTCGGGTGAGCCCAGCCAGTCCGTGACCACCAATGCGACAGGGGCGCTCTCAACAACGACCCTGACCATACCCGCCGTAGCGGCCGGCAACTACCCGGTAGTCGCTGATTGCCCCAGCGGTTCGCCCATAGAGGCCTCCGTAACCTTCGCGGTGACGGTCCCCAGCATAAGCCTGAGCTCCAACCATGGACATCAGCTGACTACCGTCACAGTAACGGGCAGCGGTTTTGCGGGCAACGCCTCCGGTCGGGTGTTCTTCGATAGTAACAAGAACGGCCAGTACGACTCGGGTGAGCCCAGCCAGTCCGTGACCACCAATGCAACAGGGACGCTCTCAACAACGACCCTGACCATACCCATCGTATTGGCGGGCGAGTACATGGTACGGGCGGATTGTCCCATCGGTTCGCCCGTAGAGGCCAGTGCCGAGTTCTGGTTGACATTCGAGTATTTGGATCTATTCCCTGCCTCTGGACCTGTGGGTACCGCCGTAGATGTAAGGGGCTACAATTTTGCCGGCAACACCTCCGGTCGCGTGTTCTTCGATAGTAACAAGAACGGCCAGTATGACTCGGGGGAGCCCTACTGGTCCGTGCCCGCACATCCGACACAGGACTTTGACGCATTCCTGACCATACCCGCCGTAGCGGCGGGCAACTACCAGGTACTGGCTGATCTCCCCATCGGTTCGCCCATAGAGGCCCTCGCAACCTTCACGGTCTGTACCCCAGGCATGACCCTAAGTCCCGGCACTGGGAGTCCGAATACCACGGTGACGATCAGCGGGACCTGCTTCCTGGCAGGGACGCCTGGTCGTGTGTTCTTCGATAGCAACAAGAACGGCCAGTACGACTCTGGCGAACCGTTCCAGTCCGTCACGACCACGGCCAGCGGCACGTTATCCGCGACTCTGCTTGTCCCTTGGGTGCCAGGATATGGCTCCGAAGGCTACCAAGTGATGGCTGACATCCCTCAGGGCTCGGTCGTCGAGGCATCCGCAACCTTCGACGTAACGGGTGCTATTATCCTGAGTCCAAGCAACGGCTTCGGACCGATAGCCGTTACAGGCATCGGCTTCTGGCAGGGTAGTCCTTCCCCGGATGTGTACTTCGACATTAGCGGGGACGGCCAGTGGACGCCGGGCGAACCAAAGAAGACTGTCACTGGAGCATCGGATGGCCACTTCAACACGACCCTAACAGTGCCCAACGATCTTCAAATCGGCCACACCTACCTCGTGTACGTGAGGACTCTTTCCAGCAACGGCAATCCCCCCTACGTCAATCTTGCCCACGCGCACTTCACTTACGGCCCCTAGTGACGGGTTCTGGCGCCGGCTGTCTGTGTGCTCTATGGACACGACGCCCCGGCCGCCTGGCGGTCTATCTCGGACGGGCCATCTTGGGGGAGAGGGGTAGCCACCCCTCTCCCCCCTTCTTTAGAGAAAGGGCAAAGGAGGCTCTGGATTTAGCTATTGACGCGTGTGGAAGCAGTCGGTAGCCATATCGGTTACGGGCGTTGGCTGGGACATCGGTGGTTCCTACCAGGTGTACTTCGACTCCGACGGGGATCACGAGTGGGACGCCAGCGAGCCAAAGGTGGACGTCACATACATAGCAGCGGATGGCAGCTTCTCAACGACCCTGACGGCGCCCGATGTGCCATGGTACTACACCTACACGGTGCACGTGTGCTTCTACTGCGCCATGTGCTCGCCGCACTGGCTCAACCTCGCCTCCGCGAGCTTCGAATGCGGCCCTTATATCGGGCCGTAACGGTCGCCGGTTTTGCGCCAAACAAACCCAATCTCAGACAAGAGGGCTGTGAGCATCCGCTTGCAGCCCTCTTCCATTCCTGGCTGAGCTTCTGCCCGAGGGCCTCGTCAGTAGACGCCGGGGATAAAGCGATACCGTACCTTGCTGCAGTAGGCCACGTAGTCCGGGTCGCGCATCAGGAACCGCTCCTCAGTCACGGCCCGCAGAAAATACACCGTGCACCAGCCGACGAGCCCCAAGAGGCAGGTCACCAAGTAGAGCAGATACCGCGGCCACGTGAAGCCCACGAGGGCCGTATTGGGGATCAGGTCCGGGATCACCGTGGTCAGCCAGAACAGGTTCTTGGACACCCACAACGACCGAGGCCTCGCCACGAGGAACACCACTGGGGCGATCAGCAGATAGGCCACGTAGGCACAGCCATACCAGAACAGCGCGGAATGACCGCAGAACGGGCCCTGCAGCAGGTCCCGATACCACGGACTGATGGAGATCAGCAGGAACGCCCCGCCGTAGATCAGGGCCGACGCCGTGAAGTGCCGGAACGCCTGGCTCCGGGTCGCACGGGGCAGCGTCGGGTCCAGGTAGCTGACGTCAAACCGGCGATGGAAGTCCGTATCCGGCCCTGATCCGAGAGGCTTCGTAGAGGCATCCATGGCAGGAGTCTATCGGCCGGACCCGGTGAGAGCAAGACCGCACTGTGCGTGCGGTCCACACTTGTAAAGTCCGCTCCGGCCTGCTATAGTCCTGCTTTCCCATGTGGTTGCTTTCTCTAATCATGAGGATTCTCAATGGGCAGTGACGCAGAGAAGATCATCTATTCGATGATGCGTGTCAGCAAGGCGTATCACAACAGAACGGTGCTCAAGGACATCTCCCTGTCCTACTTCTATGGGGCCAAGATCGGCGTCCTCGGGTTGAACGGCGCAGGCAAGAGCTCACTGCTCCGCATCATGGCCGGCGTGGACCGGGAATACGGCGGCGAGGCCGTGCTCTCCCCAGGTTACACCCTGGGGTTTCTTGAGCAGGAGCCCCACCTGGACCCGAGCAAGACGGTCAAGGCGGTCGTTGAGGAAGGCATGCAGGCCGTGGTGACTCTGGTGAGGGAGTACAACGAGGTCAGCGACAAGCTGGCTGAGCCCATGTCGGATGACCAGATGAATCAGCTCCTGGATCGCCAGGCCCAGTTGCAGGAAAAGATCGACCACCTGGACGCCTGGGACGTCGAGTCTCGCCTGGAGATGGCCATGGACGCCCTCCGATGTCCTGCGGGTGATACGCCGATCCGCGTCCTGTCCGGAGGAGAAAAGAGACGCGTGGGCCTGTGCCGGCTCCTGCTGCAGAAGCCGGATATCCTGCTCCTGGACGAGCCGACCAACCACCTGGACGCCGAGACGGTGGCGTGGCTTGAGCGCCACCTCCAGCAATACCCTGGAACGGTCATCGCCATCACGCACGACCGCTATTTCCTCGATAACGTCGCAGGCTGGATCCTGGAGCTGGACCGAGGGGTCGGCATCCCCTGGAAAGGCAACTACTCATCCTGGCTGGAGCAGAAACAGACCCGCCTTCAAAAGGAGGAAAAGCACCAGTCCGAGCGTCAGAAGACCCTGCAGCGGGAATTGGAGTGGATCCACATGTCGCCCAAGGGCCGCCAGGCCAAGGGCAAGGCCCGTATCAATGCCTATGAGACACTCCTGAGCCAGGACACTGAAAGGCAGGACAGGGACCTGGAGATCTACGTCCCAGCGGGACCTCGTCTGGGAACCGTGGTCATCAAGGCACAGAACGTATCCAAGGCCTACGGCGATCGACTCCTGTTCGAGAACCTGTCGTTCGACCTGCCTGCAGGCGGCATCGTCGGGATCATCGGCCCCAACGGTGCAGGCAAGACGACCCTCTTCAAGATGATCACCGGTCAGGAAAAGCCCGACTCCGGCACGATCGTCATCGGTGAGACGGTCCGCCTGGCCTACGTGGATCAGGAACGCGACACCCTGGACCCTGACAAGTCCCTATGGGAGGTCATATCCGGGGGCAAGGACACGATCCGGCTCGGGAGGCTCGACGTGAACTCCCGTGCCTACGTGGCCCGCTTCAACTTCTCGGGAACCGACCAGCAGAAGAAGGTCACTGCCCTATCGGGCGGCGAGCGGAACCGCGTGCACCTGGCCTGTATGCTCAAGGAGGGCGCCAACGTCCTGCTTCTGGACGAGCCCACCAATGACCTGGACGTCAACACCATGCGGGCACTGGAAGAGGCCTTGGAGCGATTTGGGGGCTGCGCAGTGGTGATCAGTCACGACCGATGGTTCCTGGATCGCATCGCCACGCACATCCTGGCCTTCGAGGGGGACAGCACGGTCCGGTGGTTCGAAGGCAACTACTCCGACTACGAGGCAGACCGCAAGAGAAGGCTCGGCAAGGCCGCGGACGAGCCCCATCGGATCAAGTACAGGCAGTTGGCGAGGGAGTGAGGTGGGGATTGCTGATTTCTGATTTGCGATTGCTGATTGGTGGTTGGCGGTGCCATGGGGCTGACGCTTAGGGATTATCCGTTTGTGGAGCTTGTTAGGGAGGCCCCCCATCTGGCCGGTCTGCGGGGCCAGTACCAGAACAGACCGGCCGGGGAAAGGCGACTGGCAGCTCAGTGGGAGTACGATTCTGCACTGGCCACTGAGGTGTTTGACAACGCGATTCTTCATGTGCCGGGCAGTGAGCGATTCACTTCCTCGACGGGGCCAAGCCCGTGTCCGGGCGCAGTGTGTGCGCTCGCCATAGATCCAACATTTGCCCCGGCCCTTCTGACCGTTGGATCGGTCGAGTACCAGTTGGGACGTGTGGGGGAGGCAATAGAGCTATTCTTGACCCTCACGTGTCTTCCTGCGGACACCGAAGACCTGCCGGAGATCATTGACAAGGCCGGCGACTTTTTGATTGATAGCAATGACCTTGACAATGCGGCCGTCCTGTACGTCGCAGCGGCGACACGCTATCCGGAAGCCAGTCGATATCAGTCCGGTTTGGGCTACTGCTACGGCAAGTTGGGCGAACACGCCAAGGCCGTAGCGTCTGCCCAGAGGGCATCAGTGATGGAACCAGCCAACAACGCCTACCTCAGTGACCTTGGCTGGGCCCTAGTAAAGGCCGGGGAGTATGAGAGGGCAGGGCCAATCCTGGAAGAGGCCGCTCGACGCTCGGACGGGTCACAGGGGGTTCCCCAGGCGAACCTCGCGGAGTGCCGCCGCAGAATGCAGTCCACTCGCAGCCGCAGGCGGTCATGACGGCCGTAGCCTGCACAGCACCTGCTGTGTGCCGGCACCGAAGCTCCGCATGTATCCGCTACCACCCCAGTGCATCAATCCATTCAAGTATCACCGCTTGTCCCGAGGCCAGCGTCTTACGCACCTCGTCGCGGTCTAACCGCCCCCTTGTGTGGAGTATGTTGAGGCCTTCAAAGAGCCCTAGTATTTGGTCCGCCTGGTTCACCAGGGTCGAGGCGATGGCCTTGTCCAAAGAATCCATGCCTTCATCCGTTCGACTCGCGTGTTATTGATGGCGATCATCGCTCCGCTTCACCTCCTGTCTCTACTGTCTACTGTCTACTGCCTACTGAGTCGTACCGGACTTCAGCGATCCCTTCCCCACCACCCTATTGACCCAGACGAAGGCGGCGATCCCGGCGAGGATGTTGGCCAGGCACAGCCCCCAGTAGAGGCCTGCGATCCTGGCGAGGTGGGCGCCGGCCAGACCCAGGGGTATCCACAGGCCGAAGGCCAAGAGCAACTCCAAGATCAGGGAGTCGTAGGGACGGTTGAGGACGTTGAGCGAGGTCCAGATGACCTGATGGATACCTCGCAGGCCCAGGCTGACCGGCACGATCCACAGATACAGGCTCGCGGATTGGACCACTGCCGGGTCCGGATTGAACAGCGTGGCCATCTGCCTGCCGAGGAGCAGAAACGTGATCGCCAGCAGTGCGCCCCAGGCGAGCGCAAAGGCCTTGGCATAGAGAAGGCCCTTCTGGATGCGGTCCATCCGGCCGGCCCCGAAGTTCTGGCCGACAAAGGGACTGATGCCCGTGGACAGCGCGAAGATCAGGGCCAGGCCGAAGGCCTCCATGCGGGTGGCCACTCCGAAGCCTGCCACGGCCCCTTCGCCGAACCGGGCCACGATCCGGGTGATCAGCCCGATGGCCACTGGGATGATGGCATTGGAGATCGCGACCGGCAGGCCGGTGCGGAGGATAGTCTTCCAGGAGGCCAGTAGAACGGCCCCGCCCGGCCACGGTGACATCAAGAGGCGTTCGCGGAAACAGAGCACCCAGAGGGCCAAAGCCAAGGTGACACCGCGGGACAGGACCGAGGCCAGGGCAGCCCCGGCCATGCCCAGGGAGGGGATAGGGCCCCATCCGAAGATCAAGAGCGGGTCCAGGACTGCGTTGAGGACCACGCCCACGAGCATCACCACGCTCGGCGTGACGGTATCGCCCGTGGCACGGATGATATTGTTGCCCACCAGGGGGACGATGTAGAAGATCATGCCAGGGTACCAGATGAGCATGTAGTCCCTGACCAGCGGCATCGTGGCGTCCGTGGCGCCCAGCAGGCGAAAGAGCGGCTCCAGGGTCGCAAGGCCGACCAGGGTCAGCATCGCCACGAACAACCCTGCCAGGGTCATGGCGTCGGTGGCGTACCGTCGGATCTGACCCTGATGCCCGGCCCCGATCTCCCTCGAGATCGCGGCCATGGCCCCAACCCCAAGTCCGATGGTGAAGGTGCCAACCACCATCACAACGGGAAAGGTCAAGGTGATCGCCGCCAAGGGGAGAGTTCCCAACTGCCCCAGGAAGAAGGCGTCGATCAGATTGAACCCCATCATGGCCAGGATGCTCACCAACATGGGGGCCGAGAGCCACACCAGCGTGGAGCCGATCGGGCCGGACGTCAGTCTGCCGGAGGTGGACGGGGTAGTCATCTGTTCATCCAATGAACAGGTTCACGTTCGCAGACCCAGCCCTGTCCAGGTAGGCGGCCACTCCCCCCTCTTCCACGCCGTCTATGAGTTCCTCGCGTTTGATGCCCATCAGGTCCATGGTCATGGTGCAGGCCACCAGGTGCACGCCACTCTGTTGAGCGGACTTGATCAGGTCGGGCAGAGACAGGACGTTCTTCTTCCTCATGATGCCCTTGATCATGGCGGTCCCAAGTCCGGCCATGTTCATCTTGGATAGGGACGTCCGGCCTGCCCCTCGCGGCATCATCCAACCGAACATCCTCTCGATGAAGGTCTTCCGGACCGGCACAGGCTCCGGCTTGCGGAGGAGGTTCAGGCCCCAGAAGGTGAAGAACATGGTCACGTCACTACCCATGGCGGCCCCGCCGTTGGCGATGATGAAGGCGGCCATGGCCTTGTCGAAGGCGTCACTGAAGACCACGAGGGTCTGGGCGTTGGAGGTCATGGACTGCAGGTGCGAAGGCGAGGGCTGGCCCTTCTCCACCACGGCCGTCAGGACCCCCTTGTCCAGGCGTTGGTCCACTAGTCGGCTGCCGGTGGCGTGACACCAGCCCTGCAGGTCCGCGGCAAAGCCCGGGTCGGATACGGAGATCCTGACCGTCTGGCCCGGCAAGATCTGGTCCATGGCCTGCTTGAGCTGCAGGATGGGGCCCGGGCATTGCAGGCCACAGGCGTTGATCTCCTTGACGACCGGCCCGCTCGGGGCGGAGGCCGGACGCACGTCCTGGCCAGCGTGGCCCGTGTCCTCCTTGACCTCCGGCCGCGCCTTGAGTTTGTCCGACGTCAGGCCCATGACGTGGCCGTAGGTCTTGTATCCGCCGCTCAGATTGCGGCAGGCAAAGCCCCTTTGCGAGAGGATGCGGCAGGCCAGATACCCCCGCATGCCGACCTGGCAGAAGGCCAGGATCTCCTTGTCCTTGGGCAGCTCGCCGAGCCTGTCCCGCAGGTCGTCCAGGGGGATATGGACCGAGCCTGGGAGGGTGCCCTGCTGGACCTCGGGTGCGGTGCGTACGTCCAAGAGCAACTGCCTGCCGGTGGGATTGATCACATCGGCCACGTGACATACCCGGACCTCGCCGCGGAGCACGTTGGCGGCCACGAATCCGGCGTAGTTGACCGGGTCCTTGGCAGAGCCAAAGGGCGGGGCATAGGCCAGTTCAAGCCCTTCGAGGTCGTATACGGTCATGCCTGCGCGGATGGCCACTGCCAGTACGTCGATCCTCTTATCCACGCCCTCTGCACCCACGCACTGGGCACCCAGGACCTTGCCGCCCTTGGGATCGAACAGGAGCTTCAGACTCAGTTGCGTGGCACCGGGATAGTAACCCGCATGGCTGGCAGGATGCACGTAGACCTTCTCATAGGCCCGGCCCGCCCGCTTGAGGGCCTTTTCACTGAGGCCCGTCATGCCCACGGCCAGGTCGAAGACCTTGCAGATCGCGGTACCCTGGGTGCGGTTGTACGTGGCGTCCCCGCCCAAGGCATTGACGGCCGCAATCCGGCCCTGCCGATTGGCCGGGCCTGCCAGAGGGATGACCACGGCAAACCCGCCGACCAGGTCCTGGACCTCTACGGCGTCACCGACCGCGTAGATATCGGGGTCCGAGGTCCGCATGTGATCGTCTACTACGATCCCCTTGCGCTGGCCTATGGCCAGGCCCGCCTCGGCCGCGAGCCTCACCTCCGGTCGGACTCCAATGGCCAGGATGGCAAGGCCACAGGGGATGACGCGGCCGGTGTTGAGCTGCACGTCGAGGGCGTCACCCCGCTCCTGGATGGCCGTGACGCTGTGGGCCAGGCACAGGTCCACGCCGTGGAGCCTGAGGTGCTCATGCAGGGGCGTGGCCATCTCCGGATCGATCGGGCCCATGACCTGGGACTCGAGTTCCACCAGGGACACGGCAAGCCCCCTATGGACCAGGGCCTCGGTCATCTCCAATCCGATGTACCCGGCCCCGACCACGACCGCGGCCTTGGCCTGGCCCTCATCCACGACCACCTTGATCGCGTCCATGTCTGCCAGACTGCGGAGCGTGAAGACCCGCCTGTGGTCTGCCCCTGGGATCGGGGGCCGGACCGGCTCTCCACCCGGGCTCAGGATCAGGACGTCATAAGGCTGCTCGTACTGTCTGTCCTTGGCCCGGTCGTGCACGACCACGGTCTTCTGCTGACGATTGATGCGGATCACCTCGCTCCGGGTGCGGACGTCTATACCAAAACGCCTCCGCATGGCCTCTGGACTCTGGACCAGGAGTCTCGCTCGATCCTGGATGTGACCGCCGATGTGATAGGGAAGGCCGCAGTTGGCAAAGGAGATATGATCGCCCCGCTCGAACAGGGTGATCTCTGCATCTTCACTGACACGCCTGGCCTTGGCCGCAGCGGACGCCCCGCCAGCCACTCCACCGACAATCACCATGCGCCTGCGTTGAGCCATACCTATACCTCCATGCTGTCGAGACCCAAGGGTACTTCACTCTATATGCGGTACATATATACACTATGTTCAGCGGTTTTTCACGCCTCAGGATGTCCGGGGGTGCGTGGCTATGGGCAAGCGGGTTTGGCCGCTGCATTTTCTTTTTTCACCTCCCTATTGTCGCGATGGCTGGCTCCGTGTAAACTCCCGCGTATGGCTACCCATGATGCTAATGCGACCATAGCAGTGTTCCTGGACCTGGAGAACATTGCCCTCGGGGCACAGGAGGCCCACTTCCCCCGATTCGACATCCAGAAGATCATCGAGCGCCTCCTGCTCAAAGGGCACATCGTGGTCAAGAAGGCGTACTGCGACTTCGAGCGATACCAGGAGTTCAAGCGGGGCCTGCATGAAGCCGCCTTCGAGCTCATCGAGATCCCCCACATCCGCCAGTCCGGCAAGAACTCCGCCGACATCCGCATGGTCGTGGACGCCCTGGACCTCTGCTACACCAAGGGCCACGTGGACACCTTCGCCATCATCAGCGGCGATTCCGACTTCTCGCCGCTGGTGAGCAAGCTGCGGGAGAACGACAAGACCGTGGTCGGCGTGGGCGTCAAGAACTCCACCTCCGACCTGTTCATCAACAACTGTGACGAATTCCTGTATTACGACGATCTGGTCCGCACCGAGCCCTCCAAGGCGCGACAGCGAAGCGCAGCCCGCGCCTCTGCCGCCAAGACAGGCAAGGGTGAAGGCAAGAGTGAAGGCAAAGGCCCCACCCTCGCCAAGGCCCTCGACCTGGTGGCGGAGACCCTGGAGGACCTCGCCGGGGAACGGGATGAGGACGAGCGGATCTGGGGTTCGATGATCAAGCAGGCCATCAAACGCCGAAACCCCGGGTTCAATGAGCGGGCATACGGGTTCCGTTCATTCAGCGACCTGCTCATGGAGGCCCAGGCGAGAGGCCTCCTGAAACTCGAGCCCGACGAGAAGTCAGGCGGCTATACGGTCCTCGCCGTGGACTAAGGGCCCTACTGGACATCAGCCGCTCCAGGCGAGCCGCCCCAGCGGGTGCTCGCCCGCCAGGAGGCCTTCTGGCCGAGTTGATCCGGGGACACCCGGTAGGGATCGACCAGGACCAGGGACCACCCTTGCCCGTCCGTCGCGGCGTACCAGTCGTCCCTGTATTCAAACTCCGCCAGCACGCCCGTCTGGAGGTCTATCAGTTTGATCGCCTCCCCGCTGTTCGACAGCTTGCCGTGGTACTGCCCTGCCACACGCGAGGCCAGACCCGCCCCGTAGCGACACTCAAACGCTACCTTGTTCTCCACCACCAACACGAACTGGCCCGGATCCAGTTGTGTCACGGCGCACCCCGCGAAGTCAAAGGTGACGCCCTCCACAAACTTCACGCCCGCCAGGTCAATCGACGCGGACCCGACGTTCATCAGCTCGATGAACTCGAACTCATCGCGGTCCCACCCGTCCTCCGCAAGCGAGGCCCCAGGGTGGTACATGATCTCCGTGATCTGCAACGGCAGGCGAGGCACATTGGCGTCAGGGGCACCGGCCGTGAACTGCACCGGATCGGACCAGTGCGACCATCGACCGGTATTGTCCTTCATCCGGCAACGGACGCGATAGGTCCGCCCTGGCTCAACTGCCCCGGCCGGGATCTTGATGTGACTATCGAAGGTGGTGATCGGATCGCTCTGCCAGGCCGCCTGGACCTCGTATTTGCCAGGCCTTCCGCGAACGACCTGGCCGCCACCGGTGGGCGCCTTGGCCACAAGCCTGGCATCGAAGTAGCAGTCGGTGCTCGCGGCCGTCCTATTCAGCACCTGAACGGCCAGGACGTTCTCGCCAACTGTCAGGACCGTCCTCGGATTGGCCACAACAAAGGCAGTGAAGCTGGGTACGTCCTTGGTGGCCTTGGCCTTGCCGTTGAACGGCAGATCCGGACCTGAGACGTTGTCAGAGGCCACCAACGCGCCATTGATCCAGGCCACGAACCCGTCGTTGTACCGAACCTGCAATTGCAGGGACCCGATCGCCGCCAGGTCCTCCACGGTGAAGGCCTTGCGGAGGTACACCGTCGAGTAGTTGCTCCGCATGTCGCTCAGCAGGGTCTGATAGGCCTTGCCCGTGCCGCCGTAGCCGATCAGGGTCTTGCCCTCCAGCCAACTGCTTAGGGCCGGGTCGTCGTTGAACCCGACCTGACGCCAGGCGTTCGGATCAGAGCTTGGTTCGGACCGGCCCTTGAAGTAACGCCACAGCTCTTGGGCCTCCACCAGCACGGTGTCGGACGGTGTGACGGGAGCGAACTGACTGAAGGACTCCACCTCTGCGATCCGCCACTGCACGGCGGCAAAGGTGCCGGCACCCTGAGGATCTTGAAAGGCCGAGGTCTGAAAGACCAGGTCGTTGACCGCGAAGCCCGGCAGTCCAAGGTATTGAATCTTGGGTGTGGCCGGAGCAGCCGCGTCTTCCTTATAGGTGTCAAAGGCCTTGGTGGTCGATACCACATAGTCCTTCATCAGTTGGACCATGCCTTCGAACCCCCCCGGGCTGGGGATGACGACAACCTGGCCTTGGCCTGGGTTGCCGCCCCCTTGGTTGCCCGCGTAGAATCGACCCTGCCCGGCCTTGGTGCGGTCGACGTAGGAGGAGATCATGACGGGGTTGTAGTCCCACATGGCCCGGTCCACGTCCACGATGGAGGGACCTCCATTGGGATCGTTAATCACAGCCGCCAGTTCATCCAACAACTGGTAGGCCTGGTCGCTGTTGTACAACAGATCGTGGAACTCCCGCAGACGGTTCTGGTACTCCAACAGCAAGGTCGCACTTGAGAAGATTGCCCCTTGGCTCTTGAACTGGTCCTCGCCGTTGCCATACATGTTGTCAGCCCAGGTCAGGTCCAGGTCCCAGGGGAACATCGACCACTTGTTGGTCACGGGGTCGTTGTAGAAGAAGTAGTTCTTGCCGTATCCGATGTCACCGTTGTGGATCCCCTCGGTCACTGCGCGGAAGCCGTAGTATGCGTCCAGATCGACGTTCTCATGCCACCAATCGGCCGAGAGTCTGCCCTGGTAGCCCGCGACGAATTCACTCAGGTCCGACTTGTCGGTCACTCCGGTGAGCCCCTGATTGTTGAGGTCGCCCGATCCACCTTCCATCTTGTAAAGATTGCCGTCGGGTAAACCGTGTTCATCGAGGAATCGGCCGTCCATCTGTTCCACGGCCTGATAGAGCCCCCACAGGTCGCCCACGTACTGGGTGGACCCCACCTCGTCAGCCTCATCGATGACCCGCAGTTGAAGCCAGTGGGTCTTGCATGCGGGCTCTCCCATCAGATTGAAGAGCCGGAAGCCCGCGGCGTCGAACATGCCCTGTTCGCCGCGGTGCCAGTAGTCACCCTGCTGGATGCAGGCCCCCAGGTTGAGTTTCTTCCACTTGGTGTTGTAGGGCTGACCATAGTCGTCCCTGGCCGCGAATGCGTGGCCGCGGTTGAAGTCGAACTTCCACATGTTCTTGCCCATCGAGTACCGCCACACGCCCCCCCTGGCACGATACCGGATGTGGTCGTAGACCTTTCCATCATAGACCAGGGTCCCCCACCACTTGTATTCGCTGCCCGAGTACCTCTCCAGCCACGTGGCCGCCTCCACATCGGCCTTCCTGCTGATCAGGTGATACACGGGGAGGCTGTTCATCACGTCTTCCGAATACTCCACGACCGTGTTCAGAGGCGCCGCACCGTTGGGATTGATGGCCCCCGACCAGGCCGGAACGCCGTTGTACACGAAGTATGCGAAGTTCGGCTGCGGATCGTCCGCGTACGGAACCGTGACAGAGACCCCCAGCGAGTCCGTGGCCGTGATCCGATACCGCACCAGTCGCCGGTGCACCTGCACGTCGGCAGGCAACTGAACGCTGTAGATCCCATCCCCAGCCTGCCCGTCCCCGGCCAGTCCGTCGTCATGCATCGGCACTGCCGTCCAGTTGCCTTGATAGGCCGCGTCATGCAGGCCCACGTACTGCCCCGGATCGACCCACTGGGTGAAACAGGTCACGCTCCGCACGCCAGCCGGGTTCATGACCTTGGCCGTGATCGTGACCACTTGGCCGCTGCCCGGCTGGTACGGCGAATGTCCCACCTCCTCGATATCCGGCAGAGGTCGCCCGGAATACACCTTGGCGTTCCGGGCACCCGGAGTAGGCAAAGCCGATCGCCAATTCCCGCCCAGGGCGTTGTCGAACCTTGGGTTGATCAACTGGATGGACGCCCCCGTTCCAGGGCTGTTGGCCGTCAAGGGATCGCCCACCGTGGGCCAGGGAAAACCGGCGCCATACGCCACCCGGTCAACCACGCGGGCGTAGCCGTCACACAAGGTGATCGTCTGGCCGTCGTTGCCGAGCCTGCCCGCAAACGGACCGTATACCTGCTCGTGGTCGTCGACCGAGACGATCAACTGCGGCCACGTCGAGATGACAGACAGCCAGTCCTGCGCCACGACCACGTAACCGCCAGCCGGCAACACGGCCCCCGGCTCGAACTGGTACCGTATGCCGTCACACAAACGCCACCCGGCCAAGTTGACGTCATTGGGACTGGTGTTGCAGATCTCCACGAATTCGAGCAGGTCGGTCTTGACGTCCGGGTCATAGTGGATCTCGTTGATCACCACGTCATGGCTGAGCAGGGGAATGGATTGGCCGTAGGCCTTCTCCCAGGAGCCCGCCGCCCAAAAGGTCATGGAAAGAACCGCGAAACACCCTAGATACCGCCCCATGTCTGTCATCACCATCACCAGTTCGCCCTATGCCCTGACTTTTGACCGTATTCTACCACATCCGGGGCCTCTGTGGAAGCGATCACGGGAGATCGAGGGCCCCCGGCGAGCCTCCCCACCAGGCGCTGGCCCGCCACGAGGCCTTCTGACCCAGTTGGTCGGGACGCACCGCGTAGGGATCGACCATGACCAGGGACCGGCCTTGCCCATCCGTCGTGTCATACCACTTGTCCCTGTACTCGAACTCGGCCAACGCGCCCGTCTGGAGGTCCACCAACTTGATCTTCTCGCCCCCATTCGAGAGCTTCCCTTGGTATTGTCCCGCTACGTGGGAGCTCAGACCTGCCCCGTAGCGGCACTCAAACGCCGCCTGGTTTTCCACCACCAGCACGAACTGGCCTGGATCGAGTTCTGTCACAGCGCACCCCGCAAAGTCAAAGGTGATGCCCTCCACGAACTGGACGCCCGACAGGTCGATGGCCGTGGAACCGACGTTCATCAGTTCAATGAACTCGAACTCATCGCGGTCCCATCCGTCTTCAACAGGAGAGGCCGGTGGGTTGTACATGATCTCCGTGACCTGCAACGGCAGTCGCGGCGCATTGGCCTCGGCGGCACCGGCGACGAACTGCACCGGATCAGACCAATGCGACCATCGGCCGGTAGTGTCCTCCATCCGGCAACGGACGCGATAGGTCCGCCCCGGCTCAACTGCACCGGCCGGGATCCGGACGTGGCTATCGAAGGGCGTGACCGGATCGCTCTGCCAGGCTGCCTGGACCTCATATTTGCCCGGCCTTCCACGAACCACCTGGTCACCGTCGGTGGGCGCCTTGGCCACGAGCCTGGCATCGAAGTAGCAGTCGCCGCTGGTGGCTGACACGTTCAGCACTTGGACGGCCAAGACGTTATCGCCGGCCTTCAAGACCGTGGCCGGATCGGCGATCGGAAACGCCGTCAGCCCGCTGACCTCCTTGCTGACCAGGGCCGTGGCATTGAATGGCAGCTCCGGACCCGACACGTTGTCAGAGGCCACGTACAAGCCGTTGATCCAGGCCACGAATCCGTGGGCGTAACGCGCCTCCAGTTGCAGAGACCCGATCGAGGCCAGGTCCGCCACCGAGAAGGCCTTGCGGAGGTACACGGTCGAATAGCCATTGCGCATGTCGCTCAACACCGTCTGGAGGAAGCCCTTGCCATAGCCGATCGGCATCGGGCCCTCCAGCCAAGCGGTCCGGCCCAACATATCGTTGAAGCGGAGCTGCCTCCATGCGGCGGGGTCGGAGCTTGGGGCGGACCGACCTTTGAAGTAACGCCACGGCTGCTGGGCGTCCACGAGCACCGTCTGGGAAGGCTTGGATGGAGCGAATTGACTGAAGGGCTCAACCTCCGCGATCCGCCACTGCATCGCCGCGAACGTCTGCGAGCCCTGGGGATCGCTGAAGGGACCCACGCTGAACGTCAGTGCCGTGGCCGGATAGGCCGGACCGCACGTCGCCGCCACCTTGGGCGTGGCCGGGATTGCGGGGTCAGCGCACAGACTGGCCATGGTGGGCGACCAGGTCACCACGTAGTTTTTCATCAGTTGGACCATCCCTGCAAAACTCCTGGGAAGGCCGGCCTGCTCGGCTGCCTTGTAGAATCGATCCTGGCCGGCCTTGAATGAAGCCGCCTGGTCTGTGTATTTCGGATAGGCCGCGTCCCCCATGACCCAGTGATAGTCCCACATCGCCCGGTCCGCATCCACCATGGACAGCCCCCCTCCAGGATCGGCAACGACGGCCGCCAGCTCATCGATCAGTTGGTTCATCTGGTCCGGGAAGAAGAGCAGATCACAGATCTCCCGCACGCGATTCCTGGCCTGGGTGCCGAACAGGGGATGGTTCAAGACCCCGGCCCGACTGAACGGGTCACTCAGCCCTCCGTAATAGGTGGTCCACGTCAGGTCCAGGTCCCAAGGCAGTTGCCACCAGAGGTTGTTTGTCCCCCATTCATTGGTCGTGGGTTCCGGATTCAGGTAGAAGAAGTGGTTCTTGCTGGTGATATCGCCGTGATGAACCGCATTGTAGACCGCATAGAGGCCATAGTAGGACTCGAGATTCACGTTGGAGCCCCACCAGGAGTCCCCGGGGTTGGTCTCGTACGTGTTCTTGAAGGCCCTGATGTCAGAACCGTCAGTCTCCGCCGTGGGCCCCTGATTGTTCAGCTCACCGTACTGGGCCTCCATCTTGTACAGGTTGCCGTCGGGCAGGTCGTGCTCGTCAAGGAATCGTCCGTCCACCTGCTCCACGGCCAGATAGAGCCCCCAGAAGTCCCCATCGTATTGAGTCCCGCCGTCAGTCAGCGGAGGATGCGGGGCATTGAGCATCCCGTCCTCATACCGTTCATCGATGACCCTCAGACTCGCCCAGTTGGTCTTTGAGGCCGGGACGCCCGCCATGTTGAACATCTTGAACGATGCGGCCTCGAACATGCCCTGTTCGCCTCGCTGCCCGAAGCTCCCCTGCTGGATGCAGGCCCCCAGGTTGAGCTTCTTCCACGTCGTCTTGTACCCCTGCCCGTAGTCATCTCGTGCCTCGAATGCGTGGCCGCGGTTGAAGTCGAACTTCCACATGTTCTTGCCCATCGAGTAGCGCCAGCATCCGCCCCGGGCACGATACCGGATGTGATCGTAGACCTTCCCATCATAGACCAAGGTCCCCCACCACTTGTACTCGCTGCCGCCGTACCTCTCCACCCACGTGGCGGCCTCCACGTCCGTCTTCTTGCTGATGAGGTGATATACGGGGACGCTGTTCATCACGTCTTCCGAATACTCCACGACCGTATTCAGGGGCGCCGCACCGTTGGGATTGATGGCCCCTGACCAGGCCGGGACACCGTCGTGCACGAGATATGCGAAATTCGGCTGCGGATCGTCCGCGTACGGAACCGTGACGGAGACCCCCAGCGAGTCCTTGGCCGTGATCCGATACCGCACCAGTCGGCGGTTCACCTGCACGTCGGCCGGCAACTGAACGCTGTAGATCCCGTCCCCAGCCTGCAAATCCCCCGCCTGTCCGCTATCGTGCATCGGCACCGTCGTCCAGTTGGCCGTGTAGGCCGCGTCCTGCAGGCCCACGTATTGCCCCGGATCGACCCGTTGGTATGAGCACGTCACGCTCCGCACGCCAGCCGGGTCCGTGACCTGGGCCCTGAGGGTCACGACCTGACCGCTGCCCGGCTGATACGGCGAGTGCTCTACCTGCTCGATGTCGGGCACAGACCGATCGGAGTATACCTTCACGTTCCGGGCCCCGGGCGTGGGCAAGGCCGATCGCCAACTGCCGGCCAGGGCGTTGTCCAGCCCAGGATGGATCAACTGGATGGACGCCCCCGTTCCCGGGGTGTTGGCGGTCAGGCGGTCACCCACCGTGGGCCAGGGAAAGCCCAGCTTGTACGTCACCCGATCGACGACCCGCGAGTAAGGATCACACAAGGCAATGGTCTGGCCGTCGTTGCCCAGCCTGCCCTCAAACGGGCCATACGCCTGCTCGTGCCCGCCCACCTTCTTGGCCAACTGCGGCCACTTCGTGAGGGCCGACAACCAGTCCTGGGCCACCACGACATAGCCCCCGGCCGGCAGCACAGCCCCCGACTCGAACTGGTACCGTATGCCGTCACACAACTGCCAGGCGACCAGATTGACGTCGCTGGCACTGGTGTTGTACAGCTCCACGAACTCCACCAACTCGGTCTTGATGTCCGGGTCATAGTGGATCTCGTTGATCACCACGTCATGGCTGAGCGAAGGAATCGATTGACCCCAGGCCCTCTCCTTCGAGCCGGCCGCCCAAACGGTCATGGAGAGAACCACGAAACACCCTAGATGCCGCCCCATGTCTCCCGTGACTGTCCCCCTATTGGGTATCCGCTGCCCCAGGAGAGCCACCCCAATGATAACTCGCCCTCCATGATTCCTTCTGACCCAGTTGACCGGCAGTCACGTGGTAGGGATCCGCCAGCACCAGGGATCGGCCCTGCCCGTCGGTCGAACTGTACCAATTGTCCCGATACTCAAACTCGGCAACCACCCCAGTCTGGAGGTCCTGCAACTTGATCTTCTCGCCACTGTCGGAGAGCTTCCCGTCGTACCGGCCTGCAATCCGCGAGACCATGGCCGTCCCGTAGCGACACTCAAAGGCATCCCGGTTCTTGACCACCAACACGAACTGACCCGGACCCAACTGCGTCACGTCACCAGCGGCAAAGTCGAAGACGATGCCCTCCACGAACTGCACGCCCCACAGATCGATGGACGTGGAACCGACGTTCATCAGCTCGATGAACTCGAAGTCGTCCCGGTCCCACCCGTCCTCCGTGAGAGAGGCCGGTGGATGGTACATGATCTCCGTGATCTGCAACGGAAGACGCGGCCCATCGAGCAGCGGGGCACCGGCGACGAACTGCAGCGGATCGGACCAGTGCGACCATCGACCCGTGCTATCCTTTACGCGGCAGCGGACCCGGTAGGCATGCCCGGCCTGGGCAACGGACGCCGGGATCTGGATGTCGCTCTGGAACGTCGTCAGCTCGGGGCTTTCCCAGGCGGCCTCGATCTCATACCTCTTCGGGGCGTCGGGGTCGTAGGCCGGCGCCGTGAGGTCCGTCACCTCTGCGATCCGCCACTTCATGGCCGCAAAGACACCGATCGTGCCGCTGTACGGCGAGCTGCGGAGCTTCAGGTGGTCCGTGGGATACGCGGCCGGACCGATGGATGTTACGGTCGGCGCGTCGGGAGCCACCGGGTCCATGGCGAGGTCCGTCAGGCTCGGGCCGTTGGAGGGATCTCCCATCCAGTTCCGGGTATTGTCGTACACGAAGGTGACGTAGTCCTTCATGATCTGGGCCATGCCACGGAAATCCTTGGAAGCCGCCACCTGGTAAAAGCGGCCCTGGCCGGCCTTGCCGGAGTTGACATACGCGGAGGCGAGAATGGGGTTGTAGTCCCACATAGCCCGGTCCGCATCGACCATCGAGGCCCCAGGATTGGGGGTGTCCACGATCGCCGCGTACTCGTCGATCATCTGCCCGACCTGCTCGCCGTTGAAGAGCAGGTCCATGACCTCCCGCAGGCGTCCCTGGAACTCCGTGTTGAACGGCTCCCGAGTGGCGGAGTAGACCTCATTTGTATACAAGATGCGGGCCTTGAACGGATCGTTTCCATTGCCGTACATGCCCTCCGCCCAGGTCAGGTCCAGGTCCCACGGGAAGATCGACCAGAGGTTCGTCTCGGGGTTGTGATAGTAGAAGTAGTTCTTGCCGTACCCAATGTCACCGTTGTGGATCCCCTCGGTGATGGCGCGGAAGGCGTAGTACGCCTTCAGGTCGAAGTTCGCCCGCCACCACTGTTCCTTGGGGTTGCTGCCGTAGCCACTGACGAAGCTCACCAGATCCGAGCTGTCACTCGGCTGGGTAGGACCTTGGTTGTTCGACTGTCCGCCGCCTGTTCCGGACTCCATCTTGTAGAGGTTGCCGTCAGGCAGGCCATGCTGGTCCAGGAACCGGCCGTCCACCTGCTCCACGGCCAGGTACAGGCCCTGAAAGTCGTCATCGTACTGGTTGTCCGGCGTGTCGTTGGTCTCTGAGGCATTCTCAATGACCCGGAAATGCACGGGGAAGGTGATGCAGGCAGGGCAGCCCGCCAGGCGGAACAGCCGCCAGCCCGTGTATTCAAAGAGCCCCTGCTCGCCCCGGTGCCCATAGTCGCCCTGCTGTATATCCGCCCCGAGGTTCAACTTCTTCCATGTAGTCTGCAGGGTCCGGCCGTACTCATCCCGGGCCTGGAAGTCGTGCCCCTGATTGAACTTGAACTTCCACATGTTCTTGCCCATGGAGTATCGCCACACACCGCCTCGCGAGCGGAAATGGATGTGGTCGTACACCACGCCGTCGTAGACCAGGGTCCCGGCCCATGGATACCCCGTGCCCCAGAATTGCGCCACCGTAGAGCTGGGTATCGACTGCGACTCCTCGTGGGCCTTGGGGGTGGTGATCAGGTGGTACGTCGGCAGACTCGGCATTGCGCCAAAGTCGTACACGACCGACTGCCGCCTCTTCGCGTCGCTGCTCCCAGGCTGGATCGCACCGCGCCACATCGGGACCCCGTCGTACACGAAATAGGCGAAGTTCGGCTGGGGTTCGTCCGCATACGGTGCGGTGACCGACAGCCCTCGAGTGTCAGAGACCGTGATGCGGTACCGGACCAGGCAGCGATGTACCTGAAGCGTGCCGGGCAGCACGACCGTATAGACGCCGTCGCCTGCCACCCCATCGCCGCTTGTGCCATCGTCCGTCATCGCCACGCTCCTCCAGTTCGCGGCGTCAGAGTAGGCGGCATTCTCTTTGGAGAAGTAGGCCCCCGGACCGACGACCTGGTAGGAAAGCGACACCGCGGCCACGCCGTCGGGGTCCGTGACCTGGGCCGTGATCGTCACCGCCTCGCCCGAGCCCGGCTGTTGTGGACTATTCGCCACCTGCCGGATCGCCGGCGGGGCATTGGCTGCAAACATGCAGTTGCGCCGCCCGGGCGTCGGTCCCTTAGTAGTGGACTGGCTGGCCTGCGTCCGCAGCCGCACATCGAGGAAGAAATCACTGCTGCTGCTCAGTGAGATGTTGTAGGCCTCAATGGCGATGATGTTGGTGCCGGCAGTGAGGAAGGATGCAGGATTCGAGAGGGTGAACAGGTTGTAGGTGTTGTCTTCGCGGGCGACGAGGGCCGTGCCGTTGTAGGGCACCTCATCCGTGGATATGTTGGCGTTGAGCACGTTGGTGCCGTTGATCCAGACCTTGAAGCCGTCGTCATACAGGGCCTCCAGGGTCAGGCTGCCCACGGACTCAGGATCGCCCACCACAAAGGTCTTCCGGAAGAACACGCTGGTGTAGTGGCCGGTCATATCCGGCAGCGAAGTGCCCATGACCACCGTTGGGTCATAACCGATGGGCTGCGGCCCACTGGGCCACGCGGAGTCGTCGAAACCCAGTTGGCGCCAGGCCGTTGTGGGTGAAGAGGCCTCCTTGGTCCCCTTGAAGTACTTCCAGGTGGACTTGGCAGGGATGAGCTCCTGGCTCTGCTGCACAGAGGTCGCTGCCACCGAGGCCCGCCAATTGCCGCCCACCTCGTTGTCCAGGCCGGGATTGATCAGCTCGATCGAGTAACCGGGCGAGTCACCTACCGTGGGCCACGGAAAGCCCTTCCGGTAGTCCACCTTGTCCACGACCCGCTTGGCCGCGTCGCACAGGATTACGGTCTCCCCCTCGTTGGACAGGACCCCGGTCCAGGGCCCCAGGGACTTCACGCCGAATTTGACCAGCAAGGCCGATGGATCCGCCGCCACGACCACGAAGCCATGCGACGCAACGGACGTGCCCGCAGGGAAGGTGAAGGCCACCCCCTTTGCGAAGGACCACTGCGATAGATCCACAGATGCGGCCCCGGTGTTGTACAGCTCGATGAACTCCACCCGTTCGGTCTTGACGTCCGGGTCATAGTGGATCTCATTGATCACAATATCGTGGCTGAGCGAGGAGGTGGTCTGTGCGCGGGCGGTCTGGCGGGGGCCCGCCATCCACAAGGCCAGGGAAACAAGCGACAAGAACCCCAGATGCCGTCTCACGTCTGTCATCACCGTCACCTTCATGGGGTGCCTCGAATCGACCCCGATTGTGTCATTGTACCAAACGCCCGAGGCTTTAGGAAGGACCTACCCGGCCCTGCCATGCTACGGCCTACGGGACATCCGCCGCCCCAGGAGATCCACCCCAGCGATAACTCGCCCTCCATGATGCCTTCTGTCCCAGTTGACCGGAGGTCACATGGTAGGGATCGACCACGACCAGGGACCGTCCTTGCCCGTCCGTCGCAGCATACCAGTCGTCCCCGTATTCAAACTCCGCCAGGACGCCCGTCTGGAGGTCCTTCAGCCTGATCTTCTCCCCGCCGTTAGACAGCTTGCCGCTGTACTGACCGGCCACGTGAGGCGCCAAGCCCGCCCCATACCGGCACTCAAACGCTGCCCTGTTCTCCACCACCAATACGAACTGGCCAGGGCCCAATTGCGTCACGGTCCCCTCTGCAAAGTCAAACAAAACCCCCTCCACGAACTGCACACCCGACAGGTCAATCGTCGTGGACCCAACGTTCATCAGCTCGATGAACTCAAACTCATCGCGGTCCCAGCCGTCCTCCACAGGCGAGGCCGGCGGGTTGTACATGACCTCCGTGATCTGCAGGGGCAGACGTGACGCGCCCGCAGTGGGGGCACCGGCCGTGAACTGCACCGGATTGGACCAGTGCGACCATCGACCGGTGGTGTCCTTCATCCGGCAGCGGACTCGATAAGCGTGTCCGGCCTCGGCTCCGCCCGCTGGGATGGTGACGTTGCCGCGAAAGGGGCTGATCTCGGCACTCGTCCACGCGGCCTCGATCTCGTACCTCCCTGGGGCGTTCGGATCGTAGAGGGGTGACAGGACGTCGGTCACCTCCGCGATCCGCCACTGCACGGCTCCAAAGCTGGCAGTCCCTTGGGGATCGCTGAATGCACTGGTCACAAAGCGAAGGTCGTTCACGGGGTATCCCGCTGCGCCAACGTAGCGAATCACAGGCGTCGAAGGGACGGCCGAATCAGCCGCCTCCGCGACCAGGGAACAGACCCCGTACCGGCCTGAGGCCACGGCCGAGAGCCCCGCCGGCGTGAGAAACGTCTTATAGTACGTAACCAGGCCGGGCCAGTCCTTGGTCTTCAGAAACTCGTTGTTCTCATAGAACTGCCCCTTCTTCACGGTCTTTGGGTGATAGTCCCACATCGCCCGGTTGGCCTCTACGAGGCTGCCGCCCCCATACGGCGTGCCGATGATCGACGCAATCTCATCAATGACCTGCTCGGCCTGATCACCGTTGAACAGGAGATCCAGGATCTCCCGAGCCCGGTTCTTGGAGGCGATGCTGTAGTCCGGATAGGTCAGGGCGTTAGTGAAGTGCTCCCAGTTCGTGTAGTGAGTCGCCCATTCAAAGGTCAGGTCCAGGTCCCAGGGGAGCATCCACCACAGGTTCGCCTCGGAATCGTGATAGAAGATGCAGTTGGCCTCGGGGCGACGGTCCGAGTCGTTGACCGCTATGCCGATGGCCCTGGAGTTGTAGTAGTTGGGCAGGTTCACGTTCTTGGCCCACCAGTCCTTGGTGGGGCTGCCACCGATCGTATTGACGAAGCCCGACACGTCCGAGTTGTCGGCCACCTGCGTCTTGCCCTGATGGGTCTTGTTCGCCCCTCCGTCCATCCTGTAGACGTTGCCGTCCGGGAGCCCGTGCTCATCGAGGAAGGCCCCGTCCGCCTGCTCAATGGCCAGGTAGAGACCCCAGAAGTCCCCTTCGTACTGGTTGGCAGGGTTGACCTCCACGGCGTTGTCGACGACCCGGAGCTGGAAGTAGTTAGTCCTGCAACTGGGCACACCGGCCAGGTTGTACAACCGGAAGCCCAGGGCCTCATTCATCATCATGCCCTGCGTGCCCTGGTCCCACGTCCCCGGATGCGGGTACTGCCACCAGGGACAACAGCCCGTGCCCACGTTCATCTTGTCCCACCGGGTCGCGCAGGCGACTCCAAAGTCATCCCTGGCCTGGAAGTAGTGGCCGCGATTGAAATCGAACTTCCACTTGTTCTTGCCGGTCTGGGTCGTGGAGTACTGCCCTCGAATCCGATAGTGCACGTTGTCGTAGACCTGGCCGTCATAGACCAGGGTCCCGGAGAAGTAGTACTCGGTGTTGTCGTACGACCCATTGTACTGGCAGTTGGTGACGTCGATCTCTCGGGAGATCAGGTGATACGCCGGCACAGACCCCATCACCTCGGGACCATAGGTCACCACCTGGGCCCTGGTCGAATCGGTGCTGCCCGGCTGGATGGCCCCTCGCCAGGCCGGGACCCCGTCGTACACGAAATAGGCGAAGTTCTGCTGGGGATCGTCCGCATAGGGTACCCGCACGCTCCGCCCCCCGCTGTCTGTTGCCGTGATACGATAGCGGACCAGTCGCCGATGCGTCTGCAAGGCTGAGGGCATCTGCACGGAATACACGCCGTCGCCCGCCACGGCGTCGCCGTTGAGGCCGTCATCGCGCATCGAGACACTCGACCACTTGGCTGCGGCCTCGTAGTCGGGGTTAGGCACGGTCTGGTTGGGGCTGACAGCCGGGTAGTTGGGAAGCGTCACGGGGATGTAGCTGCCCGGATTGACCACCTGATAGGACAACGTCACCTGCTTGACCCCACCCGGATCCGTCACCATCGCCATGATGGTCACGGCGTCTCCACCCTGTGGCTGAAGCGGGCTGTGCAGGACCTCGTGGATCACCGGCGGGGCCTGGGTGGAATAGACCGAGTTGATCCGGCCCGGGGTGGGCCCATGGCCGGACAGGCCGGCCTGAGAGACCGAGGCCCGCCAATTCCCGCCCAGATCGTTGTCCAAAGCGGGGTTGATCAGCTCGATCGAATACCCGGGGGCATCCCCCACCGTAGGCCAGGGGAAGCCCAACTGATAGTGCACGCGGTCCACCACCCGCTTGGCCGCGTCGCAGAGAATGACCCTCTCCCCATCGTTCGACAACGACCCGGTCCAGGGCCCCAAGGCCGACACGCCAAACTTGGCCAACAAGGCCGCGGGGTTCTCGGCCACCACCAGGAACCCATGGGCCGCAAGCCTGGTCCCCGCTGGGAAGGTGAAGGTCACCGCATCGACCAGGGACCAGCCCGACAGGTCCACTGCGCCAGCCCCGGTGTTGTACAGCTCGATGAACTCGACCCGCTCGGTCCTGACGTCCGGGTCATAGTGGATTTCGTTGATCACGACATCCCGAGAGAGAGGAACATCACCGACGCCGACGGGCGTCATCGTCAGCACCAGAGAGAACCACAGGCAACTTCTGAGATCGGCCACCACCACTACCGTTGTCCTTGATTTGCCTCTATCTTACCAAATGGAAGACATAGATGGAAGGACCTGGGATGCATGACCGTCGCTGCGGCCGATTCCGACCGCAACCCAGGAAGGGCTGCCGCCTCTTCTATCGCAACGGTTCCGCCAGGCACGTCGCACGCCGGCCCATCTCTTGGGTTGCGGCCAGGGACGACGATAGACAAGGGGCCAGGCAATCTGCCTGGCCCCTTTCAATTGACCTGAATGGATCACACGGAACCTGGACGGGTCAGAACGGGTTCTCTCCCGGATAGGGCAGCCCGGCAGGCAGCGGGGTGGCGATGTCCGGCACGCCCAGCATCTTGCAGGCCTCGAACAGGGCCTTGCCCGCGTGCGCGAACGCCACGGCCGTGTGGTGTGGGAATCGCTTTTCGATCAGGACGTGTCTATAGAACCGGCCCATCTCGGGGATGGCCAATACACCGATGCCGCCGAACGACCGCGGATCGATGTTCAGGGCCTGGCCCTGGCCGATGTAGGACTTCAGTTGCGCATCGGCGGTCGACTGGATGCGGAAGATCGTGATGTCACCGGGCCGGATCTGGCCTTCGAGCGTGCCGCGGGTGATGTCCGGGTCCTTGTCCGCCTCCATCAGGCGGTGCATGATGAGCTGGTACTTCATGCCACAATTGGCCAGGCAGCACGACGGCGTGTTGCCACAGTGGAAGCCCATGAACAGGTCGTTGGGCCTGTAGGGCTTGGTCAGCTTGGCATTGGCCTCGATCATGTCATAGGGTACGGTGTTGTTGATGTCCAGCAGGGTGGCCGGCATCTCGGTCGCGCACACGGCCATGTACTCGCTGAGGCTCCCGTAGATGTCCACCTCGCAGGCGACCGGGATGCCCTTGGAGGCCAGGCGGGAGTTCACGTAGCAGGGAACGAACGTGAAGAACTTCTCAAAGGCCGGCCAGCACTTGTCGGCAAAGATGCCGTATCGCGAGGCCCCGAGGTTGTTCTCCATGAACCGAAGCAGGGCCACCTCAAGCTGGGCGAGCTTCTCCAGAAGATCCGGGAAGGGATTGCCCTTACCCAACTCCTTGGCCATGTCCTTGGCAACCGCCTTGATCCTACGATCACCCTTGGCCTGCTGGTAGATATCGAGCAGGTCCAGCTCGCTGTTCTCCATGACCTCGACGCCCAGGTCATACAGCGGCTTGATCGGGGCGTTACACGCCAGGAAATCCTGGGGCCGTGGACCAAACGCGAAGATCTTCAGCCCCTTGAGGCCGAGCCTGATCCGGGCGATCGGGATGAAGTCACTGATCATGCCTGCCACTTCCTCAGCAGTGCCGACCGGGTACGCAGGGATATAAGGCCGCAGCTTGCGAAGCCCGCAGTTGTATGAGGCGTTGAGCATCCCGCAGTAGGCGTCCCCTCGGCCATTGATGAGGTCCTCCTGTGTCTCCTCTGCGGCAGCAGCGATCATGACCGGGCCGCCGAACCTCCGGGCCAGCAGCGTGGTTGGGCCCTCGGGCCCGAAATTCCCTAGATAGATAGCCAGGGCATTGACCTTGCGGGTCTCGATCTCCTCCATGGCCTTGATTACGTCCTTCTCGTTCTCGATGATCGTCTGCAACTCGACGATCGACAGGCCCTTGGCCCTGCACTCCTTGGCCAGCGCGACCCGCCTCCTCTTGGATAGCTCGACGGGGAAGCAGTCACGACTTACGGCGATCAGGCCCAGTTTGACGTTTGGCACGTTGTTCATGGTTCTGTCCCTCACTGCTCTATAATTCTCCTGCAACGACACCGGGAAGGTGTACGACCATGCCTCCGGCTGTGTCGGCAATGGGTCCTGCAGGCCCTGCACCGGGACCGGTCCGGACGACCGGCCACCAACATAAGTCCCAATAATGATGGCACTATTTACGGCAAAGTCAACAGAGACCCTGAGAAAAATCGGGCCATCCTGTTGACGCTGGCCACAAGGGCCGCAAGGGATGCCCTCGCCGGTCAATCCGCCCTAGAAACCAAAGACCTTCTCCCCCCTACACAGGCGATGGATGTCGCGGGAGACGATCTCGGCGATCACCTGGCGATGCTGGTCGGTCATGGGCGGACACGACACCCCGTCTGAGCCCACGGCCTTCCGGACCCGCTGCACTTCGCCAGGCCTCAGGGCGTCTGTGTCAGACGCCGTCCTCTTGTTGTTGTCTGAATCCCCGCCCGACACGGGCGGCCTACAGAAATGCCGTGCAGGAGACGGACTGGCAGAGACCTCTGGGGAAGGCCCCTCCTTCTGCCCCGGCCTCCTTCGGGTCGACGCCACCACCCTTCGCTGGTTGGCCATGAGCTGCTGGCCCAGGTCGTACTGCGGGACGTCGTCCTGGTCGGTCTTGTCCTCGGGGGCCAATCCATCCTGGCCGGGTACGATCTCCCTAAAGCCCAACCGCCGTCCAGGACGACTGGAATCCAGATTGTCCGACACCATCATCTCCTTGACCGGACTACTAGGCGGTGAGCCCGGGGCCCATCGCAAACTCCGTAAACACACCCGGCGACAACTGCCGGATGAGATCATTGACGTCCTCGACCGTGACCGCCTTGATGGCCGTCACGTCGTCGGCCACGGAGTGATACTGGCGGAGGTATATCCAATTGAACCCGAGGTCCACCAGACGCCCCATCGGAAGCTCGTTCTTGATCACCAAGGCACTGAGGGTCTTGTTCTTGGCCTTGGTCAGTTCCTCGTTCGTGACGCCCGAACGAGCCAGGCCGTCGAAGACCGCGCCTACGGTCCGGCGGACCTGGGCGGCGCTGGCCGGGCTGCACTGGAAGTAGCTATAGAAGACGCCGGTCCCGTCCATGGCCCCAAACTGCATGGACGCCGTCTCTGCCACGGCCCTGTCCACCAACTCCCAGTAGTAGCGTGACCCCACGTCGTCGCCCACGATCGTGGCCAGCAGCATGGCGGCAAACCGGCGAGGATCCTGGGCGGGCAGGCCTTCGTGCATCAGACAGATGTGCTCGCAGGTCAGGGTCGGGCGATCCAGACGCTGCTGCCTGTGGCTTCCGGCAAAATGGCCCAACGTCCTCGACGTCAACTGGCTGGACCACCCGGCGCACCCTTCCAGGACCTGTGAACAGACCTGGTCCCAATCGAAGTGGCCGGCCCAGGCCACCACCATGTTGTTGGGTGCGTAGCGCCTGCCGAAGTAGTCCCGCATCTGTCCGCTGCTCAAGGCATCGATACCCGCCTCTGTGCCCAGGACGCTGTTGCCGCAGGGATGGCCGGCGAAATGCAGGCCTCGGCACCGCTCCATCACGTCGAAGCTGGGCTGGTCCTTGTACATGGCGATCTCCTCCTTGATGACGTTCTTCTCCAGGTCGAAATCCTCATCCCGCAGGGCCGGGCGCATCAGTTCGATCCAGAGCCGCGTCACCTCGGCTAGATACTCCGGCAGGACCGCCGCGTAGTAGACCGTGTTCTCCTCGCTGGTGAAGGCATTGAACTGGGCGCCCGTGTTGTCGAACGCGGCATTGACCTCCAGGGCACTGAGACGCTCGGTCCCCTTGAAGAGCATGTGCTCCAGGAAGTGCGAGACGCCGCTGACCTCCGGCGTCTCGTCGCGAGAGCCGGTCCTGACGAAGAACCCCACCGCCGCCGACTTGGCCGATGGATTGACCTCGCCGATCAACTGCAGACCGTTCTGTAGGATCTTCTGGCAAAACTGCATCGTCAACTCAGGACACGGGACAACCGCTCAGTTTCCACAGGACTCAGCATTCAATGGCCTTCTGGCCGATAGTCGCGACCGTAAACTCCGTGAATGGGTTTCTCCTCAAGAAACCCGTCACCGACTCAACGGTCGTCGCCTCAACCCGTTGCTTGATCTCGTCCAGGCTGCGAACCCGGTCCAGCATGGAGTAGTCGGTACCAATGGAGCCGGCGCGACTGCCGGATGACTCACTCTGCAGGATCAGTGAGGACTTCAGTCCCACCTTGGCCCTGGCCAGTTCCTCCGGCGTGATCCCTTCTTGGAGATGCCGGAACTGCTCCATGATCACGTCAAGGGTCTCCTGCGCCTTGTCCGGAGTGGTCCCGGCGTAGCCCATGATGCTGGCGGCCTCCTTGAGCGCATGGTACCGGGCGCCCACCGCGTAGCAGAGACCGCGTTTCTCCCGCACCTCGGTGAACAGCCTGGCACTCATGCCGCCGGACAGGACCGAGATCGCCACCCTGGCGTCATAGTAGTCCTCATCCGTCAGCCTGGCAGTGGCGGTCATCAGGCCGATATGCACCTGGGCGCCGTCGTTTGGGATGTGGGTATAGTGACGGCCTTGAGGGCCCGCCTTCACCGGCTCCGGCCCGGGGCCGCCTGCAGTGCCGAACAGCCGTTCCAACTGCTGACAGACCTGGTCAAAGTCATACCTGCCGGCCACGGAAAAGACCGCATTGGATGCGGCAAAGTACCGACGCACCCGATCGGCCACGGCCTCTGCGGTCATAGTCTCCAGGTCTGCGATCTCGCCGACCGTGCTCCGTCCCAACGGACTGGGGTAGAACTGCTCCTTGAGCTTGAGCATGACCTTCTGGTGAGGCTCGTCGTCGAGGCTCCTGACCTCGTCGATCGCCAGTTGCCTGGCCAGGTCGAACTGCTCGGGCTCCAGACGGGGCCGCAGTACAATGTCGCCAAAGAGGTCCAACGCCTCACCGAGATTGCCGGCCTCCAGGGTCGCACCGAGGGTCAGATGGGACGAGCTGGTCGAACTGAACCGCTGGAGACCCAGGCCGTCGAGGCAGTCGCTCAGTTGGCGGCTGTCCCTGGCCCCTGCTCCCCGGAACACCCAGTCGGAGACCACGTTCGCACCCCCACAGAAGCCCTCGGGCCATCGTGAGGCCCCTGCTGGAAGGAGGAAATCGAAGGCCACCGACTGCACCGCCTCCATGGGCTCCCCCAGGATGACCATGCCGTTCTTCAGCGTGTGTTGATCCAACCGGTCCATTGTCCTGCAATCCACGTTCATAATGCGATGTTCAGCATCGTATCAGCTTTGGCCGGGTTTGCAAGGGCAAGGCGGGAGACGGTCTTCGGTATTCGGTCGTTCGCTTCGCTCACTCTTCGGTTTTGGCGAAGAGCGAGTGCAACGAGCGCCCGAAGAGGGAGCGAAGCTCCCGCCCGAACACCGAAGAGCGAACGCAAGTGATCGCCCGACCAGTAGCAGACCCTCCAGCCCGCGGGCTGGGCGATCAATTCAGCCTGATCTGCAGCCTGTCGCCAATCGGTCCATCCGGGTCGCGGCGAGGGGGTTTGGCCTTGGGCTTGTCCTTGGGCCTGTCTGCCTTCTCCCGCTTGGGCAAGTCCTTGGGCTGCGAAGGAGTCGTCCCCTTCAGCGACAGGGCGATCCGGTGCCGCTCCAGGTCCACGGCCAGGACCGTGACAAAGACCCTCTGGTGGACCTTAACGACCTCTGCCGGGTCCTTCACGAACCGGTCGGCCAGCTCGCTGACGTGGACCAGGCCGTCCTGGTGCACGCCGATATCCACGAAGGCCCCAAAGGCCGTGACGTTGGTGACAACACCGGGCAGGCGCATGCCGGGCTTGACATCCTCAATGGTCGAGACCTCCTTGGAGAACTCGAAGACCTCGAACTGCCTTCTCGGGTCCCGGCCCGGCTTGGCCAGCTCTTGCATGATGTCCGTGAGGGTCGGCATCCCCACGCCCTCGGCCAGGTAGCTCTCCAGCCGGATCTTCCTGCGAAGCGATTCATCGGCCATCAGTTCAACCACCGAACAGCCCACGTCGGCGACCATGCGGTCCACGATGGAGTAGCTCTCCGGGTGCACGGCGCTGGCATCGAGCGGGTTGGCCGCACCGCGGATCCGGAGGAATCCGGCCGCCTGCTCAAAGGCCTTGGCACCCAGGCGAGGGACCTCCATCAGTTCCCGGCGTGACCCGAACGGACCGTGCTCATTGCGATACTCGACGATGTTCTGTGCCAGTTGTGGCCCCAGGCCCGAGACGTACATCAGCAGTTGCTTGCTGGCGGTGTTGACCTCCACGCCCACGGAGTTGACGCAACTGACGACCACGTCGTCGAGGCCCTGCTTGAGCCGGCCCTGGTCCACGTCATGCTGGTACTGCCCCACGCCGATCGACTTGGGATCGATCTTGACCAGCTCGGCCAGGGGGTCCATCAGGCGCCTGCCGATCGAGACCGCGCCCCGCACGGTGACGTCCTTGTCTGGAAATTCCTCTCTGGCCACGTCGGAGGCCGAGTAGATCGACGCGCCGCTCTCATTCACGGAGACGACCGGGATGTCCCCTGACAATGGGATCTTGCGGACAAAGCCCTCGGTCTCCCTGGAGGCCGTGCCGTTGCCGATGGCGATGGCCTCGATCTGGAGCTTGTCGCAGAGGGCCTTGAGCTTCTCGGCATCCGCACGAGCCCTGGCCTCGGCCTGGAACGGGTAGATCACGTCATCGTAGATCAGCTTGCCCTGCCGGTCCAGGCAGGCGACCTTGCAGCCGGTACGAAAGCCCGGGTCCAGGGCCAGCACGTTCTTGCCGGCAAGGGGCGGGGCCAGCAGCAATTGCCGGAGGTTCTCTGCAAAGACCCTGATCGCGGTCTGGTCTGCCTGGTTCTTGCCTTCCAGGCGGACCTCGGTCTCGATCGAGGGCGAGAGCAGTCGCTTGTACCCATCGGCAACGGCCTCCTTGACCTGCCGACTCGACGGGCCATCGCCCTTGACAAAGAGCTGCTCCAGGATGGCCAGGGCGTCCGGTTCGGGGACTGTCACCCGCATGCGGAGGAAGCCCTCCTTTTCGCCCCGCCGCATGGCCAGCACCCGATGCGATGGGGCGGATTTGACGGGCTCTTGCCAGTCGAAGTAGTCCTTGTACTTGATCCCCTCGGTCTCCTTGCCCTCAATGACCTTGGATTCGTACAGACCCCTGCCGAAGAAGAGATCACGGGTGCGAGAGCGGGCCTGCTGGTCCTCACTGGCCTGCTCGGCGATGATGTCACGGGCCCCAGCCAGGGCCGCCTCTGTAGATTCGACGCCCTTCTCAGGATCGACGAAGCCTGCTGCCTCCTTGTCAGGGTCCAGATCGGGCCTCTGCTCGAAGATCATCTGGGCCAAGGGTTCCAGCCCCTTCTCCCTGGCGATCATGGCGCGTGTCCGGCGTTTGGGCCTGTACGGCAGGTACAGGTCCTCAAGCACAGCCAGGGTCTCAGCCGCAAGGATCTTGTCCCTGAGCTCTTCGGTCAGTTTTCCCTGCTGCTCGACGGTCTTGAGGATCGTGTCCCTGCGATCATCGAGCTGCTGCAACTGGGCGAGCCGATCCCGGATCGTGGTGATGGCCACCTCGTCAAGGCTGCCGGTCAGTTCCTTGCGGTACCGGGCAATAAAGGGGACCGTGGCGCCTTCCTCGAATAACAGGGCCGTGGCGGCGACCTGCCTATCAGCCAGTTTCATCTCGCCGGCGATCTTCAGTACGTACTGTTCGTTCAAGTCCTTATTCCTTTGCAGGCCCTAACCTGTCACCAACCTACCCCCTTGTGGCAACACTATAGCGGGTCTCTGGCCTGTGGCAAGGGAGTTGTCCAGGCGAGGTGGGATAGGCAAGGAGCGGCTGGTGCGAAGAAGACAGGGGCCCCCCGTCGAGTCTGTCTTCCATCTTCGGCGCGACGACTGTCGCCCACAGACGGCACGATCCACCCGTACCCCCGTGCCAAGAGGGCACCCGGTCGTAGGCCCGCCACAGCCCCACTGCCATCGAGGGAGGGCCGTGGCTATCTGGCCAGAGTCCCCTATGTCCCGGCCCCACAACGCGGCCGCCACGCAACGACCGCATGGCATCCGCGTTGCCTGGGCCTGCCGCCGACTCATCATCGTGCCTTGCCCAAGAGGCGGGTCGAGGCGGAAGGCTGCTTCCAATGGGGACTGGGCAGGGGGCCCGCAAGGCGGATGCCAAACCCGCCAGATCACGACAGGCCAGCAGGCCTGTGGACCGGCAAGAGGAGCCGCCTGCAGGCAAGCGGGTTTGGCGGCCGCGTTGCAGGACCCGGTGACAGAGGGCTCTGCCTTGAGCGCAGCCGAGTCATCGCCCCCCTCGAAGGCTATGGGCGGGCGATGACGGAGCCTCGAAGGGGATGGCAGTCTATTGGCTGCGGGAACCTGCTGTCGGCGTCAGCCTATTCTCTTTGGCTGCGGCCGAAGGCCGCGCCGTGGTTAGGGTCTCTGGAACAGTCCCATTAGACTCATGACCATCTGTCCGTACCCCTGATGAATGAAGAGCCCGACCTGGGCAATCAAGGAATAGGCGGCTGCGAACTGGGCAAGGGCGAACACGGCAATTGTGAACTGGCTGATGCTGACGACTCCAATCCCGAACTGAGAGATCGTGACAACGCCGCACGCAAACTGCCCGATGGCGATGAACCCTCTGGCTACGACCGGGACTCGATTCGGCCGGTACTTGAACGCAATGTGAACCAGGGGGAGCCCCAGAAGCGTAACCCTCGATTTGTACTCGAATCCCCAACCATCCCATCTCTCCCGTGCAGGAGAGGGCGCTCCGCAGTTTGGGCACACAATGGCCTGCTCCGAAACCTCGTGTTTGCAATCTCTACAGTTCTTCATGGTCTCTGGCTCCAACTACGACGATCGGGTAATTCGGTGATAGAGGCTGTCAGGCATGAGCTTGAGAAGCCATGCGATCAGGCGCCACCGCCTGGTGATGTACGCATGCTTCTTCTTGGCCCTGATCGCTCGGTAGATCTGCCTTGCAGCCTCTTCCGGCGATGCCACCCAGAACAGCCCTGGCCCCTTTGCCATCGCCGTATCGACAAAGCCAGGCTGGATATCTGTAATCGCTATCGGCAGGCGAGACTCGGCAACCCTCGCCCGAAGTCCCTCCAGGTAGATCGACTCAAAGGCCTTGGAGGCGCTATAAGCAGGGGCACGTCCACTTCCCCTCAGACCGGCAATGGAAGAGACGTTCACCAGGTGGCCTGCACCTCTTCCCAAGAAATGGTGCATGGCCACGTTGGCCATTGCGGTGAACCCCACCACGTTGACTGCAATGGTCGCGTTCTCTTTGCCCCAATCCAGGCCACGGTTTGTGAAACCAACACCAGCGCTGATGACAATCAGATCAACGACCTCCATCTCCTGGATAAACTCGGAGAACCGAGGTATCACATCGACCGTGTTGGAGACGTCAATCTGTCTGACGACTGCCTTGTCGCCGATCTCTTGCTGCAGTTCCAGGAGGAGCGGCAGGCGTCTGGCAACGAGTCCGACCACATAACCTTCATTGGCCAGGAGCCTGGCCAAGGCCCTTCCTATCCCCGACGACGCTCCAACGATGATCGCCTTCTTCATGCGAGTGTAACTCTTCTCAGGTCTTCTTTGTGCCGATCGCCCTGCTTGGACTTAGGCAGCGTTTGATTCTCCTACGCTCGCCCAAAACGATACCACGGCCCCTGTGGCAGATCAATAGACCTCGCGGAAACGGGTGCATGACCATAGTTGCACTGTCGAGGAGGCAAAAAGGGCATCCAGCAGTCTCGATGGATCTGCCACGGCCTTCGATGAAATCCGTGCGTCGCCTGCAGGCGTAATCGTGGCGGCAATAGGGTCCATCGTATCCCCATGGACGATCGCTCCCCGGTCAGGCAGCCGGGGCCCGCGATTATTTCCTGAGAAATTCCGAAAAAGCCACTTGAAAGTGTACTAGTACAATATGTATTATTCAGCGTAGTACACTTTGAACCTAGGGACACCGGCTATGCCTTTGTGGATAGAGATATCACCGGGTTCGGATGCACCGATCTACGAGCAGATCGTGGAGCAGGTCAGCCGGGCCGTTGCCCAGGGCAGGCTGCTGCCGGGTGAGAGGCTGCCGGCCGTGCGCAAGCTGGCAGAGGAGCTGGTCGTCAATCCCAACACGGTGGCCAAGGCCTTTCAACTGCTCGAACAGCAAGGCCTGATCAGCACGCGGGTCGGGTCCGGGACGTTCGTAGCCCACCCCGACCTTCGCAAGGCAGACCAGGCGAGGATCAACACGATCACCGAGCGGTTGGACAACCTCATCACCCACTGCATCAACCTCGGGCTGGACGGCCCTGCCATCCGGAGGCTCCTGGAGGGCCGCCTGTCCAGGTTCAAGGAACCCAAGCGGGGAGATCGCCATGAGTGAGATCGTGCTCCAGACACGGGACCTGACCAAGTACTATGGCCGACACCTGGCCCTTGACCACCTGAACCTCACGGTCACCAAGGGAACGGTCTATGGTCTGCTGGGGCGGAATGGCTCAGGCAAGACCACGGCCATCAAGCTCTTGCTGGGCTTCCTCAGACCCACCTGCGGGTCCGGCGAGGTCTTGGGGTGCGATTCCAGCAACCTGACCCCACAGGCCAGGGGTCGAATCGGGTACGTGTGCGAGGGACACCCGCTGTACCGATGGATGCCGATCGGCACCCTGGAGGGCTTTCAGAAGGCCTTCTATCCTGATCGCTGGGACAGGCGCCTGTTCGATGAGATGCTCGACTACTTCGGCCTGACCCGCAGGCAGCGGATTCGGACCCTATCCAACGGCGAGCGTGCCCAGGTGTCACTGGCCCTGGCCATGGCCACGAGTCCGGACCTCCTGGTCATGGACGACCCCACACTGGGCCTGGACGTCGTGATCCGGCGCCAGTTCCTACAGGGGATGATCCACCTCATCCAGCAGAAGGGCAAGACCGTGCTCTTCTCCAGCCACATCCTCAGTGACGTGGAGCGTGTGGTGGACCGCGTGGCGGTGATCGACAAGGGCGTCCTGCGGGCAGACTGCACCCTGGAGGAGTTCCGATCCAGTATCCGCAAGGTCCATGCGGAGCTGACGGGTCCCCTGCCTGCCGGGTTCGACCTGCCGGGCAGCCTGCACTGCCGACAGCAAGGGGGTCTCACCGAGTGGATCGTGGTGGGCGCAACGGACGATCAAATCGAGCAGGCCCTCAGCCAGGCGCCGGCAAAGGGCTTCACCTGCGAGCCCATGAACATGGAGGACCAGTTCATCGAATTCACCTCGCCTGCGCGCAACAGGCGGCTGTTTGAATGGGAGGACAGACCATGAAGTTCCTCGCCCTGGTCAAGAAGGAATTCCGGGAGTGCCTGCCGTGGGTGATCCTCGCGGCGATTGTGATGACTGTGGTCGGGTCCGTCATACTCGGAGTGGCACTCGCGGACGATGCCGACCGTCGCAGCCAGGGGGGCTTTGGCATCGGGGGGACATACCCCAGCCCTGTCAGCTCACTCGGCCCCCTGCTCTTGGTCGTGTCCCTAGGCCTGGGGATCGTCCTGGGCATACGCCAGTTCCTTCCGCCTGGCCTGGACAGGGCCTGGACCTTCACCCTCCACAGACCCGTACCCAGGACCACCGTGGTCACGGCCAAGCTCGTCACCGCAGCCCTGGGCCTGGCGGTCTCAGTAGGACTGCCTTGGACCGCAATGTACGCGGTTGCAGCCGCTCCCGGCCGATTCATCGTACCGGTCCTGCCCAGGGTCTTCTGGGAGGGGTGGCTCCTGATAGGCCTTGGCCTTGTGGCATACCTGGGTACTGCCGTCTCAGCCCTGCGACCGGTCCGTTGGTACACCACGAGGTTCTTCGGCCTGGCCGCCGCCACCGGGATCATCGTCCTGACCCTGTCCGGAGCGCCGCTGCCAGTGGCGCTCGCCTTTGCAGGCATTGGCCTGTTTGTCCTGGGGGTACAGGTCTACGGCAGTATCCAGTCCATGGAGTTCTGAAATGTCCAAGGGGCTCAGCATGAAGGCAACGATGATTCAACGGTTGGCAATGCCTGCAGAGGTCCTGATGGCCCTGGCCCTTTGTGTGTATCTGACGGCCGTCGTGCAGCCCGGGCTCCTTGTGTGCCTGATCGAAGGGGCACAGACGACTCTCGGGCAGAGATCCTTGAGACCAGAACCCAATGAGGCGGACAAGGGCCTTTGGGAGATCAGCCGTGCAGTGAAGAGATTCCTGCCGGACGGCCGCGTCATGCTCATCAGAGCCGAGTATGAGCATCAGGACCTCAGATACATGAAGACTCTTCACATCACCGACCCCAACAACCAAGTTGTGTACGACGGCCCCACAAACAAGAACCCCTACTCGTTCCTGGAATGGTCCGACTGGGGTCCTCTCAACTTCAGACTGTATCCCGAATGGGAGCAACTGAGGCGGGATCAGGACCTCAGGCCCGAGCTCTCCAGCATGGAGTTCGTCCCCGTCTATGACCCGGGCCACCAGATCTCCGGGAGCTGGGTCTATGACCTGGGCTTAGGGGCCTTTGTCGGGCAGGACGTGAAGGGTCAGGTCTTTGGCTACCTGGGCAAAGACGGTTTCGGTCTCCAGAAGGCAGACATACGACCCTTTGAGGAATGCCTCGACCTTCGCTGCTTCAAGAGGTCAGATACCCTGAATGCCATGGGTGTATTCGGATGTGCCTACTCCCTGTATCTGATCGACTTCGAGGCCAGGCAGGTCAAGACGATCCTCAAGACGGACCATGACCCCATTCGCGTCGTCCTTGCCGGTGGCTGGGATGCCACAGACCCAAGTCCACATCGCCCATTGGCAGTCTTCGCAGAGAGCGGTCAAGGGGTCATCTATCTCCAGGACCCCGAACGCCTCGTCCACGTCCGGGTCCCACCACTGGTCTCCTTATCGGAAGGACCCATGGTTGCCAGCACCGATGCAGGATTGTATCTGAGGATTCAAGAGACCGTCGGGTTCCCCGAGACGCGTGACGCAGTCAGAGTCGAAAGGTGGTATCAGCAGAACCGGGATCGGCCAAAACAACACGTCCTTCGTCTGCTCCAGATCGATGAGGAGGGCACGTCGAGGCAGGTCTCCTCCTTTCAGTGGACAGAGCCGGCACAGACTACTGCCCCCGCCTTGTGGCAACTATATAGGAGGGTTGGCCGGGACATCGGTGTCGTGTCAGCGCCGGCAATCCGGTGGTTTCTGTCTTACTGGTATGGTGCTGAGCATCCAAACCACATGGGCCTGGGCTTCTTCCGCACGCCCGGCACCGTACGGGCTCTTCGCCACTTGCTCCGGACCTCGGATACATACGGCTACGCCAACCTACTATGTGCCATGGGAATGGCCACGTTGGCCTTGCTCCACGCCTGGCCCAGGCGCACCGGGTGGGGCCGCCCGGCAGCCTGGCTCATACTGGTCTTCGCCTTCAACCTGGCCGGTCTGCTGACCTACCTGGCCCTCAACCACACGTCCGTGATCCGCTGCCCTGCATGCGGCAGACGCCGGGGACTCCTGCGTCCCGACTGCCCTGCCTGTCACCTGCCGCTGCCTGCGCCCGAGCCAAGACCCACGGACTTGGTGCTGGCCGCAGTCTAGTACGACAGCGCATCAATCGGATTCGTTTGCAGACAGATCACAAGGAGATTATGCAATGGGCAGGGCAAGAAAGAGGTGTCCAAGAAGGCCGTGCAAGAGTGGCTCGATGCTGAGATCCTGGAGGTCCACATCTTTGAGGGCCGGTATGCAGGGGTGCTGGCCAAGGTACCCCATGCCTGGAAGAAGATTATAGACTACCGTGGTCTTGAGTTCGAGGATGGGCGTTGGCTCAATGCCGGCAATAACGTTTACGGAAGCCTGGAGAAGGCAAGGAACGGATTCCAGGAGGCCTGCGACTACTACGCCGCTCGCCCCAAACGAGGCCCGGTTGCTGACCCGCAGGCCTACCTCAAGCCCTTTGTGGACTTTCTCAAGGAATATGGGCGCGAGCCAAAGGCCTTCGTCCTGGAGGCCCTGGCCAAGCACAGGGTCGTCATCATTGGCGAGACCCACCATCGGCCATCGTATTGGGCCTTCAATGCAGACCTGGTCAACGATCCCAACTTCCCAGGCCACGTGGGCACGATCTACCTGGAGCTGCCGATCAACGACCAAGACAGGATCGACCGGTTCCTGGCAGGCAAGGCGTGCAACACACTGCCGGTCATCGAGACGCTCAGGGACATGCTCTGGACGGGCTGGTCGGATAGGCCTATGTTGGACTTCTTTGTCGCGGTGTGGAAGACCAACCAGGGCCTTGCCGCGGACAAGCGGCTGCGGATCAGGTTGGTGGACATGGAGCGTCCATGGGACAAGATCCAGGGCCGCGATGACTGGCGAAGGTATGACTGCAACCGGGATCAGTTCATGGCGGAGAACATCCTCAAGGACATCGGGCAAAACCCGGCGGATGCACGCCACGGCCTCTTCATCGTTGGGGTCGGGCACACTGGACTCGGGCTGACCCACTTCCAGGGGCGACCGGCAAGGACCGCGGGATGGCACCTGGCCCAGGGGCTGGGCCGCGACAAGGTCTTCGCGGTATTCCAGCACCGATGCGCCATGACCAATGTAGGCGAGGTCCACGGCCGGCTTGCGTTGGGGCTGTTCGAATCCGCCTTTGCCCAGGTGCAGAACAGGCCCGTGGTGTTCACGTTGCACGAGGGTCCCTTTGGTCAGCAGCCGTATGACTCCGACCCCGACGAGGTCTTCTTCTGTCAGTACAAGGATGGATTCGATGCGTACCTATACCTGGGCCCATTGGAGACAGAGATCTTCTCGCCCCTGATCGAGGGGTTCTACACGGATGCGTTTGTCCAGGAACTGGAGCGGAGGCACAGGGTCATGTTTGGCAAAGGCTGGGCAGAGGCCTATGGCCAGGACAAGGCAGATGCAGCCCACTTCATTGCCTGGATGTCCAAGTCCTGGGGTCAGCCCCGCGAGTGGAGGGCCCCACTGGGTCCCATGGATGCCTGGCAGTACGGGGATGGCTGGGAAAAGGAGATCCAGGCCCGCCACGTCAGCACCGCGATGCAGCATCCCGACCAGATCAAGACCGCTGCCCAACGCCTCTTTGAGGCCATCCGCTCCGCTGACTACCAGCGACATGCCAGCGGAGCGGATTGGAGGCACTTCCTGCCTCAGGGCATCGATTATGCGATCCACCACCACGGCGACAGTTGGGTTCGATGGATCTGCCGGACCTTCAAAGACAACCCCATCCGCACCGTGGACCTGGGAGAGGTCTTCAAGAACGACGAGGGCCTGCCCACCGTGCCCTACAAGGTGACACTCATGGATGGCAGGGTCCTTGAAGGAAACCTCCCGTTCACGTACCTCGCGAGGGAAGGCTGTTGGATGGGGGTCGAGGGCTTGGATTGGCACCTGCAGTACCCGCTCGAAGACAAGACCCAGTAGCCAGGCAAGACCCCCGACTCCACACCACACCGCGTCCCTGCCGTGCACAAAAGCGGTGCGTCCATGACGAGAAGTCACGCCTGCACTCGGGCTAGTCATTCACCCATACAACCGCCGTCATGCACCCGCTCTTTTCCCGTCATTTGACTTGCCTGGGTAGCCGATGCTACAATGGGTGGCGTGCCCAGGCCCCCCGGGGGCGGTACTGCTGCAAATAACGATGCCAACACGCGTATGCCAGACGATTGGGTGTGGCGGGGACACAGGGAGGAGGTCAGACGAGGCAGGCTCCACGCCTGGATGGAGATGCCTTCTCGGACTGTGTCTGGCTATCTGTCTGGGATGGGGCCAGGCGGCTCCAGCCGACAGCCCTCTGCCCGACATGAACGGCACAGGGCCCCTGTTCATCAACGAGATCCTGGCGGTCAATGCCACGGGCCTCAAAGATCCCCAAGGCGATTTCGACGATTGGATCGAGATCTACAATGCCTCCAGCCATTCTGTGAACGTGGCCGGCATGTACCTGACCGACGACCTGTCGAACCCGACCAAGTGGCAATTCCCAAAGGGCGTGGCAGCAAGGACGACGATCCCTGCCAACAGGTACCTCCTGGTCTGGGCAGATGGTGATACAGCGGCCGGCGGTCTACATGCCGGGTTTGCGCTCAGCTCTGAAGGAGAGCAGGTCGGCCTGTCTGACGCCAATGGGATACTGATCGACGCCTTCGCATTTGGCCCGCAGACCGCGGACGTCTCGCTTGGGCGGAGCCCTGACGGAGGTCAGAACCTACGGTTCTTTGGGAACCCCACCCCCGGGGCCAAGAACGGCACCCCATACCTGGGCGTGGTGGAAGACCCGATGTTCAGCCGGTGTCGCGGGTTCTATGACGCCAAGTTCACCCTGACGATCGTCTGTCCCACGCCCGGGGCGAGGATCCTCTACACGACCGACGGCACCAATCCACAGCACACCATCGCTCGAATCAGTACCGCCAAGGTCTATGCCTCACCCGTGGTGATCGACAAGACGACGTGCCTGCGGGCCGTGGGTGTAATCGACGGGTGGAAGTCGTCGCGGGTCATCACGCACACCTACGTCCTGGGCGCATCCGCCGCGATCAAATCCTTGCCCCTGATATCACTGGTAGCCGAGGCGGGGCAGACATTCTATGAACCCAACGGCGTGGCGGCCAATCCGATGAACCAGGACTTGGAACGTCCGGTTTCCTTTGAATGGGTCCAGCCAGTGGACAACAGCGGCCTTCAGGTCGATTGCGGACTGCGGGTGCACGGCAGTGAGTACCTGCGGCCACGCTACGTCCCAGGCGACAAGTTCAGCTTTCGGGTGTGCTTCCGAAGCCAATACGGACCGAGCGAGGTGGACTATCCGCTGTTTCCGTTCGAGGTGCAGCAGTTCAAGGATATCGTATTGCGGGCCGGCCACAACGACATGGTCAATCCGTTCATCAAGGATGAGCTGGTCCGGCGCCTGTTCAAGGACATGGGCCACGTGTCCTGCGGCGGGACCTTGGCCAATCTCTTCATCAACGGTCAATACAAGGGCTACTACAATCCTACAGAGCATATCGATGAGTCCTTCTGCCAGGCATGGTTCGACAGCAACCAGCCGTGGGACGTCATGACGATGTCGGGCGTCCGCGATGGAGACGCGACTCGGTGGAACGCCTTCATCAACTTCGCCCAGCAGCACAACCTGGCCAACGATGCCTACTACAGTACGGTGCTCTCCCAACTCGATGTCGAGGAGTTCGTGGACTACCTGATCCTCCGGCTCTGGACCGGCGATTGGGACTGGCCCCAAAACAACTGGGCCGCAGCCAGCGAACGATCCCCGCAAGGGGTGTGGCGGTTCTTTGTCTGGGACGCGGAGGGATCGTTCTTCACCGATCGCCTCCAGACGGTCTACTTCAGTTCGCTCATCAGCCAGAACAACGAGCACGGCTATCTGTACCGCGGCCTCAAGGCCAATCGCCAGTTCCGGCAGTTGTTCGCCAACCGGCTCTACAAGCACTTCTACAACGGAGGGGCACTGACCGGTCAGAACGTGCTCAAGCGGTTCAACGAGCTGCGGACCCAGATGGCGGGCGTGTTGCCGGGCATGGACACCTACGTGATCAACACCTGGGTCCCGCAGCGCCCGGCGATCTTCTTCAGCGCCTGTACCCAGGAGGGCGTGTATACCTTCGCAGGTCCGGCGTTTTCGATCAACGACAAGCCCCAGAACGGCGGATACGTGCGGCCGGGCGACTCGCTGACCATGACCCCCTCGGAGCCAAACGGCGTGATCTACTACACCCTCGACGGCGGAGATCCAGCGGAACAGCTGCTCGCCTCCGGTTTTGGCCAAGTCGCCTTGGTGACCCGGGGCTCCACCAAGCGGATCCTGGTGCCCACCAAGGCGATCGACGTCTCCTGGCGGGGGGCAAGGCCGTTCGACGACTCCTCGTGGCCGATCGGCAGCGGCGAACCGGGGGGCGTGGGTTTCAACAGAGACTTCCTGGCCCAGCTCAGCACCAACGTGGTGGCGGCCATGAACGGCGTAAACGCCACCTGCCTCGTCCGGATTCCGTTCACCGTCTCGGTAGCCCCCAAGGCCGTCACTTCGTTGACATTGAAGGTCCAGTCTGACGCTGGGTTCGTCGCATACCTCAACGGTGTGGAGGTGGCACGCTACAACTTCACCGGCGAGCCCTCCTGGAACTCGAACGCCACGGAAGAGACCTCCAATGCGGTAGCCGTGGCTTTCCGACCGTTCGATATCTCTGCGTGGAGCGGGTCTCTCCGTACAGGCCAGAACATCCTGGCCCTCCACGGAATGAACTCATCGGCCGCAGACAACGACTTTCTGATCAACGCCACCTTGACGGCCGACGTCACGGGCGCCGATCAGCCGGCCGGTCTGACCCGGTACACGGAGCCCCTGCGCCTCGATCGCAGCCGGATCGTCAAGGCCCTTGTTGCCAGGGCCGGTTCTCTCAGCGCTGTCAGCGAGGCGACGTTTGCGGCCGGACCGGTGACGAAGGGGCTGCGGATCAGCGAGATCATGTACCATCCACAAGAGACGGGCGATCCCAACGATCCGAATGCCGAATACATCGAACTGACCAACGTCGGGAGCCAGACGATCAACCTCAGTAGGGTCCGATTCACCGAGGGCGTGGAGTTTGCGTTCTCCGACCTGGATCTAGCCCCTGGACACTACATCCTGGTGGTCAAGGACCCAACGACGTTCCAGAGGCGATACGGCGGAGGAGCCCTGATCGCAGGCCAGTACCAGGGCACCCTCAGCAACCGGGGCTCGCGGATTGCGCTGCAGGACGCCCTGGGAGGCGTGATCGAGCGGTTCGCGTATACCGACGCCTGGTACCCCATCACGGACGGCCAGGGCTTCTCGCTGACCGTCTCCAATCCCGCAGCAAGCGACCCCAACGCCCTGTCGAGTCAGGACGGATGGCGACCCAGCGCGTCCATCGGAGGGTCCCCCGGATGGGATGACTCGGGCCAGGTGCCACTGCCCGGCTCGGTCGTGATCAATGAGATCCTGGCCAACCCCGACCCGG
>Ga0209777_10000946_pt1 | contig 44561 bp, 23 predicted proteins | sample FrelakmetHBP12HB_FD_187147 | JGI IMG/M metagenome (GOLD analysis project Ga0209777, IMG submission 187147) | Freshwater lake sediment microbial communities from the University of Notre Dame, USA, for methane emissions studies -HBP12 HB (SPAdes)... | ecosystem: Environmental > Aquatic >...
CCCGCCCGCCCGCCCCAAGGGCAAATAGGATCTCCGTCACGTTGGGCGCCAGGGACACGATCCTCGCCGCATGGGGGCCGTCGCTGACGTGGGAGCCGGCCCCGGCCTCGCCCCATGGGCAGACGGCCAGGCCACAGACCACCCAGCCCGCGAATCCCAGAGCCAGCAGCCACCATCTTGCCATCAGGTCCTCAGAAACTGCCTGTGCAGATCAGCCAGCGTCAGCGTGATCGTCGTGGGCCTGCCGTGCGGACACCGCACGGAGGACTCCGCTGCCCGCCCGTCGGCAAGGAGCTGGACGACCTCGTGGTCGGACAGCCTCTGGCCTGCCTTGATCGCGGCCTTGCATGCGGCCATGCTCAGGACCTCATCCAGCAACTGATCGGGCGAAGGGCCTTCACGGGTCTCCAGCAGATCGGCCAGATCCTGGACAAAGGCCGCGGGATCGGCCTTGTCGAGCAAGGTCGGAAAGGCGTGTATCGCATAGCTCCGCGGTCCAAAGGGAACGATCTCAATGCCCAGCTTGGCCACCAGCTCGGCGTGGGCCTCCAGGGCGTGCACCTGGTGGTCGGCCAGGGCCAGCGTCTGCGGGATCAAGAGCCTCTGTGACTCCAGGCCCTCCTCACGGACCCGCCGGGTGAGCTTCTCGTAGAGGATCTTCTCGTGCAGGGCGTGCTGATCGACGATGGCCAGGCCGTCCTCGGTCTGGACCACGATGTAGGAGTCATGGATCTGCACGAACGTCTGGACCGATGGGGCGGACTGCTCCGATGCCTGCACGACACGGGGCGTCACAGGCGCCGGATAGGCCGGGGCCGGCTCATGCACGCCGTCCATGGCCCGCAAACCGGGTCTGTGCGTCTTGAAGAAGTCCGCCATGGCGTCCGCCACGCCCTGGCCTGGTGGACCTGATCGCGACCATCCAGTTCCGGACGGCCGATGCACGGGGCCCGTCAGCCTGACCGGCATGCTCAGGTCCTGGCCCAGGAGCCTCTCTCGCAGGACTCCGAGGATCTGGGAATGGACTCGATTGGCCTCGTAGAACCGCACCTCGATCTTGGTCGGGTGCACGTTCACGTCAAACTCCTCCGGCGGCATCCGGATGAACAAGAAGACCGCCGGATGACGATCCGGCTCCAGCAGTCCGCGATAGGCCTCGTGCACGGCGTGCGTGATGAACTTGTCCCGAATGAAACGCCCGTTAAGGAACACGTACTGGAGCTTGTTGTTGGCGCGGGAGACCTGCGGTCTGCCCAACAGCCCGAGCACGTGCAGGGTCTTCTCTGTGGCCTGCAACTCAACGAAGCCGTCTGTTTCATCGGCTGCCAGGGAGGGAAACAGGCCCAAGACCCGCTGGCGCAGCCCCTGATCCGCAGGCAACCGATAGACCTCTCTGCCGTTGTGGATCAGTGCCAGGTCCGGTCGAGGTCCCGTATCGGCCGGGTGTAGCCCGTACACGCCCAGGGCCATGCGGATGAACTGCTCGGCGACGTGGTCCATCTCGGTCTGGGCCGTGCGCAGGAACTTCTGGCGTGCAGGCAGCCTGTAGAACAGGTCCCGAACGGTGACGGCCGTGCCCTGGTCGCCGCTGCACGGGACCACCTGGCCCCTCTGTCCGCAGTCGATCTCGATAGCGTGGGCCTGGACGCTGTCTGCCGTGCGGCTGACGGCCCTGATCTGTGCAACCGCCGCGATGCTGGCCAGGGCCTCGCCTCGAAACCCATAGGTCGCTATGGACCGCAGGTCCTCGCTGGTCCTGACCTTGCTGGTGGCATGCGGCTCAAAGGCCAGGGCCAGGTCCTCGGCGTCCATGCCGCGCCCGTTATCCGTCACGCTGATGAGCCTTCGCCCACCCTGCTCGACCGTGACCGTGATCCGGCCGGCGCCCGCGTCGAGGCCGTTCTCCATCAGCTCCTTGACCACGCTGGCCGGCCTCTCGATCACCTCGCCGGCGGCGATCATGTTAATCATGTTCTGGTCAAGGACGGCGATGCGAGCCATAACGAACCGCGTTGAGCGTACAGCGTTGAGCGTGAAAACAACCGCGAACAGAGAACTACGAAAACCGGGCGTCCAGCGACAACCCAGCACTCACCAGACAACCAACAACCGGCAACCAATAACCACCCACTCCGGCCTACCGCTGGATGAGGCTGCGACCGGTCATCTCCTTGGGCTGGGGCAGGCCCATCATGTCCAGCAGGGTGGGCCCGATGTCTGCCAGGGTCCCGCCCTCGCGGAGGGTCCGGCCCTTGTACCGATCGTCGACCACGATCAGTGGCACGTCCCCGATCGTGTGCGACGTGTGGGGCTTGTCCGGGCTGCCGTCGATCATCTTCTCGAAGTTGCCGTGGTCCGCTGTGACGATGGCCGCCCCGCCGAGCGACTGGACCTTGTCCAGCACCTTGCCCAGGCACTCATCCACGACCTCAGCGGCCTTGACGGCCGCTGCCATGACACCCGTGTGGCCCACCATGTCCGGGTTGGCGAAGTTCACGACCATCACGTCGTACTTGCCGGATTCCAGTCTCTCCAGCACCACCTGCGTCACCTCATGGGCCGACATCTCGGGCTTCAGGTCATAGGTCCGGACCCTGGGCGAGGGCACGATCTGCCGGTCTTCGCCCTTGAAGGGCTTCTCCGTGTAGTCATTGAAGAAGAAGGTCACGTGCGCATACTTCTCCGTCTCTGCGCAGCGGAACTCCTTGAGGCCCAGGTCACCCCAATACGACCCCAGGATGTTCTTCATCTTGGCCGGCTTGGGGAAGGCCACGGGTGCGGGGATCGAGGCGTCGTACTCGGTCATGCACACGAAATACACGTCCGGCTTCATGGGGCGGGCGAAGTCCTGGAAGTTGGGGTCCACAAACACGCGGGTGATCTCCCTGGGCCGATCCCCTCGGAAGTTGAAGAACACGACCCCATCTCCGTCCTGGATCAAGGCCGCGGGCTCACCCTCGTCGGTCACGATACAGGTCGGCTCGATGAACTCGTCTGTGACCTTGTTGGCGTAGCTGGCGGCAATGGCCTCTGCCGCGGTCTTGGCCTTGTGGCCCTTGCCGAACCTCAGACACTCGAAGGCCTTCTGGACCCGGTCCCACCGGCTGTCCCGGTCCATGGCGTAGAACCGGCCCATGACCGAGGCGATCTTGCCTATGCCGATCTGGGCGGCCTTGGCCTCGATCTGGGCGATGAACCTGGGGCTGCTGTCCGGAGGGGTATCGCGTCCGTCCGTGAAGGCGTGGATGAAGACCTGGGGCACGTCGTTCCGCTTGGCCAGCTCCAGCAGGCCATACAGGTGCTCCAACAGGGCGTGCACCCCTGCGTCACTGCACAGGCCCATCACGTGCATCCTGCCGTTCCGCTCCTTGATGAACCGCACGAGGTTCAGGAACTCCTTGTTCTCGAAGAAGGACCCGTCCTCGATGGCCATGGTGAGCCTGACCGTCTCCTGGGGCACGATCCGGCCTGCCCCGATGTTCTGATGCCCCACCTCGCTGTTGCCCATGGTCCCTTCGGGCAGCCCCACCCACCGGCCATAGGTATGGATCAGGGTATTGGGGTATTCGGCCATGATCCTCCGGTCAACAGGCACATTGCCCGCCTTGGCGGCATTGTAGGGGTCCTCCTTTGGATCCGGGTTGTAACCCCAGCCGTCCCTGATGATTAGCACAAACGGTCGCCGCTCCAAAACCGCCTTCTTCTTGGCCATAGCCGATCAACCTTTCCCCAACAAAAGACCGGACGAGGCATTGGCCTCGTCAGAACAGGATCACACCCAAACCGACCGGATATGGTATCGGACCTAACCCCGGATGTCAAATCCAAGAGCCAGCGAATCGCCCCAGGTGCATGGTGAATGAGCAGAGTTGCGATCGATCTGGGCCGCTACCGGGAAGGGCTGGCGCCTCTTCTGCCGCAGCCACTCCGCAGGGCAGGCCTTTGCCGCAGAACGGCCCTGCGTCAGGCGCCCTGCAACTGCTCCGCCGGGCTGCTGACCCCTTCCCAAGACGGGCCTCAATGCCTCCTGCCTGCCCCTCAGGCTGATCGACGGCGGTCCGCGAAAGCCACCAGCGGCGCACGCAGTGCGTGCAAGACGCAGGACAGCCGCTGCCGTGTGGGGCTGGCCAAGCCTTGCTGCACGGAGTCGCCGCGGTCGCACGGACGCCCCCCTCGCCTTTCTGGACAGCCCAGGACATTGCGAATTCGCTGCAACAGTCGCGGAAAAAACCCTGCTTGGGTGCTAGGCCGTACAGATAGGGTCATGCACCTCTCCCGTATGCCCACTTGCCCTGTCGATCAGCCTTTACAGGTACTCGACCTCCCTGTCGCGGCGATGGTAGCCAGTCTGGTCGATAATCGCCTTGGCCGGAGGTCTAGGCCCAGAATGGGATCTTGCTTATCGCCCACCGCCGCTTTGACGATGGACCCTCTGGAAACAGGCGAATACTTCAACCGCGATTGAGTAGATGGAGTAGTCGTACGACATATCGAGGCGGCGATCGGCTAGGTGCTATGCCAGAAGGGGGACTAGCCTGTGGAAGAAAAACAGAAAGCCCGTTTGCGTGAATATGCATGGAATTACTTCGTCTACCATGCAGAACAACGCATGAAAACTTTCCATTGGACTTGGCGGGATAGCATTGATCTTTTTCTCAAACTCAAGGAGTCTTGAATCGCCATCCAAACGGCAGTCTGTAAGCAGGCCCTTAGGGAGTGATGGCCGCGATTGCCCTGTCCCCCCATCTATGGAACGCCAAACACTCTCAACTCGCCAGACAACGACCGTCGAAACCGGTGCGAGGCAGGATGGGACCAACACGCCCTTCCCAGCCACACGCCAAGATCAAGGCCGGCAATTCAGGTCCTGCGTTATGCAAAAGGCCAAGTAGCCGACCGCCGCGCCACCTCAGGGCCTGCACTTTACTTGGCCGCGGCTACGGGCGTGATCTGGACCTCCATCACCTTGGCTCGCCGGACCTTGCGGACCAGGAACCGCAGCCCCTTTCGCTCAAAGACCTCGCCCCCCTCCAGCTCGTGAGGCAGGTGTCCGATGATCCACTCGCTGAGGTTCTTGGCATCCGGCCGAGGCAGGTCAGCGCACAGATCGATCTGCGTGGCCTCGCGGAGCTTGTCCAGGGCGATGCCGCCACCGACCACCCAGGCCGCACCCGACGCCGTGGCGTGGCTGGGCAGGCGGTCGTACTCATCCTGGATGTCACCGACCAGTTCCTCGATGATGTCCTCCATGGTGATCATGCCCAGCACCCGGTCCGCGGAATCGCGGATCAGGGCGATGTGGTGGTGCTCCCGGACCAGGCGTTCCAGACAGGAGGCGATGGATATGTCGTGGGCATAGCTGGCAATGGACCGGGTGATGGCCTTCAGCGACGGTTCCTGGGGCGCCAGGCGCATGTGGGCGACCAGGTCCTTGAAATTGACGTACCCCATGATCGCCTGCGGGTCGTCGGCCCGCTCCGTGACCGGGAATCGGGTGTGCATGTCCAGATGGGCCGTGATCATGGACTGCATCAGGGTGTCGCTCAGGTTCAACATCCGGATGTGGTCTGCAGGCAGCATGACCTCCCGCACCGTACGGCTCGAAAGGCGGGCGGCATTCAGGATGATGCTCTCCTGTTGGTGTCCGATCAGCCGAGAGAGCCTCGCCCAGGCCACGCTGGCCCGAAGCTCCAGCATCTCCGCCGCCTCCGGCGCCGCGGACTCGTCCAGCCGAGGCATCCACCGCCTCTCGGCCCAGCGAGTGATGGTCCTCACCGCCCCCTCAAAGAACCACACCGCCGGCCAGACCGCGTATGAGAACCACCGCATGGCCGGCGACAGTCTCAGGCACACCCAACCCTTGTTCCTCAGCGTGAAGACCTTGGGTACCAGTTCGCCAAACAGGATCGTGACGACCGTCAACGGCACGACTACTGTGGCAATGGCCAGCACCTGCGCCGAGGCCGCCGCAATGCCCAGGCGATCCTGGAAGAACGGGGCGATCTGCTCCTGTGCCCCTGCGCCGCCGGTGGCAGCCGCGATGGCCCCGACCAGGGTAATCCCCAACTGCACGGTGGCTAGGCTGGCCTCCATGTTCTGCTTCATGAACAGGGCCGCCTGCGAGCCGCGTCGGTTCTCCTGGATCAGCAACTGCAGCCTGCCCACGCTGACAGAGGCCAAGGCGATCTCATAGGCCGCAAACAGGGCGTTGACCCCGATCATGGCCAGCATGACAATCAGTTCCACGCTCCACATGCAACGTCTCCACCTGCGAATCCAGCGTTCAGCAAACAGCGTTGAACATCGATAGGATAGCTGCAAGTCCCGCAAAAAGCCACGGTGTAACCATCACCCAAGCCGTGATACAATGGGCTGTATGCACGATCCGTCTGACACTGTGGTGCGGAATATGCTCCAGATCATCGACTGCGGCGTAGCCGACTACCGCCAGGTCCTGCGCCAGCAGGTCGAGATCCACGCGCAGCGCCTGGCCGGCCAGGTCCCGGACACGGTCCTGGTGTGCGAGCACCCGGCAGTGGTCACCTTGGGCGCGCGCAGAACCGCCAACAGGCTGCTGGCCAGTCCCGAACAACTGGCCGGCCAGGGGATCGAGGTAGTGGAGGTCACCCGGGGCGGCGGCACCACGGCCCACAACCCGGGGCAACTGGTCCTCTATCCGATCCTGGACCTCAGAAAGCGGGGCCTCAGTGCCGGCCCCTACGTCAGGACCCTGGAGGCTATTGGGCTGGAGCTGCTGCGGACCCTCGGGCTTCAGGCGAAGACTCGCAAAGGGCTTCCCGGTCTTTGGGTGGAAGATCGCAAGATCGCCTCCATAGGGGTGCGGGTCTCCAAGGGCGTGACCTTTCACGGCATGGCCGTCAATATCCGAAACGACCTGAGGATCTTCGATCTCGTTGTGCCGTGCGGGTTGGACGGCGTCCGGATGACGTCGCACCTCAAGGAGACGGGCAATGCCTGCCCCATGGCCGTGGCGAAGGCCAGGCTCAACGAGCTGCTCATCGAGCATCTGTCATAGCGAGGTTCCATGTCCCAATCCCAAGCCCCCAAGCGACCTGCGAGACTGCCCCCGTGGCTGCGTCGGCCCCTCCCGGCCCATCGGGCCTATCAACTGACGGAGACGACCCTGGAGGATCTGGATCTCCAGACCATCTGCATGCACGCCAACTGCCCCAACCGCGGCGAGTGTTGGGCCAGGGGCACGGCCACGGTCCTCATCCTGGGACCTGTATGCACGCGAAACTGCCGGTTCTGCTCCGTGGCCACGGGCAGGCCCGCCCCGCCCGATCCATCAGAGCCCCATCGGCTGGCGGAGATGGTCGGCCGGATGCACCTCAGGTACCTGGTCGTCACCAGCGTCAACCGCGACGACTTGGCTGACGGGGGTGCCAGTCATTTCAGGGATTGCGTACAGGCCGTGCGGCGGCAATGGCCGGATACCCAGTTCGAGCTGCTGGTCCCGGACTTCAGGGACTGCCAGGCCGAGGCACTGGCGACTCTCAGCCAGGCCGTGCCGTTCGTGTTTGCCCACAACGTAGAGACTGTGCCTTCCTTGTACCCGCTGGCCCGGCAGGGCGGGGACTACCGGCGGTCCTTGGACCTGCTGCGCCTGGCCAGGCAGGTCCTCGGCCACGTGCAGACCAAGTCGTCGATCATGCTGGGCCTGGGCGAGACCGAGGATCAGGTCGAACAGGTCTTGAAGGACCTCCGCGCGGTCGGTTGCGACCGGCTGACCATCGGCCAGTACCTCAGACCCTCCAAGGAGGCCCTGGAGGTCGTTGAGTACATCACGCCGCCCAGATTCGACGGGTGGGGACATCGAGCCGCCGAACTGGGCTTCTCCTGGGTGATCTCCTCGCCCTTTGCCCGCAGCTCCTACTTTGCGGAGATTTGGCCTGGGGACAATCGTTCGCTATACTTTGGGTGGAACAAGGGAGAGGAAAGGGAGAGGAAAGGCAGAGGCTAAGCGGAGTCTTCCGGAGGGGGGTGAAACAGGAGAGGGTCGTCAATCGGGTACAGTCCCGACGGCAGAAAGGTGCGGTGGTCATCGCAGGGTGACGTCCGTCGCCGCTCTTGCCGTTTCAACTGCGTCCACGGCGGACCCCTCCAGTGCCCGCGACGTCAGAGCCTGGCTCTATCCTGCTTCTTGCCTCGCGTTTCTTGTCTCACACTTCCTGCCTCTTGTTTCTTGCCACTGGCTTCTCGTTTGGCACGCCCCTCAACATTTCCTATACTTTGCAGGGTTCGAGAAGTACTGCCAGAGAGAGCAAGGATAGGAGGTTCTGACAGGAGGGGAACATGACTGGCAGGTCTGCTCTCAGGGGCCATCGCCGATCCGGTGTGGTCATGGTGGTGGCCATGATCTTCATTCTGATCTTTTCCGCACTGGCCGTGTCCATGGCCACGATGGCCAACACCAACGCACAATTGGCCCACAACCAGCATAGCGTCAACTCCGCCTTGCTGGCGGCCCAGTCGGGCCTGGAGCTGGCGAAGTACGTCGCCAACACCGTGACCCTGGCCAGCACAGGCTCCAACGCCGTCAGCGGCACTGAAGCCGACCAGGTGTGGACGACCCTGCGCCAGTACCTCGTGACCCTCGCCCTGGACAGCCGGACGGTACCCGCGTCAAGCCGATTGGCGACCGGCAATGGCGATCAAGTGACGATCTCCGGCATGTCCCTCGGCCAGACCTCCGGCACGTTCTCCCTGCGGTTCTACCGCTACGACGCCAACCGAACCACGATCCTGATCGACTCCACCGGGGCCGACGGCCCGGTGACACGAAAGATCTCCATGGATATGGCCGTGACGAAGGACAACCTAGTCCTGAACTACGCCGTCGCCAGCAAAAGCCGAACGTGGCTGACGGGCGACACGACGGTTCACGGAAATATGTATAGCGCGTGGAAATACCAGAGTATCTCTCCCTTCCATATGACCAGCGATTCAACGGTCGATGGGACGCTGAACACGATTCTCACCAATATCAATCCCACTACAGGGACAGCAGGACCTGATCTATATGCAGGCACCACCAAGATGCCCTACCATCTTGAAACGCTGGACGCCAGCGGCCATCCTGAGTACGACTCCCATGGAAACAAGGTTATCAGCTCGACAGACGAGATCCAGGGCCAGTGCCAAGGCATCAACTACGCCGTCAGTTACGGCGACAAGGCGGCCAACATGCCCGGTATGAACCTGGCCGACTATGACACGAGCACCTACAAATCGCAGACCACCGCCCCGGCGGACAGCACGATCTATAACGGCACGAAGAATAAGTCCGGCACCTGGTCTGCGACAAAGGTCACGGAGTACATGCCCCACGCGGACGGCAACTACACTCAGCCGGCGCCTTCTGGGGGATTGGCGCTGAGTCGCTACGTCTGTCAGAGTAAGACGCTCACGAATGCCATGGTCGTCGCGAACAGAAACGCCCTGTTCAAGAACTGCACCTTCAACGGCATTCTCTACGTAGACGGCGGCTCCTCGACGAGCAGCTCCAACAACGTCCGGTTTGAGAACTGTGTATTCAACGGCCCCATTGTCACCAAGCCGGCCACGGATACCTCGTCCGGGTGGTGGCAGAGGAACCAGCTCTACTTCACGGGCACCGCCACGTTCCAGAACCAGACGACCGTTCCGGCAACCATCCTGGCACCCAATTTCAACGTCGATATCGGCAACACCGACCCAACCCTGAGCGACAACAATGTCCTGACTGGTGCCATCATCGGCGGCATCGTGGACATTCGCGGGAACGCCCAGGTCTACGGCACCATCATCTCGATGTTCGATACGAGTTCGTATCCCAGCGGATACGTGAGCAACATTGGAGCCACACTCGGTGACGGCGGCTCGGAGACAACCGATCCGGGAGACGTCGGTGTCATCACCATCACACCAGACTCCGCCCAGATGCTGCCCAGCGGCATCACGACTCCCATTGTAATCAAGCCCGACCTGACTTCGTATACAGAGGGCGTGTGAATCAACGACGTGGTGACATCATCTTTGGAGTATCCGCTTGTCGGAAAGGAGGGCACTATGAAACGCCTAATCGTAACAGGGTTGCTCGCAGGGTTGACGGTCAGTGGCCTGTGCCTGGCCGGTGTCTGGTCCGGACGGGCCATGGCCGTGACGTACGGTAACGACAACGCATCTGGCGGCTGTGAGGGGGCCGTGACGGGCTGTGGGGCCGTCCAGCCTGTCTGGCTCGCTGACGATCCTAACGATCCCAACGTGCCCATCGATCCAAACGGCGGCAGTGGACCCGAGTAAGACCGCCAGGAGCATGACCGACTGGGTCTGCCCTGGTCACCCATAGGGCCTAGGGGATCCGGAATCGCCCATGATTCCGGATCCCCCTTGTGGGCCGCCGCCCGCGTAGCGGGTCCTCGTACGCAGGACGCCTGAACGTGCCCTGCCCCTCCATCGCAGAGGCCCTGCCGAAACAATCCATTGCGTCACGCCTGGGTCTTATGATATTGTGCCAGGACCTGGAGCGTAGCTCGGGTGCGCACAGGGGCACCAGGCCAGGGTCAATAGGAGACTATCTTCTGGATATGGAAGGGGTTAGCCGCTACTGTGATGGACGAAACACGCGACCTTGAGTCCTTTCTGGTCGAGGACAACGCCGAGTCCAACGACACCAACGACGAGTTTGTCCTGCCGGAGGTCCTGCCGATCCTGCCGCTTCGCAACGTGGTGGCCTATCCGGGCACCGTCACGCCCCTGGCCATTGGCCGGGATCGCAGCCGGCAACTGATCGCTGAGGCCAAACCCAACCAGACCCTCATCGGCCTGGTGGCCCAGAAGAACGCCGACATCGACCAGCCGGGCTTCAACGACGTCTACTCGGTGGGCACAGCGGCCACGATCCTCAAGATCATCAAGATGCCCCAAGGCCCAGTCCACGTGGTGGTTCACGCCCTGCATCGCTTCAGGATCATCCAGTTCGTGGCCAACCGGCCCTACTTGAAGGCCAAGGTCGCGCCCCTGGAGGTGACGGTTCGCATGACCAAGAAGCTCCAGGCCATGATGGTCAGCATCCGCCGCACGGCCAATCGGGTCATCGAACTGAGTCCCAACGTCCCGGAGGAGGCCTCGGTCCTGCTGGAGAACATCGAGCATCCGTCGGCCCTGGCGGACTTTCTGGCCGCCAACCTGAACCTGACCATGGCCGACAAGCAGGGCCTCCTGGAGGAACTCGACGCCGGCAAACGCCTGCAGATGATCTCGGTGGCCCTGGCCAAGCAACTGGAGCTTCTGGAGATGAGCCACAAGATCCAGGGCAAGGTCCGCGAGTCCATCGACAAGACCCAGCGGGAGTACTACCTCCAGGAGCAACTGAAGGCGATCCAGACCGAACTGGGCCATGCCGACAGCCAGACCGAGGAACTCAAGCAGATCGCCGAGGTCATCAAGAAGGCCAAGATGCCCAAAGAGGTCGAGGCCGAGGCCCAGCGAGAACTGGACCGGCTGGCCAAGATTCCGGCGGCGTCACCGGAGTACAGCGTGATCCGGACGTATCTGGACTGGGTCTGTGAGCTGCCCTGGGCCCTCCAGACCGAGGACCAGTTGGACATCCGCCGGGCGGAGCGGATCCTCAACCGGGATCACTACGACCTGCAGAAGGTCAAGAAACGCATGCTGGAGTTCCTGGCCGTGCGCAAGCTCAACCCCACAGGCAAGAGCCCGATCCTGTGCTTCGTGGGCCCGCCCGGGGTGGGCAAGACCTCGCTGGGTAAGTCCATTGCCCGGGCCCTGGCACGCAAGTTCGTGCGGATGTCGCTGGGTGGCATGCACGACGAGGCCGACATCCGGGGCCACCGGCGGACCTACATTGGGGCCCTGCCGGGCCGCGTCCTTCAGGAGCTGCGAAAGTGCGGCAGCCGGAACCCGGTCTTCATGCTCGACGAACTGGACAAGATCGGTGTGGATTTTCGAGGCGACCCGGCCAGCGCCCTGCTGGAGGTCCTCGATCCCGAACAGAACAGCACGTTCACCGACCACTACCTCGACCAGCCCTTCGACCTGTCGCGGGTCATGTTCATCGCCACGGCCAACTATACCGAGCCGATCCCGCCGGCCCTGTTCGACCGCATGGAGATCATCGAGCTGCCGGGCTATACCACCACGGAGAAGCTGCGGATCGCCAAGCGATATCTGGTCCCTCGCCAGTTGGTCCAGCACGGCCTGACCCGCAGGCAACTGGCCATCCCGGACCGGGCCCTCCTGGCGATCGCCCGCGACTACACCCGTGAGGCGGGCGTGCGCAACCTGGAGCGGAACATCGCCGCGGTCTGCCGCAACGTGGCCACCCGGATCGCCAAGGACGGCCAACGCAGGGCCACGATCGCCCACAAAGACCTGGCGAAGATCCTGGGACCCGCCCAGTACGAGTCGGAACTGGCCCTCCGCGCGAGCGTGCCGGGGGTAGCCACCGGCCTGGCCTACACCCCGGTGGGCGGGGAACTGCTATTCATCGAGTCCGCGTGCATGCCGGGCAAGGGGAACCTCCAACTGACCGGCCAGATCGGGGAGGTCATGAAGGAGAGCGCGGAGGCGGCCTTCTCGATCGTCAGGGCCAATGCCAAGAAGCTCGGCGTGGAGCCGACCCGCTTCACCAAGTTCGACTTCCACATCCACGTCCCAGCCGGTGCGATCCCCAAGGATGGTCCCAGTGCTGGAATCGCCATACTCACCTCCCTGGTCTCACTCCTGTCGGCCAGGCCCGTCAAGCCCGACGTGGCCATGACCGGGGAGGTGACGCTCCGGGGATTGGTCCTGCCCATCGGCGGTCTCAAGGAGAAGATCCTGGCCGCCAAACAGGCGGGCATCAAGACCGTTATCCTGCCTGCCCGCAACAAGAAGGACATGGTCGATGTGCCCAAGGAGGCCAAGAAGGGCCTGACCTTCCGGTTCGTCAAGAACGCCGAAGAGGTCCTCAAGGCCGCGATAGCGAGGGCTAGCACACCGTCACGACCAGTCCGGTCACATTGACTTGGTAGTCGAAGAATCGGGCCCGCGGATTGGGAGGCTCTTGCTCCAGGTCCTGGCGGACCTTCTTTGCGTCCTCGGACGATTTGCAGACCATCAGCAAAAATCCGCCTCCGCCGGCCCCGAGCAGCTTGGCCCCATGGATGTGCGGACCGATCCTGGACAGCAGGGCCTCCACCGAGTCGTTGGTCGAACCGGGATCCAGTTGTTTGTTGAGCACCCACGCCGTATGCACGTGTTCGCCGAACGCCCGCACGTCCCTGCGGGACATGGCGTCTGCCACCTGCGGGGCCAGGGCGAGGATGTCACGAAGCGTGGCCATGGTCCCCCGATCCCGCTGGAGGTAATGACCTACCACCTGCGAGAGGATGTCCTTGGCCAGGCGGGTGATTCCGGTGTAGTAGAGGAGCGTCTGTCCCTCGTTGGCGCGGGGGTCCAACACATCGGCAAGCAGATAGTGAATCCGCGGATCGGGGACCAGCCCAGCCTCTGCGGAGATGATCTTCGATCCGCCCACGACCCCGCCGATCTGGTCCTGCCAACCGCCGCCCGTGGTAAGGGCCTGCTCCAGACGCAGGACGGCGTGGAACAGGTCACGGGAGGTGAACGCATGGCCTGTGGCACGACCGATGACCGCCAGCAACACCGCCCCCATGATGCTGGAGGTACCCAGGCCACTGCCCTTCGGGACAGCGGCCAGGGTGGTCAGCTCGATCCCGCCTCCAAACAACCCCAGCATCCGCTCCAGCGTGACGCCATCGGGCCAGGCACTCGGGGTGCCCTGGGGGCCAGGGGCGAATCCCGATAGGGCCAGCGCAGCCTTGGCCAGGCCGTATTCGCTGTCAGGCCGGCGGTAGTCCAGCAGATCCTCCAGGCGGCGGATCTCGATCCGGGTGCCCAGATCGATGGAGCCGATGCGGATCACCGGCTCGCTGACGACGCGGAGATAGACCTGGATGGGGGGTTGGCCGTTCAGGTCCACGGCTGTGTTGACCACACATCCGCCGTGCTCGAGCGAGTAGGGTGGGGTGTCCGTCCATCCGCCTCCTGTGTCCAGTCGGGCAGGAGCACGCCCCCAGACGATCTCATCGCTGCGGAGGCGGTTGCGAGGATAACCCGCGATTCTCTCGCCTGTGGCCATGATCGCCTGTCCCAGAGACTCGAATGCGACCGAGCGGGCCCGATCGGGCCACGCCTCGGACCTCAGAGACACGGGCCAGTCCAATCCCAATGAGCGGAGCCAATCGAGCGTCTGGACAGAGGGCCTTACAGAGGACCCGGCGAACACCCGGTCCATCGCCGCCCGGCCGTCCTCATCGAGCAGGGACAACGCCGAGGCCAGGGTATGGATCACCCTCGGGAATACGAACCGGTCCAGGTCGTGTCCCTGCCAGTCCTGGTGCCATCGCATGGCCTCTGCGATCAGGCTCGACATCAGGGCCGGCTGGCCATCGCCGAGCCCGAGCAGATGCGCAAGGTCTGCAGCCGAGAACCCGCTTTCGCGGCCAAAGACCTTGTGAAGGGAACCTGCGACGGTGTGAGCACGTATGCCCTCCCGCCGCTGGTGAAACCTGGCCAGATCGGTCAGCACCGCCATGTCGGCCAGGCTGTATCGCTCGGCCGACCTCCAGGCTCGCCGTTGTTCGCCGGTCGCCCGGTCCGGGTCCAGCATCCACAGCCAGGCCCTGTACTGCTCGGGTTCTCTTGCCGCCGGAAACAGCCTCGCCTCCCAGAGGTCCTGCCTCTTCATTGCCGCAGGCCCTGGCCAGAGGTCGTCCGGGGAGCACCCCACGGCCTCAAGCCACCGGTTCAGGGGCCTGCCGCAGAAACTAGACGTCTCCGCCCCGGCCGTGTTGAATCGGTCGCGGACGTGGTAGCAGCGGACAAACCATACCGCATCGCCGGCCCTGGAACGGCCCGGCACGACGTCCACACAGGCCCCACCCGGCAGAGACAGGGGCTGTCCCACATCGACGCCGACGATGAGGTTCTCGCCGGCCAATTCAAGGCTGGAATGGACCCTGCAGCCCTCGACCCAGGCCTTGGAGCCGGCAATCTGCCCATCCCCATAAACCTCGGTATTGATCGTCAGCACCGCATTCGGAGAAGGACTCCTGTTCTCCTGCTGCAACACGTAGTGTCCACTGTCGATCAGTTGCAGGCTGGTTCCGAAATGCAGGAACTCACATTCGGGCAGCACCCGGACGTGGAACGGGGTGCGACGGAGCATCTCGAAGAGACGGCCGGCGAGAGACTCGTCCCATCTGCTCTTGTTCCTTCGCAGGCCCTCCAGGTAGCCGGCCAACGTAACATCACTGCCCATGGCGCAGCAGATCTCCTGGTAGAAGTCGAGACACCCTCGTGGGATGGCCTCGGCGAGATCGCCGGCGATGGAGAACCTGCCATCGGCCCCTCGTCGCAACCCGAACCCCTGCAGCAACGTCACGGCCACCTCGGCCGTGAAGCCCATCACTCCAATGTCCAGCAGCGCCCTTCCGTGCGGGTCCACGGCCCGGTAGGAGGCCTGCTCCGTGGGTGTAGGCTTCTGAAGAAAGAGCCTGACCGTGTCCGCCTGGCCCCTGCAGTAGACCCCATGCCTGCTCGCGGCCTCAGGATCCGCATAGCACGCCAGACCCGTGACCCCCGCCTCAGCAGAACGGACCTGTTTGGAGTCGAACCGGAGCAGGACGTCGCCGGCGGTGATCACGATCTGCCCCGTATCGGACTGGGGCGCCGGAAGGGCGAGGTAGACCGGCAACTGTCTGTCGAACAGGGTGGGAGACAGACAGGAGTCACTTTCACCGGGCATCGGGACAAAGACCTTGCCGCAGGGACTGTACGCAGGCAGCCTCTTGGAGTCGCCGCCGGCATGCATGATCAGGACGCGGAGTCCTGCCAGGACGTCACGCCAGACCTGAGGCTCGTCCGCCGCGCCCCTGCTGCCGGCCAACTCGCGGGAGAGGACCTCTGCAAGGCAGAACAGCGTGCTTCCGCCGCTGCCCACCCGCCTTCCGCCCGGGTCAGGAAGGACTATGGCCTGGCGGACCCCCTGAAGCAGACCCAGCTTCCTGCGAAGGGCCAGTTGCCCCTCGTAGGCCTGGGCCTGGAGGTCGTTGGAGGCAGTCAGTATCAGATAGTCCCAGTGCATCTGTTGCATCGGCAAAGGCCCTCGACTCAGATCCCCCGTGGCTCCAAGGGTACATGGGATCTCGCTGGAAGACAAGGATTCATCGTATGGCCCTCGCCACCTTGACCACGTCGATCATGGCCGCCACGTCGTGGACCCGGACTACGGACGCCCCGGCTGCCACGCAAAGGGCAACCACCGTGGCCGTGCCGAAGACCCGATCCGCCGGATTGTCCCTGCCCGTGATCTGGCCGATGAACCGCTTGCGGCTGGGACCGACCAGGACACGGTAGCCCGTGGCCACAAAGCGGTTCAGATCGCGGAGCAAGGCCAGGTTGTGCTCGGTGGTCTTGCCAAACCCGATGCCGGGATCGATGAAGACCCGCTCCTTGGGGATCCCTGCGGCCTGGGCCTTGGCCGCTCGCTCCAGCAGAAACGCCAAGACCTCCCCGACTAGATCACCATAGGTGGGCTTAGTCTGCATCGTGGCCGGTGTACCCTGCATATGCATGAGCACAACAGGTACCTGGCTCTTTGCGGCCAGTCTCGCCATTCGGTCGTCGGCCAGGGCCGTGATGTCGTTGACCATGCTTGCGCCGGCATCCAAGGCCGCCTGGGCCACTTGCACGTCGTGGGTGTCGATGCTGATCGGGGTCTTCACCTGTCCGGCCATGGCCTTGATCACCGGGATGGCACGCCGGATCTGCTCGTCAGAGGGCACGGGGCTGGACCCAGGCCTGGTCGATTCGGCCCCGACATCGACGATCGCAGCCCCCTTTGAAGCCATGGCAAGCCCGTGCTCGACCGCCCGCCCGGCGTCGAGGAACTGACCCCCGTCGCTGAAGGAGTCGGGCGTGACGTTGAGAATACCCATCACCAGGCACCCGGCCGAGAAGTCCAGCCTCCCCGTGGGCCAGATCAAGACGCCTGATCCTCCGCCTCTTTTGGAGTCTTGATCCGTCATCTTGTTGGTTCTTGGTTCTTGGTTGTTGATTGTTGGTTGTTGATTTTGGACATAAGGAAGCCAATGCCGGTCAGCTTCCGGGCCAACGGACCTGCAGAGTCCTCCATCAGGACCGTGGTATTCTGGAACTCCCTGCGCACGGGGTAGTTCCTTCGCAGGTCGTCAAAGAAGGCCCCTCGCGTCTGGGGCCGGACCACCAGGATCTCACGGGTATTGAAATCATCCCTGTGGATCGCATAGACCTGCTGGACGGTCTGATGGATCAACTCCTGCTCAGGGAGGTCCTCGGCCTCCAGCTCGATCGTGGGGACTGCCGGCACAGGCAGGAACTCGGCCGCCTGATGTCTGTGCTCGATACCCAGGTGCCGACACACGGCGAGGTAGACCATCATCAGGCCGGCGATCTTGCCGTCAAGGGAGTAGCCTGCGATGTGGGGCGTGGAGAGGTCCACCCGGCGGAGCAGGTCCTGATCGACGTTCGGTTCATCCTCCCACACGTCCAGGACCACCGCCTTCAATCTGCCCTGGGCCATCGCGGCCTTGAGGGCCTGCGTGTCATGAACGGCCCCTCGTGAGGTATTGATGAAGACCGTGCCCGGCCTGAGCCTGTCGAAGAAGGCCGAGTCCGCCAGATGGAAGGTCCTGTCCGGACCGTCCTGGGTCAGCGGCGTGTGGAGCGTCACGAAGTCGGATTCGAGCACCTCTTCCAGGGGCCGATACGCGGGATCGCCGGTCTGCCTGGCCAGGGGCGGGTCATGGAGGATCGTCTTCATGCCCAAGGCCCGGCACATGGCCGTTACGCGGCTGCCGACGTTGCCCACGCCCACGATCCCGATGGACTTGCCTTGGAGCGTGACGTGGTGCCTTCGGCCCACGGCCAGCAAGGCCGCCACCACGTACTCAGCCACGGAGTTGGCGTTGGAGCCTGGGGCCGAGGCAAAGCCGATGCCCCTGCTTCGCAGGTAATCCACATCCACGTGCTCGAAGCCAATGGTCGCCGTCGCCACAAAACGAACCCGGCTGTTCTCCAAAAGCCTGCGGTCCACGGGCGTGACACTGCGGACCAGGAGCACCTCTGCGTCGGCCACCCTCGCAGGTGTGATCTGCCTGCCTTGGACGACGTGGATCTCGCCCAGGTGCGAGAAGCAGGCCTCGATAAAAGGGATGTTGCCGTCTGCCACGATCTTCATGCAGTGCTCCCTCGCCACGATACGGCTACTCGGGCATTACTTCACGTGCACCCGGGCAAACTTGCGGCGGCCCACCTGGAGGACCATGCCATGTGTGGGCGTGACCATCTCATTGGGGTCTGTAACCTTGCGGCCGTCAACACTCACGCCCCCTTGGGCGATCATCCGCTTGCCTTCGCCACCGGAAGCGACCAGGCCGCAGGCCAGCACGAGCTTGCTGGCCATGATCGGCCCTGCAGGAAGCTCCGCAATCGGCATTTCGTCCGGCAATTCCTTCTGGGCAAAGACCTTGTCGAAGTGGGCGGCTGCCGCATCGGCAGCCGTCGCGTCATAGAACTGGGTCACCACGGCCTTGGCGAGCAGGACCTTGGCCTCCTTCGGATGGGTCTTGTCCGGGTCGGCCAGTTCCGCAATCCGGGCAGCCGGCAGGTCGGTCACAAGCGTAAAGTAGTTGGCCATCATGGCGTCTGAAATGCTCATCAGCTTGCCGAACATGTCGTTGGGCTCATCCGTGACGCCGACGTAATTGCCCTTGGACTTGCTCATCTTGTCCTTGCCGTCCAGGCCCACCAGGATCGGCATGGTGATGACGATCTGCGCCAGTTGCCCGGCGTTCTCCTGGAGCTTGCGCCCGACCAGGTTGTTGAAGGTCTGGTCCGTGCCGCCCAGCTCCACGTCCGCGCGGATCATCACCGAGTCGTGGCCCTGCATCAGGGGATACAGGAACTCGTGCACGCCGATGGGCTCGTCCGCCTCGTACCGCTTCTCGAAGGTGTCGCGTTCGAGCATCCTCGCCACGGTCATCTGGGCCGCCAGCTTCAGCACGTCGGCAAAGCTCAGCTTCTCCAGCCACTCGCTGTTGTGCCGGACCTCCAGCCTCTGCGGGGAGGTGTCCAGGACCTTGCCGGCCTGCTCGAAATAGGTTCGGGCGTTCCTCTCAATCTGCTCCGGCGAGAGCATGGGGCGGGTGGTGTTGACACCCGTCGGGTCGCCGACTCGAGCCGTGTAGTCGCCGATGATAAGCACCGCCTTGTGGCCCAGGTCCTGAAACTGGCGCATCTTGCGAAGGACCACGGTGTGCCCAAGGTGGATGTCCGGACTGGTCGGGTCCAGGCCGAGCTTCACGCGGAGCTGCCTGCCCTCTTTGGCTGCTCGGGCGAGGCGATCGGCCAACTCGTTTTCCGTGTAGATCTCCGCCGTGCCCCGTTTGAGCAATTGAACCTGTTCTGCGATGCTGGCTGCCATAAGCCCTCTCTAAACCAAGGATATCCGAAAGCCAGGATTATAAGGAGAGCCGCCAACCCAGGCAAGCTTGGCTCAAAAAGGAATGGAGGCTGAGAGAGGACTACAGACCCGGCGCCAGATGCGGACCCCTAACCCGTAGCCCGGCCAGGCCGCATCGGTTATAGTGGAGGGGCCGCTGAGTATGGATGCCGGACACCGTACCGGCAGGGTTCGGCATCGCAGGTGCAGAAGGATAGGCCTGAGGACACACAGCCATGGGTAAGAGAAGGGACGTCCTGCCCAGAGCCCAGCAGGGGGTGCTGGTCATCATGACCGACTACCACCTGGGCGACTTCGCCATCGCGATGCCTGTGATAGAGGCCCTGGCTGCGTATTTCGACCACGGGATCGACCTGGCGGTGTTTGGCGCCCACGCCCCGCTGATCCGGATGTTGCCCTCGGCCGCCAAGATCCGGGTCCTCCCCTACCAGACCCGGAAGAAGGCCAGGGACTTCCGCCAATCCGTCAACTTCCTCAGGCTGGCCCTGCGACTGATGGTCACACGCTACCCCGTCACGATCGGCGTCAGCGACCGGATCGCCTGTGCGACCTTGGCCCTGGCCTCGCTGGCTCCCAGACGGATCGGCAGAAGGGCGGCCACTCGCTCCTGGGTCTACAACGATCGGTTGCCGGCCAACCCGCATGAACGCCACCGCCTGGACGCCTTCAGCATGTTGCTCATCCGCATCGGGATACAGGGACGGCCGCCGCTGCCGCACCTGCTCCTGTCTGCTGCCAGCCTGGAGCGGGCCATTGGCCTGGTTCGAACACAATGGGGGCAAGGCTGCCGCTACGCCGTCATCCATCCCATGGCCGGCAAGCCCTCTCGCCAGTGGCCGGAGGACCGGTTTGCCCTTGTGGCGGACCGGCTCATCAGGGACTGCAACCTCGGGGTCTGCATCATCGGAAGCCCAGGCGAGGCCAGCGCCCTCCACTCGCTGCGGGACAGGATGGACCATCGCCAACGGGCCCTGGTCGCAGCCGAGACGCTGGACGTGAGCCTGGCCCTGATCCACCTTGCGAGCCTGTTTGTGTGCAACTTCAGCGGGCCCACGCATTTGGCCGGCCTCATCAGCGAGGCCCCGGTTGTCTGCATCTCGGGTCCAACGGACAGGGAGTATTGGAAACCCCTGGGCAACCCCCACGTGACGATGCTGCATGGTCCGGTGTGCAATCACCGGTGCAGGCGAGAGGCATGCACCAACGGGTTCCGCTGCGTGCGAGACGTCACCGTAGACGAGGTCCTCCAGGCGGCCAAGGGCTATCTGGCCCGGCCCAATCCAGGCTCCGCACAGGACCGCGATTGACCACCCCGTGGAGACGGCGGGGCGCCCGGGCCTCTTCCAGAGGCCGCCTTGCGCCGGCCGATCGCTCGTTCGGCACCAACAAGGGGGGCCCGTACCAGCTCGGTACAGGCCCCCTGAGAGTACGAAACTGAAACCTCGCTTACTGTCGGTCACCCGCGAGGTAGCGAATCTCCCCGGCCGACAACGCCCGGTTGTAGATGCGGAATTCATCCAACAGGCCGGTGAAGTAGGCGTCGGAGCTGTACTGCGACCGGCCGAGCCAGTTCTGCGTGGTCTTGCCCAGGTCCTTCGGCAGAGTGCCGGTCGAGCCGCTGGCCACAGCGTCACCATCCACGTAGAGCCGCATGGTCTTGCTCGCACCCTCGAATGCCACCGCCACGTGGTGCCAGCCCGTCAGTGAGGCAGATGCGTTCAACACGGACTCGCCGCCGCCGCCCGTGGTGGTGATGGCGAACCGTACCGCCCCACTGCTCCCCGCCGTCGGCGTCAGGAACATATAGACGTTCGTATCCATGCCGAAATCGAAAATCCGCTGCCAACCGCCCGAGGCATTGGACACGTTCACCCTCGTGGTGAACGTGGCATCGGCCAGCGTGCTCAGCAGCGGTCCGATGGGCAGATCCACGTAGTCATCCGTACCGTTCAGTTGGATCGCCTTGCCGTACCCGGAGTCGTCGGCATAGGTCTGGTTGCCCATCGCTGTGCCGTTGTACCCGTGGCCGGACCCGTCCTTCGCGTCGCCGTCCAGGGCATAGTACGCCGAAAGACCAGCGGTGCCGGGGTCAACCGGCTGGACCACGGCCGGTGCCGACCGATACAGCCGAATGTCGTCGACGTACAGGACCCCCTCGCCCGAGCCGGACACACCCACCGTCAGGGTGTTGACCGCCTTCAGGCTCACACCCACCACCGACGCAAGATCGATATTCCACTGCTTCCACAGGGGCATCGCGATGGCGGCTGCGTTACCCGGGTAGTCCACCCTCGTGCCGTTGATCTTCAGATAGACCTGCCCGGCACCGTTGTCCGATGAGCCGCGGAAGTATAGCACCAGGGTCTTCAAACCCCCTTGGGTCCAATCCTGCGCCGCACCGAAGGTCCGCACGGCCTCCGATGTGCTCTTGCCGGTCGTATTGTCGTAGAAGAACGGCATGGACTGCCTGCCTCCGTGGATGATGGTCCGCTCAGCCCACGGCTTTTGGGAGTTGCCGACCGCCGAACCCGTGCCGTTGCCGGCATAGGCACTTACACCGCAATCCACATTGGCGGAGTTATCCAATCCGCCCTGCCACGCGTAGTACACGCGATTGCAGGTATCGTCGTACTTCTCAAAGTCATCGACCACGAGAGAGTCGGGCGTGGAGAGGCTCCAGACCGGCCCTTCCCACGACCTGGGCGTGGCCGCGTCATTGACCTCGTTGACCTTCCAGTAGTACGTCCGCCCATATTCAGCGGGCAGAGAGGCAAGGGCATAGCGGTGCGCACTGACGGTCGTGACCAAGGCCGCGCCATTGGCCACGGCATTCGAATCGGTGGTGAGGTACACCTCGTGCTTGGCCGCGGTTCGGCCAGGCCGCCAGTTAAGGACCGCATTCAGAGCCACACCCGTACTTCCAGAGGCCGGCTGGGGTTCCCGAGCAACCACAGGGACATAGAAGAACCGGACCTCACTCAAACCGGATGACTTCGCTCCACCCCAGTTGCTGTTGATGGTCAGCTTGACATACTTGGCCTGCACTCCGCCGAAATCCACGGCCGTGTTGTGGACATAATTTGGCTCGCCGGTTGCCTGGGCAAACTCCGGGACACCTGCCAGAGTGGTCCAAGTGGTCCCATCCAGGGAGGTCTCGATCTTCACGTCCTTGGCCCCATAGCCGATATCGGGCTCCACCACCTGATTCGAGTTCCACACCCACATCTGGTACAGGCTGTACACACTATCGAACTGATACTGGATCCAGATGGGTGTCTGCTTCGACTTGCTGAGCCACATCTGCGACGTCGTGCTCGAGTGCTCATCCAAGACATTGAGTCCGGAGCCATCGATCGTCTTGTCCGGCCCGGAGGACGCAGCGAGTGAACTGGATGCGGTGGCCTTGATCGGCGTGACCTTGTAGCCATACGTCTCGGCGGTGAAGCTCCATACGGCACCCTTGAAGACAGTTGAATCCGGCGGGGCATTGACCTCATCGACCCGCCAGTAATAGGTCTGCCCGAACGCGAAGAGGCCGGCCGGATCGCAGGTATTGACGTCCAGGCTTTGACTGACCAGGACGCCCATCGTGTTGGCCCTGCTGGCGGCATTCACATCCTCGTACGTGGTTCCGAGGTACACATCACGGGTGACCGCGGTCGCCAAGGGCGTCCAACTCAGGCCTTTGTCCTGCGGCACGTCCTTGGCCCCGTCGGCAGGGCTTGGGTTGTAGGCCTGCTTGCCGGCATCGACGACCCCTGGGCCCTCAAGGCGGAAGCCGTCAAATGCCGCGTAACCCGCATTACTGGAGAAGGTAGCGTGATGAAGCCCCACCTGCACCGCCAGACCGTTGAGGTCCGGCCGGTTCAAGGGATTGAAGGCGGGATCGGGATAATCCACCCAGGTCACGCCGTCAGCACTGGTTCGGAGGGTGAATGTGTTGCCGACTCTCTGAAGCTGCAGGTACTTGTCCCCATTCCAGGCCGTTCCATTGCCGCCTGTATCCTCGCTGCGCACGTTGTTGGTGGCGTATCTCACGATGTTGCCAACGCCATAGAGAGGAAAGTAATCGATGGAGACCCAGTTCTCGCTTCCACCGACATCGTCCGGAATCGCTCTGGCCATGAGCCCGCAGTTGTTGTACAAGACCGAGGAAGAGGCTGTGCCCGCGTAGTCAGTGACCTGGACCGTGGCGATGAAGTCGCCCCGGACGATCTTGTACAGGAACGGGCCCAGTGGACTCCACGACTCGGACCAGACCCCATTGGTGGACGCCAGGTACAACTGGCCCGGACGATCGATGGACGCACTGAGCGAGTCCACGGTCTCGCCCGCTTCCAGGCCCACGAACCCGTCCCAGCCGGTTCCCGTCACACCCTGGGTGACGTAGTTGTGCGCCGTCTCAAACTTGTCAGTGAACACCCCTGCCTGCACCACCGCACTCACGGCCAGCGCCAGCACAGCAACGCCTTGGATCAACTTCCTGCCCATGACTATCCTCCTGAAAAGGAGATCAACCTAACCGTGCCCCGGCCACTTGCCAAGGCATCCGTTCACCCGGTAACTCCATAGGCGCCACCTACTCGCGAGCCTTCACGCCCGGTGGCCGACGCCAGCCTCCCCTCCCTTACGACCCTATCATAGAATCGGCCTACTGACCTCCTTCCTGCACAAATAGCCAACCCGCAGAAAGAGGAGACATAGAACCTGGCAAAAGCCCGTCACTCCTGAACGACCTCCGATATACGACGGCGGCACAGACTCCGATGCCACAGCGGTCCACGCTGCCAAATCAGATTCTACACAATGGACCCAGACCGATTCAACCCGGATGTTCTGTTTTTCGAGATGAACACATCGGAATCTCCTACAACTCCATCGTCGGTGAAAGCGGCTGTCCGGCGATGCCTGAGTTGTCACTCGGCCACGACATCGGTCCAGGTGTGCGCATAGGCAGAATGGCACTCCTTCCAGCGCACAGCCGCCCGGGCCCGGGCCGCCATGACGTGAACGCAACGACCGACCTATGCGCATTGATTAGGCTGGCGTGCTGTCTGCGCATATCCATGACTTGCCGGCTTAGCAGCATCGGCGTCGACAGAGAGGTCTCGGAGATCCCCACCCAGGGCCGCGCCCGCATCGTCCAGTTGATGGCCCGGCCGAAAATTCTTCCGACCCTATCGATCGCCGGCCAGGTAGCGAATCTCTCCCGCCGACAACGCGCGGTTGTAGATGCGAAATTCATCCAACAGGCCGGTGAAGTAGGCGTCGGCACTGTACTGCGACCGATACAGCCGGATGTCATCGATGTACAGGACCCCCTTGCCCGATCCGGATACGCCCACCGTCAAGGCATTGACCGCCTGCAGGCTCGCTCCCACCACCGACGCAAGGTCGATATTCCACTGCTTCCAAATGGCTCGTGTCAGGGCATCCGCACTGCCGTTGAAGTCCACCTTCGTGTTGTTGATCTTCACATAGAGTTGGCCGCCACCGCTGTCCGATGCGCCGCGGAAGTACAGCACCAAGGTCTTCGCACCGCCCGCCGTCCAGTCCTGTGCCGCATCGAAGGTCCGCACGGCCTCTGATGTGCTCTTGCCGGTCGTGTTGTCGTAGAAGAACGGCATGGACTGCCTGCCTCCGTGGATGAGGGTCCGCTCGGCGAACGGAGCTGAGACGTTCCCGACCGTCGAGCCGGTGGCGTTGCCCGTAGACGACGATACCGCACAGTCCACGGATCCTGAGTGACCAAATCCATCCAGCCAGGCAAAGAAGATCCGGTTACAGGCATCGTTGTAGGACTCAAAGTCATCCACGGCAAAGTACTCGGGTGTGACGAAGCTCCACACGTCTCCTTCCCAGGTCCTGGGAGTCGCCGCGTCATTGACCTCATTGACCTTCCAATAGTAGGTCCTCCCGTACAGAAGGCCAAGGGAACCGAGACCCAGGCCGTGTGTGGTCACGGTCTTGACCAGGGACAGGGCGTTCGGTTCGGAGCCGAGAGATACTTCATGCCTGACCGCCTCTCGCCCAGGTCGCCAATTCAGGATCGCGTCCACGGCCACGCCCGTGGCTCCCGAAGCGGGGGTGGGTGCGAAGGCCTTTACGGGCACATAGAAGAATCGAACCTCACTCAAGCTGGCCTGCTTGGTTCCATCCGCCCAGTTGCTGGTGACGGTCAGCTTGACGTACCTGGCCTGCACCCCGCCGAAGTCCACGGTGGTGTTGTGAACGTAGTTTGGATCGCCGCTGGCCTGGGCAAACTCCGGAGCGCCAGCCAAGGCCGTCCAGGTCGTTCCGTCCGTCGAGGTCTCGATCGTCACGTCCTTGGCCCCAAAACCGACGTCCGGCTCAACCAGTTGATTCGAATTCCACACCCACATCTGATGGAGCTTGTACAGGGCATCGAATTCATATTGGATCCAGATCGGTGACAACCCCTTCTTGCTGAGCCACATCTGGGTCCCGGAGGTCGAGTGCCGGTCACTGGCGTCGAGTCCGGAGCCGTCGATCGTCTTCTCTGGGCCCGTCAGGGCATTGGACGAACTGGAAGCCGTGGCCTTCACGGGCTTGACCGGATAGCCGTACGTCTCGACCGCAAAACTCCAGACCCTGCCCCTGAAGAAGGTCGACTCGGTGGGCGGGGCATTGACCTCATCGACCCGCCAGTAGTAGGTCTGGCCGAAGGCAAACAGGCCGGCCGGGTCGTAAGTCGTGGCGTCCTGGCCCTGGCTGACGAGCACGCCCCTCGGGTCGGCCCTGCCAGCGGCGTTGACGTCCTCGAACAGGGTGCCGAGGTACACGTCGTGCGCGGCGGCATACCCTCCCCGCGTCCAGGTCAGGGTCGCATCCCGGCACACGTCAATGGCGTTGTTGGCCGGATCCGGCTTAGAGGCTAGGAGACGATCCTGTGGTGACATGACCGTCACCCCATCGACGTAGGTAGCCGTACCCGTATCGCTGATGCCCTGGATCTTGATCCAAAGCGGATCACCCCACTTGAAACCAGTCCCGGTGTTCAGCGTCAGAGTCATCCATTCGTTGTCTCCAACGGAGACGGAGGGAGTCAGATCGCCTCCCCCAATCAGGGTGGCCCCAACGGAGGTGTCTATGGCTCCAAAGCCGGAGGAAGGCAGGAGGGATGCATTCCCGCCGGCCCAGAGTTCGACCCGCAGGGCAGAGCTGGCATCGCTTCTGCCCACCCACATGCTGATCTCGTACCCCGTGTTCTGATCCCAGGTCCCTATCTGCTGCCAGATGTAGGCCCCGTACCACACCTTCAAGACGTTGATCCCGTCGGGCGTGGGAAGCCAGGATCCATCTTCGAGGTAGGCCGAGCCTTGAGAATCGATGATCCAGCCTTCCGCATAGTCAACCCATTGCCCACCCCCGCCGGCTCCCAGAGACGTGGACTCAAAACTGGGATTGGCAACAGGGGGTTTGAACAGCTCTGCCTGGGCCACGCCTCCAACGGTCATCGCGAGCGCGAGAACCACGGACTCAATCGATCTCTTGCACATGGCATCCTCCTGGTACAAGTGGATTCTACACCAGAGACCCCGGTCGGTTCAACCCAGGTGTTCCGTTTTTCGAGACGAGCACGTCGCAATTCCCCGCCCCTCAGCGGCTGGCGAGGACCCGGCGGTAGACGCCTTCGATCGTATCGACCATCGTGTGCGGGGCAAACTTGTCTTGGACGAACCGGCGGCCGTTGCGGCCGAGCCGCTCCCGGAGCGACCTGTCCGCGATCAACTCCGCGCAGGCCGAGGTCAACTGGCCGACGTCCTTGGGTTCGATCAGTCGGCCGGTGTCCGGATGGACCACCTCGCGTGCGCCGTCCACGTCGAAGGAGACGGCGGGCCTGGCGCAGAGCATGGCCTGGGGCAGGGTTCTCGCAAGACCTTCCCGCAGCGAACAGTGCACCAGGACGTCCGAGGCCTGAATGGCCAGGGGGATCTCGTCGGGTGGGAGCAGGCCCGTGAACCGAAACCGGTCCGCCAGGCCCAGGGTCTTGACCTGCTGCTTGTAGGCGTCAGCCAGATTACCGTTGCCGACGAACAGCCAGATCACGTTGGGTAGCCGCGGCGCCAGGCTCTTGGCCGATTCGATGATGAAGTCGTGGCCCTTGAGCATAAAGAGCCTGGCCACGGTCACGAGCACGACCGCCTCTGCGGGGATGTCGTATCGGCTCCGGAAGGCGAGCGTCTCTTCGAGTGGGATCTGGCGATAGAAGCCCTCCTCGGCAATCGCGGAGTAGGCCGTCACATAGGGCTTGTCCAGGCCGATCCCCGCGGTACGGGATTGCTCGGTCATGGCGTCTGCCACCGTGACGAAGGCATCGGTCCACCTGGCCGCCCTGCGTTCGAGGCCGATGTACAGCCGATTCACCCACGGACTCTGATAGGGGTGAAACGACAGCCCGTGCACGCCGTGTATGATCTTGGGCCTGGGCCGGAGGTGGTAGGCCGCCCGCCTGCCCAGGATACCGGCCTTGGCCGAATGGGTGTGCACGATGTCAGGCCTCAGTCCCTCGAACAGCCCCTTGATCCGGACGTAGCTGACCACGTCCTTGATCGGGTCGATCGCCCGCCGGAGCTCCTTGACCACCACCGTCTGATACCTCTGGCCCCGGGTCTGGTCGAAGAGCTGGCCTTCCGGCCCCAAGGCGGGACCGGTGATGAGTGTCACGTCGTGCCCGCGATCGGCCAGGACCTTGCAGGTGATCAAGGTATTCTCCTGGGCGCCGCCCAGGATCAGACGGGTGATGATGTGAACGATTCTCATTTCAATACCTGATCCACACCAGACACAGTCCACTGGCGGGCGCCAACTGTCCTGCAGCGGTCCGGTCCTTGGCCTCCAGGATCGCAGCCATCATCTTGGGCTCCCAGCGGCCGTGGCCGATGTCGACCAAGGTCCCGACGATGTTGCGAACCATGTTGTACAGAAACCCGTCGCCCTCGACCTCGATGGTCACGTAGTCCGCCTTGTCGCCGGTGCCCCGGGCCACCTCGCAGCGGAAGATCGTCCGCACCGTGCTCTCCCTGCGGTCCGCAGCGGAGGCAAAGGAGCGGAAGTCGTTGGTCCCTGCGAGGACCCCGGCCGCCCTGTTCATGGCCTCTGTGTCGAGGGCCACGGGCAGGTGCCAGCAGTACCGGATGTCCATCACGGGTCTGACCTTGCCGGTATGGAGCCTGTAGCGGTAGAGCTTGCGTGTCACGTCGCCAATCAGGTCGAAGTTCCACGGCGGCTCTGAGGCATCCAGGACCGCGATGTCCTGCGGCAGCCGATCGTTGAGGGCCTTTGGGAAGTTCTCCGTGGGGATGGGTGTGACCGTCTCGATCAGGCCCACCTGACCCAGGGCATGGACGCCCGCGTCCGTACGGCTGGCGCCATGCATGTGGACCTTTCGACCGATCAGGCCGGTGGCCGCCTGGCACAGTGTCTCCTGCACGGTCTTGACCCCAGGCTGGACCTGCCAGCCGTGGTAGTCCGTGCCGTCGTAGGCGATGGTGAACCGGATCTTGCGTTGGGACATGCGGCCGATCTTAACACGGCCTGGGGCACAAGCATAGGGGGTATCGTGGGCAGCGTCACTCTTCTGTTTTCTGCGTTCTGCGTTCTGTCTGTGTTCCGCGTTCTGTCTTCAGGCTTCTGGATTCTGGATTCTTCGTTTATACTGCCGTCCATGAACCTCCGATTCTGGGCCACAAGTGCAACGAGTGCTCAGGACGTGGGCCTTGACGGATCGCTCCCTTCCGGGCAGTCTAAAGGGCCTGTGATTGTGCTGCTCCTTCTCCCATCCCTGTTCACGGAGCTGCTGAGTTCGTCCATGCAGCCCGGCGTGTATCTCTTTCTTTCCCCCGTGGTCGTGACCATGTATGGAGTCGGAGCCATACTCGTCCGCGAACTGACCATCCGCTGGGGCAAAGGATGGCCCACCGTACTGGTCCTCGGCTTCGCCTATGGGCTCTGCGAAGAAGGCCTGATCCTCAAGACCTGCTTCGACCCAAGGAACTCGGGCGGATACGGTCGATGGCTCGGAGTGAACTGGGTCTGGACCCAGAACATGAACCTCTGGCACGCCGTGTTCAGCATCGCCATACCGATCCTCTTCACACACCTGATGTTCCCGGCCCGCCAGAGGCAGCAGTGGGTCAGCAGTAAGTGGCTGGTCATCCTGGCCGGCCTTTTCGCCGCCAACGGCGGATTCATCAACCTCGTTCTGGCCAAGGTCCATCCGAGTCCCATGGTCTATCCATCGCTGCTTCTCGCGATCGGCGGATTGATCCTGATCGGCCGGCGCCTTCCCCGCACCATGCCTGGCCTGCACAACGGGGCCTGGCGTCCTGCACGCCCGCTCTGGTTCTTCCTGGTCGGCCTCTTTGCCACGCCGTTCTACTACATCGTCCCATCTGCGGTGGAGAGACTCGGCGCCCCTCCACTGCTCACCCTGCTCGCGACACTCGCCTACGTAGCGATCATCGGGTGGATCATCGTCCTGATCTCCGGACGCGGCAACGGGTCGCCCCTGCACCAGTTCGCCCTCGCCTCCGGGGCGTACGGCCTGTACATCATCGGCTCACCCGTTGCGCCCGCCTGGGTCTTCCTGGCGACCCGGCACGTGGATCACATTGCTGTACAGACGGTGTTCGGCGCGGCCGCAGCCATCTTCCTGTACTGGCTCGGACGCCGCATTCACCGCTACCAGGCGGCTTAGGGCCCGTCAGGAAATAAGTGATGCATTGGCCGCTCAGATTTGGGTCAGATTGGGATGCGATCGATTGAGCGAAACCGGAGGCGTAGTCCTGCTACGTTGAGGATTTCGCGATTGAGGAGCGACCCAAGATGGCCTGAAGATGAGATGGAGAATGGGTCAGTTATTTCCTGACGGGTCCTTACCCTTGGCCCATGTTCAGCAGCCAGATACGCGGTGATGCCATCCAACCTGCAACCGAGGCGAGACAGGAATCGGAGTAGACTGTCCGCCGAATCCCGTGTTCCGTCTTCTGACTTCTGTCTTCTGTCATGCAGATCCCTCGGCTATGATCGGGATGACCGCTTCGCGGTCACTTCTGGCTTGCGGCTTCTGGATTCCTGTCCCCCTTGTTTTCCTCCCCCACCGCCTGTACACTTGCCTGCTTATGGATACACAACGGCGATTCGGATCGGCATTGTACCTGCGACGATCCCGCTGCAGCGGGTCAACCAAGGATGTTGTCGCTGTGATCATCCTCCTGGGCTTGGTGGGCCTCGGCGTGTGGTGGGTCATCAAGACCATGGGCCAGGCCGGCCAGCAGTATACCGAGGGGATGGTACGGGCCAGAGAGAGTGCGTCAAGCGTCAAGTGCCAGTTGAACATGAGGTCCGTGTGGCAGATGCTGCAGACCAGCGCCACGGCGGATGGCACCTACCCACAATCCAGGCAAGAGTTGGAGCACCTGTGCGGTGACTCACGGCTGCTGCGATGCCCTGACCCCAATGGTGCACCTTATGTGTACCTGCCCCCCAAACGCGTGGACGATCAGTCGGTTCAGATCGTGCTTTATGAACCCAACGCCGTACACGACGGCCGGTGCAGCGTCCTTCTCAGCAACGGCCAACTGGGCCTCATCCGGCCTGAAGAACTCAAGGTCGCCCTGGCACAGATGGCCCAGACAAGGCAGTAAGGAACCGGACCATCCCTGGGCTCAGGCACCCGCGTTGGCAGATAGAGAGGAAAAATCCAATTTCCCTCTGCAAAGGGGGTCCCATCCATCGTCTAAGACTGCAGTGGATAGGACAATGGCCCAAGTGAGCAAGACCATCAGCACAACGAGCCCTTTAGCGGCGGCCCGCGTAGGGCCCGGGGTGCCGAACGCCGGTGATCTGATGGCGGTGGTGGCCCTTTACCAGGGTCCCTTGCTGCGTTACGTGGGCCATATGCTGGGCAGGATCGACGACGAGGCCGAGGACGTCGTCCAGGAGGCCTTCATCCGGCTGCACGGCCAGGTCGCAGGGCACGGGGCCAACAGTGTGGAACACCTCACGACCTGGCTGTTCCGCGTGGCCCATAATCTGACGCTCGATGTCATCCGCAGGCGGACACGCCTGCAGCGAGCGGCTGCGGACACGGCCGAATCAGGGGCCTTGTCTGAGGAACAGGCGGCCGATGACCTGGATGCCCTCGGCGAGGTGCTCCGTCGCGAGGCACGCGACGTGGCCCTGCGGGAGCTGGCCCTGCTCGATGATGATCTGCGTCAGGTCCTGCTGCTGAAGATCATCCAGGGCATGACGCTCCGTGAGGTGGCGGAGGTCGTTGGCGTGTCCCTATCCGCAGTCAACTACCGGCTCAACCAGGGTCTGACCGTGTTGGCCCAACGGCTGAGAAGGGCAGGGGTCATGTGAAGGAAACGCCCAACAACGAGCTGCCCACAGCGGACGACTGGGCCATGGCATTGACCTGGCCGGCCAAGGGCCGGGTTAGGAGTCAGTGATGCATCGGGAACAAGCAGAGAGACTCTTGGCTGCACTGATCTTCGATGATCTGGACGAGACATCGAAGACCGAGCTGCTGGCCTATCTGGAGACCGACGACGAGCTCCGGGATCGCCTGGCCGACATGCGTATGGCAGTCAAGGTGACCTCCGACTCCGTGAAACAGGGGCCGGAACCGGTCCTGGGCCAGGAGCGAGTCAAACGCCTGGCCAGTCTGGCCAGGGGTACGAGGGCCAGGCTGAGGATCTTCACGGTGCAGCGTCTGGCCGCTGCAGCAGCGATCGTCGTCGCGCTCGTGGGACTACTCATTCCCCATCTGGGGCGGTCACAACGGGTCACGGCCTTTCGGGCTGCCGTGCCCACAATCGCTACGCCCCCTCCTGCCCAGCCAAGGCCGGCTGGTGAGGACGAGGCCTTGGGTCTTCCGGGGCTAGCGGGTTCGGAGGGCAAACGCTCTGCTGGGGTCGGTGAGGGTGGCGGCCGATACGCCGTCAGCAGCGGAGTCGGTCGAGATCGGGTGTACACCTATGGAGGTCTTGACAGAAAGGTGCGAGACCGGCGTGAGGAGGTCAGCGAGATCCAGGCCCAGCCAGCAAGGGCTGACCTCGCGATGAAACTGCGGGATTCAGTGCAACTGAAGGTCGAGGACAAGGCTGGCAAGCCCTACGATTCGTTGTCTGAGTCCCAGGACTGGGCAAGGGAGGTCCTGAGGGGGCAGGGGCAGGCGATCTCGCAGGAGTCTCGTGAGAAGTACGGTGAGCTCGGCCTCCAGAAGGCCGAGGTACCCGCCCCTGGCAGCCCCCCGGTCAACAACGAGAAGGCCAAGGTGCCGGCCGTTGCAGCCACCAGCCTAGAGGTGACGTCTGCCGCTACGCCGGTCCAGGCCAGCACGGAGTTGCGAGCACGCAGAGTCACCAACTCGCCTGAACGGGCGCCCGAGGGCAAGGCAACGACGGGGGCTCTTCCTGCAGAGCCGCGCCAGGCAGAATCGAACAGTCAAGGCAGGATCGAGATCGATTCCGTCTCTCGACTGACGTCACAGGCGGGCGGCTCCTCCGTTGGAGGCAGTCTCCAGCCCGGTCAGAAGGTGGCCAAGGATCGCTCCGGTGCCCTGGCCGACGAGGATGCGAGCACCCTGCCTGCTGCCTCGCGATTCAGGCTCGTGCCGGTCAATCCGTGGGTCCTGACCGAGCGAGATCGGTTGTCCACCTTTGGCCTCGACGTGGATACGGCCTCGTATGCCCTGTGCCGGAGGTACATCCGCGGCGGTTTCCTGCCGCCAACTGGGGCCGTGCGGATGGAGGAGTTCGTCAATGCCTTCGATTATGATTACCCGCAACGAGCCGATCCCTGCTTCCAGGTCCACGCCGAGGCCGCCCCCTCCCCGTTTGCCGGCCCGGGCGAGGGCCTGACACTGCTGAGGATCGGCGTCAAGGCCCGCACGATCGGGCGCGATCAGCTCAGGCCGGCCCACCTGGTCTTTGTGGTGGATGCCTCGGCCTCCATGGGACAGGCGGACAGGCTGCCACTGGTTCAGCAGGCCCTGGGTCTGCTGATCGAGAGGCTCTCGCCCGCAGACCGCATCTCGCTGGTCTCCTATGCCAATGAGGCGAGCCTGCACCTGGAGGCGACGCCGGCACATGATCGGGACAAGATCCGCCAGGCCATCGACGCCATACAGCCGGCAGGACCAACGAACCTCCTTGCCGGCCTGAAACTCGGTTATGCCGTCGCCCGCCAAGCGTTCGTCGCAGGGCAGGTCAATCACGTGGTGCTCTGCTCAGACGGAGTGGCCAACGTAGGCCAGACCGAGGCCGAGGGCATCCTCGATGAGGTGGCAGCAGACCGAAGACAGGGCATCACGATCACGTGCGTGGGCGTGGGATATGGGGCGTACAACGACGCCCTCCTCGAGGCCCTGGCCGATCGCGGCGACGGCAGCTACGTGTTCCTCGATTCACCTCAACAGGCCCAGCGGGTCCTTGTGGAGCGGTTGGCAGCCACCCTGCAGACGGTAGCCAAGGACGCCCGTATTCAGGTTGACTTCAATCCACAACAGGTGCGGCGATATCGGCTGATCGGGTACGAGAACCGGGACATCGAGGACAGGCGATTCCGTGACGACACCGTGGAGGCCGGCGCAGTCGGGTCCGGCCAGTGTGCCACGGCCCTGTACGAGCTGGAGCTGATCGGCCAACCCTCGGCGGACCCGCAACAGGACCTGGGCACCGTGTTCGTGCGGTTCCGCAACGCCGAGACGGGGGCCATGGAGGAGATCTCCAGTCGCCTGACCCGTGCCATCGTGCACAAACCCACGGTAGAGGACGACCCACGGTTCTTCCTCGCTGCAGGTGCGGCGAGGTTTGCCGAGTGGCTGCGTCAATCCGAGCACGCCCAGCATACTGACTTCGCTGACGTCCTGCGTGTCCTGGACCAAGTCAGGGCGGCCCTGCCCCTGGATGGTGACGTGAGCGAGCTGGCGGACCTGGTCCGCCGGGCCGAGCACCTGCCCAGGGCGCCTTAGCCCGCCTGTCTCACGGGGTTTTGGGGATATCGGCGGAACGTATGAGCCGCATGTGACTGATGAGTTTTACAGGCATTTTACTTCGGCCCAACTGGATCGCGACGTACCGTCTGTGTAGAGCGACCCTTCGGGGTCGCACGTTGGGACGTTCGAGTTGAATCGCAGAATGAACTCGCAGTCAAGGGGTACGACCATGGAACACACTACGGCACGTTGGTTTCTCCTATCCTGGATGTGTCTGGCACCTGGGGCATGGGCCGGGGCGACGGCCCCTGCCCCGGCCGATCTCGCGACTGGAATCGAGATTGCCGAGGTACAGATCACGGGTCGAATCGACGGCCAGCAACTGGCCCTGAGTCTGGACTTCGAGGCAGTCACGACCCTGGCCCATCGACAGATGGTGCTGATCCAGGGGGAGGCGACCTTGGAGAGACTGGATAAGCCGGGCCCTGGAACCCGGCTTGACTACGACCTCGGGCGCACGGCCTACACCCTGGCCTTGGCTCAGGCAGGGCGACATCACGTCACGGCTGCGTTTGCGGCACGGCCCCAGGCCGAGCCCAACAGCCCCTGGCAACAGGCGACCCTCCAGGTACCGGGCGGGCGAGTGCGCCACGTCGAGCTCCGAAGCGATCAGCCCGACCTCGAGGTCCAACTGCCGGGCGCGGTGCGCGTCCAACGGCAGGTCGAGCAGGGGGAACTGGTGATCCGCGCCATCCTGGGACCAGGCCAGGCCCTTGTCCTACGGTGGAAGCCCCAGGTGCAGTTGGCAGACGCCAAGCTGGTGCTGTCCAGTGCGGCCAACACGATCGTGGATGTGCGGGCCGGCCTGGTGCACCTCGATGCGGTGTTCGATTTCCAGGTCACGCAGGGCAAAATCGAGGTCCTTACATTCAGGGTGCCGGACCCCCTGAGCATCACGGCCCTTGACGGGTCCCACATCCGCCAGTGGTCCATTGCCGATGCCAACTCCGCCGACGGCCCGCGCCGTCTCGTGGTGGAACTGAGCCGCCCACAAGAAAAGGACTACCGGCTGCACATCCTGGCCGAGGTCCGCACAGACCCCCTGCCCGCCAAGGTCGAGGTCCCGGCGATCGAGCCCATGGATGGGATCAGGACCAGCGGCCATCTCGCCGTGGGGACCAACAGCGCCCTGCAATTGGTGGTCCTGGAGTCATCGGGCCTGACTCAGATCGACGGAGCGGTCTTTCCCCGCGTCGCGACCCAGGGTCCCCAGGACCGCCCCATTCCACAAGGCAAGGCCTTCTTCTACGTGTATGCGGGCAGCACCTATCGTCTCCGTCTCTCCGTGGACGACATTGTGCCCAGCTACGACGTGGCCGGGCGGCTCGCAGCGAAGATACGGGAAGACGACCTGGTGGTCGACGCGGAATTGGAGCTGGACGTGCGGGACGCACCGATCCGCCAACTGGAGATCGTCGTGCCCGCAGGCCTGACGGTGGCATCGGTCGATGGAAATCAGGTCGAGGACTATCACGTGTCCGAGGCCCCTGCTTCCGATCAACCCACCACGGTACGCGCGGTCTTCGCCGAACCGGTGATGGGGCGGGCCCTTGTCCATCTCCGGCTGGAACTGGGCCACGGGCCGCTGGACCAGCGCCAGACGATCAGGGCGGTGCAGGTGACAGGGGCCAAGGTCCAGCGAGGCTACGTGGTCGTCGCCCCTGATGCGGGAATCGAGATCAGTGAGCCCCTGCCTGAAAACCTCCGCGAGGTCCACACGGCCTCGGTCCCGCTCCGCGTGGCCCAGGCGCAGTTCGCCTATCGATATCGGCAGGCGGACTGGGCCTTGGGGCTCATGGCCAGGCGCAAGCCCCCAGGGGTCACCGCAGAGGTGTTCCATCTGGAATCGATCGGCGAGGCCCTGGCCTATGGCTCGGCCGTGGTCAACTATCTCATCACGGGCTCGCCTGTAGACGAGTTGAGCATCGGTCTTCCGGAGGGTCTGGATAACGTCGAGTTCGTGGGACGGGACGTCCGCAGGTGGGTCCGCCAGGACAACCTCTGGGTCGTCAAGCTCACCCGCAAGGTCATCGGCGATTACAACCTGGCCGTGACCTACACGCAGCGATACGGTCCGGGCCGGCCCATTCACCTCGGTGCCCTGCACTGCCAGGGTACGCAGACGCAGACCGGCTATGTGGTAGTGACCAGCTATCTTGATCTCAACCTCCAGACGACACCCGGTCCAGGCACCGGCGATCAGGGCCTGCTGGCCATCGCCATGGATGAGTTGCCCGGGGACTACCGCCTGCTCACGAGCAGTCCCATCCTGGCCGCATACAAGTACGTCACGGAGCCGCACACCGCCATGCTGAGCATCGACCCGTGCCGCAGGAGCGGGCTGCTTCCAGTGGTGCTCGACATCGCCGCCCAGGAGACCAGGCTGGCCGTGCGTCCGGATGGCCGGGTCGAGTCCGTGACCACCGTCCGCTACAAGGTCAAGAACACCACGGGCCAGTTCCTTGCACTGACCATGCCGCAAGGGACGCGGGTCTGGGCCGTGTCCCTGATCGAGCCCAGACCCGGGGGCGGCGAGCAGTCCACGCGTCTGGCCGCGTCACGTGACCCGGACAGCGGCCGGCTCCTGGTTCCGCTTCGCCGCCAGGCCAATCCCAACGATCCCTCGACCATCGAGCTGGAGTACGGTCAGGTCCATGAGGCAGGCGGATGGTGGCGGAGGCGGGTGGACCTGGCAGCCCCCAGTTCATCGGTTCCCATGACCTATGCCGACTGGCGGGTCACATCGCCCAAGGAGTGGGCCATCACTGCGGCCGGCGGCACCATGCAGGCCCCAGGGAGGCAGGACACCCGTGCAGGTCTGGCATGGGTGCTGGGCCGGGTAGGTCAGGGGTGGGCCCTGTCCATGGGTCGGTGGATCGGCCAGCCGGTGGTATGGATGATGGGCATAGGGATCTCGGTATTGGCCGTCCTGTGCATGGTCCTGCGTCGCCGGTGGCTGCCGGACCTGGCCCTGGCAGGGCTGCTCGGTGCAACTGTGTGGGTCGGCGCGGGCGCAGCCACGTACGGCCGTCTGGAAAGGCCTGCACCAGCCACGTCCCTGACCTACGTGCAGGCGGTCAACGCAGATCCCAATCGGCCGTTGCAGGTCAGTGCCGATCTGGTCCCAGCCTGGCGCGAGGGCCTGCCTGCAGCAGATGCGATCGGCGTATCCCTGGTCCTGGCAGCGGCCGTGGCCCTCGCAGTGCTTCGGCGAAGGGGACGCAGGATCGCCGTGGCTGCGGGCGTGGCAGCCCTGGTGTACCTGGCAGCGGACATCCCTGCCCTATGGCCCGCACTGGAGGCCCTGCTGACCTGGGGCCTGCCGGTCGCCTTGGCCGTGTGGTTCGCCTACAGCGTCATGGCCAGACGTCACAGCCTGGCGACAGGACCTGTGCCCATGACCTCCGTGCTGCTGATCCCGGCGTTGGTCGCTGGAGTAAGTATGCTCTCCGGATGTGCGGGGCCAGGGCCGGCCGGCAAACCTGTGACCGGGCACCCGACGATCGAACGCATCGAGTGCCGCCTGTGTGCAGGCGCAGACAGCATGGAACTCCGCTACAAGCTGCGGGTCTCTGCCGACGCGCCCTGCCGTCTTGGATTGCTGGACGAATCGGCTGTGCTGGTATCCGCACCCAAGTCCGGTCCACACGTAACCCTCCACGCAGAGGAAGGCCGGCACGTCGTGTGCATGGACAGGGCCGGTCTCTACGACGTGGAGGCCACGTTCCTGGTCGCGCTACCCCCTGCGGGGGAAGACCAGCAGCGGAGGTTTGAACTGCCCTTGCCCGTGGCATTGACCAACCGCGTCAGCCTGGTAGTGCCCGATGCCAACGTCCTGATCGATGCCCCCCAGGCGGTCCGCATGACTGGGGGCGAACACGAGAATCAGACCACGGTCGAGGCAACGTTCACGCCCGGCCAGCCTGCGCGATTCACGTGGCGCCCAAGGGAACGCCAAGCCTCAAAGGAGGCTGTCCGGTCCTATGCCCAAGACGTGGCCCTGGCCAGCCTGACCTCAGGGCTGGTGCAGGTATTCCATGCAGTGCGTCTGCAGATCGCCCAGGGTCAGATGGACACGCTCAGGCTGGGCATCACCGAGGGCCAGACCGTGACCTCGGTCAGTGCCCCGCACAGTGGGGCCTGGCGATTCGACCCTGCTACCCGTCAGCTCGAGATCCGGCTGACCCAACCCGTGACCGGCGTCTATGCCTTTGCACTGGTCACCCAATCCGCCAATACCTCAGCCCCGTATGACGTGCACCTGGAGCCATTGGTGGTCTGCGACGCCCTGCAGCAGCACAGCGCCATGGGCCTAGCTGCAGACTCCTCTGTGTACGTTCGCGTGGATCAGCATCCTGCGGTGATGAACGCCCAGGATTTCATCCGCGACGCCGGAGACCTCATCAAGGCCGCTGCGGGGCTCTCTGCAGACCAGATCACCCAGGCGTTTCGCTTCGATGCAGCGGGCGGTGCAGTGACGGGGCGGGTATTCGCCGTACCCAGTGAGGTGCGGAGCCAGGAAACCGCCAGGTTCAACGTGGAAGACGAGCGCCTGGTCTACAACAGCCAATGGGTCATCGAGATCGCCAAGGCCGGGCGGTTCGACGTGGATCTGCTCATGCCTGAGGGGTTTGACATCGACACGCTCGCTGCCGAGCAGGTCAGCCATTGGGATGAATCCGCCGAGGCCGGGCAGCGCCAGGTACGCGTACATTTCAAACGCAAGCTAACCGGGTCCGTGACGTTGAATCTGGCCTTGAGCCGGCCGGTCGTGCAGATGCCGGAGCGGGTGACGGTCCCGCACGTCATGGTGGCCGACGACCTCAAGCACACGGGGACCCTGGTGGTGAGCTCCGAGCAGGGTGTGCGTCTGTCCGTCCAGTCGCGAGAGGGCCTCAGCGAGGTGGACCCCGCAGAGCTAGGCCAGCCCAGCCAGGGGCTCCTGGCGTTTCGCCTGTTGCGGCCCGATTGGCAATTGCACCTCCAGACCGAGGTCGTGCAGCCGCGGGTGACCGTACAGACCCTGCACGTGGCCAAGGTGACCGACGGGTTGGTCCGCCACATTCACGCCCTGCGCTATCGCCTCTTCCACGCAGGGACCAAGACCCTGGAACTGACCCTCCCGTCCGATGCCGCGGGCGTGACGATCGTCGGACCCGGGATCGCCCGGCGCCAGCAGGTCAGCCCGGGCACGTGGCGGATCGAACTGGCCGACAAGGTCTATGACCAGCCCTACCTTCTGAAGGTGATCTATGAGACCCGATACGACCCGGCCAACGGCACCCTGCCGCTGGAGCCGGTCCGCTGCCAGGGCGCAGACCTGCAGCAGGGCTACACGGTAGTGTCTGCAACGGATCGCGTCGAGATCTCCGCCGAGGCCGTGGACCCGGCGCTCCGCCCGGCAGAGGCCCGGACCATCCCTGCCTACTTCGGTGCCGGTGACCTGTCCGGCGTAGCTCTGTGCTATCGCAGCACCTCCCCTGAGCAACGCCTGACTGTTCGGGCCACGCGTCACGCAGCGGCTGAGCAGATTGGAGCAGAGGTCCACCAGACTGACATCGCCACCGTGGTGACAGAGACCGGACAGACGATCACACGGGTGATGCTCACGCTTCGCGTAGGCACCCAGCGCCATCTGCAGACGACCCTGCCCGAGGGCGCGGCGATCTGGTCCCTGGCAGTGGACGGCCAGGCAGCCCAGCCGTCCCTGCGGACCAGCGCAGGAGGGGCCAGTGTGGTCCTCGTGCCCCTGCCGCAGCAGGCCTCTGATGACACCGTGGTGGATATGGTGTACGTGGTGCAATTGCCTTGGGCACCCGGTCGCAGTGGAATGGACCGCTGGCCAGGACCCCATCGCCTGTCCGGGCCGCGTTTCGACCTGCCGCTCAAGCAGATCACCTGGCAGGTCTACGTGCCCGAGGGGTTTGCATACGGCGACTTTGGCGGAACGCTCACCATGGACAGGGGCGTCGAGGCCGGCGCCCAGGTCCGTCGCTACAACGTACAGGCCTACGAACAGCAGATCCTGGAGTCCAACTCCGCGAATGACCGGTTCGCCCAACAGCAGCAGAAGCTGGCCCATGACCTTGCCCAGCAGGGCCTCCAGACCGCCGCACGCCGGGCCCTGTCCAAGGGCTACAACTTCTCGTTCAGCAATCGGGCCCTGAACGAGGACATCCGCGTGGACCTCGACAATCTGGTGAGGCAGCAGGCCAAGGTGGGTCTGGTCAGTGCCCGGGGCCGCCTGCGCCAGCAGACCTCCGGTGAGGCCCAGACCCAGACGGAAGCCGTGATCCCGCCAGAGGGGCAGGCCCCAAGCTTCAGCCAGCAGCAGGCGGAACGCATCGAGAGTTCCCTGGGACAGGCCGACAGCGAGAACCTCGAAATGATCACCCGCCGGATCATCCAGACCCAGGAGGCAGCCGAGGGTTCTGTGGCCCAACTGCAGATCACCATGCCCTTGTGCGGACAGATGCTGCGTTTTGAGAGCCCTCTGCAGGTCGAACCCACTGCTGAGATGGCAGTGGCGTTCAGCGCGAAGCGACAACAGATACGACGCCTTGATCCCAGCCTCTGGTACGGTGTGGGTCTCTTCGCCGGTCTGCTGGGCGCAGGCAGCGCGGTCGGCCTTGGTCGTCGGCAGTGGGACCGTGTGCACGAGATCCTCGCGCGATCTGCCAGCCCTGCCCGGCCGGTCGAATCGCCCAGGCCGAGCACGCCAGACGAACCGAGCGGCCGGGTCTCGGCTGAAGAACTGGTCTAGCTGGCAACAACTGAGAAGGACTTCCAGATTTTGAACCACGAACCACACGAAACCCACGAACGCTCGCGCAGGGTCGGGAGGTTTGGACCATTCGCGGGTCCGCCGTCCGATCCACGGCTGCGCCTTGCCTTGGAGGCTTCGCCTCCAAGGGTGGCCTTCGCCCGAGCCGGCTCTGCAGGCAAGCCTGCGACGCCGTCTCAGACTCGGCCACGATCCGACGGCTCAGGCGGACGCGGTAAGCGCAGTGCGCAAAGCGGTAAGCGACGGAGGACCTGATGGGACTGCACGACACAGTCTGAGCCGTACGCCCGTGAGCAAGCAGGGCTCTGTGGAGCAAGCTCGCTTGCAGAACAGAGACCCGCGTAGCTCACCCGGCAGGCGCATGCCTGACGGATGGACGCGTCAGCGTCCGCGTACGGCGATGCTCGAATGGGAACAGGACTACCGCTGCGGCGCCAGCCCGTTCGTGGGTTTCGTGTGGTTCGTGGTTATCATACTCTCTTCAGTTCCTGCCCGAGGCGCAGCCCGAGGCCGAGCTGCGCAAATCCGCGAAATCTGCGGCAATGATCCTGCCTTGATCTGCGTCGGCTGTGTGGTAGGATCTGAGTCGTGTATGTGACGACGGATCGGCTCAAAGGAATGGACTGGGCAGCACAATGGACAAATCTAGGCAGATGAGAGATGGCGAGCAGGGATTGACCCGCAGGGTACTGACGACACTGGCCTGCACCCTTGCCTTGGCAGTGCCCTTGCTGCCCGCAGCAATGGCCCAAACGCAGCCCCCCACGCTTGAGTCCGCCTTCCTGCGATTCCAGCTCTCGCCAGCGGATGGGACCTACACCCTTCTCGACAAGAAGGGCGGGACAACATGGCGATCCAATCCGTACCAGGCCCGCCTCGGCGAGATCACGTGCAGGGTTGCCGATCGGTCCCTGCGTGTCTCTCTCTCCGCCTGTCAGGTCATGCAATCGCCAGACGTGCTCGAAGCAGTGTTCCATCCGCTGACAGACCAGCCCGGCGCCTGGGTCAAGGTCGTGGTCCGACTGCTCGATGATCGCAAGACCCTGGAGTTTGCCTATGAGGCCGATCCAGCCCTGACCGGCGAGGGCATTCAGTTGCTCGACGACGCCTTTGGGACAACAAACGCAGACAAGGGCTACGCGGTCGTCCCGGTGCGGGAAGGGCTGCTGATCCCTGCAGACAGTGGAAAGACCTTCACACATCGCTTTGACACCTACGCCTACGAGGGCTGTCACATGGCCATGTTCGGCGTGGTCAAGGGTGGGTGCGCTGCCCTGTTCACCTGGGACGACCCATACGTAGCCGTAGATCTCCAGAGCCGCGAGGCCAAGGACGCGGCCTCTGGCGCCAAGCAGGTCCTGACCTCGACGCTGGTGCTCCGCAAGTCCGCCAGGTCGTTCCGCGTGCAGATCTGTGGCCCAGGGGACTATGTCACTCTCGCCAGGGCATACCGCGAGATTGCCAAGTCAAAGGGCTGGGCCGTGCCGTGGTCTGAGAAGTTGAAGGGCCACCCGGAGCGGGCCAAGCTCTTTGGCGCCATCAACTACAAGCTCTGGAGCACCCTGTCTCGCTCCATGAACGAGGAGAGCACCCAGGAGAGGTCCGTGAGCGTCAACTGGACCTTCGATGAGGCAGCCCAGGTGGCCGAGCACCTCAAAAACGACCTCAACCTCGATCGCGTGCTCTTCACGATGGGCGGCTGGATCCACCGCGGCTACGACAACCAGCACCCAGACATCCTGCCTGCTGCACCCGAGTGCGGCGGCGATGCGGCCCTGGCCGACTGTGCGCGCAGGGTCCTGGGGCTGGGTTACCTCCTCTGCCTCCATGACAACTACCAGGACATCTACCGCGACAGCCCGTCGTGGAACGAAGACCTCATCATGAAGAATCCAGACGGCAGCCTCATGCGTGGTGGACACTGGGCAGGCGGCCTGGCATTCCTGACCTGCTCGCCCAAGGCCCTCGACCTGGCCAGGCGCCCGCAGAACCTGCCAGCAGTGAAGGCACTGACTGGAGCCAACTCCTACTTCATCGACACCACGTACGCAGCCGGCTTGCAGGAGTGCTTCGACGCCAAGCATCTTCTGACCCGCGGAGACGACATGCGGTGGAAGCAGGCCCTGTCCGACTACGCCCGCGAGGTCTTCGGCGTGTTTGGCAGCGAGTGCGGTCGCGAGTGGGCCATTCCGCACAGCGATTTCTTCGAGGGCCTGACCGGCGTCAGCGGCGCTGACTACCACGACGCCAAGCTGCTCGACAAGGTCGGCGGGACCGTGGTCCCCCTGTTCGAGATCGTGTATCGTGACTGCATCGCCATGTACGGCAAGTATGGCTACGATCCGGAGCAGGCCGCGGAGTACGTGCTCCATCACATCAGCATCGCACGGCCCTTGAACTACCACTCCGTGCCGCCCCATCTATACTGGAAGCAGGCAGCCAGTGACACAGGCCTGGGCCTTCGCCCCGGCATTGCCGAGGTCAACCAGGTCGGGCCCCGCAGGTTCCAGATTACCTATCTATGGAAGGTGGCCCGGCCCACAAGCGGCGACTGGCGGGTCTTTGTCCACTTCACGGATGCAGACGGCAACATCCGATTCCAGAACGACCACGAGCCGCACCCGCCCGTTGCGCAATGGCAGGCAGGTGAGATCCGACAAGGGCCCTTTGTGGTGACCGTGCCGGAGGGCCTGGCCGGCACATTCAGCGTGCGGATGGGTCTGTTCCGGCCAGCAGATGGGCAGCGGGCGATCTTGGATGGCCTGCGTAACGGAGAGCGGAGCTACCTCGTGGGTACGCTCACCGTGACTACGGACAAGGTCGAGTTCAAGCCCCAGGCTGCGCCTCCGCAGGCCGACACCGACCCGGCCCTGTTCACGCGGGCAGACAACGGCTGGGCCAAGGACCTGCACCCCTTTGACCGATTCGTGAAGAACACCGCAGAGATCCTCTCACCGCTCAATGAATTGACTGCACAACTGCCCATGACCCAATGCGAATTCCTCAGCCCCGACCGGAAGGTCCAACGGACCGTGTTCGGCCAAGGCAGGCAGGCGGTAGCAGTCGTGGTCAATGCCGGTGGCCAGGCCTTCACCTGCCAATCGAGGCTCGGTGGCGAGGTCGTGTTGCCCAAGTACGGCTTCCTCGTAGAGAGATCGGAA
>Ga0209777_10000947_pt1 | contig 44526 bp, 36 predicted proteins | sample FrelakmetHBP12HB_FD_187147 | JGI IMG/M metagenome (GOLD analysis project Ga0209777, IMG submission 187147) | Freshwater lake sediment microbial communities from the University of Notre Dame, USA, for methane emissions studies -HBP12 HB (SPAdes)... | ecosystem: Environmental > Aquatic >...
GTATTTTAACTCGGGGTTATTTTTGATCAGGTAGTCGCCCCTGTCTTTAGAGAAGCCAAACGAGGTAACCTTACCGGTCTGGAGGGCGGCCATCTGGGTCGCCGGGTCAACGATAATCGAGAAGCGGAACCCGTCAATATAAGGTCGCTTGAAACCGGGGTGTAACGGGTCGGTTTCCCAATAATTTGGGTTCTTGATGTAGTTGATAGAGCTATCGGGCACGTAGTCGGTCACGCAGAATGCGCCGGTACCGATAGCATTGCGCCAGTCAGCCGGGTCAAAGCCGGCAACGGTGGCTGATTCCGCCGGATATAGACAGGCAATTGCACCGCTGGCAATGTTGACGATAGGTTGCTGATTGCGGACCTGAACGGCGTATTTATCGCCGGCAACTGCGGTGGCGAAGACGTAGCTGACGTCTTTTTCACCTGTGGCTCTGTAGACCGTACTGCGCGGCATCGCCTGCATGCGAATGGAAGCGGCGATGTAATCGGCAGCGACCATTTCACGGCCGTACCCGGGCACCTTGGTGTTAACACCCCAGTAGGTAATGCCGTGGCGAAGGTGATGAACCAATGTGTATTTGTCAACCACTTCAATCGATTCTGAAAGAAGACCAATGATATAAGCATCCGGGATTGTTTGCTGGTTGAAGGGGAAGGCGTTGGTACCCTGGGGACCTTTAGTCCAATCCGCCCCGGTCAGGTATTCGTGAACACCGGCAGGGTCGGAGGCAAAACCCAACTCACCCGGATCCCAACGGGTTGGGTTGGTAGTGATCCAGGTGGCGGTTCCGCCATAAACAGGTGTCGTATTGACATCGAAAGCGGTGGTGGTAATCGTTGTCGGCTGGGTGACGGTAGTGCTGGTCGGTACGGTTGATGTCGTACCGGTTGGCTGGGATACGCTTCCTGTGACGATGATGGTGGTTTTCGTGGTGGTTCCACCGTTACAAGCGGCAAGCAACATGGCGATTGCAAGCAGTGCGCTTACAAGAATCCAAATTTTCCCTTTTTTCACTCTTTCCTCCTATATTAGTTCCAGAGCAAGAAGATTGTGCACAAATAATAACCCAAATTACATTCTTTTTCAACCCTCCTTCAAATGTGTCTTTAATATTTACTTTAATCAGTTCAGGCAATATTACTTTAAAACTCGATTATCGACCCGAACTATTCGTACCACTTTATCCTTTGCACGATACTATGTTAGCTTCCTGTAAATATCCGGATTATTTTTTATTGAGACCAGCAATATCCTGTTCCAGGCGCGGTTTAGCCGCTTCCAACTGAGCTCTCAACTTCTTGGCAATCGCTTCGCCTTTGTCCAACCGGTAACTGCCCAGCCCACCGCGTAATCTGGGGTCAAGTAAATCTCTAAGAGCATCCCCAAACATATTGATCCCGAAGACAACAAGTGTCAACGCCACACCCGGCCAGAAAATCAGCCCCGGAGCTAACAGCATATACGTACGACCGTCGTTGATCATCCCGCCCCAACTGGGGAATGGGGCTGGAATACCTAATCCGAGAAAGCTTAAACTGGCTTCGGCCAATATCATACCGCCCATCGAGCCTGAGAAGATAATGATAACGACGGGCATAATATTCGGTAGAATATGGCGCCACATTATATGTCCGGAACGCGCCCCGACAGCCTGTGATGCGTAGATGTACTGGTTTTCTCGAATTCCAAATACCAGACTGCGCATAAAACGTGATCCACCGATACCACTGGAAACACCCAATACCACCACGATTTGTACGACACCTGGACCGACAATCGACATGATGGTAATCAATATGACCAGGTAGGGGAAACATATCCAGGCATCGACAAATCTCTGGATTATCAGATCAAACCATCCTCCGAAGTAAGCGCAGGCAACTCCGATAACAAGCGAGAGGACAATTTGCATTGAAGTGGCCACTACAGCGACATACATCGATAACCGGGCGCCATATATCAAACGGCTAAAAACATCTCGACCCAATTGGTCGGTACCCAATATGAATTTACTATTGGTAAAAGGCGCCAGGAAACGGGATTCCTGATGTGCTATATTCCAGGCCGAAGTTGTTGTCGTGCTTTTCTCTGGAGACAGCAGTGGCGCAAAAATTCCGACGAAAAACAATAACACGACGAGAACAAGTCCGATAACCCCCATTACTTTTTCTTTGAACAGCCGCTTAATCAAATCGGTAAAAAAATTCAGTCGCTTAGCAGGCTTTTTGGTTGCATTTGTTGCTTGTGCCGTACTCATTTTCCCTTCCTCTTCACTTACTTATACCTGATACGAGGATCTACGTAGGCATAAGCCAGATCCGTTAATACAATAAAGATAAGAATAAAGACAGACATCAAAAAGTTCCAACCGGAGATAATCAGGTAATCTCTTTGCGTAACCGCGGTGAGGAAGTACCTGCCCAAACCCGGGAGATTGAAAATCTGCTCCATGATCACCGCGCCCCCGAAGAGGCCCGGTATCATGCCGCCGATAATCGTAACAACCGGAATCAGCGTGTTTTTGACGGCGTGCCGGAACACGACAAGTTTTTCACTCAACCCTTTAGACCAGGCTGTGCGGATATAATCCTGCCTTAACACTTCTAACATCATCGTGCGGGTAATTCTCACGGTTCCGCCGGAAGTAAAAGCCCCCATGATGAATGATATGACGAAAAATTGCCACAAATTTCCCAACGGGTTTTTGGCAAATGCTATATATTCTATTGGTACAATTGACCTGTGCCAGAATACTACGGGGTACGCTACCACGGCGGTGGCAATCCAGAAGTTGGGGACAGCTAAAAGAAAAATGGATATCGTACGCCCCGTATAGTCCAATAGCGTATCTTGCCTGATAGCCGAGTAAATACCTAAAGGAACTGAAGACACTAACCCGATTATAAGTGACATGACGCTGAGTTCTAGAGTCACCGGCAACCTCGTTTTCAACTCATCAGTTAGCGTTACACCAGTCCAAAGCGATGTGCCGAAATCACCTTTGAAGAACCCGCCTACCCAGTCCCTGTACTGGATATACCATGGTTTGTCCAGCCCGAAAGCATGGCGGATTTCATCCGTGCTCACTGCTTCGGTGGTCCCCAGTTCTTGTTGCCAGGTGCGCGATGCAGCAATCATGGTGACGACGTCACCCGGGATCAGCCTGAGAACTAAAAAAAGTAAGCCGGTGATAATTACAACCGTGGGGATAATTAAAAGGAAACGTCTAATTGCATATGCTCTCATGTAATACTCCTACCCAATGTTTCACCTTTCACTTATATTAACAATGACTTTATGTGAAGTTAACCACTTGGGAGGAAACAATCGATGTTATAAATAAAACCAACACCCCTTGTTTCTCGAGAACCAGTGGCCACCATCACCAGATATCCGAAATACAAAATCAAGATGTTAATGATACGATTCTGTTTGGAGACATTATACCATCATAGCCGGAGAAGTCAATAGTTTCCCTAATTTTAGTTAATAATAACTATTTTTTTATAGTTTATTTAAGGATATTTGCACTCCTTTCTGCCAATTAAGACCGGCATTATGCTATTTCATCGATTCCGGATGCGGGGATTCATATATGTATACGAAGGAGAGGTAAAAGTATTACAAGCTATTTTGATGATTAGGTGATATATTTTTTTGTCTGCAAATGTATTTCTTTGATCTTAGTTATTCTGCAACTCGCTGATCAGCCATTGTTTTAAAAAAGGGATGAGCTCGTGATGGGCTTCTCTGAGAAAATGCCCGTTGTTTTTCAGGATGATTAACTTTTTAGGTTCTTTAGCCCATTGGTAAATTAATTCGGAACAGCGTGATGGCAGATTATGGTCACGTTCGCCATGTATTAACAATAGTGGCCTCGGAGAGAGTAAAGACACTTTCTGCGCCCCGAATGTCTGGCTGGCAAGGCCTATAACAGCTTTCACGAGCAAGCTTTTTGTCCCGGTCTGTATCGCCACAGCTCCACCGAAAGAGTGCCCCACCAGTGCTATCTTATTAATTTTCTTTTGCTTTAAATACTCGATTCCTTCAAGAGTATCTTCCACACACGATTCGAATTTTCCAGGATTCGAATAATGCAATCGTAAAGAACTGATATTATCTTCCACTATTTGTTCAGACAAGATCTTAAAAATTCCGAAAGAAGGTCCGTCCAAACCACCCAGGGCACCACACAACCAGATAACGCAGCAGTCACCGTTAACTGCACTGTGATAAATACACTCGATACTACCCCTTTGGGTGGCTAACGTAACCTGTATCGGTTGTGCCGATGGTGTGTTCAACTATACTCGTCTCCAACCTTTTCCCGTAAATGTACTCTGCAGTACGAGGCTAATATTTGTCAAGTTACTCGCTGGTATTTTTTTGTGCTATAATGTCTGCAAATTTGCATTGAATGAGTGAAGGAGGGTTTGATGACCACTTATAAGTTTTACACTTTCGAGTCTGTGAAAAAAACCATCGGGATCGAGTCTGAACCTTCGACTTTCGAAATCGAGAAGGAGCCCATCAGGAGATGGGCGGATGCTATCGGCGACCATAACCCTTTGTATCACGACGAAGAATATTGCAAAAAATTGGGCTACCGGAGCTTGATTGCGCCGCCGAGTTTTTTAACCAATTATGATTATCCCCTCTCGCCTTTCCAAGCACCCAAGTACCCGGTACTCACCGGGCGGACTCTCAACGGAGGTAACGAGTACGAATGCTATCTCCCCGTGCAGGCAGGCGATAAAATCACGATTACGATCGTGACCTCGGATGTTTATCAACGGGAAGGCAGACTGGGGCTGATGACTTTCATAATGACAGATTATATTTTCCGGAACGAAAAAGGTGAAAAGGTCGGCATCGGACGTCATCTGGGCATCCATTATTAGAATCGATTAAGGAGATAGAGATGAGTAAACAACAAACATACTGGGAAGATATCGAGATCGGTACTAGCCTGCCTGACCTAGTGAAGAAACCTACGACACGTCAGTTAGTGCAATGGGCGGGTTCTTCGGGCGATCTTTATGAAATTCACTATGATAAAGACCAGGCCATTGCCAACAAATTGCCCGGGGTAATAGTCCACGGGGCGTTAAAAGGTGCATGGATTGGGCAAATGCTGACAGACTTAGCTGGCGACCATGGCTGGGTGAAAAAATACACCACCAGCTACCGTGGCATGGATGTTCCCGGGGATACTATTTCTTGCAAGGGTAAAATTACCAAGAAGTATATTACCGGCGAAGAACACCTTGTGGAAACCGAGATGTGGTTGGAAAATGGAAAAGGCGAGAAAACCACTCTAGGAACCGGAGTCGTACGGCTTCCGAGCAAACCTAAATAAGATCATGTTAAAAAGAGTAGAAATTAGAACCTGTCTTTTAGACCTTTACGTTTGAAGACGTGTAACCAGCTGCCGCCGGTTTTTCTCATCTCCAACAGACGTGGTATGTAGCCTAGCAACGGTATTAATCCCACGATTATGGCATAGATCGTTAACGGAATGTCGTGGTTGATTAACCAGGCGACGAACGGGAAAAAGAAAAAACATATGCCGTAGCTGATCGTGGGAGCGCGGGTAATGAGTAACAAAAGTAAAAATAAACCCCCGCATATCGGGATCGACCATGGCACCAGATAAATCAAAACGCCAACGGCTGCCGCCCCGCCTTTACCACCCTTAAATTTGAGAAACAAGGGAAAAATATGGCCGATGATTGCCAGCAGTCCCGCCCCGAAAACCACATATTGATTTAGGCCGAAGGCTTGCGCAATCGCGACTGAAGCTACTCCTTTGCCGATATCGGTGAATAAAACCAGTGCCCCCCACCAGAACCCCACTGAATAAAAGGTATTCATGGCCCCCATATTACGGGAGCCAACCTTTCGAATGTCCGTACCCTTACGCATCCTACCGACTATGTAGGCAGTTGGAATAGAACCCAATAGATAAGCAATTAACAGCGCCACTACACTTGAAAAGATATTCACTTCATCCTTCTTATGACCCGCTGGATTACTTTAAATTAAAATCCGTAGTCCATGGTTCTCTATTTTTACCAAATACCGCTGAGAATATTTTGGCCGGATCATCGGTTTCAATAACATTGGGGATTGAAGATGAGCCCATTTTACCAAAACCGCATGGCACAAACAAAGTGAAGTCCAGCGATTGTCCCCCTTGTTGTAATTCTCCTAAGTACTTTTGTAAAGATTGCGGTTCGCTTACAGCTTCAGATTCCCCGGTATATTTACCACCGTTCAGAGATTTGTCAGCGTACTGGAAGGCGTAGCCGTACAACGAGAGAAGATTAATCATGGCCGGGAATCCATTGCCATAAATCGCACCCATGGTTGACAGGTAATTCACCAATTTCAGGCTCGGCCATTTACCGTTACCCCACAACATGCCCGGTAAGAACGGGTCCGGGTTTTCCATCGGGACCCTGGAGAAAAGGTAGGCCGCGGAAAGAGACATTGCAAATCGATAGTCTTTGAGAAAATCATGACTTAATGGGTTCCATTTTTTTTCGCTGAAGCGCAAAACATAGCTGAACATGAGAAATGAACTTTTTAGTAAGCCGTATGACTCTGAGTTGCGGATATACATTGAATAAGCGACCATTCTCATTAACGGCGTCCAAAAACCATTTTTCCCGTTTTCGTTATAATCGATCGCGCCGTCCCCATTTTCATCGAAGGCTGCCATAATGTCTTTGAAGGTTGAAGTGCCGCAAATATAATCGTTGGCCGTAAGATAGGTAAAGCAGGTTTTTTGCATGTCCCAGAGGAAACAATTGGGGTTAAAATACAAAGTACCCGTCATCAATTCCTGGAATTGTCCGTCGGCGATGGAGCCGAAATGCCCCTGCAGAGAAACCAGTGGCTGACCGGTTCTCTCATCGCTGCCGATGACGTAATACTTTTGTTTACCGATGCCGCGTTTTTCCGCGTAATCGTAAAGACTGTAATGAAAAAGCGGCGAATCAACATCATCGGTCGTGATAATATTTTTACCCTCAACCCCAGCAACCGGTACGCGATGCATGAATTCTCCGGGCAACCGTTGCTTGGTCATCAAATGTCGGGCTTCCGCCATCGGTACGGTTTTGATCAGGTAACGGGCACAAAAGAGGTCCAAGGCCACGCAATCCAGCGAGGCGCATAACAAACCTTCCGGGATTTTCACTCCCATGCCGACCCCGGAGTGGTTGGTATTTGTCGCTTCGATGGCGTCTGAAAAATGCATAGAGAAAATCCCTTGATTTTGTACTGCCCGAATAATATCCGATTGTGTACCGGGCATGCCGCTTGTTCTCCTGAGTTTTAGGTTACCCTGAGTATCTTTAAGCGGAAGAATAGCGCAATCATCCATTTCCGGCACCCAGGGAGTGTGTGGTATTTCGGATTTTAAGATTGGCGCAACTTCACAATGTGAAGCATAAACCCAGTCAGTCTCACTCTTACCGCCTGCGCGTGGATATTCCATCGGGTACAAACCGATACCTAAATTCTTGATAGCATTGGTAATCAGGTCCTGCTCATGAATTTTTAGTTTGGGAACGTTGATCAGTACGCAACCGGGATATTTTTTCATGTCTCCGGCATCAGTTGGATCACCGCCAATAATAGCTTTATGGATCGTTATTTTTTGAAAATTCGCTCCGTCCGGCACCGGGACCTCCCTACCCTTTTCGCTGGTTTCGATGCGATTCAAATCATAAACCATCAGGCGGTTACCGGCTGCTCCGGGTGAGAGGTATTCGCCTGCAAGGCTTTCTTCATATCCATTCATGGGATCATCGGTATGTGATGCCGGATGTTTATCCTGTAAATAGCGCCGGACGAAATAGAACTGCCAACCGCCGTAAAATGAGCCGCATTTACCTTCGAGTACGGCCTCGGTGGTAATTTTTTTACCCGGAGCGTAGCCGGCTTTGTTAAAAATGGCCGTCAGCATCGATAGTGCACTGGCAGCTTCGCCAATGGTCATCCGGTCGAAGGAAACATTGAGCTTATCATGAAACCAACGCATCAACGCCGCGATGACCGTCCATTCGGTGCAGGCCGAATCTCCTAGACCCGCGCCATGTGTCACCGGATCCAGCATCAAAGGCGAAACCAAATTAGGTTTAAAAAATAATCTTTTACCTGATTTAACCTGAGATCGGATTATTTTTTCAAAATGGGTTTCCTTTCCCAGTGCTGACATTATGTAATCTACATTGTCGTAGATATAATCGATTTTTTTCACTATCTCCGCCCAGGCGCTAACATCATTGTCATTGATAAATTTCTGTAACAACAGCGGTACACCGAGGTAAGCCCGGTCCGGGTGTAATTTCGCGACCGCGACCGGTGAACCATCATGGTCGACGGTCAAATTTCCCAGCGAGGATTTCACGCTCATTGTCTGCACGTCGATATACCTCCAAAATGTCTGACAATACTATATAAGCGCTGGAGGTATTTTGCAAACCACAAAAAAGGAGCGGGTGGAATCGCCTTTCCCGCTCCCTTGTCTCGCAACCGGAGTTATTTGCTTCAAAAGAGGGGTATTAGGGTGATTAACCTGTTACCCCTCTTTTTCTTGATTTTAACTAATATCTGTGGTTATTTCCCGGGTGTAAAGCTGCAATAGCCTATCTTATCAAACTCAGCAATTACTTCTTGCCATTCGTCGGCACTGAGCGTCTGTAACGCTGTCGGATAGAGTATGTTATCTTCCTTAAATATATGCCCTTTGAGATTCTCCGCCAGGTAACCGCCGGCTTCCCGGACGCCATCGGCGAAGTCAGCGTATGGGGTCGTCGCCGCGGCCTTGACCAGAGCATTCAATTGTCTCTTCCTGGCGCGTAATTCGTCGTGTTCTAACTTCATAATGCGTGGCGGACCGGTGACACCGTGCCTTTCAAGTCTTGGGAATAACACCTGTTCTTCGCGCTGGTGATGGCTTTCGGTTTCTAACAGTAAAGCGGCGATTTCGCCTAACCGTTTGATCTGGGGCTGAATTTCGGCGTAATCCCGCACTTCCCCGACCCGGTTCACGATTTCCGCCAGTTCAGCCAGGTTCCTTAGAATGACCTGGTGTTCGGCCATAAAAATACCCACCGGATGGCTTAGTGATGCTTCCGGCTGCTGTTCTACCAGCGTGTCACCCATCACGGCTAGATGGACATCGCAGAGCTTTATTAAGTCGGCCTGGTCGAAACCTTCCTGCAGTAATTCCTGTTCGGCAATTGAAAGTGTCTTCGCATCGACGGTTTTAAGAAATTCGCCGGCTTTTTCTTTTACCCCAGCCACGTCGCCGTTATCTCTGAGCTGCTTGGGTAGGGTCTTTAGTTCCTCTTTGGTTGTCATCTTCCATCTCCCGATTATCGATTAGTTAATTATATTTTATGATTTTATATCGCCCTGAACACCCACCACGATTTCCAGGAAGGGTATTCTTTTGCCACTGGCGGCAATGGCCTTTTTCGCCAGGAAGGTCAGCCCGGCACAACAGGGCACTTCCATTCTGGCCACGGTGAGACTTCTGACATTGGATTCCTTAATAACCTGCGTCAGTTTTTCGAGGTGCGCCTCGGAATCATCAAGTTTTGGACAGGAGATGACCAGCGCATGGTCTTTAAGCAAATCCTCGTGAAAACCCCCGTAAGCGGCCGGGACGCAATGTGCCGTCAGCAATAAATCCGCCCCCTGGAAAAATAGCGCCCGCGGAGGCACCAGGGCCAATTGCACCGGCCAGTGGCGCAGGGCGGAGCGTTGCGGTTTATTTTCGGTTTGAATTGTAGTTTCTTCCCGGTTTCCTTCGAACGATCTGACTTGAGTACCCGAACACCCGCAGGGTAGAGGCTCTGCTTTGACTTCATGTTCCAAATGTTCTAAATGATGGGCCACCGCTTCTTCATCAAAATCTACCGCCGGTCGCTCTTCAATAATAATGGCACCCTCCGGACACTCGCCCAGGCAAACCCCCAGTCCGTCACAATAATTTTCACTCACCAGTTTGGCTTTCCCATTTATAATCTCTAATGCCCCCTCGGCACATTTATCGGCACAGGCACCGCAACCGTTACATTTATCCTCGTCGATACTGACAATTTTACGTACTGTTTTAACTGCCATTGGCCTTTTCTCCTTCTATTTTGTTATCTTCGATCTTTGCTTCTCTGACATCTCCGACCAGCGCCTTCCAGCGGTCTTCACCCAGGCATTGGCGCGCGGAAGCACACCATTCGATGCAGGACGGCATTTTCTCTTTGAAAACCATCTTCCCGCACTTCTGGCACTTCACCCGCGTCTCGTCAGAGAAGATTTCAACCTCGGCGCCACAACCCGGACATTTATATAGCTCAACGCGAAGTTTCCTCATATCCTGACCGGGACATTTACTGAACATATTCTTCACCCCCCTTTAGATGCGTCTCCATTGGTTATATAACTATCATAGGGTGATTGAGAGAGTTAGACTATGATTTAAATCATACTGCGCCGGCTTATATCAATCCGGTAAAAACGGAAACGTAATAATTACACTTTCTAAACAATCCGCAGAAAAACAGTGAGATTAATGACAGCGAAGGCCGGTAGTGAATTTAGCCGGGAACTTCAATCGTCTGAATTAGCTGGTAATTGGGGAGCTTGATGGTTACGTGCTATACTTTAGGCGGTCCCTCGGCCAGCAGGCGAAGTTTGAGATCATCCAGGATAACAATTTTACCCCGGGCGGAGCGGGTGATTTTACGGGCATTGAGGCCGCTGAGGACCCGTATGGCGGTTTCAATAGTGGTGCCCGACATATCGGCAATATCCTGACGGGTGAAGGGCAAGGAACTCCCCAGCTTCGAAGATAGCATTAACAGTGTGCGCGCCAGCCGTTGTTCCACCCGTTCCCCGGCTAAATCACCCATACGCCCGGCAGCCATGCGTAACCGACCGCTGAGAACATTGATGATGCGCAGTGCCACTTCCGGCCGCTTTGAAAGAAATCCCAAGAAGTCCTCGCGTTTTATCCCCAGGGCCACGCTATCTTTGACAGCCTGTGCCGAAGCCGGGTAGGGTCGGTTTTCAAACACCGCCACCTCGCCGAACATTTCTCCCGGTTCGAAGAAAGCCACGATAAACTCTTTACCCTGGGTCGAGTTTTTTATTACCTTAACTTTTCCCTCGGCAAGTAGAAAAAACCACGCCGCCGGATCGCCGTCCCAGAAAAAGAATTCGCCGGCCTGTAATTGACGCTCCGCGCATAAACGGGCGATTTCCTCGATTTCTTTCGCCTCCAGCGCGGAGAAAATGAGCGATTGTTTCAAGATATGAGTGCGGTTAATTGGGACCACCGTCCACCCCGTCTTTTTGTTGCTATTTTACCACATCGTAAATATCAAGATGTAACGCTTAAAGCGACAAAAGTCGCATACATAAGATATAGGTTTCCTCTAAATTAAGGGTAACCCAGTAAAAGGAGATTATCATGACTAGAGAAAGTATTCAGGAAGTACTCGACGAAATCAGACCTTCGTTGCAGGCGGATGGCGGTGATGTGGAGTTGATGGGAGTGGAAGATGGCAAGGTCAGTGTGCGACTCACCGGTGCCTGTGGCGGTTGCCCGATGTCAACCATGACATTGAAAATGGGTATCGAACGTATGCTTAAAGCCAAGCTCCCGGAAGTTAAAGAAGTCGTCAGCGTCTGATAATATTATAAGGACAAACTTAATTGAACCGTTTATTGAGGTTCACCATAATTAGCTTGGCAGCTTTAATTTTAGTATTCGGACTCGGTTCGTGTACCAAAAAATCGACCACCGATTGGGCTGCTTTGAAATTGATTGAAGTCAAGGATTACCAGGGGCAAAGCCTTTCCTCTGTTTCGGATTTCGTCGAAAACTCGATCAAAGGTCCGCAGTACATCGATATCAATTCCTACCGGTTAACCGTTGATGGGCTCGTGAGTAATCAACTTTCCTTAACCTACAATAACGTCCTGAAAAACTATTCTGACGAACAGCGGTTAGTGCGCCTTAATTGCGTCGAAGGGTGGAGCGTGACCATTCTTTGGGAAGGTATTCCTTTGAAAGAATTGATACAACAGGCAAAGCCGAGTGCCGATGCGGTGACGGTAATCTTCCACTGTGTCGATGGTTTTACTACTTCAGAACCGTTAACTTACCTGACCGATAATGATATTATTATGGCGTATAAAATCAACGGTGTCGTGCTCCCCCCGGAACGCGGCTATCCGTTTATGCTGGTAGCCCAGGATAAGTGGGGTTACAAGTGGGCCAAATGGATCACTGAAATTGAGTTTTCCAACGACCCCAATTACCAGGGGTACTGGGAAAGCCGCGGGTACAACAACAACGGAGATCTGGACAAAAGTTTCAGCGCACCGTAGGATATCAACGGAATAGCGGCTGATTTCTTGGCACCGGCCTCCCGATCGGCACTGGGTTAACAAATGTCGTACCTCATCCACAATTTGCTCTCACCTCTCATACCAACGTATAATTCTGTATAGTCATATCTTTTTCAGTGGCTGATATTTTGGAGGTAATTTCGGTTGGTCAAGAATATTGCATTCGATCAGTTTAAGGGTTCTAAAGATTATGTTACTTCAGAGGCGTTGCGTAACGCGGTCAATGTCTCGATTGCATTGGGCAGACCGCTCTTGATTCGAGGTGAACCCGGTACGGGTAAGACCATGTTGGCGCACAGCATCGCCAAAGGTCTCGACAAAAAACTCATTGTTTGGAACATCAAATCTACCACCAAGGCCCAGGAAGGTCTCTATGTTTACGATACCGTGCAGCGTCTCAACGACAGCCGTTTTGGTGATAAGAATGTTTCTGATATCAAACAGTATATCAAGCTGGGGAAACTCGGGCAGGCTTTTGCCGCTAAAGAACAGGTTGTGTTGCTGATCGACGAAGTTGATAAAGCCGATATCGAATTCCCCAACGACCTGCTCAACGAAATCGATGAAATGAGCTTCTTCATCCCGGAAACCAATGAAACCGTCCAAGCCACCTTCCGCCCCATCACGATTATTACCAGCAACGCGGAAAAGGAATTGCCGGATGCCTTCCTCCGCCGCTGCATTTTCCATTTTATCGAATTCCCCGACCCGGCTTTGATGAAGGAAATCATCGCTGTCCATTTCCCCGGGCTAAAGGATAATTTGGTTAAAGCCGCCATGAACGGCTTCTACGCTCTGCGTGAAGTCGAGGAATTCCGCAAAAAACCATCGACCAGCGAACTGGTCGACTGGATTAAGGTGCTGCTGGCCAGCGAAGTACCGGTCGAGAAAATATCCAGGGAACTGCCCTTCGCCGGCGCTCTCTTGAAAAAAGAGGTTGACCACGAACACTTCATCAACAATTACATGACCAGATCAGGCAATGCTTACATCGTCAAGAAGCCTGCATAAAATATGTTCGTTGATTTCTTTTACTCACTGAAACAGCGCAAGGTGCCGGTATCTTTTACGGAATGGATGACCCTCATGGAGGCGCTGGCCAAGGGGTACATCTCTACCTTGGACCAGTTCTATTTTCTGGCGCGCTCCATTCTCATCAAAAGCGAGGCTTATTTCGACCATTACGATATCGTGTTTCAGGAGCATTTTCACGGTATCCAGGGTCCGGCGGAAATAACCGAGCAGGTACTCGCCTGGCTGAACGATCCCGCCACCTTCCTCGCACTGACCGCAGAACAGCAACTGCCGTACGACAAACTGGATTTCGGGGCATTGATTAAGCAGCTGGAAGAACGACTCAAAGAACAAACCGAAGCCCATGACGGCGGCAGTTACTGGATCGGACGCGGAGGGATATCACCTTTTGGGCATTCCGGCCGTAATCCGGGTGGTATCCTAATCGGCGCCGAAGGCGGCGGACGCAGCGCGGTGCAGATCGCCCAGGAAAGGAAATTCCGCAATTACCGCAACGACCTGGTGCTCGACATGCGGCAGATAAAAATCGCCCTGAAAAGACTCCGCCACCTCAATCGCATCGGGCCGGAAGATGAGCTCGACCTGAAAGAAACCGTCGATGCCACGGCCAAAAATGTCGGCGATATCGAACTGGTCTGGCGACGCAGCCGCAAGAACGCCATCAAATTATTATTACTGATGGACGTGGGGGGCTCCATGGACCCGTACGTTCAGACCGTCAGCCAGCTCTTTACCGCTGCTCATTCCAGCACCCATTTCAAGGATTTTCAATATTATTACTTCCACAATTGCGTTTATGATGACCTCTATCGAAACATGCAGACACTGGAAAAGGTTTCCACCGATCATATTCTGCAGACTCTGGACCCCGATTACAAAGTGATCATTGTCGGCGACGCCAACATGGAATCTTCGGAACTGCTACGCAAAAACGGGGCGATTTACTATTACCTGCGCAACGAAACGCCTGGTCTTATCTGGCTACAGCGGATTGCCCAGCATTTTAGCCACACCGTTTGGTTGAACCCGGATAGCGAGGTTTTCTGGCGTGCGACGACGGTCCGCCTGGTACGCCGTGTTTTCCCCATGTACCCGCTCACTCTGGAGGGGCTGGATCAGGCGGTCAAAAAGCTGGTAGTTAAAAGGTAAAGTTATTTTGCAAACTTGGAGGGCGATATGGAACACGATATCGGCGAGAGATTTTTTCAGCAAACCAGATACACCCGTGAAAATCTGGCCGCAATGCGGGTCAGCCATGAATCTGAAAGACCCGGACTTTATAAAGAGTATCCCGGGAAACCAGTTATTAACCTTCCAAACCCCCGACCACCGGACGACCTATTTTCACTGGCAAAAACCTTGCAAATGAGACGTTCGGTACGCGGCTACATCACCAAACCGTTAACGATCAATCAGCTGTCTTATCTTCTCTGGGCTACCGATGGTGTATCACTGACTGCCGGCGAATTTAACTTACGCACGGCACCTTCCGCCGGGGCTCTCTACCCCATCGAAACATACATCTTGGTTAACCACGTGGAAGGCATTGCCCCGGGATTATACCACTACGCAATCAAGGCTCACGGCCTGAAGAGTCTCAAAGAAGGTAACCTGGGCCGTGATTTTACCCGGGCTGCCATGGGGCAACGCACTTGCGCTGAAGCGGCAATCGTGTTTATCTGGACGGCCATGTTCCAGCGTACCCTGTACCGGTATCACGACCGTGGGTACCGCTATCTCTATCTCGATACCGGGCACATCGCCGAAAACCTGGCCCTGACGGCCACCGCCATGGGTCTGGCCAGCTGCCAGATCGGTGCCTATTACGACGGGGAAATCGACCGGTTGCTCGGTCTCGACGGTACCAATGAAAGTGTGGTCTATATGTCGGTGGCCGGTTATGCCAATTAATGTTGTAATAATTGTACCTCCATTTGATGTAAATATTTGTTATCATATCGGTAGGTATGCTAAGGGAGGGACGATGATATGGTTAAGGAATTAACCGCCGAACAGGCGAGACTTACCTATCAACCAGCTGCATTCGAATGTAATTCTACCGCCGACCTCCAGCCTTACGACGGCATTATCGGTCAGGACCGGGCACTGAGCGCATTAAAATTCGGACTCAACATCCGGAAACCGGGGTTCAATATCTTCGTTTCCGGTTTTGCCGGCACCGGGAAGACGACCGTTATCAAGGCATTCCTGGATGCGGTCGCGCTGCAAAAAGCCACGCCCGACGATTGGTGCTACGTGTATAATTTCAAAGACCCTTATTGCCCCAGGGCGCTAAGGTTGCCGCTGGGAACAGGGCAAACCTTCCAGAAAGACATCAGACAATTGATCGATAACACCCGGCGGACCCTAATGCAGACCTTCACCAGTAAAGAATACAGTACCCGGCGTTCCGAGGCGGCCGAGGCTTTTACCCGCAAGCGCGAGGCAGCGTTCCAGGCATTAAGCGAACGCTCGCGGGCGCAGGGATTATTATTAAAAGCTTCCCAGATTGGGCTGGTGCTGTTGCCGGCCAAAGGCGACCAGCCGATGACCGACGAAGATTACGGCAAATTAAGCCAAGTCAAGAAAGATGAACTCATGCAAAACCGCGAACAATTGAGTAAGGAACTCAAAGAAAAGGTCCTGGAACTCCGGCTCGAAGAGAGCAACCTGGAAAAACAACTTGCCGAAAACGACCACCAGATCGCGGGGAATGCCATTGAATTCCAATTCCAGGAAACCAAAACCAAATACAAAAATTTACCCCAGGTCATCGCCTATCTGAATGAAGTCGAAGAGGATGTCATCGAAAATTTTAAGCAATTTTTCGTAGATACGAAGACCGGTGAAGCCGACCCCATGGCGCAATTGCAGGAGATGTCCCGTAAACAGACTTTCTCCAGGTATGAAGTCAATATTTTTATCGATCGTTCCGAGGCCAAAGGCGCCCCGGTCGTGCTGGAATTGAACCCCACCTTTAATAACCTTTTCGGTCGGATCGAAAGAGAAGCACAATTCGGCGCCCTGTATACCGATTTCACGATGATCAAAAATGGCTCGATGCACGTGGCTAACGGCGGTTTTTTGGTGATGCGTATCGAAGATGTGTTAACGAATTTCCAATCATGGGAAGGACTGAAAAGGACGCTCCGGGACGGGAAACTGGCCATCGAAGATATCGGCGAGAGATTAGGTTTTATGGCCACGAAAAGCCTGAAACCCGAACCCATCCCGCTGGAGATTAAGGTGGTGCTCATCGGTGAACCGCAGTATTACTATGCTCTCATGCAGTACGACCTCGAATTCAGAGAGCTGTTTAAGGTTAAAGCCGATTTTGATTATGTCATGGAGCGTAACGAAAAGAATCTGAAGGATTATGCCTCGGTGATCTGCCGGATCTGTAACACGGAAAAAATGAAACATCTGAGCAGCGACGCCCTAGCCAAGATACTGGAGCACAGCTCGCGACTGGCAGATGACCAGAGTAAACTCTCCACCCTCTTTGCGGATATCACCGACATTATTCGTGAAGCCAATTTTTGGGCGGATGAAGATAAAACCAAGCTGATTGAAGGTAAACACATTTTAAAAGCCATCGAGCAAAAGGTTTACCGCAGCAATCTGGTGCAACAGCACGTTACCGAGGCCATCAATAAAGGCATCTACAAAATCGATACGGACGGCCAGGTGGTGGGCCAGGTGAACGGTCTAGCGGTGATGGGATTCGGGGATATGGTGTTCGGCCGTCCTACGCGAATCACGGCCAGTTTGGGAATGGGTAGAGAGGGTGTGGTCAATATCGAACGTGAAGCCAATTTAAGCGGGAACATCCATACCAAGGGCGTTTTAATCCTGAATGGTTACATGATCGAAAAATATGCCACCGGTGTCCCTTTATCTCTATCAGCCCGGCTGGTTTTTGAACAAAGCTATGATGAGATTGACGGCGATAGCGCTTCCAGCACCGAGTTATATGTCCTACTCTCGCGCCTGGCAGAAGCTCCCATCCGGCAGGAAATCGCCGTGACCGGGTCGGTGAATCAAAAAGGTGAAGTACAAGCCATCGGCGGCGTAAACGAAAAAATCGAAGGATTTTTTGAAATTTGCCGCTATAAAGGGTTAACCGGCCAACAGGGAGTAATGATACCGCAGGCTAATGTCGTCCACCTGATGTTAAAAGAAGAGGTCGTGGACGCTGTTAAAATTGGCGTATTCCACATCTACCCGGTGATTAATATTGACGAAGGTATTGAGATTTTAACCGGTATTCCGGCTGGTAAAAATTTGAAGCCCGGAAAATTTGAAGCCAACACCATCAATGACCGAGTCCAAAAACGTTTGCTTACAATGGCCTATGCCATGCGTGATTTCGGCCGTACGGATAATGAGACGAAAAAAGACAAGCACAAAACCAAAACCAAAAAACCTCAAAGTCCTGTACCCAAAAAAATCGTGAAACCTAGGAACGTGTAACCCTCGAAACCGTAAAAATTGGTCTTGCCTAATTTCGCCACTGGAATTGCATCATTCCAATCTATGCTTGTGTCCAACGCGGCCATTAAAATTATTATGCCCATGTCAGTGCTCTGCCAAGGTCCCTTCCAACGATATTTACCTAAAGGCCATTAATGCTTGGAAGAGTGCACCACCAGCGCCAATTGAATCTTCTGGCTCATCGCCAGTGGCGGCTAAATTATAACCTGGCGTGGTTTAAACTTGTGAGTTTACGTTACCTACCATATCGTAAGTAGTGGCCCTTCTATACTAAAAATTGGGTTTGTTTCGTAAAAACACTACCCCGGGTAGAAATCCCGGTAATATCAATATGCAGAGAGGTCGACCCTCGTTTTTCATGTAATTTGATAATTACGTGGTAACAAACAAAAAATCCGCACAGAGTATTCGCTACGTATTTAAACTTATACTTTTGCACGACGGGAAGGTAATTCGCTGAACTTCATGGCATATTCGATATTAAGGGAATATAGGGAATTCACGAGACAGTTTTTGTAGTAGACGGTCATCGATTAGGGATTAAGAGGGTATCACCGACTGCCCGTTAGGTAGCGGGATCCGAATTTACAGTAACTAGAGTAAAACTCGGCAAACACTACCAACTCATCATGACACGATATTTGGAGCCGTAACGGGTATTAACGATACGGTTATCCCCCGTCTAATATACTGTGAATGACCTTCTGATTACATTTTCCATCTACTTGAGATTCTCCTGTCTAGTCGCCATCCAGTCCCTGGATGGCGGCGATTATTTTAATATTTTATGCATGGTACCGCACGTATTACTCTACTAAAGTACTAGGCTTCTTTACCCGAATGACGGATAGATTCAAAACCTACGACCATTGATAATAAATAAAGCAATACCTCCATATTCGTGGTTGTGCGGAATGCTGCTTTTACCCGTAGCTGGTACGGGTTATGAAATGCTACGTGAATAGTTCGCTAGCGGGATGACAAAATAAGATTGAAGGAAAATAATATATGTTCACTGAAAAAAAAGGCAATGGGCATGGCATCGAAGAGATGGGCACTGTCTCTACCAAGGAAGCAATCAAAAAATCACTTTATTTTATCATCACTAATTCCTTTGACGAGGAATCTCGGCTGGCCGCTGAAGAAATGACGCGGGAGCGTGAAAAGGCAATTAATCTGATCGTCGAGGAGCAAAAAGCCACCATTCACCAAATAATCGAAAATGAGAAAAAGTTAATCTGGGAATCGGTATTATCGTCTAAAGAAACGACTGAGGTTGACCCGGAGATAGTCAGGGGCATCCTTAACCAATCTCTAGTTATCGAGAATCCGACAACAAATACGGCCGACAAAGATGTTGCACCCGAGGAAAGTACTCATAAAGCACCGGCCACTGTTCAAAAGGTGGAATTGGAAATATTACCGCCACGCGATCAGAACGAAATAGCTACGATTAATACCTATCTCATAAATATGCCGGAACTCCAGAGAGTAGAACTTGTGAACATGGTGGATAAAAGTATTTTTAAAATTACGATGAAACAACCGGTTGATTTCGTGGCAAGACTAGGCACCCTTCCTCAAGTTATGAACGCATCGGAAGTAAATGAAAATGGACAGAGGAAAATTAATATCACTTTACTGGCTAAATCTAAGTTGGAAAGAAATAATAATCTGATGAACGATAAGGTAAACGAAATATTTGGGAAGAGAAAACGTTAAAGAGGCTATGAACTACCCAGAATAAATAAATTGGTAATTATCCCCCCAAGGTGATTGTATTTTGTATCGCTATATTGTAAAATCCTCTTAGAGATCGCCGCCGTCATCACCTTGTCGGACGTAAGGAGGAGCAGTTGGAAACTAAAGAAGTATTAAAGATCAATGAAGTGAAACAACCTGTTCCCAAGAATGATGAGTACCGCGATAATATCCGAAAAATAATCGATAATGAAGTTAAAAAAACCATCGATTTAGAAATCCAGCAAGCCGCTCAGGAGCTCATTGAGGAACATAAAAAAGCTACCCGGCAAATTGTCGAAGAATATCGATCGATAATCAACGATATTGTACAGGAAGAAAAAGAAGCTATCTGGGCAAAAGCAGAGCAGTTAAAACGCTCTATTCTCAAAATGGGTCTATAATATCTCCTTAGAATTACTGCCCCGGTTATTGCATTTGTTCGAATTTGTTTAGCGGAGTCTCATGGGAACCTGGCAAATACTTGTATCGATATTGCTCTCTGTAATATTAATCATCGTTCTTGGAATCTACTTTTTCCTCCGTCCGCGTCGCACTCAAAAATATCCTCCCTCTTTACTAGAAGTAGATCAACTTGTCCCAGATCTTACCCCATTGAATCATCCGAACAGCAACCCAGCCGTGCACCTGCCAGACAGGCTTGAAATCCTGATGGAGGAAAGAAAAAGAATCGCGACCGCCACCAAGACTACCGGAGTATCAATTCCGGGTATCGTTAGTGAGATAAAGCACAATTTATCTGTGGCCACAACCCTTCAATCCGGGAAGCTAGAACCTTTTCAAACACTTTACTGGGATCACAACCACCACAACTCAGAATCCGTGGTCAGCGCCTACCTGGAAGAACTGATACAGGCATATACCGACATCCGTCTTGCGAATATCATCGTCGGGTTATCCAAAGATTTTGGTCATGCCAGCCAGGAAATGGAAGAAGGGTATTTTGAGCTGTGTCACAAAATTGCGGAGCGCCTAAAAAAAATAGCCTCGGCTTGAACCTGGTTGCATATGTTTTGCCCTAAATGAAAAGTCGTCGGTGTTTGCGCCTCAAACACGTGTCTTAGGTTTCCGTAGTAACCGTAACACCATTATCAGTAATAGTATATTTATTCCAAAAATCAGACCTATCAACCACCACTGAGGTGAGTGCGTTTCCGCATTTGTTGTTTGATTTATGTCCGCGGTGGGAGAATTATTTATCGTCACAAATACCGTATTCTTGGTTAACGGAGTGGATGGCGAGATGGTCAGCGCGGGAAGGTTAACATTTGAAATAATGGTTGTTGTCACGCTTTCCTCGGTTTTCGCCGCTAAAGCCGGTAATGCATTCTGACCGGAATCCGGGGACGGCGCCAGTGGGTTTTGCACGATAACTGCGTAGAAAGAGAAATGGGATATTGCAGTGCTAATCGTGTGTCGGTTCTTATCCAATGCCCCGCCTTCAATTTTTACCCACGCACTGGTAGCAGGATCCCACCACACGATGATTATATCCTCTTCTGTAGCTCCGTTCGTTAGTTTGGTTGGGTCGTATTTGATCGATAGCGTGATGCCGGGACGAAAGGTGGCGCCTTCCGGTGTGAGCGAATAAGCGAGCCCAATAAGGTTGGTACCAGAGGGAAATGCCGGCGGGTTTTCCAGGGGAATGATGCGGATTTCACCTAAGGGGAAACCATCACGGTCCAGGACTTTGACACCTTTGGCCAGACTGACAGCGCAATTCCCGTCCTCAGAAACCGCGGACATCTCGTTCGTTATTACTCCCTGTGCATCCGTGTGACCAATTATGGATGTTGTCCCCGGCCACACGGCTGGAACGGTCGGAGTGATTACCGGGGGAATTACGGGGGAAACAACCGGCAAAACACTTACCTCGGTGAGGTCTTGAGTCGATGGTAAATAGGAGGTCACGGTAAACCAGAGGATCGCCCTTACCCTGGCTTCGAGTAGTTCACCGTAAACCACGTACTGCCCGGGTTGGACACCCGGTGGAAAACTTAATGACAACGATACCGATTGTTGACTGGAATCGCCCTGTTTATTAGGAAAAGGGCTGATAGTAACAGTATATTCAGATCCCAGATCGATAGTATTCCCGGTAACTTCATTTCTGGCCCGGAGTTTCCCCTTAACGTAACCCTCACTCACCGCTAAAGGTAAATTTTTAGTACACACCGCTTTCCCGGTGACGACCGCGGTAACAGTATCCCCGCTATGGATTTCTGGTTCATTCAGTACAGTCGTATAGGTAATGCTGAAGTACGAAGCCCCATCGAGGGCAAACACTGGTGATGGGATTAAAGTCAGCAAACAACCTGCCAACAACAAACCCGCTACCAATCTAAAGCAGATCCTGCTCCGCGATGTTTTTCCCATGTTTATTAATCCGGCGGTACGACCACAAAACCAGCGCCCCCGGTCTTCCGCTGGTAATCGATCACCATGCCATCCAAAGCCTTTACCAGGTCAGGCGCCAAGATCACAACCGCGCGTCCGTCCATTTCGAGTATCTGGTCTTCGTCTTTTTCCCTATCGAGGATCAAAAGCAATTTTTGGCTATCACCCGGTAGTAGAACCAGCCTGAAGCGTATATCGGGATCGGTTGTTTTTGACTGAAGAGTATCTTTTAACTCCCTTAATTTTTCGATGGCTTCGGGAGTAAAATTCAAACCTTTCGTTGGTTTCGGCGGTTCCACTGGTTCCGTTACCGGCGGTGCTTTTTTCATTTCGGTCTCCGGTTTGGTCGCCTTGACTTCTGGCTTCGGCTCGGTTTTTATCTGGGGTACCTCATCCGGCGTTTTCATGGGTTTTAGTTCTTCCTTACGCGGTTCCGTCTGCTGTAAGGGTTTCACTACCTGGCTGGCCGCTTTACCGGCGGCTTTATTTTCCTCATTTCCCCCCGGGGATTGCATAGCGATTATGGGAGGAGCGGGTCGGGTTCGGTCAGGCTTCTCAATACCACCAGAAATGACCATGGAATTTGTCCTGGCAAATAAGCCGTTCCGCCTCATCAAGAGGTAGATGATAACAAGTACCAAGATGATACCCAGGGTGATGCCAACGGGTATCGGCCAGCTCCCCGATCCTCCTTGCTTTTCCACGGTGAAAGTAAAACTGAGGCCGCCGCTCACGGTTATTTTATACACCCCCAAAGCTTTTTTAACAGTGGTGAACGTAACTTTCTGGCTGACACCGGCTTCGAGGGTGATGCTTTGCGTCGACTCTACGTTATCATTAACACTTAGGGTGGCTGCATATACACCCGGTTTGTCCCCCGAGTTGGTAACCAGGATATCAATGCTCACTTTTTTCCAGCCGTCCACCGTCGTCATAGTGATTTCCGGATTGCTGGTGACAAAAGCAGCCGGGTTACCGAGCGTGGTGAAAGTCCCCTCCGGAGAGGTAGTCGTATTCGCCGAGGCATCCACCGAGATTATCCGGTAGTGGTAAAGGGTAGCCGGAATTAAACCTGTCAAGTGCACCGTATGTTGAGTTACCATCTTTGCATCGAGTGGTGTGAAAACACTGGGGCTGGCCCAGTATTCTACCTGGCTGCTACTGGGTTCATCGGTAACCCAGGTGATATCCGCATCAGTCTTGGTGACGTTAGCCGTGGTCAGCGAGGAAACAACCGGCGCCACCGTATCCACTTGTTTGGTAAAATTAGCAGTTACTGTTTTGCTGGTATCCATGGTCACAGTCGTGCTGGTTGAGTAGGCATTAGCTACCGGGCCGGTCCAGTTAACAAAATTCCAACCGGTCGCCGGCGTCGCCGTAATCGTGACTACATCGTTCTGGCTATAGTCATGTGCGCCAACCGGCGGAGTGGTCGTCCCTTGCCCGTTTACCGCCATCGTCAGCGTAATGGCTTGAATTTTAGTGAAATTGGCCGTTACCGTTTTATTGGCATCCATGGTCACGGTGGTGGTCGCGGAACTCGCACTGGCCACACCCCCGCTCCAGGAGGTAAAATTCCAGCCACTGGCCGGGGTCGCCGTGATATCGACGACCTGTCCTTTGGTGTAAACATGATTACCCACTACCGGACTGACCGTCCCTTCACCGGATACCGCCATCGTCAGTGTCACCGTGGGGATCTGCGAAAAATTGGCCGTTACTGTCTTCGAGGCATCCATTGTTACCGAGGTAGTCGCGGAATTGGCGCTATTCACACTACCCGTCCAGTTAACAAAATTCCAGCCGCTAGCCGGGGTAGCGGTAATCGTCGCGGTTTCACCTTTAATATAGGTATAGCTGCCTGCTGGCGGGTTGGTTGTACCGCTACCGTTTATGGTAATGGTCAGCGTCACCGTTTCGGCTTGGGAGAAATTGGCAGTCACTGTTTTGTTTGCGTCTATGGTCACGGTCGTGCTGGCGGAGTTGGCATTAGCTACCGGGCCGGTCCAGTTAACAAAATTCCAACCGGAGGCGGGAGTTGCGCTGACATTGACTACTGTGCCCTGGGTATAGGTATGACCACCTACCGTTGGATTGATAGTCCCCTGCCCATTAATCGCCATGGTCAGAGTAAACGTCGGGAGTTGCGAGAAGTTAGCCGTAATGGTCTTGTTAGCGTCCATCGTTACAGTTGTGCTCGCGGAGTTCGCATCAGCCACGGGACCGGTCCAGTTATCGAATTTCCAGCCTGAGGCTGGCGTTGCGCTGACATTAACGACCGTGTCTTTATTGTAAGTACCCGCCCCTGAAACACTGCCGTTGCCATTAGTGTTTATTGTCAGGGTATATTGAACCGGTGGTGAAGTGGCTGAAAGGGAAATTGGCGTTTCACTTTCACCCGGAACAAAGGAAGCGGATCCTGCGGGTAAGGTGCCATTTATAAAAAATGTTATAGCGTCACCAGCTTGGTCACCAGATTTCGTACTAACTGTAACATAAGCCAATCCACCACTGACGCTGCCACTACCTCTAGTTTCTCCTCGCATATTTGCTGTAACACCCGTTCCATCAGGGGCAGTACTACCGTCAAGGGTCACCGTACATTTAAAACTTTGGGCTAACGGAGGTGGACCAGCTGACTCAACGATATTGAAAGGTATTAATAAAATAAACAAGAGTAACATTATAAAAACTCTTGGTACTAACCTCGGCATATTACTCGCCTTCCACTCGGTTCCAATTTTCATTTCTACCAACCTCTTCCTCGGTTTCAATTTATGATGAGTGTATCCGAGGCGGTCATTTCGATCCAGTAAGCCCTACCCTCTATCACCTCTGTCAATCCGCCTTGTGACGATCCTGGTTTGTAATATGTCCATATCCCTGTAGCCGCGTCATACGCCCAAACAGTTCTGACGTGTACTACTATACCTGCTAAAACATCTTGAATTGCGGAGGGGTTTGGAGTCTTCGGAACAGAAATTAAGTTCCATCCTATGGCTAATTCGACATTGTAAGGGAATGGGGGTTTGGTTCCAGAAATTGTGAGTGTAGCGGAGTTGGTCAATTCTATCCAATAACCCTTACCTGCTAGTATTTGGGTCAATCCACCTTGTGTCGACCCAGGTTTATAATAAGTCCATATCCCTGTAGCTCCATCATAAGCCCAGACAGTCCTGATATTCGTATTTATTGCACTGAACACATCCTGGGGAGTTGATGGATTTGGCGCAAACGGTAGTCCGATTAAATTCCAACCGGTAACAAGATTCAAATTCACGCTGGCGATATAGGATGCGTAACCGATCGGCAACATAGTACCCTGTAACCGATCTACCAATCCTTGCGCTGTCAAGTCATCCAGACCCTGGGTGAACCACATCTCGTATTTACTGTTGTTCACAATTACCGCCGGGGCAGAGACACTGCTCCAAAGGTTACCGGTAGTGCCAGTCAACGACTGGGAATTATTTATTGTCCAAGTTACTCCATCATTCGAGGTAGCATAACCGATTACGGTGTTGGTATTCGCCAGGAAAGGCTTGATTGGATTAATCAGGGCTTCAACCGGCGGAACGGCAGCTGAGTCTCCATCCAGGAATAAGACCAACTGCTGGAGAAATGCGTTCAGATCCCCGGAACTAAAGCTGGCCCACAAAGCGTTGATATTCGCTTTTAGGGCTTTCACGGCATTCATCAAATTCGTGAAAGCCGTGACGTTGAGATCGGTTTGCGCATGGGTGTACCACATTTCGTAGCCGTTGATGGTTTTAACCACACTGGGACTCGAAGCACTGCTAAATACACCGAATCCCAACGTAGCGATACCCGTTGTATCCTGCGGTGTTGACCAAACCTGACCGTCGGCGGATGTCGCGTATCGGATTGTACTGCTGAAGTTATTGAAAAGGCCAAATAAATCAGTTGCCCCAAAAGTACCACCATATATTTTTGACACCATGTTCCCAACGTCTGTCTGCGTCAAGTTAGTCTCGGCATTAGTGTACCAAAGGTCGTACTGGGTGCCATTGAATAGCACACTCGGTTCGGATACTTGTTTCCACAGCGCCGAACCACTGGTGGTGATTACCCCGGGATCGACAACCGTCCAAGTCTGACCGTCATTTGAGGTCGCATACCCGATGGTAGTACTGACACTCGCCAACAAGGTCATAAAAGCGTCAACTCTCTCCGCGGGATCACCCAGATTTGTAAGGGCTGTCCCTAATTCCGCTTTCGTGAGGTTGAGCCAGGAATGAGTGTACCACATCTGATAGCCGCTGGCCGTCTTTACTACACAGGGCGCGCTAACGCTATCCCAGCCGGCGCCGGCCGAAGTCAGGGCATCATGTTTCACAACATGCCAATTGATACCGTCAACGGAGGTAGCATAACCGATGGTCGTGCTTGTAGTGCCCAATAGAGTCCATAAAGCGTCGATATTAGTTAGAGGTAGATCCACACCAAAAAGGGAGGCCAGATCAAAACCAGCCAGGTCATTTACCATTTGGCTGGTGGCAACGACTTTTATCTGATTAATAATTTCCGTCAGGCTGAGAGTGGTACCTCCGTGGGTGTACCACATTTCATAAGTACTCCCTATCTTCACCACCCAGGAATCGGTGACGAATCTTTCTCCATCTAGAGTCAGCGGACTACTCGATTTTGTCCAGGTAGGCGCAGCCTCAACCGATGGAGAAAAACCAACCAGATGAAGCACCATCAGACTGAGCACGCTGATAATAGTTAGCAATCTTAATCTAAAGGTCATACCCTTTTTCATTTTCAAATTTCTTGAAGGAGCTCGTAAATCTATTTTACCTCAAAACAATTGCTATAAATATAGCACATTTGTATTGTACTGCAAATATGGTTGACTATATTTACCTATGCTACTTTTGTAGTACTTTAGAACGATATCAGGGCAAGGCAAATCATTATTAATTGATGGGAGGGTAACATCCTGTTGGCAGGCGAACTTTTTATAATTTATCATTACGCTGATATTGAGGTACGAATTAGCAGTGCATATTTTGAGAATCTGCAAAAAAAAAGCAAGTTGATACCCGAGTAGGTTCCCGCAAAATTTCTCAAAATTATCGGTATTGCCATCGCGGCAATTATCGTTATTGTCGTTCTGGTTTTTGGTTACTTAGGTTTTGTGCCAAGAGTGTCGAACGTGTCCATGATAATTAATTGTAGTCTGGGTACCACCTTCACCTTAGTTATCAATCTCCCACGCAAAATTTTAGAGAGAAGCCTTGCTTCTATTCGGTGGGCAATGCTAAAATTGACTGGATTCATAATGGACAAACAGGAGGTGAACAATGGCGGAAGCGAAGAAATACCTACATGTAAATGAGTCTCCTCGCCCTCCAATCAGAATCTTCGGGACTAACCCCATCACTCCGGAAGAGGGTAGAATTTTTCTGTGGACGAAAGCAGGTTGGTTCGAGCGTATTGAAGATCAATCAGGAGATCTGACCTTTTCGCTTGTAGCTCAGTCCGAAGATGAATTGCGTGATTTTGTTGCTCACGATGACCCTTCATCTACCTTAGTGCGACTAAGTCCTGAATACAGAAAGAGGGCCTCTGAAGAATTCACGGGTCAACCTACTTCTAGCGATCTTGAAATCTATTTAGCGACAGAACGTCAGAGAAGAAATAGATTATTATTAACAACCGGCATAGCGTTGGTGATCATGGGCTTACTTATATTTGGTGCTGGTTTTTATTTTCGTCTGACTTACAATCCGGTGAACTTTAACGTGTCTAAAGTATCTGAATACAGGTTAGAGTACGCGCAGGCTTATTCCGCGGGATTAACCGCAATACTGATTGGTTTGATAATGCATATCTTCGGGTGGGCCATTATGGGGTTTACAAATATGGGTAAACGATAGATATATATAATACCAACTCTATGTAGTGAAGTGCTCGACACCCAATATGTTGTTTTTTTGTTGGAATGTCGGATATTTACGGAAACTATGCGGCAGTTTGACTTTTTCATTTATTATAAATCGTTTTGCCAATTACTTCACTTTATCGATAAATTAAAAGGTATCAAATATTCATACGTATGAATTGACAGCGATCCCGATGATTAAATGGGGTTGGCGATATATCAGCTCACATTATCCGAATAAAATAAGTCAAACCACAGAACACCCATTATATACCGATTTTTTATTTTCTTTTCTCTATTGAAAACTTTTACCTTTTTGAAATAGTATGTTGTGCCTTATAATCAAACTTATATTACATTGACAAGGAGTTATACCTGTGCCATTCTACGTATTCTCTATAGGCAGTGGATTTATTGTACTTGGGTTCAGTTTTGGAGTCATTTCAGCCACTAGTGGTCTGACAAAAATGAATGGTGCCAAAGCGAAAGCCAAAATACTCTTTATTGGAATGACAAGCGTTGCCGCCGGATTAATTGTTGCTTTCATGAGCTATCGAGGAATGGGTAAGAGTGAAAGAGATACAATGGTCACCACAGGCTTAAACATTACCGCACTACCTTAATCCAATATACCAATAATTCCCGGACCCAAAAAGTATTACGTTATGTAACCTGGAGTTTTACCATAGTTGGGTTTCTCATGTGTATGATCTATGTACTGTTTTTGGTTTAGTAACGCCGGCTTATAATTAGAATATGTAGCCGATACTCACGATTGCTTTAACACTTGTTTGTGTTTGCCGAAAATTTTCTTGGCCTGAACACGCGGCTGTTACCGTGTTGACTCAGTTAAATCACGAAACCGAATCAATAAAATCCGATGGCTACGGCACTCAATAGTCAAAGCACGGGCGCAGTCGATGTGTTCTCAGGGAGCGCTTCTGCTATTTCAGGTTATTAGTACTAACACCAGCATTTTGGAAATGGGATCTTGATGAGTCGGTCAAGTAGTCTAAAGCTGCTTTATTCCAAATACTTAAGCCAGTAATGCCCTAACTCTAAGTAATTATGAACTTACCCGGTTTAGTTCAATCAGTATCATTACTCTAGTTTTTTCTGCCGGAGGCGGCGACTTTTTCTCTGGCATTGGGTGTTTCGAACATCTTGCGTAACTGATCCGGGTGTAAGCTTTTGGTCAGCGCTTCTTCGACGGAAATGGTGTAACTAGAGACAAGCTCCGCTAGAGAGTCATCCAGGGTACGCATCCCCTGTTGGCTCCCGAGCTGCATCAGGCTATAGAGTTCCTGGTTTTTGGCCTCTCGAATAACATTCCTGACAGCGTCGTTAGCCAGCAATATTTCGAAAACCCCGATGCGGCCTCCGGAAACACGGTTGAGCAAAGTTTGAGACAGGACCGCTTCGATGGTTTCTGCCAGTTGTTGGCGGATTTGATGCTGTTGGTCGCCGGGAAACATATCGATGACACGGTTGATTGTGCGAACGGCATCAGTCGTGTGAAGAGTTCCGATGACCAGGTGCCCAGTTTCCGCCGCTCTTAATGCGGTCGAGATCGTCGAGAGGTCTCTCATTTCGCCCAGAACGATAACGTCAGGATCATGACGGAGCGCGTGAACCAGGGCGGTATCAAATGATTTGGTATCGTCGCCGAGATCACGCTGCACAATAAGACACTTATTATTACTGTGCAGGAACTCAATCGGATCTTCGATCGTAATCACGTGCCGGCGGGCATTTTGATTCAAGTAGTCGATCATCGCCGCCTGGGTGGTTGATTTACCAGCCCCGCTTGATCCGGTAACCAGAATTAATCCAGCCCTCTTGACAATTAGTTTTTTACATATCTTGGGTAGTTCCAATTCATCGATAGTCGCGATCTTGATGGGGACGACACGGAAAGCAAGGCTCGGAGTCCCCCTCTGACGCAGTACATTGACGCGAAAGCGAGCTAAACCGAAGAAACTGTACGCGAAATCCAGTTCCATTTCTTTATAGAATTGTTCGCGCTGTTCCACTGTCGTAACTCTTTCAAATATATTGATTACATCCTGACGCGTTAAAACCGGAATGTCTGTTTGCGGTAACAGGATTCCGTCTATCCTGAGAACGGGAGAACTCCCCACGTCCAAATGCAAATCCGAAGCCTTTTTATCTATTACCATCCTTAGTAATTTATCGATTTCCATGTTAGCTCCTTTATAATGTATCTAGCTTGAGATATGTTCTTTATGCCCCGGTTGTTTTTTATCGCTTGGTTCCGGACATGATTTATCTATTTAGGTAAACAGTCCGGATTACTCTGCATATAAGCATAGTCGAGATGATGCGGCGTGTATACTCTACGATAGTACCAACTGCACATATATTTTGTAGTACCATTGTCCCTTTCTCCGCGAATCTGGGACTCGATTTCAAAAAGCTAGGATAACCTTCGTAAAAATAGAACGAAATAACTACTTGCAGACACTACCTCTTACCTATTTACTCCCCACCAGCATGGTAATACATTTATATATACGACTGTCAAAATCGGAAGAAGTATCTTGATTTGGGGGTAAAATCATGCAGAATAATAATGGTAACAATGGGACGAGTCAAAAAGACGTAGAACAGAAAATAGGCGAACGCATCATTAAAAAGACCAGCCCTGGTCTGGACGAAATAGAAGTGCGTTCCTATGTTGAACAACTCGTTACACAACGAGATTCACTCCAGAAACGTCAGGAGCATATCTCGGCGTTGAAGGAGTTAGCTGAAAAAACGGTCATCGAAGCGAATTCTCTTTCTCAGCTACTAATGCAAAAGGCCACCGACCAGGCCAAGGTTGATGCGGATAAAATCCGGGTAAAAGCAGAGCAGGATTGTGAAAATTTACTGCGCGAAGAAAGAGCTAAAGTTAAAGAGATCGCAGAGAAAGAGGCCGCAGAATTAAGAATTGCCGCTCAAAGACAAATCGCTTCAATGCGTGAAGAACAGATGAAATCCATCAAAACCGAAGCAGCATCCCTAGCCCAGAAGTTTCAAAATGAGTTGCTTACCAGCATCGACAACATCACACGAAATGTGCTCTTGATTGGCGCTAATTTTGAGAAAGAACCAGCTACCAAGATGAAAGAGGGATCAACTCCCGTTAAAATCGAGAAGAAACCAGAATCCACCCTATCAGAGGGTGAAAAAGGAGCTCTGCTTGACCACATCCCCTGGCTGGAAATTGAGATCCTCCCTCCCCTCGACATTGAGAAAGTTATGGCGCTGATATCCCGTCTCGAGGAATTACCGGAAGTGAAAACGACAGATTTATTGCCGGAAACCCCGAATCCCTTAATTCGTGTTTTCCTGAATGAACCTTCACCGTTAGCCGAATTATTGCGGACCTTACCCCAGGTGGAAAAAGTCAACGAGGTAAACAACCAGCCGACGGATGGCGAGAGTGAAACTGACACAGAAAAAAGAGAACGGATTCAGGTTGTCCTCGGGAAGAATCCACAAACCCCGGCTAATACCGGTAATAAAAAGGATACGACCACTAGGACAAAATAACTACCTTTTTCCGGTTTTTACCGATTGACGTGTAGCTAAACATAGGCTAGTATCAATACATATATTAAATATATTCAATTATGTTATACGGAAAACAGGTAGAATAAAATCAATGAACCAGGGATTTGTAATAATGTTCAAGCTAAAATTTAAAAAACTTGGCAAACTAGCAATAACACGAAACCAAGGTGGATTCACTTTGGTAGAGGTGGTGATTGCCATAATGCTACTTGGACTGATCGGTGCGGCATTGTTTAATGGCTTGGGCACCGCTTCTAAAGTACTCCTTAGAAATGATATACGGCAGACCGCTAAAAATTTAGCGGAAACTCACATGGAATGGGTGAAAAACCAGCTCTTTACGCCTGGTGTAGCCACCTATACACCCCCGGCAACACTTCTCAACGGTCAACCTGGGTTTAGCGCCACCATAAGCGTTGTAGACGGTTCGAATACGACATTTTTCGGCCCGAGCGCATCGGAAAACCGGGATAGTAGACTGCAAAAAATTACTGTAAACATATACAAATCAGCGGTTTTAATATATACCCTTGAAGGTTATAAGGTTCAATAATGATACAGAGCGGATTTAGAGCTTATAGTCACAAACAGGGCGGCTTTACGCTGGCAGAAATGCTTATTGCTATGGCCATTACTACCCTGATTGGTGCCGCGGTAGCTACTTTAACCTATCAGACAATCAAAGTTAATTCCTTGAGCTCCAATCACCAAACCGCCATTGTGCAGGTGCAAAACGGGGTAAACAGCCTTAGCCGTGATGCCGAACAGGCGCAACAGGTCGTACCTCAATCCAGCACCAACAACCCGTTGCCATTAGATTCCCTTCCAATCGGGAGTACGAAAATCAGTTTTAATCTAATCACCGGTAATAAATTAGTAATCAAGTGGGTCGATTGGAATAACAATGCCCACCAGGTCACTTATGTAGTGGATGGCAGCGGTAATTTAAGTCAGAATAATTTGATTGTTGCCAGAAATATTACTGTTGCTGCAGGCAGCTGGGACACATATTCAAAGACACTTTCTTTTCAATTACAATCCACGGTTGGTGCCCACAACACTGCGACCGAAACTAGAAATTTTCAAATTATACCACGACCGGCTCAATGATGAGGTAATACGATGTTAATAAAATTATTTAAAAAGAATAAATCAAGTCAAGCCGGGCAAGGGCTCGTTCTGGTGCTTGTCTTGTTGGCGCTGGGAAGTCTGTTTATTGTGGCATTATTGGGTTATATCCGCACCGGCGCAAAAACCGGGATGGTTTATGATAAAAAGACGGCTGAATTATACGCCGCCGATGCAGGCATTCAGGACGCCGTCTGGCAGGTAAAATACGACAACATTAGTTCCTTTACTGCACCGGTAAATTACAGCCCTTATGACTATACTTCGGTGTGGGTAGATTCTGCTATTCCTATCGTAAACGGTCTACCTATAAACGTGACTATACAGAATCAGTGGATGCCCAGCAATTATACTACCCCTCCCTCTGAAACAACTGCCAGATCTATTATCGATTCAGCCCAATTAGTCGTGACCGGCTCCACCGTACAAACTGGTATAAACGATGGCGGTAACATAATCTCAAAGTATCAGATAAAAATCACTTATTACCCTGCAGCTTCCGAGACTTTTAACATGAGTAGCATCGGTATATGGTTACCTCCCGGATGCTCTTATTATGCCTATACTAGCAGTGACCCGAATCGGATCGATGGGTTGACTGGATCTTTCACGGCTTCCCGGGCAACGTCTGCCTATAAAGGCAGTGAAGCTACAGTTTGGAGTTTCAACTCAACGCCGGCTTTTGAGGACTTCCCGAATATTGAAGATATTTCAGCCACACCATTAGTTATGAATGCAACTTTCTATTTCAAACCCCCTCAGAACAATACCAGTTTGAAACCCCAGGCAGTGTCTTGGATTATACCCACTGGAACAATAGCCCAGACCATACCCATAAGCTGGGATGCCGATAACCGGATTTTTAGCCTGACTTCGATCGCGGGTGCTACTACAATTGATAGCTATATTGCGAAATCAGAAGTTAGGCAGTTACCCGCCGCAATCGGTGGTGATTATTATGCGACGGGAAATTCAAATTTGTCGGCGACTGGCGGTAATTATTATCGTGACCAATGGCATGACCCAAGTTCCGCTGCAGTAACTAGTACCAGCATTCCATCCAATGCCGAGGTAAAAGCGGCTTACCTCTATTGGTCGGGGTGGAAACCTGATAGCTCGATAACCACCGTTTTCAATGACCCCTGCGCAAATTTCAACAACTGGACTGCGGGGAATACCTGGAGCACTAATGGTTCATATTTTTCAGGAACCTATGATGGTAGTCATACGGGAAGGGATCTGACCAAGTCAATTAGTCTGGATTTAAGTACGTATTCCTCAGCCTTAGTAAAAGTTACCTGGGATCAGTGGGTGACCAATGGCGGAAGTCAAAATCAAAAGAGAGTCCCAACAGCGGATGGTAATAACGCCGGGACCTGGACCACATCTCCATTATTTAATAAGGTTGCGGAAACCACACCGAACGACGCATCCTACATCACGGGTACCGCTCTAGGCGGGAGTCTTAATCAGATTCGGTATCCCACGGCCGATTATGCCTCATCCGGTACATGGGCGGTTTCACCTGCCAATCCGCCCTCTAAATGGGACAAAGTCGACGAGGCAGCACAAGATGGAGATACTACTTACCTCTTGCACGGAACTGCCACCGCCGGCTATGCGCTGTTTACGTCAGGCAGCTTTTCAGTTCCAGCCGGGGCCACGATTACTAATCTCACCATCGGTTATGTAGTTACCGATTCGACATCGGGAACCAACAACTTAAGAGCCGCACTACGTGTTAACGGAACAAATTACTTAACGACGGATACCGGCGCTAACCCAGGCAGTAGCTATGCTGCAAGAACTTATGCCTTTGCCACCAATCCCAATACGGGTTCCGCCTGGACAGTGGATGATATTAATGGAGTAGGGACTCATCCCCTACAGGCATTTGGCATAAACTCCAGTGATGCCAACCCCCAAATGAAAATTACACAGGTATACGCCCAGGTAAACTACGTCGTCCAAGCCTATCAATTATTTTCCTTCTCCAATTTCTCCGTCCCCGTTGGTTCAACTATCACGAACCTGACCATCTACGTTCGAGCAAAAGATGTGAGTAGTGGCAACAATGCCATCCGCCCTTCGATTCAGGTTGGAGGTACACAATATAATACTGTGGCGTCGAGTAACGACCCCGGTAGCAGCTTCACCACATATTCGTATGCTTACAGTACAAACCCCCAAACGGGAGCTGCCTGGACGCTAGCGGATATTAATGGGACAGGGACGAACCCGCTTCAACAATTTGGCGTTTATAGCGATGATTTAACACCTAATATTCAGGTCTCAATGGTGTATGCTCAGGTAAATTATTCAGTTCCAATTACTTCGGCGGACGGTCTCGATTTTTCGCTTTATGATGGTACAACCTGGAGTGCTCCCATACCAGCTTTCCGGGGCGATAGCGTTGGCTATTCGCAACCTTCAAATAGTAATTTTAGCTACACAATTCCGAAACATTATCTTAGTAGTGGCTTTAAAATAAAATTTTCCTTAGTGGGTTTTGATAACACCGGTAATTATGCTAACTTGGATGACATCATAATTACAGCCATGGTTGGTGATGACACTGTCCTGTTCAAAATAGATGATGGCACCCATCCGGGTGGCACGGCGGTTTATCTAACTGATGGCACCGATGGCCTTCGGGGAACTTCTGACGACCAAACCCAGTTAGGCAATGGCACACAGCAATTGCTGGCGAGTAAAGTCCAGGTTGTACAAAATTTTAGTGGTGGAACAACACCCCATGGTTTTTCGTATTCCTCTTTCCGAGATGTTACAGCCCTGGTAAGAGGTTACTCCCAACAACCCGTTGCTCCCCTAACTAATGTACCTGGATACGGTACTTTCTGGGTAGGTGGTATCTATTCTGACCCCTCGACTCATGATGAATGGGCTTATGCCGACTGGTCACTTCTAATTGTTTACGAAAGTCCCGATACGCTGGGCCACCAGTTATTTCTCTACGATACCTTTACCTACTCCAACCAAGATGTCACTAATGGTGTGAATGTTGACTTTGATCACGATGGGCAACCTGGCGGTACCATTTCGGGATTTATTGTTCCTCCGCGTATTACCGGTGCTGTCACAACCATTACAGTAACCAATGGCGGGAGTGGATACACTTCTGCTCCGGCAGTAAATTTAACTGGTGGAAACGGGTCAGGCGCCGCAGCCATGGCAACGATCTCGGGCGGTCATGTGAACAGTATCAAAATTATTAATGGTGGTTCCGGTTACACCATCGCTCCCTCTATCACTATTACTGACGGTGGCGGCAATGGGGCAAGCGCGACTCTGACCATCGGCGATGAAATCAACGTGGGTAAAATTACGTGCTTTGTCGGCGAGGGCGATAACTGGTATACCGGAGATTATTTGGTATTAAACGGTACACGTTTATGGGATGGGACATCTACGAATGACAATTCTCAGAGTAACCCCGATAATGCCTTCAACAGCACAACGATGGGACTGGGAACCAATGATGGTATTGATATTGATACTTTTGGCATCAACCCACCCGCTGGGCAATATATTACTTGGGCTAGCGGTCTATTGAATCAAGGAGATACTTCAGCCCAAATCGACCTATGGACCCATCAAGATGTCTGGAACCTTAATTACATTGTCATATCTTTCCGGAGCGCAACTACAACTGGTGGTTCGCTCAATTATCTGATTCATTGATTGTAAATAAATGTGATTTTCGCTAGGGAGAGGTTTACAGTGGTTCTTTTTACTACTTTTTTAAAAACTAAAGAACTATAAAAAACTATAGACTACTTAAATATATTTAATTATACTTATTATAGAATTTATCTAAGGTTATTGAGGAAACGATAAAAGAAAATGGTGACTAAAGCAATTGAATCCAACTTAGCGCTGAAGGATTTTATTAAAAATTACTTGGAAAAGCGCGGTTATAAAACCACCGAGGGTGTTAAAGTCCTTGGGAAATCCGGTGCGGAACATACCTTTGATATGTTAGCCCGCCGTGATGCCGGTTTTGCCAACCATTCTTTAGGCGTCGCCATCGTACCAGAAGGCGATGAAAAAACCAAGGTTAATTTCCTGCATAACTGTGCCAATCGGGCTTATGACGTTGGTCTCGCCGGTAGTATCCTCATTACCAGCACGCCGTTAAGTCAGGAAGCCCAACGCCTAGCACAACACCAACGCATGAAAATATTTAATGGCGATGAATTTCAGAAACTAGCCTTGGAAGAGCCTCCCAAGGAAATCAAATTAGCGAATTCGGCCACCTTTGAAAATAATGCTCAACTGATTAAAGCCCTGGAAAACCTGAACTACCGGATTGAACGTTCCGCTAGCGTAAAAGGAAAATCCGGCACCGATTATAATTTTGATATCGTCGCCTACGAAGACGACGTCGTGACCGGCCACAGGCTGGTAATCGACTTTCTTAATGGAGAAAAAGAAATCACTCTCGAACAAATTTCTTTGTTCGAAGTAAAAGCCTACGACGTCGGGGTTAGCGATAAGGCTGTTGTGGTATCCATTCCCTTAAACCAGGCAGCTAAACAATTTGCCCAGAAATATTCGATTCAAACGATCCAGATTCAACAAAAACCTATCGCAATGCCGTTAACCAAGAAAGTGGTGGTCAAATCGGAGAAAGCTCCAGTCGTCGCAGAACAAGACAAGTCGATAGTTACGACAACTCCTGTAAAGGCTGCGAAAACCACACCTGAAACCGAGGCATTAAAACTAATGCCTGAGGTAATGGCAAGAAGACTTAATCTAATACCGGTTTCAGTCGCTAACAACACTTTGACCGTCCTTATGGCTGATCCGACCGATGTTTTCGCTTTGGAAGCGGTCGCCGCCACTACCAAAATGAGGGTGAGGCCGATTTCTGGAAGTATCGAGGAAGTCAGAGAGGCAATCGATCTCAATTATAAGGGTTACGGTGAGATTGAAAAGCAAATTTCCAACGTTTCTGTCTCCGATGAAATTACCGATGAGCGGCTGGCGATGGATGCCGCCTTCGATGCCCCCCTGGCCCAGGCTTTAAGCCTAATTATTGAAGAAGCTGTTAAAACGCGCACCTCCGATATCCACCTGGAACCGGAAGAACAGCGACTCAGGGTGCGGTACCGTATCGATGGTATCCTTCATGAAATGATGTCTTTGCCGCTAAACATAAACCGTGCTCTGATTTCGCGTATCAAGATTTTGAGCGATATGAACATCGCCGACCATTTGCGTCCTCAAGATGGGCAGTTCTCCTTCGACGCCAAAGGTCGTCAGATCGATATTCGTGTCGCTACTGTGCCGACAGTCACCGGCGAAATGGCTGTGCTTCGTCTGCTGGATAAGTCACGCGCCAGTCGTGGTTTACCCGAACTCGGGTTTTTTCCTGAAAGTTTAAAAATCTTCGAATCTATGCTCGCTGCCCCTTACGGTATGATTTTAAGTAGCGGTCCTACCGGCTCCGGTAAAACCACCACATTATATGCCTGTATTAATAGTCTCGACCTAGTGGGGAGAAACGTCATTACTATCGAGGACCCGGCGGAATACCGTTTTAAAAATATCAATCAGATCCAAGTGAACGTCCAGGCGGGTATCACTTTTGCCGCCGGCTTGAGATCGATCCTCCGTCTCGACCCGAATATTATAATGGTCGGTGAAATCCGCGATGGTGAAACGGCCAATATCGCTACACAGGCGGCTTTGACCGGGCATTTAATGTTATCCTCAGTTCACGCCAACGACGCTGCCACGACGATTTCGCGTTTGATCGATCTAAAAGTTGAGCCATTTCTTATTGCTTCATCAGTCATCGGCGTTGTGGCTCAAAGAATGGTGCGCCGCGTATGCCCGGATTGCGCCCGGTTGATGGAAGCTCCCCTCTCAGAACAGATTGCTTATGAAAAAGTAATCGGAGAGAAACGAACGGAATTCACTTATGGCGTGGGCTGCGAATCTTGCTCCTACACGGGGTACCTCGGCCGCACGGGCATTTTTGAAATACTCAGATTAAGCGATGCTCTACGCACGATGATTGTTAACGGCGCTAATAGCGGCGATATCAGGCACAAGGCTATTAGCGAAGGCATGACTTCATTACTGAAGGATGGCATGCTGAAAGTGCAAGCCAATTTAACTACTCCAGCGGAAGTTCTACGCAGTGCTTACTCCGCAGATTAGACAGTGAGGTATAAATATGGATTATCAATATGTGGCTTATAACAACGATAAAAAATTAATAAAGGGAAAGCTCGTCGCCCCAAGCGAAGAAAGGGCCGTTGCTCAAATGGTGACTCTGGGTTACCAAGTCATCAGTATCAAACCGTTGAGTTCGATCCGCAAAATCACAAAATCATTGGACATCTCCTTCACCTCCCAGGTCAAACCCAAGGAAGTAATCATGTTTTCACGACAACTGGCGATTCTACTCGAATCCGGCATTGATATTGTCACCGCTATCGATCTATTCAAATCTCAGGCGACAAACAAGGTCTTCAAGAAAATGCTTGAGGAGCTAGTCGCCGATTTACGTGCCGGTAACTCTTTTTCAACTGCTTTGGGAAAATTCCCTAAAATATTCTCGACAATGTATTGCCGCACTATAGCCGCCGGCGAACAGAGCGGTAACCTGGATACAGTTTTGAAACGCATGGCGGAATACATGGAGAGAACTGCCTCCGCCGCGAAAAAAGTAAAAGGTGCGCTTACCTATCCTACCATTGTGATTGCGGTTTCCGTGGTAGTAGTTGCCATCCTTGTCTTTTTTGTCATGCCGACATTTACCAGTTTGTATGACAGTCTGGGCGCTAAAATGCCTACCATCACCAAAATATTAATGGATAGCGCCAAGTGGGCGGCGCATTATGGAGTGTATATTCTTCTAGTTTTAGCAGGCGCTGTTATCGGTACCGTGCTTTATATCCGGACTCCGACTGGTAGAACTAATTGGGATAGATTAATGCTACGGCTGCCAGTAATCGGTCCTATCGTCCAGCTTAATGAACTTTCCCGCTGTTGCCGTACAATTGCGATGTTGATCAAGGTTGGTTTACCGTTACCGGATATCCTGACGATGTGTATCCAAAGTAGCGGTAACAAAATTATGGTGCAATCGCTGAGTGATCTCAAACAAGATATGCTCAACGGCGAAGGATTGGCAGCGCCGATGTCCAAACGCCCGATTTTTTTACCATTAATGGTCCAGATGGCAGCAGTTGGAGAAAAGACCGGGAACTTGGCTAACACACTGACTACCGTCGCCGACAGCTATGAAACCGATTCTGATGACAAGACCATGACCGCTACCGGTTTATTACAACCAGCACTCACCATCGGGATGGCTGTAGTCGTTGGCTTTATCGTCGTAGCGATGATTTCGGCCATGTACGGGGTGTATGGGCAACTTGGCAATTGACGATAACATGATATTTCAATAAGGAATAATCTGGCAAATAAGATATTGAGGAATAGAAAAATGAAGTCTAATAGATTGATGCAAGTTATTTTACTAATCCTACTGGTGGTTTTCATTGGAGCCGGCGCGTTCATTTACGCCGCTGATTCCAAAGAAAAACAGCGGTACCGGTCCCAAACAGCTGAAATTGCGCAGCAGCAAGTTAACCTCACTAGGAGCTTGACACAAAAAGCGGATAAGGAAAAAGAAGCAACTGATTTGGCAGCCCAACTTGCGGCGGCGAAAGCCTCAGTCGCCCAGATTAACTTTAGACTTTCAGTCGAGAGCATCGAGTACGACCGGATATTGTTTTCATTGGCTGATACCTCTAATGTGACCCTAACCAACTTGGTTGCCTCACCACCGACCGATGTAAACGAGAACAAAACCGCTTATCAAGTCACCAGCTTTAATATCAGCTTGGCGGGCTTGACCCCAACCAAGATGTTCCAAACTACCGCCGATTCTCAAAGTTACATCGATAGCACCATAAAAAGTTTCCAGGCGTTTATCGATACGCTTATCGCCAGCCCGGATTTTGATACCACGGTCATCGAAGTGGTAAATATCAATGCGCCGGAGCCAATGACAGCACAAGACATTGAAGCGATGAATTCAGCGATCGATGCTCAGGAACGCAGCGAACTGAAAGACGCGGAAATCCAGGATAAAACCGAAGATGAGATCGTGCAGTTAGTTAAAGAAAAAATTGCTGCTAAGAACGCTGACCAGATCCGGTTAATATTGCAAAATGTAGGGTTTATTAAACCTACCGCCACCATTAACATTAAAATCTGGACATATAAGGGGGCATAGATTTATGGCAGAGAAAGTAGTTTCACTATATTTAGAAGATAACGATATTCTTCTACTGATCAGTAAAAACGGTAAAGTGCTTCGATGGGCTAAGGGCACCCTAGAACCGGGATTGATCATTGAAGGTGTCATTCAGGATGAAGAAAAAGTGGCGGCCAAGGTGAAAGAACTCTTCACTACTATCCATCAGATAAAAAGTTCAGCCAAAGGTCTAGCGAAAATAAAAGAATCTGCCTCCAATCTCTTTAGCGGCAAGGGTAAACTTATTGTTGGTATCGGCGGTCGTGGTTCTCTTTATCGCGTGCTCTCCTTGCCGATGTTGGCAGATAATCTACTTGGAGAAGCAGTCAGGCGCGAAGCCGGACGGGTACTACCGGTAGCGTTAGATGAGCTTTATTTATCATACCAGCGAATACCTGGAGCTAACAACGAAACCCGTATTTTTATGGCTGCCTACCCAAAGAAATCTACCGACCTTTTATTGAAGACCTTACGCCTCGCCGGCTTACAGCCACGCTCCTTGGATTTGACACCACTAGTTTTATGCTCGTCAGTGAACGAGCCAAGATCAATTATTGCCGACGTCAGCCAGGATACCCTTAACATTATAGTGATGGCAGAGAGAGTGCCGCAAGTCATACGCAGTCTACCTATGCAAAGCGAAATAAAATCTTTACATGAAAATATGCTCTCCATTAGCGAGGAATTTTCCCGTACCGTTGCTTTTTATAATTCCAGCCATCAGCAGAATCCTCTCGATGAATCTGTACCAGTTTTTGTTTCCGGTGAGTTTGTTAATGCCCCGGACACCTGGAAAATACTGGTAGGCAAACTGAATTCTAAAGTGGCGGTGTTGCCAACTGTCATGCAATACCCCGAGAATTTCCCAGTCAATGAATATATCGTTAACCTTGGATTGGCGGCCAAGGAGCTATCTCTGGATAAACAACCCTCTAATTATTCAGTGGTAAATCTCAATTGCTTGCCGGCATCTTTCCTGCCAAAACCGATAAATGTTTATAACGTTTTGGTGCCCGTCGTCGCGGTGGGCATTATTGTGGGCATCTTTTTGTTATGGACCGCCTGGCAAAATGATATTACAAAGACGAAAGCGCTTGACCCGCAATTAACCTCAATCCAGCACAGCATCACTGTTAGTACGCAGTCAATTACGACTCTGACGGAACAAAACCGCGCTTTGCAGGCACAAATACAACCTATTCAAGATTATGTGGGCATCTTGATGAATAAATTATCCAGCTTACAAGCAACACGGGGTCTGACCGATAGCAACATATCCAAGGTCATTTCTCTGAAATCAGATAAAGTCATTATCACCAGTTTGAATTATGATTCTACTAACAGGATAAGTCTTAATGGCTCAGCCGCTACCCGAGAATTAATTTTAGACTATGCCCAGGTACTACGTGATAGCGGGCTCTTTACAACCGTGGTATCATCGGTTAATTATTATTCTATTATTAGCGAATCGGGAGAGCAGGTAATTTCATACAAATATGTGTTCCAGATACAATAGTTAGAGCCTAAGAACTCAATCAGAAAGGGGGAATAAGAGTTATTCCCCCTTTTTTTGTCGGTTTACAATATCTCTTCAAACTAATTTTATATTTAGCCCTAGTTTGATGTAGCTCATTCCATACCAAGAAAATATGACCGTTTTTGTATATTCCTCCTCTCGTTAACTCTACTAATAAATAACATCTCCAATACTTGGAAAACTCCCCTATACTCATTGCATATCATTTATGATGTTTATGATAAAGGGAGTACATGGTTCCAGCAATAATGCTTACAACGTAAATATCGTCATTCTTTTTTCTCGATTTGTACATGAATCGATATTTCCCCTTAAACAATGTGATTATTATTAATCTCCCACTTCTAATTCTGTCCTTTTTCCCATTGCCATGCAAACGATAAAACGGTCTTGTAATGCGCTTCATTTAGTCAAGGGATAGCTAAAAGAGTAAGCTCGTTATTACGTGCTCCTTCTCGAATTTTATTAGTACCTTATAACCTAATGCAAGAGGAATTCTTGGAGTGAACCCCTGAAACTGGACACTTAGGGTTAGGAAGGTTTGGCAGGTCCCGGGTATAATTTTAGAGGGGAGAGGACCTTGCCATGAAAAACATAAGAACGTTCAGTCAGGAATTAAAGCGTCAAGTAGTGGAAGAGCTCATGAGCGGCGAAAGCCGCCCGGCACAGCTTTGCAGAAGGCACAACATTTCACCGAGTTTGCTTTACCACTGGAAGAAACAGTATAGCCTGGGCAAATTCAACAACGAACCTATCGAAGAAGCCGCCCTTAAAGATCGGATTGAAAAGCTGGAGCGTCTTGTGGGCAGATTCACCCTGGAAAATGAGTTCCTAAAAAAGGGGCTGCAGCACAATCTCAACCAGCCTCGGCGCAACGGGAAGTCATCCGTCAATGGCAGTGTTTCGTCAGAAGTATCCGGAAAGGATGTCATCTGATGAATATCGTCAGGAGCACGTTTTGCTACCGGTGCAAGGCGCCGTCGCCCGAGACCGGCGCGGACCTTACCGACCGCATTGAAGCCATCTGCCTGGAGTTCCCCGGGTATGGTTATCGTCGCGTCACCAAGCAGCTCCAGCACGATGGGAAAGTCATCAATCACAAGAAGGTATTGCGGCTGATGCGGGAGAGTGACCTGCTCTGCCGGTTAAGACGGAAGTGGGTCAAGACAACCGATAGTAAACATCCATTTCCCAGATTTCCCAATCTCATCAAGGGGATGGGAGTAAGCAAGATGAACCAGGTGTGGCTGGCGGATATCACCTACATACGCATCCGGAGCGGTTTTGTCTATCTGGCTGGGATTCTGGACGCCTATTCACGCCGGGTCGTTGGTTACGCCATCTCCGCCGATCTGGAGACCTCTCTGACCGTCGCAGCGCTCCGTATGGCCCTTGAGCACCGCCCCCCACCCCCAGTATCATCCACCATTCAGACCAGGGAGTGCAGTATGCATCGTTGGAGTATGTAGAGGAACTATACAGATACGGCTTTATGATTAGTATGTCACGGAGAGGTAATCCCTACGATAACGCCACCATGGAAAGCTTCTTTAAGACGCTGAAATATGCAGAGGTCTACCTCTTCGACTATGAGACGATGGTGGATGTACGAGAAAGGCAGTCAGTCTTTTCTAATCGAAGAATGAGTCTGACGGAAGCTGATTGACTTCATCCCCAAGAGAAGCTATCGGTTTGTTTAAATAGTTGGGAACGTGCTTTCACCATCCTTGCGGCAAATTCATTATCGCTCATCTGGTTGGCCATGGCATCCATCTGCTGTAAGGTTATACCCGGGCGCAGGTAAGTTGCCACTCCTGGTAATGACTTCAGTTGTTCGTAGGGGGTTTTTATCTTCTCATAGAGATACTTTTTCTGCATCTTGCCTTTTGGGTCGATAGTTACTACCGGGAAGAAACAGGGACGGCGGAAATTAATATAGGGGTTCAAGTA
>Ga0209777_10000948_pt1 | contig 44520 bp, 33 predicted proteins | sample FrelakmetHBP12HB_FD_187147 | JGI IMG/M metagenome (GOLD analysis project Ga0209777, IMG submission 187147) | Freshwater lake sediment microbial communities from the University of Notre Dame, USA, for methane emissions studies -HBP12 HB (SPAdes)... | ecosystem: Environmental > Aquatic >...
GACATCGAGTCCATAGCACAGTACCTCGAGTCGGGCGCCGACGACTACCTCCCCAGGGTGTTCCGGCCGGCCATGCTGCGGGTGCGTCTCCGCGCCGCGCTGGACCGCAAGCGTTTGCGTGACGCCGAGAGCCTCACGCGCGAGATGGCCGTCGCCCGGAACATCCAGCGGGACTTCCTTCCCGAATCGCTCCCTGTGGCCATGGGAGTGCAGCTCCAGGCCGCACTGCAGCCGGCCCGCCAGGTCTCCGGCGACTTCTACGACGCCTTCCTGCTGCCGCCATCCGGCACGATCGTCCTGGTCGTCGGCGACGTGTGCGACAAGGGGGTCGGCGCGGCGCTGTTCATGGCCCTGTTCCGCAGCCTCATCCGCGCCTCCGCCGATCCCGTCGGCGGCGGTGCGATCCAGATGATCGGCGGCCGCCGCACTCTCGTTCGACAGTCGCTGGAAGCGGCCACGCCGGCCGACCTGCTGACCCGAGTCGCGGGATTCACCAACGATTACATCGCTCGACTGCACGGACGCACCAACATGTTCGCCACGGTCTTCCTTGGAGCGCTCGATCCCCGGGACGGACAGCTCGACTACGTCAACGCCGGTCACGAGCCGGCCATCGTCATCGCCCCGGATGGCACCACCCGGGAGTTGCGACCGACGGGCCCCGCGCTCGGACTCCTACCGGATGTGGCGTTCGGCGCGGGCCAGGCCACGCTCGAGCGCGGCCACTCTCTGTTCGCGTTCACCGACGGGCTGGTGGAGGCGCGGAGCCCGGCCGGCGAGGCCTTCGGCACCGGGCGTCTTCGGGATGCCCTTCGGGCGAACAATACCTCCGCCGCCAATCTCGTCCGGGGTGTCCTGGAAGCGCTCGATGCGTTCACCGGACAGGCCGAACCACACGACGATGTGACCCTACTCGCCGCGACGCGCACGATCGGTTGACGAGTCGAGCGGGTGCGAGGGAGTGGTGCCGCCCTGCTACCGACTCAAACGCCTGGGCTACCCTAACTCTCGCCCGTTGGTGAGGCGTCAGTCCGACGCAAGCACGTCGCCCTGGCTGCTGTGCCATCGGCGCGCAGTCGGCGCACAATACAGCACAAACGGGCGGCTCCTGCGAGCCGCCCGTTGCTGTAACTCGTTGTCCGGCCTTGAGTGCGCCGCCCGTGAATCGAACACGGAACCTACTGATTAGGAGTGAAGGCAGAGCGGTGCCATAGGTCCGTCCCGTGCGCCGTGGTGCGCTGTTCGAATGCGCGGGAGCGCGCTGGAACCCCGCCGGAACGCACCTGGCTCCTCCGACATCTCCCCCGACACAGGCATAGGCGTTTCGGCTTGGCGCGGGGTGGGCATCGAACCCACGACCTGCGAGGCAGCGGAGTTACACGATCGAGCACGAACTCGGGGGGGGCGGGATGTCCACGGCCCTCGGTCGTAACTGCCTAAGCTGACCCCCTGCGTCCTGTTCAAGTGTCAACTCGGCGGCTCGATGATCGACATTAGAACAGGACTCAGCGACTTGCAGCAGAGCGTTCGCGCTTGGATTGCTTTGGCCTCCGAACGCTCCGTGTCTCAGTCTGCCGACCCATCTCCAATAGTTTGGCTCCCAGTCCAAATAACGCCCCACTAACGCCCCTCAGCCACTGTATTGCCAGGTCGACGGCTCCGACGCTTTGCCGTCAAGCCACGCCCTAGCACCTAGTGCGCCAGGCTGACGACGCCGACGGGCCGAAACGACTCCTGTGTCACAGATCCGGAGGACGCCAACGCGGGCTGTGCCCGACGTGCCGCTGGGGAAGCCTTGACGGGCACTTGACGGGGCGGTCGCAGGTTCGCTGCGGCTTTTCGCTCCGGACGCTACAGGAGGTGGAGATGAGATTCCAGAGAATACCCACGGCCGCTGCCGCCCTGCTCGCGCTCTTGCTCTCGCTCAGCGCCGGGGCGTGCGGCAGCAAGGACGCCACGGGCCCGGCCATCGGTCTCACGCTGGAAGAAGTCTACCAGCTTGCCGACGAGCTGGGCGCGGTGATGAACAACTACAACGCCACGGCTTCCCTCAGGACGGCGATGGCTTCCATACGTGCCGCGGGGCCCGTCCGCGCAGCCGCGGCCTCTGTGCCGTTCAAGGCCAGTGCCGGCTGTCCCGGCGGGGGCACGACGACCGTGAGCGGCGGCTACGACGAGGGCGCCACCACGACGTCCGCCAGCGCGACGTTCAGCTACTCCAGCTGCAAGACGGCGCACTTTACGACCGACGGCTCGTTCTCGGGGAACGGAGAGGTCACGGCCACGCAGACTACTGTGACCGCGCACGCGACGTTCGGCGGCACGCTCAGCGTCGAGACGGCGGATGGCCGCTCGGGCGCCTGCCCCATCGACGTCACGGTGGACGTGACGATGACTCCGACCGGGGCGACGACCTACGTGATCTCAGGCTCGGCGTGCGGCGCGAAGGTGAACCAGACGTACACGCCGCCGCTATTCAGGAAGCCAGCCGGAGCCATCGCCGTGAGCATCATCGTGGATGACGCGGCCAACAAGGTGTACAGCGACGGCCAACTGGTGTGGAAAGGTGCGATGGTCTACAACGAGACCACCAATATGATCACCCCGGACCCGTCCTGGACCGGCCCCTGGCCGCCGCTCTATGACGACGGCCCGATGTCCGCGGGCGGCCACGAGCCGGAGGGCTCCGTCGCGGGGGACCACAGGTTCGGCGCCGTGGTGTTCGTTATGCCTCCCGCCACTGGCGCGACGACCTACGAGTACGGGATGATCGATCAAACCGTCGAGACGGCCTTCGGCAATGGCTGGATCTGGCCGAACCCCAACGGCAGCTTCACGGTGAACGCGGGCGCCACCGCCGACCAGCAGGTCGCCGGCATGACACTGAAGCCGTTCGGCACCACGGACATGCAGCTCGTTCTGGACACCAGGAACCTGGACCCCTCCGGCACCTGGGACCTGACCACGGTATCGGTGGAGGGCTCGGCCTGGGCGTGGGCGTTGCTGCCGCTCACCAACGACGGGACCGGCAAGTACGTCTTCACGCTGTCGACCGTGGCCGGCGCTGGCAAGCTCCTTCCGCATGTCGGCCTGACCAGGAGCGGCGACAGGCCCATGTTCCAGTTCGTGCTGAGCGGCAGGATCTACACGGATTCGAGCGGCGTCGCATCGGACTACGGCGTCAGCGCCGGAACCCGAGCTTCAGGGGCGAGCGCGTTCACGCCGGCCACCGTCCTGGTGGACAGCAGCAGCCACACTCCCTACATCACCATACCGTAGGTCGTTTCGCGCCCTCTCTGTGGACGTCGTCAGCGCCCGGCCCCGTGCCGGGCGCTGTGCGTTCGGGCCGTGCGTTGAAGCGTGTCCGTATACCAGCGTGCTGACCCCGAGACGATGCGCGTCGCACTGGGGCGACGGGGAAGGCTGGTGTCCGTCGGTTCGTGACGAACAGCGAGCAGAACAGCGAGCAACGGTCATTCTGGACCAGAATGAAACACCCCGCCTGAGGTCGTATCCTCAAGCGGGGTGCGGAGTATCCAGCCAGTGCGCCGCCCGTGTATCGAACACGGAACCTACTGATTAAGAGCCGCCCGACTGGGGTCTTGGAGGGCGGCAGGATGTCGGCAAGGCGAGGTCAAGAAATCAAGCGAACTCTTTGGGCTGTCACAGGTTCGCGCGTCGGCACCCTCGCCACCATGTCGGACCCCTCCTTCAACCAAACAGTAGGAAATCGGTGTTTTGCGGCACACGTGCGGCACACGCTGGGCGACTGGATGGATTCCGTCGCGTCGTCGAGTCCGGCGCCGGGCGGCGGCACGGTGTCGGCCGTGGCTGGCGCAATGGCGGCCGGCCTCGCGGCCATGGTGGCGCGGCTCACGGTGGGGCGGAAGAAGTACGCGGAGGTGGACGGCGAGTTCCGCCAGGTCATCGAGCGCGTCGAGGCGCTGAGGGTGCGCCTGATGCGCCTGGGTGACGCGGCGGCGTTCAACGCGGTGAGCGCGGCGTATGCGCTGCCCAAGGAACCGGCGCCGCCTACAACGTCCGGATCAACGTCGCCGGGATGCCGAATCCGGCGGAGGCGGCGCCCTTAGCCGACGAGGCGAAGCGGCTGATAGTAGAGACCGAGGCCGACGTCGCCCGCGCGACGGCCGCCGTAGAGGCGGCCATCGGTAGGTGACGTGTGGGAAACGAACCGAGAGTTGCTAGGGCCCGACGACCCGGACGGGCGCGTTGCGCGACGTGAAGGTGCCGTCCCCGATTTGCCCCTGATCGTTGTTCCCCCAGCAGTAGACCGCACCCCCGGCCGTCGTGCCACAGTCGTGAATGAAGAGAGCGCCCGCGAGCGCCGCGAACGGGATGCTCGTCGCGACGCGCACTGGAGTGGGGCTGTCGTTGTAGGTGCCGTCGCCCAGTTTGGCCCCAGTTGTACCCGCCCCAGCAGCAGACGGAGCCGTTCGCTGTCAGCCCACAGGTGTGGTTCAGAAGGTCTGCGATCTGGGCAGACGTCCAACGTCACGGAGGTTCTCTCGGTGCCAAACACGGTTACTTGGGAGCGCCGAAGGGCCTTGGCACGCAGATGAGCAAGGTCGATTCCATCGAATCGACTACAAACCAGCGCCCCCAAACGTGTCACATCCCGCAGAGCACGCCGGGTGCGCATTCCTCAGGCGCCAAAGCAGCGCGGATCACTGCACACGCCGACCTTCCACGCGAGAATACCCAGCGACAGTTTCAGGAGGCCAAAAACCACTAGGAAGTAACAGGTCACGAGCGTGACTCCAATCGCCAGGATGGCTAGCAGCGTTCGACGCGCCAGCACACGGAGGCCGAGCATGAGGCTCAGGAGACAGGAGATACTGCCCACAAGCACCATTACTGCCGGCAAGATGAATCGGCTGTCTTCCAGGCTGCGCGCGTCCCGGGTATGTGTGAACAAATAGAGGCCGAGCCCTATGACGGCTGCCCCGAGAACCGCGGATGGAAGCGGATTGGCCGCCTCATCCTCAACACCAGACTTTCCCGACTCGCCCGACGTGCCATTGAGTCCGAGGTGCACATGGTCAGGCACGGCCACTCCTCCTGTAAGACGGTTACTCGTCGCGGCTCTCATGCCCACGAACCAGCTGGCTGCCGCCGACCAGACTGGACATCTTGCCCGACGGTGCTCAGCGGCACGCTCGGGCGTTGCACCGCCACCCTACCGCGGGAGCGACAGTCACCTTCCTAGATCTCAATCCGACTATCTCTCAACGCGCGTCACTCTGCACATCAGCCTTGCGCCGCCACCCATCGCGGGATTGCCGCCGAACGTGATGGTCTCCTCAGTCGAGCCCCCTGCCGGAACGGTGGTGAACACCTTCCTGGTCAACGCGGTCTCTCGTCCGTTCTCGAGAATATGAATCGTATCGCCGAGAAGTGCCGATCCGATGTAGCAGGCAATCTCCGGGTTCTTCACCGCCACTGGTCCCGGATTGGTGAAGGTCACACGCGCCTCGATGCTCGAGGATCGGAACACCGCGTCAACTCCGACCCCGATCGAGGCCGCGAGGTCACGTTCGGCGCGGGTAGGTCCACAGGTGCCCGCAAGGAAAGGTACGAGTGAAGCCATCGCGCACCGAGCCGCTGCCTTTACCATGCGACTAACCATCTCTACCCACCGCCTCCCAAGCCGCTTGATCAAGCAAGACGATTCGAGTGCCTGACGCAGCGAGATCTACTCCGTCCTTCGCAGAATGTCTGTTACGTCTCCTGTCACCATCGTCACGCCACCTGACGAAACGAATCCAAATGACCGATTCGCGCCGGCACTCGGGGCGTTGTCCGCTTAGTGGGCCTCCTGTTGATGCGACCCGGCCAGCGCGGCCGCTCCTCATGACCTCCAGAGTGGCTGCCGCTCGTAACGAGACGTGCCGCTCAGCGCTGAGGCGACAGGCGAAGGCAGCAAGGCCTCCTCCTGAACGTGCAGCATGCCGGCGGCAGGGACTCAGTTCTCCAACTGATGGCGGAAGCCGGATGTGAGGGCACCATTTTCTAAACGGTCGAGGAACCTCCGCGCTTAAGCGCGACAGATAGAATCAGGACAAGCACAATGGCGCCGATTGTGATGGCCAGCCCCGTGGGGTTCTCCAGAAACCGCTGTAACGCGGGCTTGCGACTCTCCTGGTACGCGCTGATTCCCTGGGCGATAGCCTGAGTGCTGGTGGTCACGGCCTGCTCGAAGTTAGCGGACGCAGCCTGCGTTAACTCATTTGTGCGTCTCTGAAGCTCGTCGGCGGTGGAAGAGGCGAAGCGCTTTACACTCGCAACAGTCCTGCGCCCAAACCGCATCAGCCGTCCCGTAACAGTCGACTCCTCACTCAACGCAGTCTGATATGCCGCTTGCGCGGTGCTTAGGTTGGTATCGATTTCGGACGCGACTGACTGAGCCTTATCGCGTGCAGAGGCCGTGAGTCCAGTGTAGAGCGCGGCCAGCCGCGCCGGGGGTCGTTGGTCGCCTAGGGCAGCGATCGAAGCGTGCGCGGTGTCGGCGGCCCGTGCCCACATTGAGACGACCGCCCCGATCTCACCTGAAGGCGCATCCTGGCGCAGCCCACTCGCGTTCTGAGATGCCTGCGTAGCCAGCGACATGGCGACCTGCGCAGTTCGCAGCGCCTCTTGCTCCGCGCGTGCGCTGAGGTCAATCCACTGCTCGGTCTGGCTCGCCACTGGATCGTTGCGCACGGCGGCCGCAGTCGACCCCACGTGAAGCGAGAGCCGCTTCGCTACCGCATCGACCCCCTCGGCAGTGGAAAGCATCGCCGCGCGCAGGGCCTTGTAACTGACAGCTGAGTCGCGAATGCCAGGGCTCCCGCTAGATGCCACACTTAGGAGGCGGTTAGTCAGCTGGCGCGACTGAGTTCCAAACGAGCGTGGCAGGGCAGCGAACAACTCCTTCAACTTGGCGTCATTCTGGCTCTTCCAGGCGGACGACGGCGCGTTCGTGAACAGCCGCTGAACCCACGTAGAGGCAGCGACGAGCTGCGCGCGGCGCACCTCAAGCTGTGCGGCGTGGTCCGCGCTCGCGCCAAGCCGTGCGACGATCTGCAGGAAGTCGGTTGCGCTTGCAGCCTCCAACTCCGCTCGCGTAGGAACGACACTCGCACCGAGTTCACTCTGCAGTCCGACGATAGCGAAGCGATAGCTGAGAACATGCCACACGAGGACACCAAGCACAGCAACAACTGTTGCGGCAATGGCGACTCGAGACCTGCTCCGGACGCCGCGTCTAGCGCGATTAGTGCCTGAAGTGCCATGACTTGGAGACATGCTCGTGCCAACACCGACCGTTTGGCTCCCTGGGGGTGGGACCGTGGCGGCATGGCTCTGGGCCCCTGCTCGGACCAACTGATCCCCGTCAGTTCCACCCGTGTGCGCAGGCGCGGCGCGCGGCGCACCACATGAGGGACATGATTCCGCGTCCGTTGGCATTCCCCCCTGGCACTCCGTACACGTAGCGGTCTCTATCTCAGGAGGTTGGGGCGCGCCGCAGTGAGGGCAAGCGGCAGCCCGAGTGGAGACGTTGCCACCGCACTCCTTGCACGCTAGAATGGCCATTCACGCGCTCCCTTCGATCCAGTTCCCAGGAACACCACTGAGCAACTCAAGAAACCTGTGATGCCACTAGCGGCATGTCGGTGCACCCTCGGACTGGCCGGTGATCGGCGGTGTCGCGCTGCCCACGTAGATTGCGCAGGTCTTCGCCGTCGCGATGTTCTTGGCTGTGGCACTCCAGCCCGTCCCCGACGCGGACACAATGGTCACCGTGGTCCCTCGTGAAGTGCTGTAGTTCAAGTTCGAGATGGTGCCCGCGTACGTCACGTTCTCGGCGAAGTACGCCTCCTCCGCGGTCACCAGGTTGCGCAAGTCACTCTTCATGAGTGCCTCGTTGGACTCGTCACTCGACCCACGCACCACCGCAGAGAGAGCAGCACGCTCGCCTTCACATGAGGGCGTGCCTTCGGCCTGCCCCGCAACCGGCGGCGGCGCGCTGCCTACGAAGATCCCACAGAGGCGTGGCGACGCCGCGCCGGTCGCGGTAGCGCTCCAGCCCGTGCCGCTTGCTGCTGTAATTCCGATGGTCACACCAGCCTGCGGACTGTAGTTCAATGCGCCGATGTTGCTGGCGTATGTGACGTTGTCGGCAAAATAGCGCTCCTGTAGAGTGACCAGGTTGCGAAGCGCATCCTTCATCGCCTCGGTACTCACTTCGACTGCGGGCTCCGGACCCTGTGCCGTCGGGACCGGAACCTCGAGCTCAGCCTGGCTACCGCCCTCCGTGCAACCTTCCGCGAGGCCCCCAGCACATGCCTTCTCGAGTAGTTCGCGCGCCCGAACTTCATCTCGGCGAAGGCCACGCCCGGCTGCGTAGAGCTTGCCAAGGTGCAAGCACCCTTCGGCACTCGCTCCGTCGCACGCCCGTTGAAAGAACACGCCGGCACGCGCGTAGTCTTGAGCCAAGCCGGCGCCCCCCCGCTCGTACAACTCACCCAACCTCGTGCAGGCAGGCGCAAAGTCACCTTGACACGCTCGCTGGTAGAGGCCATGAGCACCCATTGTGTCGCCTCTAGAACTGGCGCGGTCTCCGAGGACCGAACACATCTCAGCGCTGCCAGCTTCGCATCGCAACTGCGCACGATAGAAGAGAGCGACCGCCGCAACTGCTGCCAGGCCGAGCCCGAAGAACAGGCTCAGTCGTCGGGCAGCCCGGCCAGGGCGCGGCCCGGCTGTTGGCTTCGCCGGTGGGATTGCGGCTCCATCCACCGTTGGCAGCCCTTCACGTGGGGAGGGAATCTCAAGCGGTGCGCGCGGTGAAGAGGGCCCCAACGAAGTCTCACCGCCGAGAGAACTCGCGACAGCTGGCTCCACCATCTTTCCGCAATGGGGGCACTTCTTCGCGAGCGTAGACACCTGGCCGCCACATTGCGCGCAGTTTGTCAGTGCCAATGCACCCTCCCGACATTGTGTGAGGCAGCACCTAACCGGAGTGACGCCTGCGGGTCCAACCTGCGCCTAGAACGGACTCGGCTCAGTCACGGAGTGTGACGGATCACCCAGACGTTGCGGAAACGAGCCCCCATTTGCCTCGGGACGCTCTGGTCCCGCAGCGTCTCAAGTGGGTAGACGTACCCGCTGAGTATCCACCGACCCGCTAGGGTCGGGTCGGGGTTACGCGTGATTCCGAAGACCATCAATGCCCTTCCGACGTGCGAGAACAGAATGATCGCGTAGTCGGAGTCTCCCGGGATCTTCTCGCGCCGATAGCCAGCGGGAGTTGAGTTCCAAGAGTCCTTTAGGGCGGCCACCTGCGCATCGCTTGCGTCGAGCCATATGACCAGCTCCACCACCCGCTCGAATAGGCGCGAGTCCCACCGGATCATCTTCAGGTGAGCGCCTCTGAGAGGCCCCGTACGGCGCACGATCCAGTCTCCATGGATTCGACAGGACTCCGCCCAATCAAGAACTGGACACTGAACCGTAAGAGGTTCGTTCGTCAAACGCGTAAGCGCGGTGAGGAACCGTGCAGTGTCGGAGAAGAGACGTAGACCCACGCCCGAGAAGTCGAATAGCGGCTGAACGTGCACGACGACCATGGGCGTTTGAGCCTTGCAGGGTGGCGCTGGTGGAGCACCGGGAGCTAATGCCACCAGTAAAGAGAGCAAAGCGCTACCTGATCCGGGTCGCACGATCGCCCCGCCCTCAGTGGACTTGCTGGCTTATGGCTTCCATTATCGCGTGTGCCAGATTCACGCGCTGATCAAGTTGCTCTTCAATTCCGCCAAACCCCAATGCTGGGGCTCCGACCTGAAGCACGGACGGAAGGGCCCCACCGCCGAAAAACACCCACCCTCCCCAGCGGGAGCCCTCGAACCAGAGCAAGCCAAACGCGCCTCCGATCTCGAAGGACAACTGTATGGCTTCGCGATGGGCGCATTCGGTTGCGCTGACGTTTTGAAAGCCGCCACAAGCGCCGGGGTCAAGGGCATTCAGGAAGATGCTTGAATGGGGATGAGGGAATCCGACTCGAGCGGCGGAGGCCCCCACAATGTCACTCAGCGTAGAACCTCGGGCGAAGAACGGCACGGAATCGCGGTGCCCCCCCCCAGTTAGGTCCCAATAGCGAATGTACTCAGCCACGAATGGGCGATCCTGCGCTTGTGTGCGTTGACCGAGGAGTAGACGCAGCTTCGACGTCGAGGGGCCCATCTCAAACTCAGCTCCGACAGCCGTCGTAGCTGCACGCCACCCGTTCAACAATGTTGGCGGCAACGCCTGGTCGAGAAGCGCAACCTGGCCGTCAATCCTCACTTGAGGGATCGAAATCTGCCCGAACAGCGAATCAGAGGCCGACAAAGCGTCCCCGCCCTTCAACCCCAGTCTCCGACGCACCTCGCAGTATGAGAAGATCAATCGCTCCACCGCCCTCCTCGCGGCGAGCACGCGTGGGTCATACGCCGCGTCCCACGTGTCTCCGCCCTCGAGATAGTCGGGTGCCGAGCGTGTGACCTCTAGGGGCACCTGGCCGTGGTCACTCTCGCACTGTCTTTCTGCTGCTAGCCCCGAAGCAGCGTCGCGCTGAACCCTGATCGTTTCTTCAACTGACAGAGCGACGCGCGCAGTGCCCGGAGCATCGGGGTTCCGCAGCTGAGCGATCAACTCTGGAGGCCGAGTGACCACCGATAGCAGCGGCGCCAGCAGAAGACCCAACCATAGCGCTCGCCGAGTCATGTTCGATCCAAGGAGGGGGCGGAAAGTTCCGTTCCGCCTTGCGCGGGGGACTCTTAGGGGTGTTAGCAGCATGGCACCCGGGCGATGCGCGAGCTGGCCGGTGGTATTGATTCCCAAAAGGAACCGTTCGGGCCCGAGGTTGGCGGCGAGCTCGGGACGGAGGACCTTCAGCGCGACCTGATGGGCGAGGCACACCGTGGCCATGCCGCCTGCGCCCCGCTCGCGCTGGATGGAGTAGCGATCCGCAACGGCGCGACGAAGAGTGTCAGCAGCGTCCACCGCCCCACCGTCGATATGAGGACGGTCAAACGTACGGCGTGGCGTCCCGGACGGCGAGAGCGCCGGCCGCCGCGGGCCGCTGCTCGAGTCGCGCGATAGACGAGCGAAAGAGTCGGCTACGACAAGACAGTGCGCTGAGGCGGAGTCGTCGCCCGGACCGCGCTGCCGAGCGACCGTTCCCTCCCCTCTCTACGCCGGAGAAGCAAGGGTGCCCTTGCGCCCTCGTCATCGTTGAATTACGATGAAGCGGAGGCTGCTCATTGTCCGTACCCGGCCGTGCGCGCGCCCTAGCGCGCAAGCCTCGGCATCGTCGCCGCGAGAGCCACGGACGATCGTGCCCATTGGCCGACGCGCTACACGGCTCCCAGAACCACGATCGGCCCGCGCCAAATCGGCAGACGGCCAGTTTCGGGACCACTCTGAGCCCCCCAGAAACGATCGTCAGTCTGCGCGCCGCTGCGTGCGCGAGGCGCGGAGTTCGCATACTGTCTGATTATGTAAAGCTGACTTCCCGGCTAGCGTGTCATCTACCGTGGGCCTAGCGTGAGCTTCGACAGTCGGAGGCGTGCCCGCGAGCTGGGCCGAAGGGGCGGCCTCGCGAAGGCCGCCAAGCTGCGCGCCGCCACCACGGCCCCGAAGCCGTTCGCCGGCTCCATGCTCGACATGATGGACGCCGCGGGCCTCACGGGCGCCACGTGGGAAGCCTGGCGCACGTTCTGGCGCGCAGTCTTCGGCTTGCCGATGTCGGAGGCCGACCTTGAGCGGTTCGCGCGCCACACGGGACGCCAGGCGCCACCGGCGGATCCGCTACGCGAGGCGTGGCTGATCGAGTACAACAGGCGCCGGATCGTGCACAAGTCGGGGTCGCCTGGCGGCCCGTCAGAGGGATCGCAAATGTCAGATGGGCACTCGTGAGACTGCCCGCCAGCCACACAACACCTGCACTACTTCAGCTTCCCTCACCAGCCACGCGAACCTTGAACCGCAAGCGCCTGGCCAGTGCGGGCGCTGCCTAGGCTGCGCGGCCGCCGGAGCGCTCATCAAACGTCCATACTGCCAAATCGGTCTCTTGAACGGGCCAGCCCAGCTCGGCCGCGAGTGATGCAACGGCCGTTCGATAGCGCAAATAGCGACCCACATCGAAGTCGTTCCGCTTCTCTCCGAAGACGGCCCGCCAACCGCGGAAGTCGATGACGCAGTATCGATCTGGTTCGGCGAGCGCGAGGATGGCGCTTGCGACGGGAACGCCCACTCCGCGAAGCGAGCAAAGCACCTTGAGACGGACCTCGGCCTCGTAGCTCAAGTCGGGCTCACGGATCGCGAACGCAGCTTGGGTGACCGCGCGGTAGGCGGAATCGCTGTTTCGGTCACGTTGATCCTGACCACGGCCAAACTGACCCCGGAGCTTCCAGCGGAAGATGCGCTCGAGGTCCGCAGCGGTCAGATAGAACGGCTTGCGCTCTTGGCGAAGCTTCCGCAAGTGCTGCTTGATCGCCTCGGTCTCCTGGTAGTCCGGCGCTGCCTCTCGGAGTCCGCGTATGTCTTCGACTTGAACCATTGGGGTCCCTTTCGCGCTGCCCAACGAAACGTGCCTCGGTGGCGGGCGTCGGCCCGGCCGCCGCAGATGACCGTCAAACTGGTCTCAAGCGCGCTATGTGGATCCACTGGCCTTCAGAAAGCGGAGGGAGCAGGCTGGCATCCCGAGAATCGGCCAAGGCGGACCCATGCAAGTCTGAAGTCTGATTCAAGTAACGCTCGATAGTAGCAAAGCGCGTAGGCTGTTTTCGTGTAAACGACTCGCCCACGCGCTTGCATTCAACGAACCGAAATCGATTCGTCTCGGGCGCGAAAACAAGCAAATCGGGAGCTCGACCATCTCGCTCCGAATTTGGCGTCACGAATCGGGCGGCGGCGTTTCCTCCCAGCAGCTCACACGCCTTCTGGTAACACGCTTCATCCTCCACCTGCCGATAGAAGAAGAGAACTTCGTAACCGGCGTCCAGATACCTCGTGCCCATGAGGAGTTCGTTAAAGAACAACGGATGGGCAATTGGCCCGCTGTGTGGAATCTGTTTGCTGAAGAGCATTCGATCACAGAATAGGAGATGTCCTCGGTAGTTCTCTCGCCACTGCTGAAACAAGAGCCCGCTGCGGTACATGCCCTTGAGCGCCGCAGGATATGAGTAGATCCTCTCAGGCCAAGGGACTTGGGCGTTCACTCTCGGAGCCTCTTCCACGGGCTATGACAAAATAGGACACCCCACCAGATCCGCAGCCGCGGCAGGGCCCGCGCCCGCCAGCCAAATGACGCCTGCCCTACCTCAAGTCGGGTTAGGCAGCAACACTCGGCAACATCAAGATGCCGCCAGCACGACAATGTGGATACGCTGATCCTCGGCGAGGGCCCTCGCGAACCTGCTTTCAGCCCGATTCCCGCGTCCGAGCTTGTTCTTGAATCTGTGGCCCTCAGTTAGGTCGAACAGCACGACGAGGACCGCTTTATAGCGGGTGGCATACACCAACGCCTGGCTGAGGCTCTCCTTGAAGGATCCCTTATGTCGCTTCTCGGTGAGCTTCTTAAACTCCAGTGCCAGCAAGGGACGGATCTTCGCTCCTGGAACCCAAGCATCCGGGTAGAACTTGCGGCCGAAGAGGGTGGTCTTATCCGGCGTTCGCTCGACTTGCAACTGGCCGCTTAGAAGGGGCGTGTTGAGATGCTTGCGGATCTTCACCGCAATGGACGTTTCGCGTTTGGCAGCGACATACCTGGTCAACTTGAAGCGTTTGGCACGCTGGACGAGCCGGTCAACGGTGCGACGCTCATGCTTGCCGAGACGGATCTGCTGAACCACTGGACGGCCGCGCCTGCATAGCTTCGCCATGCGCTCGGGGAGCCTCCCTCCGCCACGTGTTGCTTGCCTAACGAATCGCGCCTCAGCGGCGGGCCGGGGCGCGGCTCCGTGCCATCGACAAGAACGATCGAAGTTGGCGAGACAGCGTGTCGCTAATGCCGAGGGCGAGTTGCTGGTCAACGACCTGTGCCGTCTCATAGACGCACTGGAAGGCGACGACCAGGACACCCGCGTCATACCGACGACGCTGAGGCGAGTAGTGCAGGCGCCTGCCACGTCGGCGCAGGGCCTGGCCCAGAGCATCGGGCCCCCAGTGATGCCAGGCGGCGAACTCCCGGTATGGCCACTGATACAGCGCTTGGCCCCTCACAGCCTCGAAAATGTCCTTGAGAGAGGTGCCGTGCCACGTCCTGATGTAGGGATCATCCGGTAATCGCGTGCCTGCATCTCGACACTTGCGAGCCTTGGCCGTCAATAGTTCGTCCCCGATCTGGGCCAACCGAGCCTCAACGTCAGCCACCTGCGATCTGTCGAGCGTTATGCCCTCGGCCTGCAACTGTCGCGTGAGCCGCCAGTCGGTAACAAGGGAGAACACGCGCCATCGGCGAGCGCGCTCCTGGGGCGACGCAAGTGCCCACTTCAACTGCACAAGACCCTCCAGCATGCTGCGGCACACCAGGGCACAGTCGGGGTGGCTGCCGAGCAGCAGCAACGCCTTCGCGTGATCGAGCTGCTTCGCCGCAAACACCAATGCCATGAGCGCAGCGTCATCGGAGTCGGAGAACCGAACGTTCTCAAGCGCATCGGCAAGTGTCGCGCAAAGTTGACGCAGCGTCCTTCGGAAGGCAGGATAGGTTTCGCGGGTGGTCGTCATGTCATCCCTCGCGGCCAAACGAATCGCGCCTCAGCGGCGGGCGACCGCCCGCCTGCCATCGCTACGATGCACGCCGTAACCCCGAAGCGTTAGTGCGACGCGGAATCTGGACCTGGCGCAGCCTCGGGTGTCTCAGTTTGCTCACGGCCGTGACGTCTAGTTGCGGAGCGGGCAGCTTGCGCCGCAGGTTATACCAACACGCCTGATTGCGCGGCCGTGGTTTGGCCAACCATCAGGGGTCTCCGACCATCGGCGTGTCAGTTCAGCGTCAGCTGGGAGCCAATGATCCGGGCGAAGCAGTCCACAAGGCTCGGTCGCTACTTCGTGGGCGATTGCGAGTGGCTCCTCCGTGGAGCCCTGGGCCGCAAGTTGCGCGGTCGTGTGCAACTAATACTCACATCGCCTCCCTACCCCCTCAACCGCAAGAAGTCCTACGGGAACCTCACCGGTGAGGAATACCGCAAATGGTTCGTGAGCCTGGCACCGTTGTTTTCAGAGCTTCTGACGCCAGACGGCTCGCTCGTCGTCGAGCTCGGGAACGCCTGGATTCCCCAGCGCCCCGTGCAGTCGCTTCTTCACCTTAAGTCCTTAATCGGCTTCGTCGAGGCCAAAGGCGCTGGCCTGAGACTGTGCCAGGAGTTCATCTGCTACAACCCGTCACGACTCCCCTCGCCTGCTGCTTGGGTAACCGTTCGGAAGGATCGAGTGACAGACAGCTTCACGCACGTCTGGTGGATGGCGAAGAGCGACTTCCCATACGCCGACAACTCACGAGTGCTGCGCCCCTACGGCGCGGACATGCGGGCGCTGCTTCAGGCGGGCAGCTACAATAACGGGAAGCGTCCCTCGCAGCATACAGTCAGCAAGACAGGCTTTCTGAGGGACCGTGGTGGCAGCATTGCTCATAACGTCTTCGAGTTGGAGGCCATGGGTAGTACACCGCCGCGGCTGCCGAACGCCTTCCGCATCGCCAATACCGGCTCGAACGACTTCTTCCACCGGGAGTGTCGGGCTCGCGGCATCACTCTCCATCCCGCGAGGATGCCTGCCGGGCTCGCCTCGTTCTTCGTGCGCTTCCTAACGAGAAGAAGCAACTTGGTACTCGACCCATTCGCTGGGTCCAATACGACCGGAGCCGTCGCTGAACTGGCCGGGCGGCGCTGGATTGCTATCGACCAGCAGTCAGACTACGTCCGTCAGTCACGCATTCGCTTCAGCGACCCCGCTCTGAAGCGGCGCCCGAAGCGGCTCAGGAGGACTCTGCGATGACCACCGGCTTCATAGACGCCATCGCCAAGCTCGCCAAGGTTGACCTCTTCGAGCGCGACCCCAAGACTGGACAGGTCTCGACCGGCGAATTCGTCGGACACCCCTTTCATCTTGACTACGACAGGGCTCACATCCTAGTCGCGGACGCGTGGAAGTCCCGCGCAAAGGGGCTTCCGCAGGGCTCGTTTCTCCTCGCGTACTATGAGAACGAAGAGGACATCGCGGAAGCGCTCTTGCTCCGGGTCCTGAACCCTGCCGCCCTGCCGACAGACCGGGACGTCGTCAGCTCCATGGTCGAGTACTACAAGGAGAATGTGCGAACGACTGGAAGGGGATCACAGCTGGATCAGTTCACCAGATACGAGTTCAGCTTCTCGGGAATCGAGTGTCGCGTCCTAGGCACCTTTTACAAGGATGCCGACGGGGCGACGCAGTTCGGTGCCGACCTCGAGAACTTCTACAGCTCGCACAACTATCGCGTCGTGAAGCCGAACCCGACGGTCCTTGAGTTCATTGTCAACTTCCGGGAGGGCGCAGCCACGGTCGGCAAAGCCACCGACATTCCGATAGGGAAGGTCCGGTACTCCTCGAGCAGGCGATTCCAGGCGCTGGAAATCGAAGTGCCCGTTTACGTGAGCCCACAAGACTTCCTTGGAAAGCGTACGGCGCTGTTCGGAATGACGCGCACTGGCAAGAGCAACACCGTGAAGAAGGTGATTGAAGCAACGGTACGGATGAGCCGCCAAGCTAAGCACGATCTCTCGAAGGCAAAGGCTGACGATCCTGACGATGTCGCCCCGCTCGAGCAGAACGGCTTCCCGCGCTACCCGGTCGGCCAGATCATCTTCGACATCAATGGGGAGTACGCCAACCCAAACCTCCAAGACGAAGGGACCGCGATCTTCGAGATGTTCAAGAAGGACGTACTGCGATACAGCACGATCCCGAAGCCTGGGTTCAAGGTGATGAAGACAAACTTCTTCCAGGACGTGCAGGCAGGGTTCGAACTCGTTCAGTCCCACCTGGCGGACGAGACGGGCGATTATGTGTCTAGCTTCAGGTCAATTGACTTCACGCCGCCAGACAGCTCTCAGGACTACGCCGTAACCACGCGCTACGAGCGAAAGAAGGCCGCTTACCTCTGCTGTCTGCATCGCGCTGGTTTCAAGGCGCCGTCCGGCTTCAAGGTGAAGTTCCAGGGGAACGGCGACCTCAACGAGCTCGTGCGCGAGGACGCCAAGCTCGACCCGAGCAAGGGGTTGTCGCTCGACGACGCCACCACATGGTTCACTGCGATTTGGGACCAATATGACCAAGCCGACTTCTTTGCCAAGTACAGGCACAAGAACGGCCATGAGTGGGCCGACGAGGATCTGAAAGCCATCCTCAAGTTTCTCACACGCAAGACGAAGTCCGGCCAAGCGCCGAACGTAAGCGGGTTTCTGAAGCTGCGGGATCTAGCGGACAGGCACACCGACACCGTCGACAAGCCCTTCTCCGTCGAGATCCTCGGGCACCTTCGGGCAGGGAAGATCGTGATCGTGGACCTGTCGCAGGGCGACCCTGGAATCCAACGACAGTACTCCGAACTCATCTGCCGGCGGCTCTTCGCAGATGCCATGGATCGATTCGTCAAGGCGCAACCAAACAACTTCATTCAGTTCTATTTCGAGGAGGCCCACAACCTGTTCCCGAAGAAGGAGGACAAGGACCTTAGCCAGATCTACAACCGGCTGGCGAAGGAGGGGGCCAAGCTGAACATCGGACTGATCTATGCGACACAAGAGGTCAGTTCGATCAGCGCGAACATCCTGAAGAACACCCAGAACTGGTTCATCGCTCACCTCAACAACGAGGATGAGACCAAGGAAATCGAGAAGTACTATGACTTCGGGGACTTCACTGAGGGACTGGTGCGCTTCAGCGCGTCGAGCGACAAGGGATTCGTTCGCATGAAGACTTACTCAAACCCGTTCGTCGTACCCGTACAGGTCGCCCGATTCGCCACATCTGAGGACCAGTAGCGGTGGGCTATTCGCGCCGCACCGGCCGCCGGCCGATGGAACAGGCTAGCAAGAGCGCCCACAGCTTCGTTGTGAACGATCCTACTGTCCAGAGTTTTCTCGCCCGATGCGCAAAGCGGAAGGCAGCGCACGAGATCGACCTCATGGCTCACAAGGTGGTCGCCTATCAGCCTGTTGTGCCGAATCCGATCCGCCACATTGTTGCCATTGACTCAGGATTCACCGAGGTCGCGGTCGAAAAGCAGTTCCCTTCCTCCTCGCTTGCCTATTTCCAGTTCGGGGCGCTGACCTTCAGCATTGCAGACCTGGAGGGCCTAGAGAGGACACCATTCATTGACCCCGATGACATGTCGAAGCTGAAGCAGATTGAGAGACTGAAGCTGGTCTTGCCGATTCGAAACGTCTCGCTCGCCGACCAGTCCAGCCTCACCAACTCCGTGCGCGCAGCCCTACAGGAGTTCTTTCAGCAGGACCGAGATGGAACCAGCCTGCTCGAGACACTGCGGTGGTTCCTGTACGAGGAGTACAGCATCCCGCGTTCCGTCTACGAGCTGGCGAACTGCCCAGAATGCCGTGAGAGCAAGATCATACTTGAGCGAGCTGATGTCACGAAGGACGGACTCGTTCCGTGCAGCAGATGTCACAAGCCGCTGTATCTCATCGATGTCTTCCGCCTCCACGAAGCCATTGACGATGATGTAGGGGCCGGAGGCATCCTCGGCTACGTTACCACGTTGCTCGAGCAATTCGTGATGGTGCACTTCCTGCGATTGGTACTGACCTATCGTCCGTCGTTGCTTCGTGAGTTGCTGATCATCAAGGATGGGCCGCTCGCATTCTTCGGCCAGACAGCGAATATGTACGCGAAGATGCGAGCGCTCGTGAACTACCTATTCACAAACCACGATCTCTACATGGCGGGGCTTGAGAAGAGTGGCAGCTTCGTGGATCACGCCAAGGAAGTCAGCACGGTAATGAAGGACGGATCGGCGCTCATTCTCGACAACGACTACATCTACAAGTACATCATCCCAGGCAAGGCAGACCCTGACAATGCCTATGGTCGCACCACCTACTACAGCGCCAAGCTGATCTTCCGCTCGTTCGAGGGTGGCGTCTACGTCATCACGATTCCCACCCGCGAAGCATGCATGGCACCGCAGCCCAGTGACCTCCACAACCTAGGGGCAATTCTTACGAACATCGAGAAGCTGCGGTGCGACATGTACGATGACGCGCTGATTCCGGTCGCCTTGGTCAATAAGCTAGTGTCGCTCGCGAACCACCCCAGCGCAAAGATCCTGCAGCGCTTCGCCGTGGAGTCGATGTCTCAGTAGGCATAGACGGCCACTCTTAGCGCTCCCTCGAGGACGCATGAAGCTGACCGACCCGCAGAAGAAGGCTATTGCGCACCCGGGCGGCAATCTCCAGCTGATTGCGTGCGCCGGCTCAGGCAAGACTGAAGTGGTCGCGCGACGAGCAGTTCATCTGCTCACTCCCGCTCCAAGTGGTGCCGGCCTGTCTCCCAAGAACATCATTGCGTTCACGTTTACTGATCGTGCCGCAGCTGAGCTCAAGGAACGGATAGTTACCAGGGTCCGGCAGGGGCTTGGTGATGTTGCCGGCATGGCCGAGATGTTCGTCGGCACAATTCACGCCTTCGCGCTTGAGCTGCTCAAGTCCGAGGTCACGGAGTACCTGCGATACGAGGTTCTTAACGAGGTTCAACAGAGCCTCTTCGTTGACAGGCACAGCAGCCAGAGCGGACTGACCCTCTGCACCGATCTCCAAGGTGCACAGCTGAAGCGCTACAAGGACACCCAACGGTACCTCACTGCCCTCGACATTCTGCGTGAAGCAGACACGGACGGGGCCGCACTCTCAGGGTGCTCGATTCCCAATGGTCTAGAGATGTACCGGACGCTGCTTGGCGCTCGGAGTTACTTCGACTACTCGGCGATACTCGAGAGGTCGGTGGACGTACTGTCAGCGGACCAAGGGGCCCGGGCCCGCCTCGCTGCACGCGTACGCTACGTGATTGTGGACGAGTATCAAGACGTCAATCCAATCCAAGAGGCGATTGTCTGGTGCCTGCACGAGCTTGGTGCGCGAATCTGCGTTGTGGGCGATGACGACCAGACTATCTACCAGTGGCGTGGCAGCGACGTTGAGAACATTCTGACCTTTAAGACGAGGTACCCGGGCGTCGATCTGGTGTCGCTAGAGGAGAACTTCCGTTCCAGCAACGGCGTCGTGGAGACCGCTCGCGCATTCATCGCCCAGAACGCCATACGCCTTCCAAAGGAGATGAAGCCGACTGGGGCGCAAGCAGACGAGCCAGGCGACCTTGTAGCTCTCGCATTTGCTTCTCCTGAGGAGGAAGCGCAGCACATCGCCCGCAATGCACAGGCACTTCGGGGCGTGGCCATCCGAGAGGATGAGACAGAGCGTGGAATCTCGTGGTCGGACATGGCTGTGTTACTGCGGAGCGTGAAGGCGAATGCGGAGCCGGTTACGAAGGCGCTAGATGCCGCAGGCATCCCCTACGTGGTCATTGGGATGGCGAATCTGTTCCAGACCTCCGAGGTGGCCGCGGCCCGTCAGCTGTTCTACTTCATGGCGTCTCGGCCTGCCGTTGATGACACGGCCGTCGAGCTGGCTTGGCAGCAAGCCGACCTAGGGATTGACCCTGCCGATCTACGAAGGGCAATCGACAACGTTATCCGCGCACGAGCTTCCCTGACGGACAACGATGAGAAACGCTGGGGACTCTATTCGATCCAGCGACTGTTCCTGAGCTACTTGGAGGACGCTGGCATCCGGGAGGAACTCGTCCCGAATGGCCGAGGAGAGGTGGTCTTCTACAACCTCGGCAAGTTCAGCCAGCTGATATCGGACTTTGAGACGATCCATTTTCACTCGAAGCCCGCCGAGAAGTACGCTTCCTTCGCGGACTTCCTACAGTATCGAGCGGAGAGCTACTACCCCGAGGGCTGGCAGGAGAATCAGTACGCCAACCCCGACGCCGTGCGCATCATGACCGTACATCAGGCCAAAGGCATGCAGTGGCCTGTCGTCTTCATCCCTGCGCTCCTCAAGAACAGATTCCCGGCCCCCAAGATAGGTGGCCGAAGCGTCTGGCACTTGCTGCCGCGCGCGGGGGTCCTGAGGCAAGCCCGCTACGAGGGCACTGTCGAGGATGAGCGGAGACTGTTCTACGTCGCAGTGACCCGCAGTCAGAAACTCCTGCATCTTACCTGGGCACCCATCGCCGGCAAGAACAATAGGTACGTGGCCGCATCACAGTTCTGGGACGACATTCTCGTTTCGAAGTGGGTCAAACGAAGGGTCCCCGACTACACAGCACGCAAGCGTCTGCCAGCAACGCCTCGAGCCGGTGTTGCAAACGTCGTGTTCTCGTTCTCCGACCTCAAGTACTTCTTTGAGTGCCCATACCAGTTCAAGCTGCGTATTCTCTACGGCTTCAACGCTCCGATCGACGAAGCGCTTGGATACGGCAAGTCACTCCACGACGCGCTTGCAGAAGTGCACGCCCGAGCCACCCGTGGCGACATGGCTGAAGAGGGCGAGGTGCCTCGGCTCGTCCAGACGCACCTGCACACACCGTTCGCCTACCCAGCACTCCGTCAGCAACTCGAGGCGAGCGCCGACAAGATCCTCCGCGCGTATCTCGACGCGAACCGCGCGGACTTCGACAAGATCGAGTTCTCGGAGAAGCAGATCGAGATTAGCCTCGGCGATGGCGTCTCCGTCGTCGGTCGGATTGACCTGGTCCGCCGCATCGACACCAACGAGACGACCATCGTGGATCTGAAGTCTACAGATCGAGCCCAGCCGGAGCAGGTAACCGAAACACAGCTGCACATCTATGCAAGTGGTTACGAGGAGCTGACCGGCCGTCGTCCAGACTACGTGGAGATCTACGAACTCGATGAGGGCAAACGGAAGCCGCGGTCAGTAGATGACCAGTTCCTGGACGATGTGAAGGTCCAGGTGCGCGCCGCGGCAGACGCTCTGAGGACAAGCAACCTGCCGGCTGCGCCAGCGGTCAAGAAGTGCGGGAGCTGTGACTATCGCGGCATGTGCACGGCTGGCCGAAACGCCGCCAAGAAGACCGACTGACGTGAGGTCACACCATGGCCCGTGAACCCAAGAAGCCCAAAGGCGAGGAGAAGGTCACCCGCTATACGTACGACGAGATCAAGGAGCCGCGCACGCCCGAGACCGGCCACACGTCGCTCCTGCCGGCCGACGAGAAGGTCGTGACGCTCCCAATGGACAACGGCTGGAGCAAGGCCATCCACGTCGGCAAGCTGCCGGCGGGCGACGAGCGGCCCGTCGTGGTGGACATGGACCCGGCCGCGGACCCGGTGCTCTTCTGGGCTGGTAAGCGCAACCGGCGCGACGTGCCGGTGCTGCCGCTCCAGCGCAATGAGATCGTCTCTGAGTCGCGCATCGCGCAGATCATCGAGCGGGCTCGCCGGGCGGCCGAGGAGAAGTCGGGCGCGGCGCGGCAGGGGCACCTCTTCGCCGACCTCGAAAAGAACCTGCGCGAGAGTGACCGGGCCAAGCGCGTCGAGTTCTATACCCATGAAGAGGGCTGGAAAAACAAGCTCATCTGCGGCGACTCGCTGCACGTGATGGAGTCGCTGCTCCAATACGAGAAACTTCGCGGCAAGGTGCAGATGATCTACATCGACCCGCCGTACGGCATCAAGTACGACTCGAACTTTCAGCAGCGGGTGGATTCGACCAAGAACGAAGAGAAGGATGCCGCCGATGACGTGCTGACGATCAAGGCGTTTCGCGACACTTGGACACTCGGGATCCACTCCTACCTCTCGTATCTTGCAGAACGTCTCTATCTGTGTCGCGAACTGCTCGCGGACTCAGGATCTGTCTTCGTACAGATCAGCGATGATAACGCGCACCTCGTTCGCAGTCTGCTCGACGAAGTGATGGGTAAGGCCAACTTCTGCAGCCTCATCTCGTTCAACAAGACGACCGGCCAAACGAGCCGCCTGGTCCCAACGGTCTGTGACTATCTGGTCTGGTACGCCAAGGACATCGGCCAGGTGAAGTACCGGCCCATACTGCTTCGCAAGGAGTTCGGTGGCACGGGCAGCGTCGAGTATACAAATGTCGAGTTGCCTGATGGAACCATCCGCCGAATCGAGGATGACGAAATCGAAGACCCTACACGCCTTCCGAAGGGCGCGCGGGTCTTCGTAACGGGCGATATCACCGCGGACGGCTGGTCAGAAGGTGGTTCAAAGGACATCCTGCTGCCGAACAAGATCACACTCAAGTGCGGACCGAACTTGCACTGGAAGGTGTCCTCGGAGGGAATCCTCCGCCTCTACGAGAGGAACCGCCTCGTCCCTCGAGAAGGACATCGCATATACAAGCGATACTACGACGACTTCCCGTACATGCCAGTGTCAAACGTCTGGACAGACGTCCGAGGAGAGCCCGGGAAATCGTATGTCGTGCAAACGTCTGCGACCGTGGTCTCGCGTTGCATCGTGATGACGACCGACCCGGGCGATCTGGTCCTTGACCCGACGTGCGGGTCGGGCACAACGGCCTACTGCGCCGAGCGCTGGGCCAGGCGGTGGATCACGTGCGACACCTCCCGGGTAGCCGTGAATGTTGCACGCAAGCGGATGCTATCTGCGGTCTACGACCACTATGCGACCCGAAATGGGACCGTGTCCTCAGGGATCAGACTGGAGAGCGCAACCCGTGTGACGATGAGCTCACTGGCCTACGACCGTGAGCCGGAGAAGGTCGACCTCGTCGACCGGCCAGTAGTGGATACGTCTGCAGTACGCGTGACCGGCCCGGTCGAGATCATGTCCCTCGGCCGCTACTCCGTGGAAGACTGGAAGGGCTACGTCGTGCGCGAGCCGGGCATCGGCGAGGCGGCGAAGCTCGAGAACTACATCGAGGTGATCTGCCGCCTCTACCGAATGGGCGCGGCGATCCAGGGCGCCACGGGTCTCGTCCACGCAGTCGCGGAGGCCGAGAAGGAGAGGATCGCTATCTCCGTCGGGCCGCTGTCGGGCCGCGTGAGCGGCAAGCAGATCAACGACGCCGTCCAGGACGCGCTCGCCTCGGGCATCCTCGAAGTGCACGTGCTCGGCTGGGCCTTCGAGGCGAACGTCGGCGAGGTGAAGTCTCAGCTCGAGAGACGCGGCAAGGTCAAGGTCGAGCTGATCATGATCCGCCCCGACACCCTGGCGGAGGGGCTTAAGGCAACGCAGCCGGAGATGCTCTTCTCGCCGCTCGCGCTGCCTGACATCGAGGTTGGGGCCGCGAAGAACGGCAAGGAGAAGCAGCTCCGCGTGACGCTCAAGGGCGTGGCGCTCTTCGACCGCAAGCGCCGCACCACCGAGTACAAGGCCGCGGACTCGGGCTACGTCTCCGCGTGGTACCTCGACGAGGACTACGACGGCGACTGTTTCGTGGACTGCCAGATGTTCTTCGATTTCAAGAAGACGCCGAACATCAAGGCCGCGCTCAGAGCTGAAGTGGACCCAGAGGAGTTCACGCTCAAGCTCGACTCGGAGCCGTTCCCGGTGCGCGGCTACAAGCGCATCGCGGTCAAGGTCGTTGACGTGTACGGCAACGAGTCCGTTGTCGTGCGGGACCTGGCGTAAGGGGACGGCGCAATGGCCTACGTTGTTGATCGGGTCGTCATCTGCGACGCCTTTCGCGCGCCGGAGTGTCACTATCAGCTCCTGCCTGGTGGCCGATCGAAGCGCGTGGATACACGCCGGCCCTCGATGCGCTTCCTCGCCTCGGCCAAGGATGTGAAGGGCGGCATCGGCGGCATCGTGGGCAGGGAGGCCCAGCTCTTCGACGACCTCTCGGCCTCATCCGCAGAGTTGAACGAATTCGTCAACCAGCTCCGTGACGAGGTGCGCGCCTGGCGCGAGGCTGGCTACCCTGGCACGGCTGGGGTCACCAGGCGGCTCCTCGAGTGGTGGTTCGAGCGAGATGAGGAGCGCAAGTCCGTCGCCAAGCGCTTCTTCTTCTGTCAGCAAGAGGCGGTGGAGGCGGTCATTTACCTCTACGAGGTACAGAACCGCCGCAGAATGCCCGAGACCGGCGACCTGCTCCGCTATGCGCTCAAGCTCGCCACGGGAACTGGCAAGACCATGGTGATGGCGCTCTTCGTGACCTGGGCGACGCTGCACAGGCGAAAGGTCAGTGGCTCGTCGCTCTCGGCGAACTTCCTGGTGCTGGTGCCCAATCTCACGGTGCGCGACCGAGTGAGCGGGCAGCCACGCGGCGACGGACTCGACCCGGCCGGCGAGCACAACCTGTACGACGCGTTCGAGATAGTGCCGCCCGAGTATCGGGAGGAGTTTCGCCCAAACGTCCTGGTGCGTAACTGGCAAGGCATCCCTCTCGAGAACAGGCGTGAGGACTGGATCAGCGAGGGCGAAGTGCCGCTCGAGGAGGGACGGTTCATCCCCCAGGCGGTGCTGCGGGCGATGCAGCGGCGGGCTCGGCAGGACCCGAGCGCGCCGATTCGGCGGCTGCTCGGCGGCTGGCGTGACCTCGTGGTGATCAACGACGAGGCGCACCACGTGTACGGCGAGAAGCGCACCAGGAAGGGGGAGGATCCAGAGTACATCAAATGGAGCAGGATTCTCGAACGCATCTCCAAGGCTGCGAGGGTAAGCCTGGTGCTCGATCTCTCCGCGACACCTTGGTATGGGTCCGGGTCGCCCAAGCCGGAGGGCACGTTATACGAGTGGCTTGTGTGCGACTTCTCGGTCTATGACGCGTTCGAGTCCGGCCTGGTAAAGGTGGTGCGTCTCCCCGATCCCGACCAGCAGGGACGCGTCTATCTGGACCTTTGGGACTTGGTCAAGGGGGCGAAGACCAAGGAGGAGTACCTGCGCGGATGCAAGGGCGCCATTGCGAGCATCTACTCGTCCTGGAGAAGGGACCATGACGAGTGGTCGAGTTCGTTCGAGTTTGCGCGCGGCCCCAGCCCGGTTCTCCTGTGCGTGACGGATAGCGCTCAGAGGGCATCGTGGCTCTTTGAACATCTGACGCGCGAATACGAGCTGCTGCGAAACCCCGACACCGATGAGCGCTCAGCCTGGGTCACCATCCCCATCGATTCGAAGGTGTTTGACGCCGACAAAGGCAATGAAGGCGTGCTTCGCGAAATGGTGAGCACCGTTGGCTCAAGAGCAAAGCCAGGGGAGAAGGTTCGCTGCATTGTCAGCGTTCAGATGCTTACCGAAGGCTGGGACGTGAAGAGCGTTACCCATATCCTCGGCTTGCGGGCCTTCGGGTCACCGCTTCTCACTGAGCAGATCATAGGCCGCGGGCTCCGTCGCACGAACTACGACGTTCTCAATCAGCCCATCGACGAGCGCCCTGAAGGGAGCGACGAAACGGTGGATGCCTTTGGCATCCCGTTCGTCGGCTTCCCCGTCGAGAAGCGGAAACGCCCGAAGACCGGAGAGTGGGGCCAGAGGCCGGTTTGGATTGAGCCGGATCCCAAGAAAGAGACATTCCGCGTACGCGTCCCCAATGTGCGTTCTTGGGCGGTCGGCGTCACGGAAGCCTTGGCTGACCTGATTCGAGTGGGAGAGCTGCCTCAGATTCGCATCAACCCGAAGGAAACGCCGCCGGACGTGCACGTCCGGCCTGTGGTGGGTGGGGCGCCCGAGGCCGTCATGACCCTTGACGACGTGCGCAAGGAGTGGCCCGTGCTGCGTACAGCCTTCTTGATGGCCGAGGAGTTGTACCAGGAGACGAACCCTGGCAGCGCCGCTGACCTTGGAATCGGCCCTACATTCGAGGAGCTGCTGGAAGTATCCCTGCGCTACCTCGATTCCAAGGTAGAACCCCTCGAAGTTGACGGTGCCAAGAGTGACGCACGGGACATCGGTATCTACTACTGGCGCCGGCAGGCCCTAGATGCTCTCGACACGGCGATTCGGGGTGCGGGAGCCGCAGGCGTGGCGGCAGTCCCAATCCTCGGCTCACCAGAGTGGCTCGATACGGCCCATCTTCGCCGTTTTCAGTGGACCGGTATCGTGGCGGACGGTAAGCGTTGCCACACCAACAAGGTCCCCTGCCATACCGATCTAGAGATGAGATTTGCGGACTTCCTAGACTCCGCAAGAGACGTTGTCCGGTATTTCAAGAATGAACGGTTTGGCTTCTCGGTTACGTACTACGAAAGCAACCGCCCGCGGCAGTACTACCCTGATTTCCTCGTCGTTACCCGGGAGGCCAGCGGCCGCGAAGTCCTGTGGCTCGCGGAGCCGAAAGGAGAGATTCGGCCGAATACGGCACTAAAGAGCGAGGCGGCGCGTCTGTGGTGTGAGAAGATGAGCGGCACCAAGTACGGGAGCTGGCGCTACCTGTTCTTGCCTCAACGGAAGCTCGAGGACGCGCTGGCATCCGGAGTCAGGACCCTAGCGGAGCTCGCCACCTCTACCAGCCGCGGGAAATGACGCCTGCCTAACGCTCCAGGGTTACGATGGGCAACGTCAGTGCCACCGATTGTCGCCCTTATTGCACCTACTGCCCGGGAAACTGAGAAGTCAGTACCAGTCGCTCCCTCTCGGCCCTGCGTTACGTGCCCGGGTGCGGCGACGACGGCACTTGCCATTCGACTGGCTTGCTGAAGCGCCCCTGCGCGTCCTCCATTTCGTCCGGAAACTGACTGACGGCCAGGACGCCGCTCCGGATTGTCTTCACGAAGGTGGCGTGCTCGATCAGCTCCCTGCTCGGATGGGGATGCGGATTGAGTACCCCGACCCGCAGGCCCAATTCCCGCCGAATGACACGCACCGGTTCTCGTAGGTCTGAGTCGTTGGTAACGAGTACGGCGCACTCGAACTGGTGCCGGAAGCCATCACAGAGAAGATGCGTGGCGATGTTGACGTCGGACCCCTTTTCCTCCGTCTTGATGACCTTGGCGTAACGCCGCTTCCATACGGGCGAATTGGCAAGCGGCATGAAGGACTCGTTTGTCAGGAAGGAGCCGTAAATGATGCTCACGGCCGGGTTGGTGCGGAGCGCCCGGAGGAAGATCTGTTGTCGTGTGGGCTGACCGGGATCGTCGGGCCGGCCGCTCACCCTGGCCGTGAAATACTTGATCTGGGTGATTTCGTTCTTGGGAAGCAACAGACTGCACATCTTGGGGATGTCGAGCCACTTGTACGGCGTGCCCTTCACTGCGCCATAGTAGAGATTGAACCCGTCAACGTAGACAATCGTGCGCATGGCAAGGTCCGGAAGTAGCAGAGGCCGCACAGCCCGTAAGCTATGCGACCTCGCATCCGCTCCCCGAAGGGAACGGGGGAGTATCTACACCGGAAGCTTATGGCTCGGGGCCATGGAAATCAAGAGTCAGGTCCAGCCGCATCGCTGGGGCTACTAGGCGTTTCAGTGCATGGGACGGTAGATACGCGGCCTCCCAAGAAGCTCGATGCTGCCCACGTCCGGCAGGGCTCAAGATCCGGCCAGATGTCTCTCCAATGACGGAGGCGCGTCGGGAACTGCGGGAGTTCCCCTGCCGGTTGGCCGAGGTCTGCCCGCAGTGGTATATCATGATGGCGCGGTGATTTCCCCGATTTGGTGGGCCGCGCACCGGAGCGATCCGGCTCAGCCACCTAAGTCGCGGCCAGCGGCCCGCGACGACCTCGTCGGGGGCCGTTTTCAGTTCGGGAGTCGAACGCGGGGGCGTCGCACCCCTCGCGACAATTGATGCGACCTCGGCAGCCGCCGTCCCGGCTGCCGGCGTGGAGAGCGGTGGGGAGGGCCCCGGCCCCGTGATCCACCCGCCAACCGTGTCCCCACGGTGGCACAGCCGGCCAGGCGCTGCCTGGACCCACGCGCGAACGGACGGAGCTTCGACCGAAAGGACACGCCGATGAGTGTGCCGAGTTCCTCCGACCGCCTCATCTACACCGTCCCGAGCCCCGCTGACGCCCGGCCGGAACTCCTCGCGATACGCGAATGGCGCGTCTGCGAGCAGTTCCCCCCTGGCGAGGTCTTCCTCACGTCGCTGAACGGGGAGCAGGTGTGGCTTGGCCCGGTCTTCGAGTCACCCTGGTCGCCGGACGAGCCGCCGGGAGCCAGCGCCGGTGTGCACGCCTTCAAGCGCTGGCCCAGGCGGAAGCTGTGGAAAGACGGCTGGTTCTTCGGGCCGCAGACCTGGGCCTGGGGATGGGTGGCACTCTCCGGGCTGGTCGAGGAGACCACCGGAGGCTACCGCGCCCAGGTGGCCGTGATCCGGCAGCTGCGCCTGGGACCCGCCACGTTGGCGATCTTTCCCTCGCGCAAGGCGGCGCGGGGTTACGTCGCCGAGGAACTCGAAGAGCGCTACCAGTGCCCGGTGAAGATCGGGTACCACGAGTGGCGGGTGTCGCGAACGATGATCCACTCGAAGGGCCGATGAGCGGCGCACGGCATCGCCGCGCGCGCGTCCGAGCGGACGCTCAACTGCCGGCCGGACGTCCTGCCCAAGCAGTTGTTGCTCCACGGCTACTGCGCCTTCGCCAAGCGCGTCCCTGGCGAGCACGAGCGGGTCCTGGTCGAGGCCTATTTCGAGTCCACCTACGAAGAGGAGCCGCTACCCTCGCCTGCGCTGAAACCGACCTAGAAGGCCGACCCGTTTCAGTCCTCTCGTCCCGGAGCGCGTTGGTCCGAGTGGACGCACGACCCAACGCGCTCCGGGACGAGAGGACTCTGACGGCCGCCGAGCGCTACGGAGACGCCCCGAGCCCAGCGGTCGCTGATACTGGCACATCTGCTAGTATTTGCTAGATTTCGATTGCGGCCCGGCTGCCGTGACAAGGAGGGCGATGCGACTGCGAATGCCTGAACTGCTTCGGGAACGCGGCATGACTGCCTACGCCTTGGCACGCGCGTCAGGCGGCCGAATCGATATTTCCCAGGCGTATCGGCTAACACGGCGCCACGGCCGTTTGCGGTACTTGGATAGTAAGCTCCTTGACGCGCTCTGCGACGTCTTGCGAGTGGAGCCTGACGCCCTGTTCGAGCGTTCGGAGGTGAGCGCCGCCACCCAGTTGCGGGTGGGCCCGCAGCCACCTGGCGGCCGTGTGGCGCGAACAGATTGGAGGCGCAAGCGATGAGGAGGATAGGTCGTCCGCGCAGAGTAAAGAGCCCGGCAGCGTTCGACGCGGCAGTGGATGCCTACATCGCCGAATGTCGGGGCCAAGCGCTTCCCATCACATGGACTGGCATGGCACTCGCACTCGGCTTTACCTCTCGGCAAGCCATCGATGAGTACGCCGACTACCCGGGGTTTTCTGACTCAGTAAAGAGAGCAAAGACGCTCGTGGAGCAAGCCTATGAAGAGCGCCTGCACGGATCCAACCCGGCCGGCGCTATCTTCGCGCTCAAGAACATGGGTTGGTCGGATCGTCTGGATGTGGACAGCCGAGCGGCGATAGCGCAGATCGACCTTAACCGTCTGTCGGATGAACAACTCTCGCGGATCGCAGTCGGCGAGAATCCACCATCAGTGCTGGCCCGCTGCATAACTCAGCAGTGGCCCGCCCTGCCTGCCGCAACGGACGAGACTGGACAGCGGTAGCCAGTCCGGAGCATCCGCCGTGGTGATGTGGATGGTGAGCCTCACGGCGGACAGTGGCCCAGCGCGCTGAGTCGCTCGAACGCTGTCGATCGTTACCCTGCCACCCTACGTCCCCCCCAAGGACAGGATCACAGTGCCCAGGCTCAGGGCAGCGGGCCGGGCTCCGTAATGGGGCGGCTTGACCAACAGGATCTAGGCGGCTATTTTCGTTGAACGAAAGGAGAGTTCCGCATGGCAAGGCGCGCAAACTGGAAAGTCGATTCTACGGAGGTTGTCGCCGACTTGCGCGTGGTGCTTGGCCTCGGCGAACACGTTGCACCGTGGAGACGCCACACCGCCCTCCGCCGCCTCGCCGATGCCGGTTTTGCCAGCGCTCCCCCGCGCAACCCAAGCGGTGGACCCGAGTCCTGGTGCACGCGCGCTCTGCTCGTCGGCTTGAGCTCGCTGGGCGTCAAAGAGATTGCGGCGCTTCTCGGGGTCACAACCCAAACGATTCACAACTGGGCCGACCCTAAGCGCAGTCCGCGTCCGAGTGTGCAGCACCTCGCCCGCATGGTCCTGATCCTGGGCGAGTACTCCCGTCAGCTCGCTAGAGCCGCCGACGCGATCAAGCAGGTCGTCCGCGAGGATGTCCGGCGTCAGCTACAGGCCCGGCCACGGCACCAGTGACACGATATCCCGCGCTCGCTGCTTGGCACCGCCAGCTTCGAGCAGGCTGCCGAGGCCAGCACGAGCACGTTCCTGGATCGTGGGTCAAGGATCCGCTGTGGGCTGCCGCGTGCTGGGAGCAGGCAGCTTCCGAAGCTGAACGGGAAGGGTTCACCAACACGGCGGCCCGCTGTCTTGAACAGGCGCGCGAGGAACTCGCCGATGCCTTGGCGGTGGCCTCAGTGTTAGCAGCGTGAGTGCGGTCCCGCGCCTGAGTGAGGCTGCGTATCGCGCGGCCATTGCGGCCGAGGAAGCCGAGCGGATCCCCGGCGGCGGTCGAGATTCTGCGAATACTGCGAATTCTGCGACGCCCGACGGACGTGAAGCAGACCCCTGGGCGCCGCCGGTCCTCCTTGATCACTACCGACGGCCCTCGTTTCCGGCCGACGCTCTTCCCTCCTGGCTCGGCGAGTTCGTACGCCAAGAGGCGACTGCCACTCAAACTCCCGTCGATCTCCCCGGTATGCTGGCGCTTGGGGTCCTCGCAGTGACGGTAGCCGGGAAGGCAGCCGTCCAGGTTAAGCCTGGCTACGAGGAGCCCCTCAACCTGTTCACGGTAGTAGTGCTGCCGCCCGGCAACCGGAAGTCCACGGTCTTCGCCGACATGGTTCGCCCCGTCCAGGAGTTCGAGGCGGAGGAACGCGAGCGCCTTGGGCCCGCCATAGCGCAGTCCAAGACGGCATACCGCATCAGGAAAGCTGAGGTCCACAAGGCCGAGCAGGAGGCCGCCTCCGCAGAAACGGATGATCGGGAGCAGAGACAGCGAAGGGCGATGGAGCTCGCCCAGGAGCTGTACGGCATGCCTGAGCCCGCCCTGCCCCGGTTCATCTGCGATGATTGCACCCCGGAGCGGATCGCATCCTTGCTGTACGAACAGGGAGGCCGCATCGGCGTGTTCAGCCCGGAAGGCGACGTCTTCGAGATCCTGTCGGGCCGGTACACCAAGAACGGAGCTCCGAACTTCGCCACGTTCACCAAGGGTCACGCGGGCGACGCGATCTACGTGGATCGCGTCGGCCGCGAGGGGCTCCAGGTCCCCAAGCCAGCTCTGACCGTCGCGCTTGCCGTTCAGCCCGACGTCATCCGCCAGTTGACCCGGAAGCCTGGTTTCCGAGGTAGGGGCCTGCTCGGCCGCTTCCTGTACGCCATGCCGGAGAGCCCACTCGGGCGACGTGAGACGCGACCTACTCCGGTGTTGGAGCCAGTTCGTGACGAGTACCGGAGCGGGATGAGAGCGCTGCTGCAGCTGTGGCCGTCTTCCGACAGCGCCGGGAAGCGAGTGCGGACCATGCTGGCCCCGCAGCCGGAGGCGGACGCCCGGCTGGAGGAGTTCGAGCAGGCGGTAGAAGCCAGACTCGGCCTCGGCGGTGAACTGCACTCAATGACCGACTGGGGCGGCAAGCTCTTTGGCGCCGTGGCGCGAATGGCCGGCCTCCTTCATCTGGCCAAGTACGCGGCCTTGCCTGACCAATGGACTGACCGAATCGGCATGGACTCAGTCGAAGGTGCGATCCGGCTGGGCGAGTACGGCATCCCTCACGCACAGGCGGCGTTTGCTGAGATGGGTGCGGAGCCGGCCATCGATGACGCGCACCGGGTCTTGGAGTGGATTGTGACCAGCGCCGTCGAAGAGTTTTCCGTGCGGGGCGCCTTCGAGGGCACCAAGGGGCACTTCAAGCGGGTGGAGAAGTTGAAGCAAGCGCTCGACGTGCTGGAGGAGCATGAGTACATCCGAGCGCTTCCGGCCTCCCCCCACGAAGGACCGGGGCGGCTTCCGAGCCCGCGGTTCCAGGTGAACCCGCACGTGGCGTCGCAGTATTCGCGCTATTCGCAGAACAGATGACGTTCCGGGGCCTTCCCTCGCTCTGTCGCCAATGGGCAATCCGCCTGCTCACGCGCCGGGAGGCGGCAGCATGACCAGTCCGCCGTTCGACCGGCTCCTGGCCGGCTGGCGTGAGAAAGCCGCTGGCCTAGCAGGCTACTCCGATGCGGCCGCGAAGGCGTTCGCCGAGGCGGCGGACGACCTGGACCGCGAACTGCGTCATTCTGCTGGCGAGCTACTGAACCTGTCCGAAGCCGCACGGCGCACGGGCTACTCGCCGGATCACATTGCCCGGCTAGTCCGCCGCGGCGTGGTCCCGAACTACGGCGCCGAAGGCCACCCAAAGGTTCGTCTGGGTGATCTCCCTCGCAAGGCGCCGACCCTTGCCGCACGTCGGGCAAAGCCCTACGATCTGGACGCCGACGCGCGTACGCTGGTGGCCGCCAGAAAGGCGCCCAAGTGAAGACGCCAGACGGGTGGACACGGGATCGCGCGGGACGCTTGCGCCGTACCCTGGAGGCGGACGGCTTGTCTGTCGCTCTTTTCCAATTGAAGCGGGACGGGATGTTTCATCGTGGCGTGTGGCTTGGGAGGCCACGGGGCTGGGATCGGCTCAGCCTAGGCACATCCTCCCCGGAAGAAGCAGAACGGCTCGGACGGGCGTTGTTGGCGAAGCTGCTGGTTGGCGCGCCGCCGCGGGACGACGACGTGCCTGTACGGCTCGCGGATCTGTGGGACCGTTACCAGGCGTCCCCCGGTTACCTCGACAACGCCGCAAGCTCACGCCAGGACGCAGCCGCGCGGGCTCAGGTACTGCTGGCGCACTTCGGCCAGGGGTTTGACGTGCGAACGCTGACGCCGGACGATGTGAAGGTGTATATCACCCGCCGGCTGGGCGGTGGCATCGAGCTTGAGGACGGTCGCACGCTCGGCCCCACGCGGGCACGCTCACCGCAGGCGGACCTGCAACTCCTCCGCGCCATGTGCCGGTGGGCGATGACAGTGCGGACGGCCACCGGAACACGATGGCTGACGGACAACCCCCTGCTGGGGATCCGTCTCCCATCGGAGCGGAACCCCCGCCGCGCGGTCGCGGACTACTCGCGGCTGGGAAAGACCCTCGATGCGATTCGGACGCTGGCGGAACATGAGGACGTGCCGAGCCGGCGGCAGGCGTGGCAGATGCTCGCGGTCGCCCTGCTTATTGCGGAGGCGACCGGCCGGCGGAAGTCAGCCATTCTCAAGTTGCACTGGGCGGACGTGGACCTGTCGGGCCGCATCATTACCTGGTGCGCCGAGAACGACAAGGCCGGCACGGAATGGCGCGTGCCGATCACGGACGTGCTGGCCCGCGAGCTCGGGAAATACCGGCAAGCGATGGACGCCGGCGGCGGGCCGCTGTTCCCGGCGTGGCGTGACCCGTCGCGACCCGTAAACGTCTGGGCCTTCGATCATCTCCTGGTCGAGGTAGAACGGGTCGCCAAGTTGCCGAAGCTGCAGGGCTCGCTCTGGCATTGCTGGCGCCGGAGCTGGGCGACGGCCCGAAAGGGGCACGCGATCCGCGACGTCATGTACGCAGGCGGCTGGCGTCGACCGCAGGTGTTGCTGGACGCCTATCAAGCGGCGGACGCCGAGGCGGTCAGAGCAGTTGTCGAGGAGCCGCGGAAGGTCCGGAGTGCCTGAGACGGCCTATTTGCGGCACGCGTGCGGCACACGGGCCGCGAGGAGGCGGCCCGGTGAGATGGTGGAAGTTGTTGTGTGTGGAGGACTTCGGTCAGTGCGCCGCCCGTGAATCGAACACGGAACCTACTGATTAAGAGTCAGTTGCTCTGCCAGTTGAGCTAGCGGCGCGCGGGGACAAAACTCGCCACAGCCCCGCCGTTGCGCAACGGGGGACCGCGCACCGGTTCGCCTACAGCTTGAGGAGTGCGATCAGGGTGCCGAGCGTGCCCACCCAGACGATGAACATCCAGCGGATGAGCCGGCTCTCCAGCGCCTCAATGCGAATACCCAGCGCCGTGACTTCGTCTTTCGTGGCGCACACGGTCCTCATCTCGGTGCGAACCTGCTCCAGCTTCGCGTCGAACTCGACGCGGAACTGCCCCAGCTTCGCCTCGAACCTGGAGAAGTGGACCTCGAACAGGTCCCGGAATTCCGAGCGGCACGCGGCATCCACCGAGTTGAACCACTCCACCAGTTCGCCGGCGATGTCGTCGCCGAACGTGTCGTAGAACTTGCGGGAGAGCTTGGCGGTCACCGGCATCAGGCACGCCGTCGAGAGTGGGTCGGTGACCATCGTAAACCTACGCTCGGCCTCGGCGGCACCGCAATCGCGCGAAGCTCACCGAACGAGCGCCAACCGACTGCCTGTCGCGAGCCGGCGAAACGGGAGCCAGCGTGCTCCCGGAGGCGCCACTCACGTCGCCTGCAAGCCCTACTGGATCGAGTCGGCCCGCTGGTTCCGCGCCGTCGCCGAGTCCTGCGCCTGCAGCGCCCCGCGGATGCCGCGCGCGCCCGGGAGCCGCGACGCACCGAGCACACTGTCGCGCTGCCGCACGGTCAACGTGTCACCCGCCGCCCGCCGGGGTTGGGACCTTCCACAGGCCACAAGCAGAACGCACAGCAGCATCGCACCATAGCGCATGGCACCACTCCGATCCGTGGGAACCCTTGGATTGTACGGCCGCCACGCGCCCGCGATGATGCCGGCGGCGAGATGCGCGCGGTAATGCGGTAATGAGGAGCTGCGAAGCGCGAAGTGGCAGGCCCGCCCCGCCAACCAGAACCTCGGCCAGGGCATAGCCCTAAGGGGAATCGAACCCCTATTCCCACCTTGAAAGGGTGGTGTCCTAGCCGTTAGACGATAGGGCCGAGTAGCGGTAACGGGATTCGAACCCGTGTCTTGGCCTTGAGAGGGCCATGTCCTAGACCCCTAGACGATACCGCCATGTAGATGCCAGGTGGTGGGTGGTGGGTGGTGGGAAAGGCCCCGGCCACGCGGCGCCTCCTACAACCTACAACCCACCAACTACCACCTGTCCTTGCCACCTGTCCTGCAGCAGGCCCGGAGGGAATCGAACCCCCAACCCCCGGTTTTGGAGACCGGTGCTCTACCAATTGAGCTACGGACCTGTAAAGCTGGTTGCCAGACGCCAAGTGCCCAGTTGCCAGGCCGCCCTTCCTCCGCACCCGCAGACCGAGCTACTGGTAACCGCTGGCAACTTGGCGTCTGGGCAACTGGCAACCCGTTCTCAGAGGGTGGCTGAGGGGAATTGAACCCCCAACCTCTGGAGCCACAGTCCAGCGCTCTGACCAATTGAGCTACAGCCACCGCGGTCCTCGTACCCAGCATGGAAAGCTAGTCGGCGGGCGGGAGCGCGGTCAACTTAAGGCAGGGTGTAGGGTGTGAGGGTGTGGGGTATCCGCCACTCCCCACACCCTATACCCTACACCCTTGCACCCTTCTCTTCACCGCCTTGTACGCCAAGTACAGCCCCGAGGTCTTCTTCCAGAACCCAAACCCGTCCGTGCGCGGGAACACCTGCACCCGCCGGATCTCGAAGAGGTCCTCCCCCAAGCGGAGCGGCCCGCTGTCGGAGGCTACGCCGAACCGGTAGCCCGCCCGTTCGGTGGCCTCCTTCACCGCCGCGTTCACCGCGCCGTACGGGTAGCAGAGCGAAAGCACGGGCCGCCCGAACCGCTCCTCCAGCGCTCGCCGGGAGCCCTGCAGCTCCTCCGCCAAGCGCTCGGGCGCCAGATCGCTGAGCCGAGCGTGGCTCCGCGTATGCGAGCCGAACTCGACGCCGTAGTCCCCCATCTCGCGGATCTGGTCGCTGGCCAGGAGCGGCACCTGCGGCTCGCCACTCGCCGCGTCCCAGAGGTTGGTGGTGACGTTGCGGTCGGCGATGAGGAAGACGACGGCGGTCATCCCGTACTTCCGAAGCAGCGGAAGCGCGTTGCCGTGGTTGTCGGCGTAGCCGTCGTCGAAGGTGAGGATGATCGGCCGCCGGGGCAGCGCCCGCGCGCCGTCCAGGTACGCGGCGTAGTCGCGGAAGGTGATGGTGGAGTAGCCGCGCCGCGCCAGGGAGTCGAGCTGGGCCGCGAAGCGATCCTTCGTGACCCAGGTGCCATGCCGGCTTCCCGCCGGCGGCCCGTCCGTGATGCGGTGGTACATCACCACCGGGATGCGGAGCCCCACCCTGCCCGCCCGCGCGCGCCGGTAGATCTCCCGGGTCCGGCGCCAGGTCTCCCGCACGTCGTAGTGCCGCTCGACGAACGCCCGGCCCCACTCAGCGAGCCGGCGCCGACGCTCGGCGTCGCCCAGCAGCGCGCCCACGTCCGCGGCGAGGCGCTCCGGCGCCGTCGCCCGCCGGTCGCCCGAGTCCCCGAAGTTGGTCCTGCGGCACTCCTCCGCGGTCTCTTCGCTCACGATTCCGACGTAGTGCGTCTCCCCGAAGGCGAGCACCGGACGGCCGACCGCCAAGGCGTTCATGGCGCTCCGCCCCGCGCCGATCACGACGTCGGCCGCCACCAGCGCATTCCGCACGTCGTCCTGATGGCCGAGGTACCGCACCCCCTCGCCGCCGAGGCGCTGGTTCGCGGCAGCCACCACCGCAGGAAAGTCCTCGGCGCCCCGCATGCCGCCGACCACCAGCAGACGCACGGACGGCACAGACGCACAGACGCGCGGGAAGACCTCCGACACCACGAACTTCGCCAGCGGGCCGCGGGGGCCCGAGAGCCGGCCCACGAGTGCGACGACCCGGCCCTCCACCGGCAACCCGAGCGCCCGGCGTGCCTCGGCCGGCGAGGCGCCGGGCCGGAACCGCTCGAGGTCGGTGCCGTTCGGCACCAGGTGCACGTGCCCGCGGGCGAGGCCCATGTCGCGCAGCGCGTTCTCCTCGACGCTGGTCGAGACGGCGGTGACCTCTTCGCCGTAGACGCTGAACGCGCGCACCGAGCGGTGCATCGGCTGGAGGGCGTGCAGGGTGGACACCAGCGGCACCCGCGAGAGGCGGGTGGCGAAGAACGCGACCCAGCTCGCCGCCCGCGAGTGCGCGTGCACCACGTGGATGTCGCGCTCGCGGATCAGGCGCCGCAACGCCAGCACGTTGCGCAGGCGCTGCGGGTACGCGCGCCGGCCGATGGGCATCGGGACGTACTCCGCCTCCACCGGCGTGTGGAGCGTATCCGAGACCACGACCACGCGGTGGCCGTCGCGGGCCTGCTGGCCGATGAGCGACGATGCAAACCGCTCGGCGCCGGTGACTTCGAACTGGGAAAGAACGTGGAGGATGTTCACGCCAATCGGTGCTCCCGGTGCCTCAGTGCCCCTGTGCCCCCGTGCCCGCGCCCGTCACTCGGGTTATTCTTGCTGCCGACAATGCTCACTCTCGCCACGCCCTTCACGCAACAGGCGCGCATCGAGGTGCCGCTCATCTGCGGCGCCATGTACCCGTGCACCAACCCGGAGCTGGTGGCCGCGGTGTCGGAAGCCGGCGGCATCGGGATCGTCCAGCCGCTCTCGATGGTGTACGTGCACGGGCACGACCTGCGGGAGGGCCTGCGGCTCATCCGGCGGCTGACGTCCAAGCCGATCGGGATGAACGTCCTGATCGAGCGCTCGTCGCAGACCTACCTGGAGCGGATGCGCCGCTGGCTCGACGTGGCGCTCGAGGAGGGAGTCCGGTTCTTCGTCACGTCGCTGGGCAAGCCGCGCTGGGTGGTGGAACGCGTGGCCGCGGCCGGCGGCGTGGTCTACCACGACGTGACCGAGAAGAAGTGGGCCCTCACGGCGGTCGAGAGCGGCGTGCACGGCCTGATCGCCGTGAACGACCGCGCGGGCGGACACGCGGGGCCGAAGACCGCCGAGGTGTTGATCGAGGAGCTGGGCGGCCTCGGGAAGCCGGTGATCTGCGCCGGCGGCGTGGGCGACGAGCGGGCGTTCGTGGCGGCCCTGCGGCTGGGCTACGCCGGCGTTCAGATGGGCACCCGGTTCATCGCCACCGATGAGTGCCGGGTGCACGCGGATTACAAGCGCCGCATCGTCGAGGCCTCGGAGGACGACATCGTCCTGACCGAGCGGGTGACGGGGGTGCCGCTGGCGGTGATCCGCACGCCGTACGTCGAGCGCGTGGGGACGCGCGCGAGCCCGGTGGCGCGGTGGATGCTGCGCGGGCGCCGGACCAAGTACCTGATGCGGACCATCTACGGATTGCGCTACGTCTGGAAGCTGAAGCGCGCCGTGCTGGAGGGCGGGTCGTCGCGCGACTACTGGCAGGCCGGCAAGAGCGTCGCCGGCGTTACGTCCATCGAGCCGGCGGGCTCGATCGTTCGCCGTTGCGCCGACGCGGCGCGGGCAGCTTCCTAGTCGCCCGCGCCGCCTGGCTGGGCCGCCCCGCCGCGGTTTACTGGCGACCTCCGGAGTGGCCGTAGCTGGTGTTCTTCACCATCGAGTCGGCGAGGGAGAGCATCTGCATCGCCGCCTTCGAATCGGCCTTGATCAGCATCAGGCCCATCGTCTGGTACATGAACGCGTACGTGGCCAGGATGTTCTCCGACGGCACGTCGATCCAGCCCAGGGGGCGATACCGCGCGGCGGTGTGCGCGTGGTACACCTTCTCCAGCAGCTCGCGCGAACGCGGCACGTTCACCAGCCCCAGCTCGTTCGACTGCTGGATCGTGTCGTTGATCGGTACCGGCGGAGCCACCAGCACCCGCACCATGCCCTGCCCCACGAGGTCCGGCGTGAGGCCGAACCGATCGGGATAGTTGGCCACCGTGCGCGCGAAGACGATCGGCCGCTTGCCGAACTGGTCCTGGATGGCGCGCAGCACCATCACGTCCGCCCGCTCGATCCAGGGTCGTCCCAGGCGCTGCGGATCGAGCGTGATTCCGAACCCGGCAATGTTGATCGCCCGCCTGTCCTGCAGCTCGTAGTACGGCGGGATGGAGTCCAGGGCCGCGAGGCTCATGCTCCACACCGGACCCGCGGGCTTGGGATAGGAGTGCGTGCGCCAGATGGCCGGCGCGCTGGCCGAGTCGAAGGTGGCCAGCGGCCGCCGCTCCAGCTGCCGGTCGTACCAATCGGTGTTGGCCAGCGAGAGGTTGAGGACGGTGACGTCCTGGCGGATGTGCTCCACCTCCTGGGCGTACCAGAGAGGGAACGTGTCGTTGTCGCCGGCGGTCACCAGGATGCCGTAGGGATCCACCGACTGCAGCATGTCGTACGCGAAGTCGCGGGCCATCCACTCGCCCGCGCGCGAGGCGGCGAGACGGTTGCCGAAGAACGGCACGACGGCCACCAGGAGCACCGGCGTGGCCAGCGCCCAGCGGCGCCCCTCGTCGGCGATCCGGGCGCTCAGCGCCGACTGGATCCACTCCATGATGGCCGCGAGCCCCATCACCGCCCACAGCCCCCACATCGCGTACGATACGATGAAGAAGTAGTCGCGCTCCCTGACCTCGCGCGGCAGCGTCGGACGGTCGGGATACTGGGAGTAGCCGTACTTGAAGTTCAGGTAGAAAATGAGGATCGGGACGAGCGTGACGAACAGCACCGTCATCGCCATCGCCGAGCGCCGGTCGGCCTTCCAGTGCCGCCACGCGCCCAGCAGGCCGAGGGCGCCGAACGCCACGGCGAGCGCGCGCTGCACGCCGCCGGCCCAGTCCCGCGCCCACTGCCAGCTGAAGTACTGCCACCACATCCCGAGCTGCGCGGCGAAGTCGGCCTGCCGCTCGGTCACCGGCGGCTTGGCGTACTGGGTGCGGTTGAGCACCGAGTCCAGCGCCGCCCAGCTGGTGGGCTCGCCCTCGTTGATGGGCGGGAAATGCGGCGCGCGGAGCAGCAGGAACAGCCACAGGCTCACGCCCAGCGCCACCGCCACCGCCGCCCACGCCAGGAACTTCGGACTCAAGAAGACCTTGGGATCGGTGTACAGCACGTACACCACCACCGCCGGCGCCACCAGCAGCCCCATCAGGTGGTTGGTGGCCGTGAGCGCGAGGAGGTAGACGATCACCAGCAGGTGATGGTCGCGCCCGCTGCCGCCCCGCTCGTCGCCCCAGCGCACCGCGAGCCACAGCACCATCGCGATGGACAGCAGGCTCACCGTGTACACCTTCTCGTTCACCACCGACTGGTTCCACACCGTGAAGGCCGTGGCGCACAGCACCGCTCCGGCCAGGGCCGTCACGCGCCGCGGCCAGCGGGCCGGCACGATGGGCCGGAGCCAGCGCTCCCCGATCAGGAACCAGAACCCGGCCGTCAGGGCGCTCATCGCGGCCGACATCAGGTTGATGCGGGCCGCGTAGTGCTGCATCCACGGGATCAGGCCCCAGACGTGGGCCAGGATGACGAACAGCGGGTTGCCCGGCGGATGCGGGATGCCGAGCGAATAGGCGGCGGCGATGTACTCCGGGGTGTCCCAGAACTGCGCGGTCGGGGCCAGCGTGGCCACGTAGAGCACCAGCGTGGCGAGCACGACCCCGCCGGCCAGCAGATAGGGTGGCCGCTCGTCCAGAATGTCCGACTCGGGTGTAGTCATCCGCTCCTCGCGAAGTCACGGAACATATCGCGGCCCCGCGCGCTGGCCAAGCGGGAACCTTTCCCCTTGGGGTGGTTATATTTACGGCTACATGCGTGGCGCACCGTTGACCCGGATCCTGGCTGCTCTCGTCACCCTGCTGTTCTTCGCGGGCGTGGTGGGCACGTCGGGTCTCGACGCCCTTCTGTTCCACGGGGCGGGAGCGGCGCCCGCCGTGGCGGCCGCGCACTACGAGCCCGGTGGCGCGACCAACCACCACGCCGACCAGTGCCTCCTCGCCCTCCGGCTGGCCAACGGCCGTTCCTCGGCCTCACTGAGCATTCCGATCCGCTTCGAGGGCATTCCGAGCCGCACGTTCGCGGCGCGTCCGCCCGCCGAGCCCCACGGCTACTACACCGGTCTGCACCAACAGTCCCGCGCCCCTCCCGCCCCGGTCGCCTGAGTAGCCGCTTTCCCCGGCAGCAGGCAGGCTCCGGCCGCGCGAACCGCGCGCCGGACACGAAGACGGCCCGGCAATCGGAGGCCCACGGTGCATTGGGGTGTGATCACTATCGCCCTGGGCGTGGCAGGAGCGGCGGCACTGAGCCCCGCGACCGCATCCGCTCAAGGCACACCTGAACCGCTCAGAGTCACGCGGCGGCAGGCCATAGACACGGCGCTGGTGGAGAACCCCCAGCTCCAGGTGGCGCGCGAGCAGGTGTACGAGACCCGCGCCCAGTTGGTGCAGGAGGTCGCCTTCCCGGACCTGACCCTGAGCGGCGACGTGACCGGCCAGTCGAGCCTGGCGAAGCCGGGCAGCAACTCGGGCCACGACCTGGGCCTCGGGATCTCGGTGCCCTTCCCCACCAAATTCCACCTGCGGGGCGTGATGGGGCGCGCCGACGTGTCGTCGAGCGAGTTCGCCCTCCTCCAGCTCGAACAGCAGACCGCATCGCAGACGGCGCAGGCGTACGATGCGCTGCTCGTGGCGCTTCAGCACCACGCCGACCTCACCGAGGGGCGGCGCCTCGCGCAGGAGTTCCTCGACAAGACCCAGGCCCGCTACGGGGCCGGCACGGTGGCCGGTCTCGACGTGCTCAAGGCGCGGGTGGACCTGGCGCAGGCGGACAACGACCTCATAGCCAACGAGCGCGACGTGGCCAATGCGCACGCCGCGCTGAACCGGTTCATGGGGCGGCTGCTGGGCGCGCCGCTGGAGGCCGCCGACTCGCTGTCGGTCCCGCCCACGCTGCCGGACCTCGCCGCGCTGGAGGACACGGCGCACGCGGAGCGGCCCGAGCTCAAGGGCCTGGCCAGCCAGCAGCGCGGCGCTTCGGCGGCCACCTCGCTGGCGCACTCGTTCTGGCTGCCGGACCTGAGCGTGGGCCTCGCCCAGAACACCGCCGCGGGCACGCCCTCGACCTACACCACCAGCGTGGGGTTCGCGCTGCCGCTGTTCTTCTGGAACCACACCCGCGGCGAGGTGGCGCAGGCGCGACACCACGAGCTGGAGCTCTCGGCCGCCTACCGCGACCTCGAGATGCAGGTGGACCAGGACGTCCGCACGACGTACGCGGCGGCGGAGACCGCGCTCCGCCAGGCGCTGTGGCTGCGCGACCAGCTGCTGCCCGAGGCGCGTCGCGCCTACGACGTGTCGGTCGTCAGTTACGGTCTCGGCGGCGCCTCGGCGCTCGACGTGCTCGACGCCCGCCGCACGCTGCTCGCTGCCGAAAGCCAGTACGCCGACGCCCTGGGCGCGGCCAACGACGCGCGCGCCGACCTCGAACGCGCCATCGGCCGCCCGCTCGGGGCTCTCTCCGGAGGCACAGGTGACCACTAGACTGTTCGCGCTCGCCGCCCTCGCGGCGCTGGGCCTCGGCGCCGCCGGATGCGGCGGGAAGGCCGACGCCAAGGGGAACGCGGCCCACGCCAATGCCTTCGGGCTCACGCCGGAGCAGCGGGCCAGGATCCACGTCGCGCCCGTGGCGTTCGAGTCCTTCTCGCCCACGGTCGAAGCCACCGGTACCGTCGCGTTCGACGGCAACCACAGCACCCAGGTGCTGGCGCCCATCTCCGGCCCCGTCGTCCGGCTGCTGGTCGAACTGGGCGCCCACGTCACCGCCGGGCAGGGGCTTGCATCCGTGTCGTCGCCCGACTTCGCGGCCGCCGTCGCGCAGTACCAGAAGGCGCTCGCCGCGGCCGTCAACCTGAGGCGGATCGCCGATCAGGACGAGCAGCTCTGGAAGAACGACGCCATCGCGCGGCGCGACCTCGAGCAGGCGCAGACCGACGCCGCGCAGGCGGCGTCCGACCGCGACGCCGCGCTCACTCAGCTCAAGTCCATCGGCGTGGATTCAGCCAGCGCCGTCGCCCTCCACGAGGGCCGGCCGGTGGAGGCGCCCCAGGGCCTGATCCGTGCTCCGATCGATGGCGTGGTGGTGGAGCGGCTGGTGACGCCGGGACAGCTGCTCCAGGCGGGCACGACGTCATGCTTCACCATCGCCGACCTGTCCACGGTGTGGGTCATGGCGAACGTGTTCGAGTCAGACCTGCCCGACGTGGCCGTCGGCGACCCGGCCGACGTGCAGCCCACGGTGGGGAACGAGAACTTCGCAGGCACCGTGGACTACGTGGGCGCGCTGGTGGACCCGCAGACGCGCGCCACCACGGTGCGGATCGTCGCGCGCAACCGCGCCGACTTCCTCAAGCGCGACCTGTACGTCCGGGTCCTGATCCACTCGCGCCGCGCGCGCCGCGGCCTGCTGGTGCCGCTCTCGG
>Ga0209777_10000949_pt1 | contig 44507 bp, 43 predicted proteins | sample FrelakmetHBP12HB_FD_187147 | JGI IMG/M metagenome (GOLD analysis project Ga0209777, IMG submission 187147) | Freshwater lake sediment microbial communities from the University of Notre Dame, USA, for methane emissions studies -HBP12 HB (SPAdes)... | ecosystem: Environmental > Aquatic >...
GGTGGACTTACCAAAAAAGAAAAGTTTGCTTTTGGCCCTGCCTTCGTTTTCACTTCGGCAGGCAGGCTAAAATAAAGCATGCACTGAGCGAAGCGAATGTGTTCGAGCCGTATATTTTTTTCCCGAAGGGATCCCTTCGGGACAGGCTCTTTGTTTTGTTAAACAGTACAGGCAAATAAAAAATCGCCATTTAGGCGATTTTTTAGACCGCTCGGGTCTCTCGATAAAAAAGTCTTGTGGCTGGGGAGGCAGGGATCGAACCTGCGAATGGCGGCTTCAAAGGCCGCTGCCTTACCACTTGGCGACTCCCCAAAAATTATTGCTTTTTTAAAGTTTCATCTAGAAATTTTCTTCCTTGTCCTGATTTAAGAAATTTTTCTCTTTTCATTGCTTCAGATCTTGTGTTATATTCTCCAAAATATATTAGTTTCCAAGGCTTGCGGCCTGATGTGTATCTGCATTTCCCTGCATTGTGCTCATTAATTCTTTTTTCTAAATCCTCACATGAACCAACGTATCTACTATTATGACTAACGCTCTTTAAAACATAAGTTTTATACATATTTGTTTTTATTTTTGATTTATATAACCTGCGAATGGCGGCTTCTTCGCCCGAGGCGAATGCGCCCCAACTTAAAATGGATTTCCTTCATTTAACAATTATTGGCGCAAAAGGCCGCTGCCTTATCCGCCTTAGGCGGACGACTCCCCAAAATTTTGCTACGCAAAATTTGTGTATTTTGTAATTTGTAATGAGTAATTTGGACAGCAAAATTTCCCAAATTACAAACTACTCACACACAAACAACAGGTAAAATAAAAAAATAACTGAAAACAGTTATCAATATTATATATTAAAAACTGCTTAAAGTCAATTGAAAATTAGCTCGGGTTTTTTTAGGTTAATCAGTCTATTTTCTAATGTTTTTTTGGGGGGTTACTAATTATTTGCAAAAAAAAATTATTTATATTAAAATTAATGGGCTAGTTAATTAATTAACAATGAGAAAAAATATGAAAAAAACACTTATCGTTCTTTTTTTATTTTTGGGCCTAATTTTGGTTTTAGGCGCTTGCTCTATTGGCCAGGCTGCAGGTTTAACTCCTGATCAGGCCAAAGTTAAAGCTGAGCAATACATTAATGAAAATTTGGTTGATGTTGGCAATGAAGTGACTATTGAAGGTATTAGTGAGGTCGGTGGAGTTTATAAAATATCGGTTAAATTGCATGATGGCAGCAAGGTCGATTCTTATATGACCAAAGACGGCAAAACATTTTTCCCGCAGGGTTTAGTAGTTGATAAAGTTGCAGCTGCTACTAATACCAATAGCGCAACCAGCCAGCCCAGCGCTGAAGTGAGCACTAAAACTGATAAGCCTAGCATTGAACTTTTTGTCATGAGCTCTTGCCCTTATGGCACGCAAATAGAAAAAGGCTTATTGCCAGTCTTGGCTTTGTTAAAAGATAAAGTTGATTTTAAATTGCGTTTCTGCGATTATTCCATGCATGGCCAAGGTGAATTAAATGAAGAGCTCGTCCAGACTTGCATTCAAAAAGAACAGGCTGATAAACTGCAGACTTATTTAAACTGCTATTTAGTCGCTGGTGACGGCGCTAAATGTTTGACTGATGTGGGGGTTAATAAGGCTAAACTTAATGATTGCGTAGCAGCCACCGATAAACAGTATAAAGTGACTGAAGATTATAATACTAAAACTGATTGGAAGGGCAGTTATCCTCCTTTTGGTGTCTTTGCTGCTGAAAATCAGAAATATGGCGTGCAAGGGTCGCCAACATTGGTTATTAATGGTGCGCAGATTTCTTCTGGCCGTGATTCTCAAAGCTTGCTAAATGTGATTTGTACAGCTTTTACCAAAGCTCCTGCTGAATGCAGTCAGCAATTGGATGCTAATACACCTGATCCTGGTTTTGGCACTAGCACGGGCAATACAAGCAGTACAAGTGCTGGTTGTGCCACTACTCCTACCAAATAAATTTTTTTCGATTTAATGCATAAAACTCTGCCTTAGGCAGGGTTTTATGTTATAATTATATTATTAAATAATTGAGAAAATTATTGACTATGGCGATATTGGAGAAGATAACGAAACATAAACATCTCTTATTTGATTTAATCATCGCGATTTTAGTAGTTTTGATTATTATTTTATTGGATTTGTTTATTACAAGTTTTAGTTCTAACCCGGCTGAAGAAAAAAATGTTCAAGATAAGCAAGCTGCTGATTCTCAGATAAATAATCGGCTGGTAAGGATTGAACCGGGGCAAAGAGCATTCTTGCCGATTTTAAATTTTCATCATATTAGCCAGGCATCTGTCAAGGCAGATTCAATTACTAGAAGTTTTTTTATTGAGCCTGAAAAGTTTGAGGCGATAGTAAAAAGTCTAATAGCAGAAGGCTATAGATCTGTTTTTGTCAGTGAGGCAGTTGATTATCTGAATAAAAGGGAAATGCCGACGGACAAAATCATGGCCATAACTTTTGATGACGGCAATGAGGATTTTTACACTAATGCTTGGCCGATTTTACAAAAATATAAAGTTAAATCATCAGTCTATATTATGACTGGCGTTGGCGGCTCTAAATATTTATCAAAGGATCAAGTTGTGGGGCTGGATAAAAGCGGTTTGGTAGAAATTGGTTCTCATACAATTTTTCATCCTTACTTAACTAAGGTTTCAGTAGACAGGCAATTTAAAGAATTAAAAGATAGTAAGGAGTTTTTAGAGAGATTGTTAAATAAGCCGGTGGCAATACTTTGTTATCCTTTTGGTTTATATAATAAAACCATTGAAGCAATGGCTCAGGAAATTGGCTATAAAGCTGCTTTAACTTTTGACAAAGATGCTTGGCAAAACCCCGACAATTTATATGAATTAAAAAGAATTAGCATTTACCCTAGTCTGGATATTATAAAATTTTTACATAAAATAAAAAACCCCTAAGAATTAGGGGCGGAATGAAAAATTTTCCTGGGAAAGCTGTCTCTTTCTGGCAAAGTTGGACCACAATTTGATTTTTTGCGACAAGCATTACAATGACGGTGCGCAGCTCCGGTTGACTTGACCTTGTTAGGGCAACCCTCGGTCATGCAAGGCCTTATTCTTATTTTGGGTTGTGGTTTCTTGATGCTTCTGCGTTTCCGCTTCCTGTTCCTCATTTCCCCTCCTTTTTAGAAGAATCAATTTAATATTATATTAAGTCCCTAAACTAAATTTGTCAATGGTATCTGGCTAGGCTAGTTTAAGGTTTTTTAAAATGTTAAAAGCAGGTAAATGAATTTTTTAAAAAATAATTTAATGCTATAATAATTATGACTTTATTAATTAAATAACTTTAAGATTATGGGTAAATGTGGATGCGGTTGTGGTCGCTCTGTCCCTAAAAAAAAGTCCGCCAAAAAGAGAAAGAAATAGGGGAGACCCTGTACAGAAAAGTACAGGGTTTTTAGTCTGTGGATAAGTATTCTTGACATTCGGTTTTTGTTTGGTATGATATATAATATGGTTCGGTATTTGTTTGGGGGGCTATCGGATTTTAGATCTTGGATTTTAGATCTTAGAAAATATGACAGATTTAAATTCAATTCAAAATTTAAGAGTTTTGCAACGAGCACATGAATTAGCTTTATTGGTATATAAAACGACAATGGAATTTCCTAAGAATGAACAATTCGGCTTGGTTTCACAAATGAGAAGATCTGCAGTGTCAGTACCCTCAAATATTGCCGAAGGATTTAGAAGAAGGGGAAGAGATAAGTTTGTATTTTATTCGTACTCATTAGGCTCTTTAGAAGAATTAAAATATCAATTGTTGCTAAGTTTTGATTTGGAATATATGCCAAAAGAAAATTATGACAAATTATTCAAATTAGCAAATGAAACAGGAAAGATGTTGAATGCCTGGATTAATTTTGTTAGATGAGACAGTAATCCAAAATCTTAAAGCTAAAACCTAAAACCTAAAATCTATAAAACTAAACCACTAAAATCCTAAAACTCTATGTCACTAACTAAAAGACAAAAAGAAATATTGGATTATGTCAATGATTTTATTGAGGAACACGGTTATGCCCCCAGTTATCGGGAAATTGGCAAGCATTTTGGGCTGTCTTCAACTGCTACAATTTGCGAGCATATTCAGGCTTTGGGAGAAAAAGGTTATTTAAAGACGGATCCTAACGAAGCTCGTTCAATTAAGATTGTGGAGGAATTTGCGGCTAAAGCTTTCAATTTGCCTTTGGCTGGCTTGATTACTGCAGGTGAGCCAATTGAAGCTATTGAAGGCAAAGAAAGAATAGCTGTACCTCAGGATTTAATTAAAGACGAAGCCAAATCCTATGTATTAAAAGTTAAAGGCCAGTCTATGATTGATGAGGGAATTTATGATGGCGACTTTGTGGTAGTTGAGCAAAATTCTAATCCGCGTAATGGCCAAGTGGTGGTTGCTTTGCTAGATAATGCCTATGCCACTTTGAAAAAGTTTTATAAAGAAGCCAATAGAATCAGGTTACAACCGGCCAATTCTAGCATGAAACCAATTTATGCTAAGAATGTTTTGGTGCAAGGTGTAGTTCGGGCAGTTATTCGAAAGTTTAGTCCTATTTAAATTAAATAAAAACAAAACTCACCCTTGAATTTGCGATCCCGGGTGAGTCTTGTTTCATGAATTTAGCCTCTTTTATTAGAGACTAGAATTTCGCTATTTTTTAATAGCTCCATCCTTTATTTATTATAAATAATTTTTAAATATTAAGCAATAAAATTATGAGCCGCAGACAAAAATCATTTTATCGAAAATTACTTTGCCGTTTTGTGGATTTAATCTTGGCTTAATTAAGAAAACCTATTATTTTTCAATAGGTCTAATAAACTAAGAGAAAGCTCGGCTGGGCCGCGACTTCTGGAAATTATGGGGTCTGGAGGTTTTAAGCCCAGCCGAAGCCAATACTTTAGCTTATGGTTATAAAATTTGCTGATAAATTTGAATCCATTTTCTACGCAGTTTTATATAGCAATTTGACTGGATATTTTTTGCAACCGCTCAATACGCCGGAAAATTTATTTAAAGATGAGGCTACTTTTATTATTGACAATTTAGATTGGCCAGAAATTTTAAAAGAACATCAGATAAAATTTGGAGAGATTAAATGGTTAATTAATGATAATTCTGGCTTTCATCAGTTTAAGATTCAAATTGAATATGCTTTAAGAAGCTGGAAGGCCTATAAGTATAAGGTTATAATCGAGAGTATTAATCAGGCTCTTAAATTTGGTGTAAATTATGTGTTAACGAAGGAATCAAAAGAAGGCGAAGCCTTGGCTAGTTTGGCTAAGGAGGTGGTGCTAGAAATTGAAAGAGCCTCGTTTGCTAATAGTTTTATTCCTCTAGAAATTAACAAGGATAAATTTTTATTTGGCCAGTATAATGAAGAAAGCCAAGTCGGGGATTTGATTGTAGAAAGATTAAAAAATCGCTACTTTGGCTACAATTTAATTCTAAAAACAGCTCGTTTCCTCTATATTACTTTTAAGGGTAAGAATTTTAGGATTTTACTTGACAAATTACCATTGGAAATTAATAAAGACAACTTTGCCAAGTTTTGGCAGCAATTTTATAAGGATAATTTTCTAGAGAAAAAGCCAGAAACCAATTTGCTCGATACAATTATGACTAAAAATTTAAGCTTTACTTAGATAATAAAAAACCCCTGCAGAACTGGAGGGGCTTTTAAATTTTGGTTATTTTAGCTATTTAAGTAATCTTTTAATTAATAATGGCGCAATGGACAGCACTTTTATTTTTTTGCTTTTCCTTTCTTTAGCTAAGGGGTAAGTATCGGTGATAATTACTTGTTTAATTGGTGCTCGGTTAATTCTTGCCAAAGCTGGGCCTGAAAGAATGCCATGGGTGGCAAAAATATAAATATCCTTTACCTGGTGTTTTTTTAGCTCATGGCAAGCAGCAGTGATAGTGCCAGCTGTATCAATCATATCATCAGCCATAATAATATTTTTGCCCTTGATGTTTTGTTTAAACTTTAATACTTTAGCCATATTTTGCGTGGGGCGAATTTTTTGTAAAACTAAAACTGGTAAGGGATCTAAAAGTTTAGCTAATTTGAGAGCGCGAGTCTTAGCCCCATTATCAGGCGCGACCACAAGAGTATTTTTTAAACCTATATTTTTCTTAATGTAGTCAGCAAAAATTAAGAGCGGCTCTATATTAATAAGATTTGGACCTAAATACTTTTGATCTCTTTGGCTATGGATGTCCACTGTTATAAATTTATTAATTCCTGCCTGTTTAAAAAGCTGAGCTAAAAGTTTTGCTGTGACTGGTGCGCCAAAGTGGTCTATTTTATCCTGACGCGCATAGCCAAAGTAGGGAATGATGGCTGTAATTTTTTTGGCGCCGTTTTCTTTTAGGGCATTAATTAAAATTAAAAGTTCTATGATGTTGTCATTGGGCTGACAAGTAGAGCCTAAAATATAAACGTTTTGTCCCCTTACCTTATTCTGGAGCTGTAAATAAATTTCGCCATCACTAAAGCTTACAGTTTTATATTGCCCATGTTTGAATTTAGTTTTTTGGCAGATTTGCTGACTGAGTTTTTGCGTGTTGGCTAAAGAAAATAAATACATATATTTGAATTATAATTCCTGGCCAAAGTTTTTAGATTTTTCCATGAGTTCAATGACTTCCTGATCAGTTGTTTGAGCAAATTCTTCATAAAATTCACCCACAGCGCCAAAAAAAGCTGGTGCATCCAAATAGATAACTTCATCAGCTTCTTTTTCTATTATTTTTAAAGAGTCATTAGCCGTGATAGGCACTGCGACAATGATTTTTTTTGCACTTTTTTCCTTGGCAGATTTAATGGCTGCTCTCATGGTTAAACCTGTAGCAATGCCATCGTCTACTATAATTACAGTTTTATTGGTCAAATTTAAAGGCTCTCGATCTTGCCGATAAATTTTTAAGCGGCGTTCTGCCTCTTTTTTCTCTTCAGCCACTTTTGAATCCAGGTAAGTTTTGCTGATATTTAGCGAAGAGATGGCTTCTTGATTAAAGATACCTTCGCCAGTCTCAGTTATGGCGCCTATGGCATATTCTTCGTTAATAGGAGCGCCGATTTTTCGAGGCACGACTAAATCTAAAGGTAAATTTAAATCTCTGGCAATTTCATAAGCCACGACTACGCCGCCGCGCGGCAACGCTAAAATTAAGGCATCTTTCTCGTTCTTAAATTTTTTTAAGGCTAGGGCTAGCTTTTGGCCAGCTTCTTGTCTGTTTTTAAATACCATATTTAGTTAAGGCTTAATTTTCTGGCCGTCATATGCCAGACAGACTTTTAAGCGGATTTTATTTTGACTAATATACTTTTTAATTTCCCGAACTGCTTGATTATGTGGTGGATAAGAATGTCCAATTTGAGTTAAGTAAAGATTCTTTACCTTTAGTTTATCTCCCAGGTTAATCGCGTCAGTTGTGTTGAGATGGCTAAAGATTTGGCGATTAAAATACATAGCCGCGTCAAGAATTAAAGTTTTAATATTTTTAAAGTAGCTTAATGATTTTGTTGGTATTTTTTTGACATCCGAGCAATAGATTAGGTTCTTGATTTTATAAGCTAAAGTCGGGAATTTTTCCTCGTTAATAATAGAATGGTAGACAGGCAAAGGCAAGATAGGCAGGCTTTTTATTCTAAATATTTTGTAAGGAGTAATTTCTTGCCAGAATAGATTATTTGGGCTTTTAAATTTTTTCTTAATAATTTGCCAGGTTTGCATTCGGCAATAAATTGGGATAGGGGAATTTAGCCAGTTATCAAGTTGTTTAATGCCGCCATAAGCATCAAAGTGGGGGTGGGTAATTAAAGCTGCATCAATTTTTTTTATTTTATTTTTTTTGATTTGTTTGAGAAAGTCTGGCGAAACATCAAGAAGTAGGTTTAAATTTTTATTTTTAATAATAATAGAACTTCTGCTTCTTTTTGATTTACTATTATTTTTCTTAGCATCTAAGCAGGCTGCGCTTTGGCAGCGAGGTCGAGGGATTGGTTTGATTGGTCCAGTGCCTAAAAAAGTTATGTGCATAAAAATTTGACAATATTTCGGGGATTATGATAAAAAGCCAATAGAACCCTGGTGACTCACCGATAAATAACTCTGCCGGAAGGACCGCTGCCAGTTTGCGCAAAACTGGGCTACCAACAATCAATTTGGCAAAAAGGCAGGCCGGGTGACTATTGCAATTTGCGCCTGGCCAAAGGAGTGTTCTCCGCGAAAAAAAACGGAATAAAAGGGCAAAACCCCGTTGCCTGAGCTCTCTCAGGCTTCAAAGCCCTCCTTTAACAAGGTTCAAGGGGAATTTAGGCGCCTATATGGTGCCAAGAGTAGTTATCAGGGTTCATGGCTTCCTACTATAGAGGGAGCCTTTTATTTTTGGCTGAAATTAACTTTATTTCATTATAGCACTTTTTTAATGCTATAATTAAGCCATGAAGTTAAACTTTAAATATTTTGTGAGTTTTAGCTTTTGGCTGGAATTTTTATTATTTGCTTTTACTTTGTTTTTGGCTATAGGGATAGCCTCAAATTATATAGCCCAAGGCGCAGTCCAGACCAATGAGCAAGTAAGCCAGGTGAGTTTTTGGCAATTTATTATCGCGTTTTTAATTGCCACTGCGATTTTATTGTTAATTTTAAGGTTTGTTAAGCGTCCCTGGCTGGTCCAGGTTTTGTTTTATTTTGCGATTATTGAAGGTTTATGGCTGTTCAGCCAGGCTTATTTTCCCTGGCCTTCATATCTTTTGGTCATGGTGTTTTTGGTTTTTTATTGGCTATTTTACCGAAATGTGGCTATGCATAATATTGTTATTGTTTTGTCAACCAGCGCTATTGCCGTGCTTTTCGGGCTTTATTTGACCCCCAGCACAGCTATTATTATTGTGCTATTTTTGGCTGCCTATGATTTTATTGCAGTTTATAAAACAAAACACATGGTCCAGATGTTTCGCGGCCTGGCCCAAGCCAAAGTTCATTTTGCCATTATCATACCCTTTAGTTATAAGGGCTTGTTTAATAAAATAAACACAGTTAGTCCAGGTACTGAATTTATGTTCTTAGGTACAGGGGATTTAGCGGTGCCAGCAATTTTTGTGGTTGCAGCCTTAGGCATAAATCTGCAGACAGCTTTAATTACGGCCTTGGGCGCTATTTTAGGTTTTCTTTGCCTTTATGTAATTTTTGTCAGCCAGGACGAACGGCAGCCCATGCCAGGTTTGCCGCCCATTGTTTTCGGTACTTTAGTAGGTTTTATGGTGGCCTTATTAATCCGCTAAATATGAAATTAATAATATTTATCCGCAAGAATTTTTTTTATTTATTTTTAGTTTTAATTATTGTGATTTTAGCTTTGCTGGTTCGCTTACATAATGTGCAAATCTATAATACTTGGTGGGCAGATGATGGGGGAGGCCATTTGCAATATTTGCAGACTCTTTTGACCAAATATCGCTTGCCCACGCCGGCTGAATCATATTTAGCTTGGCATGAACCCCTTTATTACCTTTTACTAGTGCCTTGGATTAAATTAGGCTTTCTATTGAATATTACCAGTCATCATTGGTGGGCTGCTTTTAATATTCTAGTTTGTTTTGTTTTTTTAGCTTTGGTCTGGTTAATTACTTATTATTTTAGTCAAAAAAATAAGTGGCTGGCTCTTTTAAATACTTTTATTTTTTCCATATTGTTTGTCGGCGTTAAATTGTCAGCTTATGTTAATAATGAGCTTTTGAATCAGACCTTAATTTTGCTTTTGATTTTTTTGTTTTTTCGCTGGCAAATATTGGAAGATAAGAAAAGCAAATTTGTAGTTTATTGGTCAATAATTTTAGCCATAGCTTTGCTGGTAAAAATGACTGCCTTTATTGTTCTTTTAGCAGCTATAATTGCTTGGTTAATTTTTGCCATTATTAAAGAAAAAAGATATTTTTTTAAATACATTTTAATTTGCTTGGTTATTGTAGGGGCAATAAATACTCCCTGGTTGATTTATAAACAGCAGCAATTTGGCCAGATTTTTTCCATTAATTTATATGATAATATGCCAAAGCAAAATATTATGACTTCTCACGCCTGGCAATATTTTTTCGGCTTTAATTACCATTTTGTTTATGATTATCCTTTTTGGTTTAGCAAGCCAGATTCTTATTTTGCGGTTTTAATCAGCGATACTTTTGGCGATTATTATAATATGTTTAATAATATTGATAGGATTAACAGCTTGCCAGCCAATGAAAAAATTTTAGTGGGCAACGGCCGTTATACCACCCCTGAATTATGGGCCGCCACTCTTTGGACAAATCGCCTTGGGTTGGCCATATTTTTGCTCTGGATGATTGGTTTTGGGGGTTATATAATTGGGCTAATTAAACAGAAATTAATTGATAAATACGAATTATTTTTACTGATAGCCTTAATTGGCGGTTGGCTGGCTCTTTTGTATAATAACCTTAGAATACCGGATCTGGGCCATGGCGTCTTAAAAGCCCATTTTATCTACTTTACTTATCCTTTACTAGCTATATTTGCTTATCGTTGGTGGTGGCAAAAAGTTAAAAACAAATGGCTTTTAGGAGCAATTACATTAATTCCATATGTGATTTATCTTCTTGTGGCATGGCCAATGCTTTACTTAAAATAAATTTATGGCCAAAAAATATGAGAATTTAGAACACACAGCTGATTTAAAAATCAGGGCCTTTGGTAAAAATAAAGAAGAAGTTTTTACTAATATGGCTTTAGGTATGTTTGATAATATTGTGGATCAGGAGAAATTAATTATAAGTGAGCCTGTCCAGGAAGTCTTAAAGGTACAGTCAAATGATTTGGCTGGTCTTTTAGTTGATTTTCTTAACCAGCTGGTCTATTTAATAGATGTGGATGATGAAATTTACAACTATTTTGATTTAGCAATTTTTCAAAAGGATAAAAAGTGGGTGCTGGAAGGGATGGCTAAAGGTTTTAAAGTGAGGGGCTTAAAAACAGAAATTAAAGCCGCGACTTATAATGAATTGAAATTGGAAGGTAAAGAGGGAAATTGGGTGGCAGAAGTTGTGTTTGATATTTAAAATTTTTTATTATGGTAACTAAAACAGAACTTACAAAGATCAGTGATTATCTTTATGAAATTCCCCAGGACTTTCGTTATGACATGAAAGTGCCGGTCAGGATTTACACTGATGAAAAAATGCTGACAGCCATACTGAATGACTTATCTTTGGAGCAGGCTGTTAATGTCGCAACTTTGCCTGGGATTTTAAAATACTCTTTGGCCATGCCCGATATTCACCAAGGCTATGGTTTTCCCATTGGCGGCGTGGCAGCTATCAAATGGGATGGCGGTGTAATTTCTCCTGGCGGCGTGGGTTATGACATTAATTGCGGGGTAAGAATTTTAACTAGCCAGATTACCAAACCTGAACTGCAGCCCAAGTTTGAACACTTAATTGATTCACTTTATCAGGCAGTGCCCAGCGGCGTTGGCAAAGGCGGTAAGCTAATGGTTAGTCTTAAAGAAATTGACGAGGTTTTAGCTGAAGGAATTGATTGGGCAATTAAAAAGGGTTTTGGCACCAAAGATGACAAAGAAAATTGCGAGGAGAATGGCAGGATTTTGGCAGCTAATCCAGATAAAGTTTTTGATGGAGCAAGAAAAAGAGGTCATGACCAAATCGGCACTTTGGGGTCAGGCAATCATTTTTTAGAAGTTCAATATGTGGCCAAAATTTTTGATGAAGAGATTGCCAGGGTTTATGGTTTGTTCCCCAACCAAATAGTGGTCATGATTCATACTGGTTCACGGGGAGTAGGCCACCAGACTTGCACTGATTATTTGAGAATCTTGAATAAGAAATTAGGCGAATGGAAATTAAAACTGCCAGATCGTGAATTGATTTATGCGCCTTTAGTTTCCAAAGAAGGACAAGATTATTTTAGCGCCATGAGTGCCGCAGCTAATTTTGCCTGGGCCAACCGTCAGTACTTAACGCATTTAACGAGGCAAGTTTTTAAAGACGAACTTAGATCATTGTTTGGCGATAAGATTGAACTAAAACTTATTTATGATGTGGCTCATAATATTGCCAAAAAGGAAATATATAAAATCAATGGGGAAGAAGTTGCTGTTTGTATGCATCGCAAGGGTGCGACGCGTGCCTTTGGACCAGGTAATTTAAGCATACCAGCTAAATATAAAAAGGTTGGGCAGCCAGTTTTAATACCTGGCAGTATGGGCACCTCATCATATATTTTGGCTGGAACGCAAAAAGCCGAAGCAGAAACCTTTGCTTCAGTCTGCCATGGCGCAGGCAGGAATTTGTCGCGCACAGCTGCCAAAAAACAAGTAGGTGGCAAACAAGTAAAAACAGAATTAGAAGAAAGGGGCATCTTGGTGCGCTGTGCTTCTTATGGAGATATTGCTGAAGAAGCGCCTCTTGCGTATAAAGATATTGATAATGTGGTGGATATTGTGGCTAAAGCTGGCCTAGCAATCAAGGTGGCGCAAATGCGTCCTCTTGGAGTTGTGAAAGGATAAAAAATAAGCTATAATTTTAGAGTAAGAAACCCTATTTGGAGTAATAGGGATTAATTCCTTATTATGAAATTTGTCCCGTTACATGTTCATAGCCACTATAGCTTGCTGGACGGCCTGGCTAAAATTGACGGTTTAGTGGCTAAAGCTAAAGCTGATGGCATGGAAGCAATGGCTTTGACTGACCATGGTTCAATGTATGGCATTATTGAATTTTACCAAAAGGCTAAAAAGGCAGGAATCAAGCCAATTTTAGGAGTAGAAACCTATGTGGCTCCTTATGGGCGCCATAATAAACGCACTAAAATTGACGAGGAAAGAAACCATTTGATTCTCTTGGCCAAAAATAACGATGGTTATAAAAATCTTTTGAAATTAGTGACCCTTTCACATTTGGAGGGGTTTTATTATAAGCCCAGAATTGATTTAGAACTTTTAGAAAAATATAAAGAAGGTCTGATTGGCTTGTCAGCTTGCTTAGAAGGTGAAATTCCCAGTGCAATTTTGACTTATAAGGATACGCAAAAAGCCGGCAAAGTTTTAGAAAAATATTTAAAAATTTTTGGTCCAGAAAATTTTTATTTAGAATTGCAATCTCATCCTAATAGCTCTGATCAGAAATTTGTCAATCAGCAACTTTTGGAGTTAAGTAAAATATACAATGTAGCTGTGGTGGCAACGAACGATACGCATTATTTAAATACAGAAGATGATAAAGCTCACGATATTTTAATCTGTGTTCAGACTAACCGCAAAGTGAGTGAAGAAAATCGTTTGACCATGTTGGGCGAGGATTATTCCTTAAAGACTACGGTCCATATGATTAAAGAATTTCAGGATTGTCCTGTTGCCATTGAGAATACGGTAAAAATAGCAGAACAATGCAATGTGGAAATTGAATTTGGCAAAAATATTTTGCCGCAATTTGAAGTGCCTGGAGGAATTAGTCCTGATGATTATTTAAAACAACTATGTTGGCAAGGTTTAATCCATCGCTATGGCGGCAAAATAAAAAATGATAAGGAATGGGTAATTGATGAGAAAAAGATTTTAGCCAAGTCGCTAAGCCGAGAATTTTACAAAAAAGATATTTTGGAGCGCTTGGATTATGAATTGTCAGTGATTGCTAAAACTGGGTTTGCGCCGTATTTCTTAATTGTAGCTGACTTTATTACCTGGGCAAAAGATAATGGCATCGTGGTCGGACCTGGTCGCGGTTCAGCTGCTGGCAGTATCGTGGCTTTTTTGACTAGAACCACCAGTCTTGATCCCTTGGCCTATGATTTGCTGTTTGAGAGATTTTTAAATCCTGACAGAATTTCCATGCCTGATATTGATACTGATTTTGCTGATATTAGGCGCGATGAAGTGATCCGTTATGTGGAGAAGAAATATGGGGAAGACCATGTGGCTCAAATTATTACCTTTGGCACCATGGCGGCTCGCGCGGCTATTAGAGATGTGGGCAGGGCTTTAGGTTTGCCTTATAGTTATTGCGATAAGGTGGCCAAAATGATTCCCATGAATATGAAATTAAAGGAAGCTTTGGAAAAGGTGCCAGATTTGAAAAATGAATATAAAAGCAGTAAAGATTGCCAGGACTTAATTAATAATGCCAAAAAACTGGAAGGAGTTTGCCGCCATGCCTCAACCCATGCCTGCGGCGTAGTTATCACGCAAAAACCTTTGACAGAATATTTACCTTTACAATTTGCTTCCAGCGATGATTATACGATTGTTTCTCAATATTCTTTGCATCCAGTCGAGGACTTAGGCTTATTAAAAATGGACTTTTTGGGCTTGAAAAATTTAACCATTATTGAGAATACGCTGGAAACGATTGAAAAAATGCACGGCCTGAAAATAGACATTGATAAATTAGCGCTTAATCTTAATGATAAAAAAACATTTGAGTTACTGCAAAAGGGTGAGACCACGGGCGTATTTCAACTGGAATCCAGCGGTATGAAAAGATATCTGAAACAGTTAAAGCCCACGGTTTTTGAAGATATAATTGCCATGAATGCGCTTTACAGACCAGGGCCTTTAAATTCAGGCATGGTTGATGAATTTATCGCCCGTAAGCATAAGAAAAAAGAAGTGGTTTACGATCATCATTTGATGGAAAGCTCTTTAAAAAATACCTATGGCGTGATTGTTTATCAGGAACAAGTCATGCAATTATCCCGTGATATGGCCGGTTTTAGTGGTGGCCAATCTGATACTTTACGCAAAGCTATGGGTAAAAAGATTGCTGACCTGATGGAAAGGATGAAAAATGATTTTATTTCTGGCTGTTTGAAAAATAATATTAGTAAAGAAATTGCCAAAAAAACTTTTGCCAGCATGGAGAAATTTGCCGAGTATGGCTTTAATAAATCACATGCCGCTTGTTATGCCTTGATTTCTTATCAAACTGCTTATTTAAAGGCTAATTATCCTGTGGAATTTATGGCTTCCTTGTTAACTTCAGATCTCAACGATATTGAAAGGATAGCTTTGGAGGTAAATGAGTGCCGTAACATGGGCATTGAAATTTTGCCGCCGGATATTAATGAAAGCTACACTCGTTTTACAGTGGTGGCTGGCAGTTTGAAAGAGGGCAAGCCCAGAATCAGATTTGGTTTATCAGCTATAAAAAATGTCGGTTTACATGTTACTAAGGCGATTATTCATGAACGCAAAGCCAACGGTCATTACCAATCATTGGTTAATTTTTTAACTAGGGTCAAGGATAAAGATTTGAATAAAAAATCGCTAGAAAGCCTGATTAAAAGTGGCGCCTTAGACCAATTCGGTGATCGTTATGAGATGCTTATGAATATGGATAAATTATTGAATTTTATAAAAATAGTGCATGGCGAAGAACTAACTGCGCAAAATAGCCTTTTTGCCTTGACTGATTTAAAAATGCAGCACAATTTACAGCTGGAAAAGTTTTCGCCAGTGAGTAAAAGAGAGAAGCTTGCCTGGGAAAAAGAATTATTGGGGCTTTATATCTCAGAACATCCTTTTAGTGATTATCAGGAACAGCTTAAGGGTTACATTTATACCACGCAAACAGTAAAAAAGGGCGGCTGTTTCGGCAATATACGTATTGCCGGAGTCATTAATAAAATAAAAAAAATCATCACTCAAAAAGGTGAAATTATGCTTTTTGTCAGAATTGAAGATACTTATGACAGCGTAGAAGCAATAGTTTTTCCTAGCATATACAATTTAACTAAAGATGATTGGGTGGAAGATAATACCGTAATTATTAGCGGCACAGTTTCTAATAAAGATGGGGATTATAAAGTAATTTGTAATGAGGTTAAAACATTAAGTTTAGAGATTATTGCCGAGTTGAAAGTGAAACTCCAGAAAATCAATGAAAAAGTCCAGGCCGAAGCTAAAAATTTATTTATCTTTTTCAAGAAAGTCATTACCGCAGAAACTATTTCCAAATTAAATAAGATTTTAAGCAGCAGTAGCGGCTCTCATAAGGTTTATCTGGCTGTACCCATAGATCAATCGAAGTTCAGAAAAATAGAAACTAATTTTTGGGCTGATTTTAATGACCAGAATTTACAGAAAGAGTTAAACAGCATTGGTGAGGTCAGGTTTGTTAAATTAATGTAAAAATTGTGCTATAATTATTAAGTCAATAATAATTAATAAAAACAAAAATATGATTCACAAAAGGCACCATATCAATCCGCCAGTAAGCATTTACAAAAAAATAGCTATTAGCTTTGTTATTCTGACTTTACTTTTGATTGCCGTAATTTTTTATTTTACCTTGACCTATGTTTACATTACTGTTTATCCCAAAGCGCAAGATATTGCCACTGATTTTAATTTTATTATTGTGGGTAAACAAGATTTGCAGAAGAGTGCGGAGGGCATTTTTTCTGGTCAGATAGTTAATCAGTTTTTATCTGGAGAAAAGAAATTCGATATCACAGGCACAATGCAATTACCTGGCGGTTTAGTCGGCAATGTGAAAATTACAAATAATTTGAGTAGAAATCAGACTTTAATAGCGACCACTAGACTTTTAACTACTGACAATATTTTATACAGAATAAAAGATCGGGTAGATGTGCCGGCTAAAGGAAGCATTGTGACTGCTGTTTATCCTGATAATCCAACTAAGCCCTTGGCGCTAGCAGGTACTAAGTTCACTATCCCTGGTTTGAATAAAAATTTACAAATTTTGATCACAGCCGAAGCTGTTGAAGATTTTAAAGCCAATGGTACAGTAGTGAAGGCTATTTCGGCTGAAGAAATGAACAAGGCTGTTGATGATTATACCAATGAATTGACTCAGCAATTATTTAAGGATGAGCAAAAGGGCATGGCCAGTGTCTTGACCAAGGAAATAGTGACTAAAACTTTTAATCAAAAAGTCGGTGATCAAGTAGATAATTATAATTTAAGCTTGAAAATTAAAGTTGTGGGAGTAATTTTTGCTGAGCAGCCAATTAAGGATTATGCGCAGAAAATTTTGGCTGGCTTGGTGTCTGCAGATAAACAATTAGTTTCAGTAAATACTGACAATTTGGAATATAAAATTGAACGATATGATTTAGCAAATCAGCTTGTGCAGTTAAAAAGCAATATTAAGGGCAGTGTTATAATCAATGAAGATAATCAGATTTTAGACCGCCAAAATTTGGCTAAATTGAGTTTTGATCAAATCAAGGCTTATTTGGAAAATTTTGACGAAATCCAAAAAGTTGAGATTACTTCTTTCCCAAGCTTTGTCAAAAGTTTGCCATATTTCCAGGATCATATAATTATTAAAATTGTTAAATAAAAACTATGGGATCTTTTGAAGGGGCAATGGTCATCCTGAACAGCATGAAAATATCCCTTTAGTTAAAGTGGAAGAATTTAGTGGTTGAAAAGAGTCCTTAAAATGGATTGACAAAATAAAATTTATAATTTATTATAAAGATGTCTTTAAAAGTGATTGAAATGGCTACCAACCATTTAATCTCCTAAACTTAGGGGGATTAAATCTTAAGTGATTTCTAAACTTTTAAGCATAATCAAGTGCTCTTCTTTAAGAAGAGAATTTGGGTGGAACCACGGGTGCAAGAATCCCGTCCCAAGATATGATTTAATGATTATATTTAGGGACGGGATTTTTTAAAACTTAATTTATAAATTTATGAAAAAAGAAATTAAAGAATCAAAACTTGATTTAATGCGCCATAGCGCCTCACATGTTATGGCTGCTGCAGTCAAGGAATTTTTTGGCGAAGTTAAATTTGCTATTGGCCCGACCATTAAAGGGGGTTTTTATTATGATTTTGATCTAGGCAAGAAAACTTTAAGCCAAGAAGATTTGCCTAAAATTGGAAAGAAAATGCTGGAAATTATAAATAAAGATTTGAAATTTGAAAGAGAGGAGGCGCCAATTAAAAAGGCCCTAGAAAAAGTTAAAGGACAACCCTATAAAGAGGAATTAATTAAGGATCTGGAAAAGGAGGGTGAGAAGAGGGTTAGTTTTTATAAATTAGGCGATATCTTTGAGGATTTATGCCGCGGTCCTCATGTTAAATCAACAAAAGAGATAGGGCCTTTTAAACTCTTGCGGGTTTCTGGCGCGTATTGGCGTGGCGATGAGAAAAATAAAATGTTGCAAAGAATTTATGGCACAGCTTTTGAGACACAAAAAGATTTAGATAATTACTTAAAGATGATAGAGGAAGCAGAAAAAAGAGACCATCGCAAGATTGGCAAAGAACAGGAATTATTTATGACTGACAAAACAGTTGGTTTGGGTTTGCCCATGTGGTTCCCTAAGGGCGCTTTAATTTGGAGAATTATGGAAGATTTTTGGTATCAAGAGCATTTGAAAAACGGTTATGAACTTGTCCGCTCGCCGCATATCGGCAGCCGGGGGCTTTGGGAAACTTCTGGCCATTGGGGATTTTTTAGCCAAAATATGTATCCGCCATTAGAGGTGGGGCAAACGCTTGAAGATGCTAAAGCTGCGAAAAAAGCAGAGGTCAAGGAAGAATATTTATTAAAACCAATGAATTGTCCATTCCATGTGGTTTTATATAATGCCAGACCGCGTTCTTACCGCGAATTACCTTTGCGCTGGGCAGAATGCGGTACTGTCTATAGATACGAAAAAGCCGGTGAATTATCTGGCTTAACCCGCGTGCGCGGCTTTACCCAGGATGATGCCCATATAGTTTGTTCTAAAAAACAAGTTGAGGATGAATTGAAACGTGTTGTAGATTTTATTACATATATGCTAAGTACTTTTGGTTTTAAGGAATATAATGTTTATTTATCATTAAGAGATCCGAAAGATAAAAAGAAATGGGCTGGCAATGATGAGGGCTGGAAATTTACTGAAAGGATAATGGAAAAGGTAGCCAAGGAAAAGAAATTAAATTTTACTAAAGAAGAAGGCGAGGCTGCTTTTTATGGGCCAAAGCTTGATTTTAAAATTAAGGATTGTTTGGGACGAGAATGGCAGTGTTCAACATTACAATTTGATTTTAATTTGCCGCAGCGTTTTGATATGAAGTTTATTAATGACCAGGGTAAGGAAGAACAGCCCTACATGTTACATCGCGCTTTATTTGGTTCATTTGAGCGCTTTATCGGCGTTTTAATCGAACACTATGCCGGTGCTTGGCCAGTTTGGTTATCCCCAGTGCAAGTTAAAATTATTAACATTGGCGCCGCTCATGAAAAATACTGCCAGGAAGTGGCTGAAAAATTAAAAGCTGAAGGAATCCGAGTGGAATTAGATTTAGTAAATGAAACAGTAGGCAATAAGATTAGAAAAGGTGAAAGAGATAAAATTCCCTATATATTGGTGGCTGGTGATAAAGAGATGTCTTCAAATAAGGTGGCAGTAAGACAGCGAGGCAAAGGAGATTTGGGTCCTCAAGATTTGGATAAGTTTATTGAGCAAATTAAAGAAGAAATTAAAGAAAGAAAATAAAGTTTTGAAGCGCGAAAAATATAATTGATACATTCGGCAGGCTCAGTATGACAATTATATTTTTCGCGCTTTGTTATCTTATTGTATGCAATATTTTATTAAAATTTTTGGCTGCCAGATGAATTATTCAGACGCTGAGCGCTTTGTTGCTAAATTACAGGAATTAGGCTACCAAGAGGTTGCTAATGACAAAGAGGCGGATTTAATCGTGCTCATTACTTGTTCAGTGCGTAAATCTGCTGAAGATCGGGTTTATGGCGCTATCTATAACTATCATAAGAAAAAGCTTTATCCAAGGCTTAAAACTATTATTTTGAGCGGCTGTATGGCTTTGCGGCCAGAAGTGGTAAAAAAGGCTGATAAGGCTGATATTTTTATGGATATTAAAGATTTGAATGCTTTACCAGATTTGCTCAAACAAAAAAGTAAGCCGGAAAAAGTTGAGGATTATTTTGCTATTAAGCCAAAATATGGAAGTAGATTTACTGCTTATGTGCCAATTATGACTGGTTGCAATAATTTTTGTTCTTATTGCATTGTGCCTTATGTGCGGGGCAGGGAAGAGTCGCGTCCAGCCGAAGAAATTATTACTGAAGTAAAGAATTTAATTACCAGGGGTTATAAAGAAATAATTTTATTAGGCCAGAATGTGAATTCGTATTTGCCAGCCAAAGCTGATACTTCGACTAAGCTCAGTATGACAACTTTGGCTATTAAAGATTTTCCTGACTTACTTGAGCATTTGGCAAAATTGCCTGGCAATTTTTGGTTAAGTTTCATTACTAGTCATCCTAAAGATTTGTCTGATAAATTAATTAAAGTGATTGCCAGAAATAAAAAGATTTGTAAATACATTAGTTTGCCGGTGCAATCGGGTGATAATGAAATTTTAGAGAAAATGAACCGCAAATATACTGTAGGGCAATATAAAAATTTAGTTAAGAAAATCAGACATCAGATTCCTGGAGTGGCGATTTCTACTGACGTGATTGTTGGATTTCCCGGGGAAACAAAAAAGCAATTTGCTAATACAATAAAGTTATTTAGAGAAGTTAAATTTGATATGGCTTATATTAATCAGTATTCACCAAGAAAGGGAACTGCTTCAGCTACATTAAAAGATGAAGTGCCTAAAGCTGAAAAAAAGAAGCGAGGTCAAGAATTGAATAAGATTTTGGCATTGACAGCTTTAATAATAAATAAGAAATTAACTGGTAAGATTTTAGATGCTTTGGTTTACCAAAAAGGCAAAAATGATATTTGGCTTGCTAAAACAAAAACTTTTAAAGTCGTGAAATTTAAATCTAGTGAGAATTTAATAGGCAAATTTGTTAAGGTGAAAATTACCAAAGCAGCAAGTTTTGGATTAGACGGCGAAATTATTAGATACTAAAAAAGCCCTTTAGCATTTTTGTAGTAAGTGTGATAAAGGGCTTTTTTATTTTCTGATGAAAATTGTCCAGTCTTTATCCTGGAATTTTTTAACCCAGTATTTTTCAGAAATTAAGTTTTTGTTTAAATCCAGGCGCAGTTCTTTGCCGCCATTGGGGTAGTTATCTTGCCAGAAAAAGAGGGGGTAATTTTTACTTTCATTATCATTATACAAAATTAAGCCACTGACTTGAGGTTCTGTTTTGTTAATTAAGGTCATAAAGTCTTCAGGTTTACTAGTTTCGGTTAATTTAGCAACAAGACCAAGTCTTTGGGAATAAATAACTGCTTGGTGGCTAAAATGAGGATTATGTGCAATATAATAGGATAATGGCAGATAGGCATTAAGTTCTGGCGCGCCAGAAGAAAGCCAGGTGCGAGTTTGATAATCAGGAATTTCATTAGCAATTTTAGTACTTAAATATTTTGTAGCTGGCGCCTTAAAATCGGTTTCAACTTGCTTAAGAATAACCGGATCATCAATGAATTTAATCATGGGCAAAAGAGGCAAAAATATTATTACAGCCGCTATAACAGTAAGCTTTTGAGATTCTATTTTTAAATGACTGATATATTTTTGATAAGCATGGATTAGTAAATAAGTTGCACCGACTGCCAAACAAGCAGTGCCTAAAAATAGAAAAGGTTTGGAGGCTTGGGCTGGCTTATGGCCAAAAACAAAAACAATTATATTAGCTAATTGGTAAACATAGCAGAAAATAAAGGTAATTAAACTTGCTTTGATGAATTTTTGTTTGGTAAAAAAGATAAGTCCAGTTAGTCCTAAGACAAAAATTATTGTTTTTAAGGATAAATTTAACCAGGGAGTAAAAGTTGTGAGATCTTGAGGTACAAAAAAAGCTGCTTGCCAGTTTTGGAGGCCATATTTGCAATAAGATAAAATGAGCGGAGCTAAATAAATAGCAGCAACTGCAAAAATAATTAGTCCTAGAATGATTAGACGACTGATATTTTTTCTTTTTTGTTTAGTTAACAAAGCTAATACTATGAAAGCCGGGATTAAAATAAACCACCAGAAATAATAAGTTAGGAATAATAAACCACTGCTTAAACCCAGAAATAAGTAATTTGGCCAGCGCCATTTATCCCACTCCAGTGATTCAGCAATCAAACCAATTAAAATGATGCTGCCTAAGGCGCTTAATGTTTCATAAGGTTTTAAAATAATGGTGTCAAAGTCTAAAGTAATTAAAAATATCATAGGCAAAAGTAGCCAAAACCAGGGGCTTTTATGAATCTCTTTATTTTCTTCCTTTTTAGCGACTTTTTGCCAGTATAATTTTTGCCAAAAGTAGGTGCCAATAAACCAAGTAATTAGTGCGCCAAGCACTCCGACCTTAGCAGCCTGAATGCCATTTTGCGTAAATAATCTGGCAATTGTTCCAGTCAGCCAAAAATAAAGCGGGGGATAAAATGGCGGTAACCAGCTATAATAAAAATCTGAAAAATATTGGCCGTGTAAGACTTTGGTTAAAAAGGCAAAGATAAAAACTTCATCACCATTATCTCCCCAGAACATTTTTTGCAGTTTAATGGCCAAAACAAAGTAAAAAGCAGCCATGGCCAAGGTAATGGTGATTAAGTGCCAGTAAGGCTTGTTATTTTTCCAAATCAAAAATATGGTTATGCCTAAATAGGCAAAAAGTATTATTTTACTGACTGCAAGTATGTTGAGAGTAGTTAAACTTAATTCTGGCATAAATGTTATTGCTTAATCCAATTAAACCCGTAAAATCTAAATTGGTCAAGGCCTGAAACATTTGCTTCGTAATAATTAAAAGGTGAGTTGTTAGTAAATTTAGCAGTTAATTTAGTTTCTGTTGGATAAATGTCTGGGTGTAAGTAATCAGCTAAAATAAGAATTTTATTTTTGCTTGGGGAAAAATTTATTTGATTGTTATGGATATCAGTAGTTGAATAATTATTAACTAATGAGTAAAAGTCTTGGACGCCCATTAAATCGTAAATTTGGTAGGTTGGCAAATAATAGCTTAAAATCCTTATATCATCATAAGCATAAGATTTAACATTTTTTTGGCTATCATAATATTGGCCTCTGAGGGCAATTAATAATAATTCTTCAGGCTTATATTGCTTGACTGTGGTTAAGTATTTTTGTAAACGTTGATCATGTCCTTGGATTATTTGATAGTTGATATCATTAACTTTTTTAGTGTGGAAAATTGGCGGCAACTTAAAAAATATTAAAATTTCTAAGCAGGCAATAAAAATAATAATTATTTTCCCCCAAGTGGTTAGTGATAATTTATTAAGGGGATAAATAATTAATAGATATAAAATTGGCAAGATTGATAAGGTATAACCAACTTCGCCAAAATGGCTGCAAATATAGAATATTGAGACAAGCAGTGGCGCTATAAAAAGCCAGCCTAATTTTTTCTCTTTTAAAAACTTAAAGTTTTTAGGCAAGCAAATGAGGGCCAATATAAATCCTAAATTAAAGCCTAAAATCAGACTTTCCAGAAAAAAAATAATTTGGGGTTTATTTAATAATGAGCCATGCTTTAAGGCCGTGGCCGAAGTAAATTGGCCAAAGAGCAAGCTTGAGAGATTGTTAAAACCGCCTATGATTTGAACAAAAGGTATAAACCAGGCTAAAAATAAAATGGCAGATAAGCCAAGACTAATAGCAGTATTTTTCAATTTGTCAGGCGTATAAATAAATTGGATGATTAGTATCGGCAAGGCCACAACAATAATACTGGGCCTAAAGCCCATTAGAATAACGGTAATGATTAGACTTGGCAATAATTTACTTTGTTTGCTTATTATTGTTAAGTAGGTAAGATAGCTTAACCAAGTTACTGCTAAAGCCTCGAATGTATAGGTTAATGCAGTGTTATGGTAATACCAAAAGATTGGATTAAATAAAAATAATAAGGTTACCCCAAAGCTGGTTGCTTGACTTTGGGAAATCGCTTTAATTAATTTGAATAAAAAATAGATAACTAATAAACCGGCAATAAAATTAAGAGCAATAAAAGCGTAATTGATATTATGAAAAATGTAATTAAGTAGTTTTCCTGACAAGATAAAGAGGGGATAGCCAGGCGGTTGAGGTTGGTGGCTATGCAGATCATATTTAATTGTCCCTAAAGCAAATTGGCCGGCGTCCCAATTAATCAAGTAGCGGGAGATGGTTGGTAGGCTGAAAATTAAAAATAAACCCATTAAGATGATCAATAAGTATTTTTCAGCAATGAAATTTTTTAACCGCATATTTTCTTGGGGTAAGAACACTTTAGTGTTCTTTTTTAGCTTTGACACTAAAGTGTCAAAGCCGTGACGATTTTTTGACTAATCTTAAATAAATTTCTATAATTAGTTTAACAAATAATATTCTAAAAGTCGAATAGCTATGAAAGAACAATTACCTAAAATTTTAGTTATTGTTGGTCCAACTTCCAGTGGCAAGACCAGCCTTTCCATTAAACTGGCAAAAAAGTTCAATGGCGAAGTGATTTCAGCTGATTCGCGTCAGGTTTACAAAGGTATGAATTTGGGCACAGGTAAGGTGACTAAAAAGGAAATGCAAGGTATTAAACATCATCTTTTGGATGTGGTTTCACCCATAAGCCGGTTTGACGCTGCTAAGTTCGTGAAATTAGGAGATAAGGCAATCAAAGAGATTTTAAAAAAAGGCAAGTTACCAATTATATGTGGTGGCACTGGTTTTTATATTGACGCTTTGCTTTATGGTTTGCCAAAGACAATTGCACCTGATTGGCAGTTGAGGCATAAGCTTGAAAAAATGAATCTAAAACAGCTTTTTAAAAAATTACAGAGACTTGATCCTTCACGGGCTAAAAATATTGACCCCCAAAATAAACGACGTTTAATCCGCGCTTTGGAAATTGTTTTAAAAACAAAAAAGCCGGTACCCAATCAAGTCAGGCAATTAAAATACGAGACGCTGAAAATTGGCATATTAAGAAATAAAAAAGATTTAAGAAAAAGAATTCATCAGCGTTTATTAACCAGGTTGAAGCAGGGGATGATTAAGGAAGTTAAAAATTTGCATAAACAAGGTGTGAGCTGGCAAAGGCTTGATGATTTTGGCTTGGAGTATCGTTTTATCAGTCGCTATTTAAGAGGAATTTTAAACAGGGAAGAAATGATGGAGCAACTAGAAACAGCGATTTGGCATTATGCTAAGCGGCAAATGACCTGGTTTAAAAAAGATAAAGAGATTAAGTGGTTAAATAATGAAAAAAGGCTACAATTTTAGTAAAGAATTGGACACCTTGACAATCGTGGTAATTCGTGTCGTTTCGTATTGACTGGAAGTAATTTTTGTGAGATAATCAAAAGTCAAAAACGTTCATTGAAAGAGGAGGTGATAAAAAGTGGCTAACGAAAACCAACTTGATTATGGCCGGGTAATTCTGTATTTTCTTTGCCTCTATTTTCGTAAGATCCAAAAGGAGTATCTAGAGGATCAATATAACTCCTGGCTAATGGTTTTTAAGGATCAATGCAATGAGGTTATCAGTGGCAGGTCAGCAAACTGCAATTTAAAGCTGGGGCAATTGGAGCTGAATTTTCAGCGCCAAGCGTCAGGATTTCGGCTGGGAATGAAGTTTGCTGATATGGGCCAAGCAGAAGCATATTGGCAGCAGGTAATCGAAGGTCTGAGGGGATTTTCGCCCCTGGATGCATTGGAATTTTTGGATAAAGATCCAAATTCCAAACTTTTCCTTTTTGTTTTGCTTTTCAGCCAGAGTCAAAGTCATCATCAAGATGGGCTGATTTCTTTGGACTTACCATCCCATGGTGCTTTTCTTTCAGAAGTTATGCGGTGGCTTCAACCACTGCAGCCACAAACCCAATGAAAAACAGAGGTTTTGTAACCCCTGTTTTTTTCGTTAATGATAATTATGATTTTATTAAAGTCTGGCTGCGAGTGTTTCTTTCCTTTGGGTTAAATTTCTGAGTTGAATTTTAAGTTTAGCTTGTTCAGCTCTGTCCTTGTTTTTCTTGGCTTGAGCTAAAGCAGCTTCAGCTCTTTTAATATTGGCTTCAACTGCCTGAAGATCTATTTTTAATTGTTTAGTTATTTCTGGATTAACAGGTTTGGCTTGCCCCTCACTTAAAACTCCTTGTATTTCTGATTTAGCGTCTGCTGCTGCTTGATCTGCTGCTTGATCTAATTCATCCATTTCCTGGCGTAATTTTGGAGGCAAAAACATTAATTCATTGGGATTTATAAAATTTTTTACCGCCAGGACTGATGCATCAAACTGCCCAGACAAGTTTGTCACTTGACCCCGCTGGAGCAATTCAAGTATCTCAGCATCTCCTCCTATAATTTCAGGAGGCACTGGAGCCACACCTCTTTTTCTTTCTGCGCTGGTATTAATTAACATAAATTTTAAATTAATAATTAAAATGCTACTTTAATTCATTGATTTTATTTTCAAGTTCCTTTATTTTCTTAAGACTTTCTTCTTCGGTTGCTTGTTTGTAGATTTGCATTTTTTTCTGGGCTATAGCGGCTAGTTTTGCTTTAAAATCAGCAATGATTTTTTTTATTTTTTTAATTTTTTCATGGTCGTTCATTTCGAGTTTTGTTTATAAATTAACATCTTCTTTTTACAGATCTTTGCCATTTTGCCATTGAATTTTTTGATGACAGTTTTTATTTTTTTGACTTTTGGATTTGATTTCATAATAAAATTTTAATTATTGTTATGTCCATTTTTAATTGAAAATCAATAGTCTCGTTATTTTAACAACTTTTTAAATATTTCTAAAACCATTTCTGGATTAGCTTTGCCTTTGGTAGCAGCCATGACTTTGCCTACTAAAGACTGTAAAGCCTTTTCCTTGCCTTTTTTATAGTCAGCCACTGGAGCAGGATTTTCAGCTATTACTTTTTTAATGATTGTTTCTAATTCTTTAGGATTAGAAATTTGTTCTAAATTAAGTTCCTTAATCAAATGCGAGGGGTCAGCTCCGGTTTTAAGCATATTGGTTAAGATTTGGACTGCAGTGGGACTGTTAATTTGTTTACCAAAAATTAAAGTAATTAATTCTGCCAGGTTTTCAGCTTTAATTTGCATGGTTTTAATTTGCAGTTGCTGTTCGGCCAAAAGGGGAATTAAATGGTTAATCACCCAATTGCTGGCCAATTTGGTTAATTTAGGCTTGTTTTCTTCCCAGAGGCCTTGTTTTTTTGATGCTTTAGATTCATCTTCAATCCAGGATTCCAATTCTGAAATTACTTCTTCAAAAAATTCAGAAGTATCCTTATCTTCGACTAGAAGTTTGGCTTCTTCATAGTTTAAATCATACTCAGCCATAAATCTTTTAAGCTTATCTTCTGGCAATTCGGGTAGTTCTGTTTTTAGGCAATCAATGGCAATAGCAATTTCTTTTTTATCGCATTTATCCTTGGAGCCTGTAAAAAAATGAATGGGCGGAATATCAGGTTCTGGAAAGTAACGGTAATCATGAGCTTCTTCTTTGGATCTTTGTTCTTCAGTTATGCCCTGGGCATCATTCCAGCCGCGAGTCGTAAGTTTATCAGGTGCATTGCCTTCCAGCCATTGCTTGGTTTGGCGTTTTATTTCATATTCCAAAGCCTTTCCCACCATTTTGAAGGAATTGAGGTTTTTTATTTCAGTTTTAGGATATAATTTTGTGTCGCCTTGCGGTTTTAAAGATATGTTAGCATCACAGCGCAGATGGCCCTTTTCCATATCAGCTTCAGAAACATCCAGATAACGCATAATTTGGCGCAGTTGCTGTAAAAAAAGCTTGGCCTGGCTAGGATTTTTTATATCAGGCTCAGTCACAATTTCCATTAAAGGCGTGCCGCCGCGGTTATAATCAATTAGGCTGTAATTTTTACCTTCGGGATGCAAAAGTTTGGCCGCATCTTCTTCGAGATGAATGCGGTTAATGCCGATTTTTTCCTCTTCATTGTTTTCTGGATTTAAGCAGTATAAAAAACCATTTTTACCAATGGGCTGATCGTATTGAGAAATTTGGTAAGCCTTAGGCAGGTCTGGATAATAGTAATGTTTACGGTCAAATTTAGAATATTCATCAATTGTACAATTTAAAGCCAAAGCAGTTTTAGCAGTCCATTCAATAGCTAGCTTATTGGCTACGGGCAAAGTGCCAGGATGGCCCAGGCAAATAGGGCAAAGGCAAGAATTAGCCGGCTGGTTTTCGCCGCTATTATCGCAAGGGCAAAACATTTTAGTCTTGGTTTTTAGCTGAACATGAATTTCTAAGCCAATAATTGTTTGAAGCTCCATATTATTCTAAGGTGAGTATTTTATTTTTAATAATTTCTAAAATTTGGCTTTGAATTTCTTCAATAGGCTGATTGGCATTGAGAGTATGCCAGTTAAAGTCGCGGGCAATTTCCTGAAAAGCGCTACTAGCTTTTTGCAAAAGAAGCGGATCTCTTTCGTGAGCATTATTTCTGTCTAAACTTTCTGTAAATGGTTCTCCTTCAAATAAAATGCCTAGATCTTCTTTGAGTAAATGCGAATTTATTGTAAAAAGAAACTCCTTGCTGATGCCTTGCGCCATGCCCCAGGCAATGCCAGTCCCGACATAATCTTCAGCCACGATCCAAGTGCCCTTGTTTAATTTTTCGATTAATTTCGGCTCATATTGGGTTCTATTTAAAACCTGGAGCATTTGGAATTCGCGAGCAGTCAGATTATAACGATTGCCGCTGCGCAAATAATCGTTAATTAGAAAGCCCGAAGGTTCTAAATTGTAAATGGCATACTTTAAGTATTCTGCATTTTTGCCAAATTTGATAATTAAATTTTCCACCAATAATTTGGCTTGAGTAGTTTTGCCTAGATTATTAGTCCCACATAAGACTATAAATTTACCTTTTTGATTGTTCATAAGAGTTTAGATTATAGATTTCAGGTTATGGATCACAGGTATTTATGCCTTAATTTTAGCAAAAAATGGTTAAAGAGTAAATTAGCCAGCCTTCGCAGGCCGAAGCCTGCTACAGCAGGCGTAGGCCAGTTGAGCCAAAGCCTCCTCTTGTTTTAGTTTTAATTTCTTCAATTTCTTGCCATTGGGCTTTATTAATTTTGATAAAAACAGCTTGGCCAATTCTTTGGCCTTTGGTAATTCTTACTGGATTTTCAGTAAAGTTGTAGACCTGAAGTTTGATTTCGTCCTCGGGTCCGCAAAAGTCCTGGTCAATGATGCCAATGCCATTTAAGACTGATAAACCGAGTTTTAATGGGGTTGAACTGCGAGCCGCAATTAAGAGCATATAATTTTTAGGAGTTTGGATAATAAAATTAGTGGGCACTAAAACAATTTCTTTGGGTTTAATATCCCAATCAAGGCGGGAATACAAATCAAAAGCAACCGACCCTTTAGTTTGGTAGCTGGGGAGGGGAAGGGATTTATCCAATCTTTTAATTTTTATTCGCATAAATTTATAACTTAAATTACAAATAACAAATTTCAAATTTCAAATAAAAATCAAATCGCAAATTTCAAATATCAAATTGTGTGGTTTGTAGTTTTGTACTTGAAATTTATTCGGAGCTTGATGCTTGGAATTTGTGATTTAAAATATCAGCGGTTGGTCCTGGGCGTATTTAATCCCTTGTTTAATAGCGATTTCAGCTTTTTGGATTTCCGCGCCTAAGTCAAAAGCATGGGCGATTTGGGAGACAACATCAGCCAAAACAAGCTGGTTATATAATTTCATGGTCGCTTTATCTTCCTGGCCATTTTGGCGGAATTCCTGTAAATATTTGCCATTTGGCGAAATGTGTTTGGCCACTATTTCATCGCCCTCAACCGTTAAAATCAAATAGCCGCGCGGATCTGGCGTGCAATCCAGTTCCTGACCGTATTTTTTTATAATATCCTGGCTAATTGGCCAATTATTGTCATAAATATGAGCGCAATTGGAATAAATGGTTAAATTACCAATTGACCAGTTAAGTTTATCAGCAATGTATTTTTGCAAGGTTCTTAAGCCAAAAGCATTAAGCAGCCAGCCGCCAAAAATGTCATGGGAACGAAAGTAAGCAGTTAGTTCCAGCTTATTATCAACATTGGTAGCTTGCAAGAAAGTCATGCAAGGGGAACTTTTGGCTGTATGATCTTGGATGCCAAAAGTGACAGCGCAGGCTGCGCGATCTGTTGGATAGCGTTTTAAATAATCGACAATCACCTCGTCGACTTGATTATATTTATAATTTTGGTCCTCAATTTTGGGAAAATTCCAGATTCTTTCACCATAAGTATAATCAGCTGTGCCTTTTTCACTAGTCATGAATTTGGGCAAGTAATCTTTAATGTCTTTTTCAGTAATTTGAAAATAAGGTAAAAGTTTAAAGTTGTCAGGATCTTCATCAGTAATGACAGTGGCAATATTAAATAACTCTTTGCAATTATTGCCATGAAGCGATTCTCTGACCGTGCCAAACTTCATAATCTTTTTTAGAATTTCCAGCCAAGCCTCGCCAGCAAATTTTTTTTTGATTTTAAAAACTGACTGATCAGTGGGCAAAACGCCGTCAAATTCAATTTTAGCTTCGGGAAAAATTTGCGGCTCAGCCCAGGCCTGATTTTGGGATTTGTAGTCTTTTAGCCGATTAATAATTTCGCTCGCTTGATAGTTGCCGATCAAATTATCATGCTTGATATTTTGGCGAAATAAGTCTATGGCTTGCTTGGTTATCTCCGAGTGGATTTGGCAAAATTCAGTATCAATAACTTGATTTTGTTCGTTGACGCCCTTGGTTAACAAATTAATTAATGCTTGGCCGCTACCTGTTCTTTCCTCGCCGCAGATTATTAAGAGACGAATGCGCGGATTGGCTAAAATATTGCGCAGAATGTAATTGATGCCTTCTTTAGAATAAAGCTGGCCAGCCAAAGCAAAGAGAGATTTATCAATCTGATCAACTATTGTATTCACTGGCGTCCATAAAGTAACAATCCCGATTTCAGAATCTGGGTTGCCAATGATTAATTTGTCTTTAAAGTATAATGGCCAGTTCATAATGGGTAGTGAATTTTGAGTAGTGGGTTGTGACTAAAATTAGCCAACGGGGAAATGGAGGGTTTTTGCTATTTTGGTTTTTGTGTTTATTTGCGGGACAAGTAAATGGAAATGCAAATGTTTAACTGTTGCGCCAGTGTGTGATTGATCGCCAAAACGCAGGGTTAGTCCGCCGCCTTTGATTTTATATTGTTCAATAATCCAGTTGACTAAAAATTTAACTGCTTGGAAATCAGAATCTGTTAAATCTGAAAAATTTTCTTTGTGTTCCTTGGCTATAAAAATAAAATGATGTTGGGCATCTTTATAAGGCCAAGAATTTTCCGTAGCAAGCCAGCCTTGAAATTCTTTAAGTATTGGCTTCTTGTGATATTTAAAATTATCCGGACAAAATGGACATTTTTGCGTCTTGATTATTTTTCCCAGGGTTTTTTTGTAATCTTTAGTCTTGGCAAAGCGTGCGTCAATGCCGGCATTGTTTTTAATCATACTTATAAATCAATTTTAATTAATTCTACGCCAGCGGCTTGCATTACTCTTTCGCCGTCAAAATTAGCCCAGCCAGTATTATAAAAACATTTTTTAATGCCAGAAATTACAATCAATTTGGCACACATGGGGCAGGGAAATACAGTGACGTATATTGAGGCGCCATTTAAGGAAACTCCGTCATTAGCAGCTTGGGCGATACAATTAGCTTCTGAATGAATTACTGAACAAAGCTCTGCTGTTTTTTCGCCTGGCTTTAAATTGTCCCGAATACAGCCAATCTTATAGCATTCATCGTTATTGGGTAGCATTTTGTTATAGCCTTGATAAAGAATCTTGCCGTCTTTGACTACTATGGAGGCAACTTGGCGCCAGAAACAGCCGCTCTCACTAGCCAAGAGTAAGGCTTTTTTCATGATTTGGGTGTCAGCCTCAGTAAAATCACGCACCAGATTTAAGTTGCTTTGCTCGGCTTTGTAGACATTTTCCACTGGGTGGTAGAAAAAACCGTTTTCGAGGATTAGACCAGGATTATTGTTAAGATATTTTTTCTTAAGTTCTTGAGTGACATCATCATCAATCAGAACTATTTGGTCCTGGGTAACAATTTCATAAAGGTTATTTTCATCCAGGATTTTTGCTGGTCGATTTAAACCAGTGAGCAAGCTTTGCACCTTAGTTACGGGCATTTTGCGCAAGTCAGCTTCTAATTTATAAAGTGAGCGGGCTAAAGAATCGCTTAAAATAAAAACATGGGCACTTGGATATTTATCCAAGATGTCTAGGTACCCCCGATGAAGAATGGCAAAATTTCCAATAATAATCATAAATTATTGCTTAGGGTTTTTACGCATCTGATCTAATTCGCAAAGATGGGTTTTTAAAGTCCTTTCAACGATATCAGTGGTGGAAGTGTTTTCTGCTTGGCGCGGCAACTCAACTAAAAGTCCCACATATTTTTTAATATCGTTTTTTTGCTCTTCAGGATAGCTCTCATTAATACAGACAAAAAGATCGGGATTGATTATTTTGATCAAGCCATAACTCCACTTGCCTTTTTCATCAATATCATCAATTAAAGTGACATAATCAACGCAGTGCTGATAAGAAAGCATTTCCATACGTTCCAAATGAGGGATTATTGGGCGAAAGGGATTTTTATAGAGTTTGATGGCGCGATCAGAATCAACGCCCACTACTAAAATATCGCCGTGCTTTTTGGCACTAATTAAATAGCGTAAATGCCCTATGTGCAGCATGTCCCAGGAGCCAATGGTGCAGACAACTTTTTGTTCCAGGGTTTTATGGGCATCAAGATATTTTTTTAAGGCTTGATAGTCTAAAATGATTTTGGCTGGCATAAAGTTTTAAGGTTTTATTTGCTCTCTAATTTTAGCAAAAGTTGCTTAAAAAATAAAGGCTTTAGGAAGATAGAAAAAACGCCCCGCGGTGCGGGGCGTTTTTTCTTGGGTATGTGGAATGTTTATAATTGTACTTTTAGACCCGGCCCCATAGTTGAAGATAGCGTGATTTTTTTAATAAAGTTAGTTTTGACACTAGCTGGTTTAACCTTATTAAGGGCTTCAATAAAAGTTTGATAATTTTCCTTGAGTTTATTTTCGTCAAATGAGGCTTTGCCAATCGCTAGATGGATATTGCCCGTGTCATCATTTCTAAAGGTTATTTTGCCTTTGGATAATTCTTCAACAGCCTTTTTGATATTGGGAGTAACTGTTTCACTTTTAGGATTGGGCATTAAGCCTTTTGGGCCTAAAATTTTTGCCACTTTGGCCATATCTTTCATCATTTCTGGCACAGTAATCAAAATATCGAATTTAATTTTTTGCGTCTTGGCTATTTCATCGATTAATTCCTCGCCGCCCACAATTTCAGCGCCAGCTGCTTTGGCCTCTTTCTGCTTATCTGGAGGAGCTACTACTGCTATTTTAATTTTCTTGCCAGTACCATGGGGCAAAAGAACAGTGGTGCGGATTTGCTGTTCGCTTTTTTTAGGATCAATACCTGTGCGGACTGCTACCTCAACCGTGGAATCAAATTTAGTAGTTGCTGTTTCTTTGATTAATTTGATGGCTTCATCAAGCGGATAGACCCTGTTGCGGTCGATTTTAGCTCTGATGCCAACAAATCGTTTAGAATGTTTTACTTTTTTAGATTTTTTTCTCATAAGTTTATTTAATGGCGTGGTTTTAACGAAAGGGGACTAGCCTTTCTCCCACAGAGTGAATTCCGAATGATGAATTCCGAACTATGAATTGTTGTGGATTATTTTTCGATAGTTATGCCCATTTGACGGGCAGTCCCTTCAATAATTTTTATGGCTGCTTCCAGGTTATCAGTATTTAAATCTGGCAATTTTTTTTCGGCGATTTCACGAACTTGGGCTGGGGTAACTTTACCAACTTTTTCCTGCAATGGTTTGCCAGAGCCTTTTTGAATACCAGCGGCTTTTTTGAGTAACTCAGCGGCTGGCGGCGTTTTGAGTTTAAAAGTGTAAGTTCGGTCTTCATAAACAGAAATTTCAACTGGGATAATGTCGCCCATTTTGTCTTTGGTGGCTTCATTAAATTTAGCGCAAAATTCTTGGATGTTTAAGCCATGTTGACCCAAAGCAGGCCCAACAGGAGGCGCAGGATTAGCCTGGCCAGCAGGTATTTGTAATTTGATGATTGTTTTTAATTCTTTAGGCATAGATTTTCTTTAGTTAGATGAACCACTAAAAGATTGTCACGAAAATGCACTAAATTTAGTGAGAAGCCCATATTATATAATGGCACTGTTATAATGCTTTCGTGTTATTTCGTGAATAAATTTAGTGAATAAGTTATCATATCTTTTTAATTTGTAAAAAGTCAAGCTCAATGGGGGTTTCTCGGCCAAACATGGAAACCAGAATTTTGACTTTGCCTCGTGATTCATCAATGGTCGTAACTTTGCCTTCAAAACCTTTGAAGGGTCCGTCAGTAATTTTGACTGGAGTGCCTTCAGAAACATCAATTTTGAATTTAGGTTCTTCTTGTCCCATCCTTTTAAGCAAGTTTTTGACTTCTCCTTCCGAAACAGGAGTAGGGGTAGTCCCAGAACCAACAAAGCCCGTGACATTAGGGGTATTGCGCACCACATACCAGGAATCATCAGTCACAATCATTTGCACCAAAAGATAGCCTGGAAAGATTTTTTCTACCACAGTCTTTCTCTTGCCATTTTTGATTTTAATCTTTCTTTCCGTAGGAATGATGATGTCAAAAATTTTATCTTCCATATCCATGGATTCAATTCTTTGCCTTAAGTTTTCTGCCACGCTTTCTTCATAGCCAGAGTAAGTATGGATAACATACCATCTGGTACCGCGTGAGATTTGTTTGGCCATATAATTTTATATTACTTAGGGGTAGATATTTTATTCTAAATTAAATTTTATTTATTTGATTACTTGCTGAATACCAAAAGTTAAAATATAGTCGATTATGCCAATAAAAAAAGACAAGGCTAAACTTATGCCTATAATGAGCAAGGTATAATTAAAAGTTTGTTTTTTGGTGGGCCAGGTGACTTTTTTTAATTCTGCAATTGACTCCTTGATATAATCAGAAATTTTCTTGAAGATATTCATAGAAAAATTTTAAATTTTTTAAAAAGACCTTGGGCAGGTCTCTATGTCTATATTGTATACCTCTGGCCATAAATGTCAAGCTCTTGACTTTTTAGGCTAAAAATGTTAACTTCAAAAATCGCGAAGATCGTTCGTTATAAATATAGAATAAGGGTGAAAACAGCAAAAAACAAAAAGAAAAGCGAGGTAAGTCATGGGAAGGAAAAAGTTTGATTTGTCCAAAATCAGATCGGGCGTTTTGCCAGATGTGCCGAATGAAAGGGATTTGCACTTGCTCTTATCCGGTCCGACTGCTTTGCTGCATTCAGCCGCGGGCAGCCGAGCAGGTTGTTTCGAGATTATGCCAACTGCGGTTATGGCCGCGCCTTTGCCAGAAGAGCTGGATTTAAGCAAAAAAGGCATGCCCAGCGTGGAGAACCAGCAAGGTTTTCCTTGGTGCATAGCCTATGCCATGTCGTCCATGGTTGGCTATTTTTACTACTGGGACCTCAAAGGGCAGGACAAACCCGGTCGCGAGCTGGACTTCTGTGAAGAGTGGGCTTACAGTGCGGCCAGGAAGTTGGCCGGCTGTGGCCCGATGTCACCCGAAGGTGTTCAGCCTCGCGATATGCTGGAGCTGGTCCGTGTGATGGGTTTTTTACCTGAGCGGGGATGGGATGAATGGCATCACCGGCCCAAGGAAAATGATCCAGAAAAGCTGCAAAAGCTTCTTAGCAACTTCCTGATCCAGCTTTATGCTGGTGTTACAATCAATATCGAAGAGGCCAGAAGGTCACTTTACCTCTTCGGACCATTGCTGGCGGCGGTTTTTGTTTATTCCACATGGGAAGGTTGCTTTGGCATTCTGGGAATGCCGCCGGCCAACGAAGCCGCCATCGGCCGCCATGGCATTGTTATCTGCGGCTACAGCCAAAAAAAGAAAAGCTTTCTGATCCGCAACAGCTGGGGCGACGGTTGGGGCATAGGCGGTTATGCCTGGATGCCTTATGACCTTTTTCTGCGCTCTTGCTATTCGCTTTGGTCTGCTGTTGACGTCAAGGGATCGAAAGACCTTTACAAGCTCAGTGACCTGCAGAAGCTGGCAGACAAATGGCCTGACTGGCTGAAAAAAGCGTTCGGGATTGATTCTTAAAACAATCCCAACATTCAAAGTCCGATTTAAATCGGGCTTTTTTATTGGTTGCTAATTATTTTGAAAAATGCTTTAATTAGTAAGGTTTGAATGATTCGAGACCAAAAAATAAAGAGGAGGGGAGATGCCAAAAAGTAAAGGTAAAAGGCGGTTTGTTCGGGTTTCCTGGCCCAGCTATTTGGCCATGCTGGATGCAGTCATTGCCTCAACTCAAGCCATAATCAACAATGTGCAGCAATTCACCCTTGAACTTAATCTTGAGCTGGCCATTGATCAATGGCAAAGAGAAGGCAATGTCGTCCGGAATTAAAGGTTAGATCCTGTGGATGAGACACAGGATTTTTTATTACTAAATCAACAGGCCGCCATTTCTGGCGGCCTTATTTAAGATATTTAATAATTTTAGATATCCAAATTTCTTACGGTTTGCGCATGCGATTCAATAAAGCGTTTACGATTTTCTACTTCATCACCCATAAGAATTTCAAAAATTTCATCAGCTTTGGCAGCGTCTAATATGTTAACTTTTTTTAGCACGCGGTTAGCCGGATCCATGGTGGTTTGCCAGAGCTGTTCAGGGTTCATTTCACCTAAACCTTTATAGCGTTGGATGATTATTCTGGGAGTTTTGGTAGTAGTTTCGATTTCTTCGCCCTCAGCTACTTCAACAGTTTCCAGAGCCTGGACTTCAATTTTATTTTCCTTTTTGCCTTTTTTCATTTTAGTTTCTGTTTTCTGCTCAGCCAATTTAGCCACAAGCTTATCCCTTTCTTCATCAGAATAAGCATATTGCGCTTCTTTGCCTTTAGCAATGCGGTAAAGCGGTGGTTTGGCCACAAAAACATGGCCTTTTTCAATCAATTCAGGGAAGTAGCGATAGAAGAGAGTTAAAAGTAGAGTTCTAATATGAGCGCCATCAACATCAGCATCAGTCATAATCACAATTTTACCATAACGCAGATCGTCAAGGTTAAATTGTTCGCCGATATTAGTGCCCAAAGCAATGATTAATGCTTTTAATTCTGTATTCGCCAGCATTTTGTCTATCCTAGCTCTTTCCACATTTAAAATTTTGCCGCGCAAAGGCAAGATGGCTTGGAATTCGCGATTACGCCCTTGCTTAGCTGAGCCGCCAGCTGAATCACCCTCAACAATGTAAAGTTCTGAAGCCATGGGGTCGCGGCTGGAACAGTCGGCTAATTTGCCTGGCAAAGTTAAGCCTTCTAAAGCCCCCTTTCTTAAAATAGTATCACGGGCATTTTTAGCAGCTAAACGAGCCTTGGAGGCTAAAAGACATTTACCAATAATGGCTTCAGCATCGCGTGGATGCTCCTCTAAATAGATGCCGAAATATTCATTCATGACATTATCTACTATTGACTTTACTTCAGCATTACCAAGTTTGGCTTTGGTTTGGCCTTCGAATTGGGGATCTTTTAATTTTACGCTAACTACGCTGGTTAAGCCTTCGCGAGTGTCGTCGCCTGATAAATTTTCATCCTTTTCTTTGAGAATATTTTTATTACGGGCATAATTATTCAAAGTTCTGGTGAGGGCTGTTTTAAAACCAATTAAATGCATGCCACCCTCGGTCGTATAAATATTATTGGCAAAAGAAAAGCTCGTCTCATTGAATTCATCTGTGTATTGGAGTGAAATTTCGACAATGACCCCTTCTGCTTCTTTTTGGACATAAAAAACATTATCGTGTTTAGGCATTTTAGAATGGTTTAAATAGCGGACATAGGAAGCAATACCTCCTTCAAAATAAAAAGTATAATCAAAACGATTTTTCTTGTCTCTCTCATCAATAATAATTATTTTGACTCCTTTGGTCAGGTAGGCCTGCTGCCGCAGATAATCCAAGATTAATTTTATTTTAAATTCCAGAGTCGTGAAAATTTGAGGATCTGGCTTGAAATAAATTGTTGTGCCAGTGCCTTTAGTTGTTTTGATTGGTTTGACCTTAGCTACTGGTTTGCCTCTTTTGTATTCTTGCATCCATAATTTGCCATCCCTTTTAACTTCAGCCCTCATATATTCCGATAAAGCATTGACAACTGAAACACCAACTCCATGTAAACCGCCAGAAACCTTATAACCGCCCTCACCGAATTTACCGCCAGCGTGCAATTTAGTTAAAACTGTTTCCAGGGCTGATTTTTTTGTTTGTTTATGGATCTCTACGGGAATACCACGACCATTATCTTCGACACTAACCATGCCGTCTGGAGTTAATCTGACGATAAATTGATTACAAAATCCGGCCATAGCTTCATCAATGGCATTATTGACCACTTCCCAAACAAGATGATGTAAACCAGCTTCGGCCGTATTGCCAATATACATGCCTGGTCTTTTGCGGACAGGTTCTAGCCCTTCTAAGACAGTAATTTGCTTGGCTGTGTATTCACTAATGGCCTTAGCTTTATCCACCTTTTTAGGAGTAATTTGTTTATTTTGAGGCATTATTTTTTATTAAATAAAATAATTAAAAAGATTTAAAGCGAATTTGGTGTTCGCTTATCTATACTTAATTATAGCACTTTTAAAAATATCTTCAAGCCGAAATTTTTACTAAAAGCATAAAAAATGGTATAATAATTTTGCTAATTATAGGGCTAAGATTATGGCTAATAATGAACAATTTTACGAAAAACAATTAGGTATTGCTTATTGGTATGTAACCCATAAATTATTATTGAAAAATATATTGATTGCTTTTTTAATTGTGCTAGATTTTTGTGTGATTGCCTTTAATGTTTATTTGCTAGTTTTAAATTTAAGTCTCAATCAGAAATCTTATCAGGCAAATTTGGTTAGCTTAATTTCCACAAATCCGAGTTATGCTATTTCGCGGCAAGCTATTTTACCTAAGCCAATTCAAGTCGGGCAAATTACCACCTACCCTGACATGAAAAATTATGATATCGTGGCTGAGATTTCTAATCCTAATGACAAATGGCTGGCGACCTTTGATTATCAATTTAAAATTGGTCAAAATTTAACGGAAAAGAGAAGCGGCTTTATTTTTCCCAGTGAACAAAAAAAGGTTTTAGACTTGGCCGTGGAAAGTGGCAATGCAGCCTCTGAATTGATTATTTCCAATACCCAATGGCAAAAAGAAATTGATTTTGCAACTATTTATAAAGAAAAGTTTAAATTTAATGTTAGCGATATTAAATTTATTCCGGGCAGTGAATTGGGGATTGGCCAACAAGGCTCAGTCAGCCGAGCTACTTTTACAGTGGCCAATGATACTGCTTATTCTTATAAAAATGTTGATTTCATTTTATGGCTAGAAGCCAGCGGTCAAATAACAGCGGTTAATTTGGCAAATTCTGGAGAATTTCTAGCTGGACAAACCAAACAACTGGAATCTACTTTTTTTCAGCGTTTACCCAGGATCACTTCGGTTGAGGTTGTGCCTGAAGTCAATATTTTTGACGAGGAAAATTTTTTGAAAATATAGTCAGGGTTTTTTGTAATTATGAAATTAAAAAATTTAAGTTTAAGTTTTAAAAAAATTGATTGGTTTTTACTCCTTACTATTTGTTTATTAATATTGTTGGGCCTGATACTTTTATATAGCGTGGCTTTGGGCAGTCAGACTGAACAGAATTTTCTAAACCTAAAAAAACAAATAGTTTTTTTTGTTTTAAGCGTGGTGGTGGCCTTGCTGATAGCCTTTTTTGTTGATTTTAGAATTTTGATTAAATATAACTATTTGCTTTATGGCTTAGGTGTCGTTTTACTTTTGGTGGTTTTGTTTTTTGGCAAAACAATCAGGGGCACTACTGGCTGGTTTAATATAGCCGGACTTTCTTTTCAGCCAGTAGAGTTAGTCAAGGTTTTTTTGATTGTCTATTTAAGTAAATTTTTTAGCGACAAAGCTAAGTATATTAGCCAGCTTAAATATTTGTTATTAAGCAGTTTGGGCGTAATTTTTTTAATGATTTTGATTCTTTTGCAGCCTGATTTTGGTTCGGCTTTAATTCTATTTGGACTCTGGCTAATTTTAATTTTGATAACCGGAGTTAGAAAGAGCCATCTTTTAATTTTGGCTAGTTTATTGATAATCAGTTTACTATTTTCCTGGTTTTTCTTGTTTAAGGATTACCAAAAAGAAAGGATTAATGTTTTTTTAAATCCGTCATTGGATCCTTTGGGGAGCGGTTATAATATTAGCCAGTCTATTATTGCCATTGGCTCGGGCGGTTTGTGGGGCAAGGGTTTAGCCCTGGGCTCGCAAAGCCAACTGAAATTTTTGCCTGAAGCGCAGACAGATTTTATTTTCGCAGTTTTGGCAGAAGAGCTTGGTTTTATCGGTATATTATTGCTTTTAGGTCTTTTTACCTTTTTGTTTTACAGATTAATAAAAGTGGCCAAGTCGACTAGGGATAATTTCGCTTTATATTTGGTAATTTCCATAACTACTTTGTTTTTCATCCAGACTATGGTTAATATTGGGGGCAATTTGGGACTGCTGCCTATTACAGGTATACCGCTGCCATTTATTAGCTATGGTGGCAGCTCATTATTATCTAATATGATTTTAATTGGCTTAGTTGAGTCTATTATTATTAGAAGTTAACAATAATAAAATTGTAGGATTGTTGATTGTTGACAAATTTAAAATAATTCTTTAATATATCTTTATTAATTGATTTTTTTGCAATAATGGAGAATTTAGATAAATTCCCATATTTTTTTGATGAGGGGTTAAAATTAATAGCCTACTGTCCTTTATGTGACGCCAGTATTACTCCGCAAAAAGCTAAGATTGTGGAAAGTAGGGATGATCTGCATCTCGTTCATATTCAGTGCCAAAAATGCCAGGGCTATATTTTGGCCCTAATGCTCAAAACAGCAGGCGGTTTGAGTTCCATTGGCTTAATCACTGATTTGAATTTTAATGACGTTTTTAAATTTAAAGACGGCCAGAAAATTGAGGCTGACGAGGTTTTGAAAATTTATCAAGCTTTAAATAAAAAAGATATTGTTAAACAAATTTTAGAGGATAAATAAATTAATTAAATTGTATGACAACATATTCTATCAAAGCGCAGGTTCGGGAAAAATTAGGTAAAAAGAACGATAGTTTGAGAAAACAGGGTTTGATCCCCGCTGTTTTGTATGGCCATGGTATTAAGAATCAAAATTTAAGCATTAAAGAAAATGATTTTTTAAAAATTTATGGTCAGATTGGCACAAGCAGCTTGGTTGACTTATCAATTAATGAAGCCAGACCAGTCAAAACTTTGATTCATGATTTGCAAAGGGATCCTCAAACAGATAATATAATTCATGTTGATTTTTATCAAATAAAAGAAGATGAAAAAATAAAAACCGAGATGCTCTTGGAGTTTATTGGTGAAGCTCCCGCAGTCAAAGAGTTAGGCGGCATTTTGGTTAAAAATTATGATGAAATTGAAATTGAATGCTTACCGAAAGATTTGGAATTAATTAATAAAATCCAAGTTGACTTGTCGCAATTGGCCAATTTTAATGACGCGGTTCATATTAAAGATTTAAAAGTCCCTAGCCAGATTAAAATTCTTGAAGATCTAGAGGAAGCAGTGGTCTTTATCAGTGAACCTCAGGAAGAAAAGGTTGAAGAAGTTAAGCCAATTGAAGCTGTGGAAGGCATTACTAAGGAAGGTGAAGTGGCTGGTGAAGCTGCTCCTGCTGAAAAAGGCAAGGCTGAAATTCTGGGAGAAAAAGGTCAGGCTGAGAAAACTAAAACTGGAAAATAATTTGCTTATATAATATACTCCAAAATGAAAATTGCGGAGTATATTTATTTAAAAATTATTAAGCCTAAAGCATGAAAAAAATATTATATTTTATTTTTGCGCTTCTCTTTATTATAGTTTTAGCCGGCTGTACTTTGGTTAAATTATTGAATTATAAAATAAATCAGCCCCAGCTAGGATTTAACAATATTAATTCAGCTGAAGAAAAAGTTATTCGCCGCAAGCTAGATGGGGTAAAGGTGAGCAGTGAAGCGGAAGCGAATTTATATCCTGTGGCAGTTATGGTTGAAAATAATGAAGAAGCCTGGCCGCTGGCTGGCTTGGATAAAGCTAATTTGGTAATTGAGGCAATTACTGAAGCAGATATTCCTCGTTTCGTGGCATTCTTTGTTAATAACGAAGATATTAATAAAATCGGTCCAGTGCGTTCTGCCCGTTTATATTATTTGGATTGGATTGAGCCTTATAAGCCGCTCTATATGCATGTCGGCGGTTCGCCAGAAGCGCTAAGCAAATTGAAAAGTTATGATATTGTAAATTTAGACCAGTTTTTTAATGATCAGTATTATTGGCGAGATAAGTGGCGCTATATGCCGCATAATGTTTATACTTCTTCAGATTTAATCAAGCAGGCTTTAACTGATAAAAATTTGAACCAGCCAGCTGATTATGAAACCTGGCAATATAAAGATGACCCAGTCAAAGATACATTGCCAGATCAAGTTAGTGACATAATTATTAATTATTCGCAGACTTATTATAAAGTGAGATGGCAATACAATAAGGATGAAAATAATTATATCCGTTACCAGCAAAATGACATTGATAAGATGGAAAATGGTGAATGGATAAAAGCAAGAAATGTCATTGTGCAAGTAAATCCCATGAAGGTTTTGGATGATCTTGGCCGGAAAAGAATAACTACGACTGGTGAAGGCAAGGCCTGGGTTTTTAGAGACGGCCAGACCATTGAAGCTAAATGGCAGAAAGATGCGACAAATAAAATTACCAGATACTTTGATAATAATGCCAAAGAGATAGAATTAAATGGCGGGACAACGTGGATTGAGGTAATACCTAATGAAGATTATTTGAGATATTAAATTAAAACTTTTTATTTATAATAAAAACGCCCCGCGACGCGGGGCGTTTTTAGCTTGACAAAAGCATTATATATGTTATATTAAAAGGTCATCATTTTGGACAAAAAATCCAGAAAGGAGGGATCGTTGAATGTACCGTTATCAAATTACTGTTAATGTGCAGCTTCAATCTGAAGGTGGTCAGTATCGTTTTGTGAAATTTGAACTTGAGGTCAAGGGAGATCAGCAAATCAGTCTTGAGCAAATTTTTGTCAAGGCTGAGACTGAAGCCCAGAAAAAATGGCCAGATTTTCTGAAGATTCAAAATTTAAGAATCTTTAGAGAAGAGATTACGCAGGTCTGCGCTATTAAGCCAGAAAAAAGGCTTGTGCCTAAACCTCCGCCTAAGGAGTGAAGCCTTCCCAAGAGAAATTGGGGAGGCTCTTTATTTTGTAATTTTTATAACACGGTCAAAACCGCAGAGGTCTTTATAAATATTAATTTTGTAATTTGGCAAGGCCAGTTTGGCCATTTTGCTAATTTTGTCGCCTTGCTTATGCCCAATTTCTAAAAAAATAGCTTGGGGCTTTAATTTGTATTGTTTAATTTGCTGGAAGAATTTGCGAAAATATTTAAGGCCATCTTTTCCACCATCCCAGGCGATTTTGGGTTCAAATTGTAAACCTCTTGTGTCAGATGAGGGCAAAAGATTTTCTTCTTTTTGTTCAAGATAGGGGAGATTGGCAACAATAAGGGAATTAGTAATTAGGAATTGGTAATTGGGAAATTGTAAAATTGGATCTAATAAATTGCCCTTGAGAAATTTAATTTTTGTTTTGTGAAATTTGGCATTCTGTTTAGCAACTGATAGGGCTTGGCCGGAAATATCAGTGCCGAAAAATTTTACCTTCTTAATATTTTTAGCCAGGGAAATTATTATAGCCCCAGAGCCAACTCCGATTTCAGCAATTAGAATTTTAGATTTTAGATTATAGATTTTGGATTTGTAATATTTAAGAACCTCTTCTACTAAAAGCTCCGTCTCGGGCCTGGGAATAAGGACATTTTTATTAACAATAAAATCAAGATTATAAAATTCTTTATGGCCAAGAATATAGGCAATTGGTTCGCCTTTTTTGCGTCGGTTGTGTAATTTTTTGAATTTATTAAGTTGAGGTTGAGTTAATTTTGTTTCTGGATATTCAAAAAGATATTCTTTGGTCTGGTTTAAAGTCTTGGTTAACAATAGTTCAATATCTAAAATCGGGCTAGATGAGTAACTTTTTAATTTGGCTGAATATTCTCTTAGAATTTGTCTGATGGTCATAGCCTTATTGATCAGCCTCTTTGAGC